>JAEEGK010010919.1_pt1 | contig 20873 bp, 18 predicted proteins | sample 8958771 | NCBI WGS metagenome assembly JAEEGK01 (sample SAMN16246547, study PRJNA631951) | gut metagenome | biome: gut microbiome; feature: rumen; material: SC-attached | host: Bos | place: Iran: Karaj | collected 2018-10
GGGTCCATGAGGGCCTCGGGGGAGGCCTCGATTGTGTACGGGAGGCCGTCCCCGATAGGCATGGAGGGCGTCACCCGTTCCAAAGAGCTGATGCAGCCGCTGAGGGCGGACCACGCGATCCTCATGGCCCTCAAGAAGCGCCTGGAGGACGAGGTCCTGTTCGCCTCCTGCGTCAGATGCTGCAGCCAGAGGAGGATGAGGGTGGGCTCCGCCCCTAAGAGGATATGCTGCGAGAACTGCGGGGGCATGATGGTCGCCCTCCTGAAGGAGTACGAAAGGGACTCGATAATCCTCATGAAGAAGCAGGACCCCTCGAAGGACGAGATCAAAGAGATGAAGAGGATCATGAAATGCGCCGAGCTGGTGAACCAGTACGGGAGGGAGGCGGCCCTGGTGCTGGCCGGGAGGGGGATCGGGCCGGACACCGCGGCCAGGATCCTCCGCGGCCCCCGCATAGACGAGGACGGTTTCCTCCGCGGGATACTGAGCGCCGAGATCCTCTACGCCAAGAACAAGCAGTTCTGGGACTGACGGACGTATGCTCCAACTATTAATAGAGCGTAAATCGTCCTTCGTCTCATGAACGAGATCACCAAAGAAGAGCTCCTGCGGACCATCGAGGAGAACCCCATGATCTGCACCCGCGCGATCGTGAAGCGCCTCCGCCCGGAGGAGTTCAAGGACAACAAGACCTACCTGGAGTACGTCGCCGAAATCAAGCCCATCCTCATGGAGCTTTGGAAGGAGGGGGGCATAGTCTCCTCCAAGGTCCAATGCTGCACGTTCAACCTGAAGCAGTGGCAGATCACTCGAGGCGCTTCCTGACATCCTTCAAGTCGTAAGGCGTGAGCTGGTAGACGTAATAGTTCAGCCAGTTGGAATAGATCAGCGTGGCGTAGCTCCTCCAGGTGAGCGCCGGGTCGAACCTGGGGTCGTCCTCCGGGAAATAATTCTCGGGAACCGAGGGGCCCAGGCCCCTGTCCGTGTCCCTCTGGTACTCGTACGCCAAGGTGTTGACGTCGTACTCCAGGTGGCCGGTGATGAACACCTCGCCGCCGTCGGATATCACTATCCCGGGGTCCCCGGACCTGTCCGCCGCCACCAGGTGCAGATGCGGGTTCCTCCTGACGTCGTCCTGGTCGACGGTGGCGTACCTGGACTGCGGCATCCTCAGGACGTCGTCGACCCCCCTCATCAGAGGCTCGCTGGGCATGAGGTTCCTGTACTCGAAGATCCCGCTCATCTTCGAGGAGAAGATATGCTTCCTCACGCCGTAGAGGTAGTTGAGGCCGGCGAGGGCCGCCCAGCAGACGTAGACGGTGGTGGTGACGTGGTCCTTCGTCCAGTCCATTATGCGGCGCATCTCCTCCCAGTAGTCTATCTGCTCGAAGTCCTTCTTCTCCAAGGGGGCGCCGGTGACGATCATCCCGTCGAAGTTCATGCCCTCGATCTCGGAGAACCCCTTGTAGAACCTGGACAGGTAGTCCCTGGACGTGTTCTTGGACTCGTGCGTCGAGGGGACGACCAAGGTTATGTCGACCTGCAGGGGGGTGTTGCTGAGAAGCCTCATGAACTGGATCTCGGTCTCTATCTTGGTCGGCATCAGGTTCAGTACAGCGATCCTTATCGGCCTGATGTCCTGGGACTGGGCCCGGCTCTCGCTCATCACGAATATGTTCTCGTTCTCGAGGGTGGATATCGCAGGTAGCCCGTCCGGGACGTTGATCGGCATGCGACTCCTGTAACCGGCCTTGCGGATATATCTATTTACCTACTATATTGGTAGGCATGTATTTATATAATCCATGTCGTCGGCGGCAAGGGCGGACTCGGTGCGCCGCGGAGGCAGGCATGGGATTCATGGTTTCCACGAAAGGGAGGTACGCCTTGCGCGTTATGCTCGACCTCGCGGAAGGCGGCGGAGACGGATACGTGCCGCTGAAGGACATATCGGACAGGCAGGAGATCCCCCACAAGTACATGGAGGCGATAATGTCCCGCCTCACCAAGGAGGGGCTGGTCGACGCCGTACACGGCAAGGGCGGAGGCTACAGGCTGTCCCGGCCGGCGGACACCTACACCGTCGGCGAGATCCTGATGGCCACCGAGGGGGACGTGGTGCCGGTCGCCTGCTTGGAAGGGGGGTTCGAATGCCCCCGCGCGGAGGGATGCAAGACCCTTCCGATTTGGAGGAAGCTGGACGGGATGATCAGGGACTACCTGAACAGCGTCCGCCTCACAGACCTCCTCGAAGAGTCCCCATGATGCCCCTGAGTATCCTGGCGAGCTCGGCCGCGTCCTCGGGGGGTATGCGCAGGCAGGACATCATGGACTCGGGCACGTCCCTGGCCTTCTCCTTCAGGGCCTCCCCCTCCGGCGTCAGGGACACGTCCAGTACCCTCTCGTCCTCCGGGCTCCTGCTGCGGAGCACGTAGCCCTTCTCCTCAAGCTTCTTCAGGAGCGGGGTTAGGGTCCCTGAATCGAGGTACAGGATCCCTCCCAGCTCCTTGACCGACAGGGAGCGGCGCTCCCACAGGGCCATCATGGCTATGTACTGGGTATAGGTGAGGCCGAGGCCGTCCAGGAGGGGCTTGTACCTCCTGACGACCTCCTTGGCGCACACGTACAAAGGGAAGCAGAGCTGGTTCTCCAGCTTGAGGCTGTCGTATCCGTCCATGATCACAGCGCCTTCTCGACCGCGTCAGCCACCTTCTTCATGTCGTCGGTGGGCTCGAAGCGTCCTATGATGGCGCCGTCGCGCCCGATGAGGAACTTGGTGAAGTTCCACTTCACGTTGCCGTTGTTCTTGTAATCCTTGTCCATTCCTCTGACGATGGGGCCGAGGACCAGGCCCTTGGCTCCGAAGCCGCCGAACTTCGTGTTCGCCGAGAGGTACTTGAACAGGGGGCTGGCGTCCTCTCCGATGACGTCGATCTTCGAGAACTGGGGGAAGGTTATGCCGAAGCGGCCCTTGCAGAACGCGTGGATCTCCTCGTCGGTCCCGGGAGCCTGCTCCTTGAACTGGTTGCAAGGGAAGTCCAGGATCTCCAGGCCCTTGTCCTGGAACTGGTCGTAAATCTTCTGGAGGTCCTCGTACTGGGGGGTGAACCCGCATCCGGTGGCGGTGTTGACTATCAGCAGGACTTTGCCCTTGTAGTTCACCAGAGGAACGTCGCTGCCGTCTCTCGCCTTCACGCTGAAATCGTATACGCTGGTCATGTCGTCTCACCATGTATTGCTTACAATTAAATTGTATACAATCTAAAATATAAAACTGTTGCGTGCGTGCACAGTACTCGCTTGAAATATCCGCTTAACACGTACCGTCACGTGGACGAAGGAAACAGACCAAGGGTCATGAGGGCCGACCAATGCTTCAAAAAGCTCCTTATGGACGTCCGCGTCCTGGCGAAAACGCTGAACGTCTTCATCAAGAACCTGGATGCAAGCCCGGAGGACATCGTAAGGATGTGGAAAGAGGGGCGGATCATCCTGATGAACAGCGAGCTGGTGTCGTCCTCGAACGGCAGGATGACGGTGGACCTGCTGTACAAGATAGAGACGGAGAAAGAGGGGTGGGTCTACCTCATAATAGAAGGGCAGCTCTATCGCCGCCCGGACGACGTGTATTTGAAAAGGGCCATGTCGTACATATCCAAGGTAATCGACGACCAGAGGGGAGAAAGCCATTGGAAGGACTACGAAGATTTGCGCAAAGTGTATTGCGCCTGGATCGTCTTCGACCCTCGCATAGACGAAAGAAACTCCGTAGTGCGTTACTCCGTCTAGTCGACATCGGAAGGCCACGACGCGAAGCCGACCCCGTTCGATCCGATGGAAATCGTGGTCATAGGGATAGGGCATCCCGACGAGGCGCTGACTGAAGGAACATACGCCTTGGACATGATGTTCTTTGACGGCATCGAAGAAGAGGAACGCATGACCTCTCTCGGAGAATTGTTTAAAATCGACATAAACGATGTAATAATGGGAAACATAAGGTGGATGCATATGAGCCTTGATGAAGAGTTCATAGAACATTGGAAATCTGTAGGAATCCAGGAAGGGAAAGCGGAAGGGCGCAAGAACCTGATCGCATACCTCTCGATGATCACCAGGAAGATGATGGATCGCACCGGCGCTACTTTCGATGAGACCGCCAGGCTGCTAGAGATTCCTCAGGACGTATCTGACGACGTCAGAAGAGAAGTCCTAAGCCACTGATGACAGACTATAGTGAAAAAAATTAAGGCGTTTCTCTAACAGGGCGGAATATCCCTTTCCGCCCTTGTCAGAACTCTATCTCGCAGTCGCTCTCGACCTTCTTGCAGTTCTTGAGGACCTCGGGCATCACGACCTTGGGGTCGGCTCCCTCGGAGAAGGTCACAGACATCTTCTGGAGGACGAAGTTTATGGAAGCGTCCTCGACGCCCTTGGTGGCCTTGGCGGCCTCTTCCATCTTCATGGCGCAGTTCGCACAGTCTACCTCTACCTTGTAGCTCTTCTTCATGTCTATCTCTCCTTTAGCTTAAATGATTAAGCAATTGTTTAATCGTATGATAAACATGATATATAAAACGAACGCATGGGCGCCGCATAGGTGTGACCGAATGGGTAACGAGACGCTGCCGCACGACCATGGGGACGTCAAAAACTTGGAGGAGTACAGACGCCTCCTCTCCGAGAACGAAGGGTTCGACATGGTGTCGTCCCTGCTCGACAAGCTGTCGGACGGGACCAGGCTGCGCATTTTTTGGCTCCTCTGCCACTGCGAGGAGTGCGTCAACAACATATCCTCCGTTATGGGGATGTCCAGCCCGGCGGTGTCCCACCATCTCCGCTCGCTCAAGGAGGCCGGCCTCATCCAAAGCAGGCGCGAAGGGAAGGAGGTCTACTACAGGACCGTGGACTCCCCTGCGACCAGGTTCCTCCACCAGATGGTCGAGGACCTCATGGAAGTGGCCTGCCCCAGGAAGCGATCGCCTCAGGTCCGCGTACATCGGCTGCCCGCAGCGGAACCTGTCGATGCCGTTGATCAGGTCCTCCAGCAGGCATCTGGACCCGCCGAGCCCCACCAGGCACCTTCCCGTGAGGTTCAGGGCCTCCGCCCATGGGAAAGAAACCGGGACACAAGGGCCCGGCTCGCCTTCGGACTTCAGAATCCTGGCGGAGATCCCGTCCGTGAATCTAGCCATGAACCTCTCCCTCCTGTCTCCGCGGAAGGCCTCCCCGAACTCTACAGACGTCAAGAACGCCCTTATGTCCTCCGACCTGGCATCGTCGTACGGCGACACGGACGCGGGGACCATCATCATCTTCTCGTACATCCACCTGGACAGCGGGAGCGCGATCGAGGAGTCCGCCTCCACGGAGAAGCACTTCCCTCTGAGCATGTCCACGGAGCGATTCATGTTCAGCAGCATCCTGCGGACGACGACCTCGTCCTCATCTATGGCCTTGAGAGACGGTCCGGGGTCCGCGCCCAGCTCCGCCGCGACCTCCTCCACGAAGGACCTGCACGCCTGGTATCCCAGAGGGTACCCAGAGGACGGGACCAGGCACGGGACCCCATGCTCCCTGCGGTACCATTCCGCGGCGCGGGAGCAGTGGGAGCTCTTCATCGCGATGTTCAGCGCCGCCGACCCGGACGCCTTCAGGGAATCCCCGGACGGGAGGCAGTAGGGGACGCAGAGGACCTTCACGCCCATCGGGGCCAGCAGCCTCCTGGCTTCCTCCACGCCGGATGCCCACCCCCGGTCGGTGATGTCATAGCCGAGGAGGTTCACCGTCATCCTGGACTCCCCTCCCTCTATGCCGGAGTTCCGCAACAGCTCGACGGACATCGCATCGAACCCGTCCTCGAAAGACATTCCGGCCAAGTCCGAATCCACCATCGTCGGCGCCATCTCGGGCGGGACGTGCCTGGAATAATCGGCGCAGACGAGGGAGGCGCTCAAGGTGTCCACCAAGGCGACCCCCCTCCCGCCACGGCTTACGGACCTGACACCCTCTGCGACCTTGGGCCCGGTTCCAAACACGATGTCGTCGCCGTTTATGAACGTGCATGGGAGCCTGGACTGCCGGCTATAGAACTTGGACCTGCAACATTCCTCGCCCTCGTCCTGATACTCCGGAAGGAGCTCGTTCAGGAGGATCATCGCCCTGGACCTGCATCCTCCGGCCCCGTTGATAAGCGTGTCCGAGACCCCCATGGACTCCGACGCTAGTACAGCGCCCAGCATCCCGTCAGGACGGTTGTTCATAGCCCGTCCCTCCATCCGCGGCCTGCAGGCAAACGCATGGAGTCCGCCAAGATGCGCAGCCATTCGATCGCGCCCTCCACGCCGAACCTGGGGGATCCAAGCCTGGAATACGGGACACCGAGACGAGAAGCCCGGGGGAAGTTGGTCACCAGGACGTCCAGATGGCCGGCCTCCGCCGCCTTCCCGAGCTCGCATAGGCCTCCCTCCATGACCGGCGTATCCCCGTAGGACGGCGACTTCGCCTCATGGTCGTCGAACGAGTCCATCCCGAACATGATGAAGACGATCTCGGCGCCGACGTCCTTCAGCGTCCTGACCTGCCATTCCACGTCCCTGTTGTGCATGCTGTAGATCGCCACGCGCCTCCCCTCCAACACCGGCCTGACGGCGGATATCCCTTCGCGATACCTTTCGCGCAGGGCCCCCAAAGCCTTTCCGAGCATCTCCGTGCGGCCGGCGTACTCGGCCACCCGCGTCATCCATGACTCCGTCTCCGCAAGTCCCTCCGGTATGTCCAGCAGGAGCGGGGGCCTCCGGCCGGTGTGCACGGATATGGCGGCGGCGATCCTGCGGTTGAACTCCGAGTCCCTAAGGCCGATGTCGAACTCCCCCGCGCAGAACCTGGATGCCTCCGCGGCGCTCATGTATCCCATCATGCTGACGTTGAGACTGAGGCCCAACAGGGACAGCAGCCTCGCGAGGTCCTCCTTGGACTCATCCGACCCCATGCCGTACATGGACCTGGAGAACACGTTCACCGTCCCCGGGACGGCCTCCGACGGGATGCAGAACGCTTTCACGAAAGCATCGAAGAACCCCGCCGCGGCCCCGTACTTGCTTGAGAGAAACGCCTCGTCGGCTTTCACCGGGATCAGCTCGACGGACGTCTCCTCCGAGACCTTGGCGGCCAGGTCCTCGATGTCCAGAGCCATGATCTCCGAGCTGCACGTGGGTATCAGGAACGCCTTGCTGAAGCCGTCGGCGCGGACCCTCCTGGCGGCCTCGTATACAGGCTCGATCCCGCCCGCGAAGGCCGACATGGCGTCCAGGCCGGTGGAGTAGATGTTGCATCTCATCTTGACGCCGCGCCTGTCTGCCATGGACTGAGCCATGCGACGGCGGAATGCGAACTCCATCAGATAGGCGCAATTGCGGGGCCCGTGGAGGATCACCGCCACATCGGTCATCATCATCGCCAAGTCCGTGGCGCCGTGCGATGTGCATGCGGGCATTATGAAATCCCCCTTGTATGTGATGTTGCGGTCGGCGTCGAAGCTGTCGAACGTCGGCGCGCGCTCCGAAGGAGGCTCTTTCGAAAGGACTCCTGGCCTTCCGCGGGCTATCGCCTCCATCGACTCCTCCGCGAGGCATACGGGCCTGTACAACCTGGCCCCTTCGATGGAGCCGCAGAGGCCTGCGATACTCCGGACCTCGAGGCTTTCCGGGAATAGCTCGCACAGGGTGCGGCCCTCCTGCTCCGCCTTGGCGAAGAGATCGCTGCGGCGCATTTCGAGAACTATAGGGATGCCTACCGCCTCCGAGAACCTCCTGACGTCCGACTCGTCGCCGCCCCTGGAATTCAAAACTATCCCTAGTATCACGGGGGAGTCGTTGACGTTCCTCATCCCGCGCAGGATGTTGTTCATCGCATACACGGACATGTACTCCTCGGAGGTCATCAGAATCATGGCGTCGACGTTGCCTTTCCTCATCGGGACCGAGAATCCGCCACAGACCACATCTCCGAGGACGTCGCATACCCTATAGTCTGCATCTATGCCGGCGATCGAGTCGAACATCATGGACAGACCCTTGCCGGCGCACCCTTTTCCGGCCCCAGGGCCTCCGCACTCCACGCATGTCAGGGAGCCGTCGACGAACGGCTTCCCGCCCGAGAGGAAGGTCGCCACGGCCTGTCCCCCGGACAGCAGCCTGGTGGAATCCGCCTTCGGATCGCATCCCACATGGAGGACGGTCCCCCGCTTCGACAGCAGGTACGATATGTTGGCGGACAACGTGGACTTCCCTATGCCTCCCTTCCCGTAGACGGAGATCTTCATCATGACGGAAGACGAAGCATCTGAGTTGGATATATAACCCATCCTGAATCGGTAGCATCGATTTGTAGAACTATGGTCGGATCGGCACCCCTTCCCTAACCGACCGATTCTGATGAGTGGGATCAGATGTATCCGCCTTTGGCCGTGAACTCGGGCTTCTTCTCCTCTTCCTTCGGCTCCCTGAGCTCGACGTCCAGCTTGGCCTGGAAGCCGCGGCATATGACGTAGACCTCCGAGGACGTGGGCCTGGACGCGTCAGGCGAATGGACCTTCACCGACTGAAACCTCTTCTCCAGCTTCTTCTGCAGCGGATAGAACATGTCCCCCATGAACGCCTTCATGACCAGCTTCCCCTCCTTCTTGAGGATGCGGTCGCAGACGTCCATCGCGTAGGCGCAGAGCTCCATGGACCTGGCATGGTCCATGCTGTAATGGCCGGTGATGTTCGGAGCCATATCGGAAAGGACGACGTCCGCCTTGCCTCCGAACCTGCTCAGGAGCTCCAGCATGGTGGAGTCCTCGGTGATGTCGCCGATTATGGTCTCCACGCCTTCCAAAGGCCTGATGTACCTCAAGTCTACGCCGATGATCCTGCCGCCTGGCCAGGTGCGGTCCTTGGCGACCTGCAGCCATCCCCCGGGACAGGCGCCCAGGTCGACGACGGAGTCCCCCGCCTTGAATATGCCGAACCTGTCGTCTATCTGCATGAGCTTGAATGACGCCCTGGAACGATAGTTGAGCTTCTTGGCGAGCTTGTAATAATGCTCGTGCCTCCTTTCCATCACCCAACGGTCGTGCAGGTCTGCCATGGCTGGGGCATGCCCCATGTGATTTAAAAATAACGTCGGCGGCATCCCTTCATCCCAAGCGGATTATAATAACCACCGATGCATTAGCATGGACGATCGGCATGAGCGGATGGACTTACGCGAAATCGGGGGTCGACATCGACCAGAAATCTAGCGCTATCAAAGCCTTGGTGGACGAGATCGGCTACAAGAGGACGGGCATAGGGCAGAACGTCCGCATACCGGGACTGTTCGCTAGCCTGATCGACTTCGGCGACAAGTACATCACCCTGGCCACCGACGGCGTCGGATCCAAGCTCCTGATAGCGGAGGCCCTCGGCAAGTGGGACACCGTCGGGATAGACTGCATCGCCATGAACGTGAACGACACCATATGCGTCAACGCCGAGCCCACGTCCTTCGTGGATTACATCGCGATAGACAAGCCGAACGAAGACGTCACCTGCGACATAGGCATAGGGCTTCAGAAAGGCGCCGAGCTCTCCAACATGGAGATCGTGGGCGGAGAGATCGCCGTTCTGCCGGAGATAGTCAACGGCGTCGACCTGTCCGGGACGTGCCTGGGATACGTGGAGAAGGGGTGCATGATCACCGGCGACGCCTGCCGCGAAGGGGACCTGATCGTCTCCCTGAGGTCCTCCGGAATCCATTCCAACGGGCTGACGCTGGCCAGGAAGGTCGTAGAGTCCAACGGCATAGCGTACACGGACAAGGTGTCCGGCCTCTCGAAGACCGTCGGAGAGGAGCTGCTCACGCCCACGGAGATATACGTCAAGCAGGTGCTTAAGATCACTTCCGAGCACGAGGTCCACGGCCTGGTGGACATCACCGGCGGAGGGCTCAGGAACATCCTCAGGATGAAGGAAGGGCTCAGATACGTCATAAGCGACCCTGTCAAGCCCGCGCCGATATTCGTTAAGCTGCAGGAGCTCGGCCAGATCGACGACAGGGAGATCTATCAGACCCTGAACATGAGCATGGGATTCACCATAATCGCGCCTGCGGACGAGGCCGAGGAGATCGCCTCGGAGAACCCCAACGCCGACGTGGTCGGAAGGGTGGAGAAGGGGAACGGCGTGCTCCTTGAGCCCCAGGGCATACTGTACGACCATTACTGATGCGGATTCCGGATCTCCCGCCGTACGAAAGACAATCGATTAGGACGGCCAGCGCCGAAGGGCTCTGCGTCCAAGGCGGCGGGAGCCCGGGCTCTTGACATCACCCTGCCAATGCGGTACGGCATCACGCCAAGCTCCCCCGCAGGCTGTTCGTTATAGCCGATAAAAATGACCGCACATTTATCGAAACAGATGACATAACTATATACTTCAAATGTTTGGATTATACCGCCAACTTAGGTGGTATAATGCTGAACATGAAAATTCTAATGTTCATCGTCGCTGCGATAGCAGCGCTTGGACTCATCTTCGGGATAGGAGCCCACGGAAACGATCCCGATCCCGAACCAGACGAATTCACTGCGTCCGACGCATCCGAGATAGCTGCGGCGCTGTCTTGGGGATACAGCGGAACCTTCGGACAGGAATTCTACCTCGCCGAAGGCGAGACCAAATCCGAGGCTACCGACTTCTACCCCAACGGGTCTGGAAGAAGCAACACCGAGAACTACGTGACGTTCAAGGTCATGACGGACAAAGCCGCCGCCAAGTCGGCGTTCGACGCCAACAAGTCCTCGTACTCCTCCCAGGTCGGAAAGATCGTCATGGGATCTGCCATCTCCGGGACGACCGTGGCGGGCGGCCTGGACGGCGCCATAGGATACTACAACAACCAGGCGTCTTTCTCCTACCTCTATTACATGGGCTATTACGGCAATGTGCTCGCCGAGAGCTACTTCTACCTCCCCGGCACGACCATCGACGACTCGAAGGTCAGCGAACTCGCCGACGCCCTCCTGTACGCCATCGAGAACCCCACCTCCGTATACAATGCGAAGAGGTACGTCGAGCCCGTAGAGCCGGTCGGCCCCTACCCCTTCACCATGACTACTTTCACCGACTACAACGGCAACACCGCCGAGATCACCTTCGAGGAGATGCCCGACAGGGTCGTCTGCGGTTGCTGCACCGCCCTGAACCTCCTCCTCTACCTCGGCCTAGGCGACAAGATCGTCGGTTGCTACTACAACGAAGAGCCCATCTGGGAGGGCGTGAAGGACGAGTACGACAAGCTCGTGAAGAGGATCGGGGAGGTAGACGCCCCCGGGTCCAAGAACATCTCCGGCAACATCCAGTCCAGCGTCCTCCTGTCCTGGCAGCCCGACCTCGTCATAGGGTGGGTCGCCTGGGAGGACGCCAAGCTCGGCAGCGAGCAGTTCTGGAACGACAACGGATGCAACGTGATGTCCCTGAACAGCATGACCTCCAACGAGTACAGGACCGTCGAGATGATGAAGGTCGACTACGACAACGTCGGGAAGATCTTCGACGTCTCCGACAAGACCTCCAAGCTCTACGACGACACCGTCAACGTCATCAACGACATCAAGGACAGGCTCGCCGGCAAGGAGACCGTGTACTATGCGCTTGTCGACGGGGCGGTCAACACCGAGAAGGGAACCGTCTGGTGCTACAAGGACTCCAACTTCATAGCATCCGTCCTCAACTCCATCGGGCTGACCAACGCCTTCCCCAACGGAGGCACCGTGTCTCTCGCCACCGTCTACGAGACCATCGGAACCACCGACATCGACCTGATCTTCTACATCACATACGGCAAGGTCACCTACGAGAAGTCCCTCCAGAGCTGGAAGAACGACAAGGATCTCAGCAAGTGCGCCGCCATCAAGAACGGCGACGCCTACGACATGAAGCTCAGCTGCTCCTACGGGTCGACCCCGCAGCTGCTCGAAGCCATGGAGACTGTGTACGACTGCGTCAACAGGATCATCGAGCGCAACGAGAACGGCGGCGCCCTGACGATGCAGGCCATCGTTACGGCTTGAACGCCCTAGAGGGCGGAGGCCGTCCAGGCCCTCTGCCCTCCAAAACCCTTACCTAAGTAATGGTGATCCGATGGAACTCGGAAAACTGACGACCGCCGGGCTGGCGGTGATCCTGTTCATCGTGATGATCGTCGTGACGTGCGTCTCGGTGTTCATCGGCGCCGTGGACATCCCGTTCGATACGGTCATCCGCATCATGGTCAACAAGATGTTCGGGTACGGGGACGTGTCGGACATCCCCACGTACATGGTCTCCATAGTGTGGAGGCTGTACGCCCCGCGGGCGCTGCTCGGGCTGATAGTCGGCCTCGGCCTCGCCATGGTGGGCGTAGTCATGCAGGCCATGGTGCAGAACCCGCTGGCCGACCCCTACATCCTGGGAATATCCTCAGGGGCGTCGCTGGGAGCGACCTTCGCCGTGCTGATGGGTGCTACCGTCCTCGCAGGGACGATGTTCCAGGACTTCGGCGTGGAGGCCTTCGCCTTCCTCGGAGCCATCGCATCCTCGACGCTGGTGTTCATCCTGTCCTCCATAGGCGGAAAGATGACCACCACCAAGCTAATCCTCTCGGGAGTCATCATAGCGTCCCTGTGCGGAGCGGTATCCAATATAATCGTGTACCTGGAGCCCAACGCCGAGGGCATGAGGTCGCTGACGTTCTGGCTCATGGGGTCCCTGTCCACCATAGACTTCGAGTCCGTGAAGATCTGCGGCATAGCCGTCCTGATCGGCCTGGTGTTCTTCGCCACCCAGATGCGCAACCTCAACGCGATGATGCTGGGAGACTCCACAGCCACTACGCTCGGCGTGGACTTGTCCAAACTCAGGAAGATCTACATCATCCTGACCTCGGTGGTCATCGCTTTCATCGTGTGCAAGTGCGGGATCATAGGCTTCGTGGGCCTCATAATTCCCCATATCTCCCGCGGGCTGGTGGGCACCAACCACTGGAAGCTGTTCCCCATAGCCATGCTGCTGGGGGCAATATTCATCATGCTCGCCGACATCGTCGCGCGCACCCTGTCCTCCTCGGAGATACCCATCGGGATAATCACGTCCCTGTGCGGGGCGCCCGTGTTCGCGTACATCATGCTGAAGAAGTCGTACGGGTTCGGAGGCGGGGACCGATGGACGTCAGGATAGAGGACCTGTGCGTCTCGGTGTCCAAGCCGAAGAAGAGGATAGTCGAGTCCGCCAGCGTCCATGTGGACGAAGGAGAGTTCGTCGGCCTCCTGGGCCCCAACGGCTCCGGAAAGTCGACCATGCTGAAGACCGTCTACCGCACGATGAAGAAGGAGAGCGGAAGCGTCTCCATGGACGGGAAGAACGTGGACGACATGAGCCTGAGAGAGAGCGCCCTGCTCATGTCGGTGGTCACCCAGCACAACTACTACAACTTCGACTTCAAGGTCGAGGAGGTAGTGATGATGGGCAGGACCCCCCACAAGAAGGCCATGGAGCTGGACGACGACAACGACCGCAAGATAGTCGAGGAGGCCCTCAAGAAAATCAACATGCTCGAGATGAAGAACCGCAGCTTCTCGTCCCTGTCCGGCGGGGAGCAGCAGAGGATAATACTCGCGAGGGCGCTGGCCCAGGAGACCCCTTGCCTGATCCTGGACGAGCCGACCAACCACCTGGACGTGAAATACCAGCTGGAGGTCCTCGACATCGTCAAACGCCTCGGATGCACCACGCTCTGCGCGCTGCACGACCTGAACCTGGCCGCCCAGTACTGCGACAGGATATACGTCCTGCTCGACGGCAAGATAGTAAGGGAGGGCGCCCCCGAGGACGTCATCACGGAGGAGATGATACAGGATGTATACGGGGTCAAGGCGTCCGTGGACAGGCACCCCAAGACCGGGATGCTGAACGTGGTCTACTACCCCGGGCACGTGGCCTCCCAGCGAGGGGCCGTCCCCCGGGCGCCCTCCTCCGACGCCCGGGACCTTTTCCCATGGAGGAGCGGCCAGGCCGATTGATTTATATATGAACGATATTGAACATACTGTTCATTAACCATGGCTGGGAATATCGTCGAGTTCTTCAGGCACCTGTCGGGCAAGGACTGGGCCTATGTAGCCCTCTGCACCGCGTGCATAGTGTTCCAGGTGTACCTGGATCTAAAGATCCCGGAGTACATGAACGACATCACGTACGCCATCCAAACCGGGGGAGGAACCAGCCTGGTCTCCGAAAAGGGGCGCGAGATGGCGTTCTGCGCGCTGTTGAGCCTCGCCTCGTCCGTCTGCGCGGGATTCTTCGCCGCGAGGTTCGCAGCGTCTTTCGTCCGCACACTGCGCCTGAAGATGTTCGCCAAGGTGCAAAGGCTGTCCTCCCAGGACATGTCGGAGATCTCCGCCGCGTCCCTCGTCACCAGGAGCACCAACGACCCTTACCAGCTGCAGAACTTCTTCGGGAGAAGCCTGCAGATCATGATCAAATCGCCGGTCCTGGCCGTATGGGCGATTCTGAAGATATCGGACAGCAGCTGGGAGTGGACGGCGATAACCGCCGCCGGGGTCCTGGTGATAACGTGCACCATAGCCGTCGTGATGTGGTCCGTGATGAGGTTCATAAAGCGCGTCCAGTGGCTGAAGGACGACGTCAACCGGGAGGTGCGCGAGAACCTCATAGGCTCCAAGGTCATCCGCGCGTACAACGCGGAAGAATACCGCGAAAGGATGTTCGACGAGGCCAGCGACGCCCTACTTCAGAACAGCGTCAGCATGTTCAAAAGGATGTCCCCGCTGGGCGGCACCTCCAACATGGTGATCAACCTGATGACCATCGGCATCTATTGGACGGGGGCCCTGATGATCTCCGACGTCTCCGACCCGGACTCTCGGTTCCGCCTGTTCTCCGACATGGTCGTGTTCTCGTCGTACGCGCTGCAGATAATGACGGCGTTCATGATGGTCATCGGGATCGTCCGCGGATTCCCGGGCGCCAAGGTGGCGTACCGCAGGATGGCGGAGGTCATCGAAAGGGAAGCCGGCATAATGGAGGGGGGATTCTCCGGCGATACGGGGGTCAGAGGAGAAATAGAGTTCAGGAACGTCACCTTCACCTATCCGGGCAGGACCTCGCCCGCCCTGAAGGATGTCAGCTTCAGGATATCCGAGGGGCAGACCCTGGCCGTCCTGGGCTCCACGGGGAGCGGGAAGAGCACCCTCCTCAAGCTCGTCCTCAGGCAGTACGACCCCGACTCCGGGCAGGTCCTGGTGGACGGCAAGGACGTCAAGGAGTACACTAGGAAGGCCCTGTACTCCCGCATCGGATACGTCCCTCAGGCCCCGGTCATCTTCACCGGGTCCGTGGAGTACAACGTGAACTACGGCGAGACGGCCTCCTCCAGGACCATGGACGACGTCCTGCGCGCCCTCAGGATAGCCCAGGCGGAGGATTTCGTGTCCAGGCTTCCGGAGGGGACCGGCACGGTCCTGTCCCAGTACGGCAGGAACGTCTCCGGAGGGCAGAAGCAGAGGATAGCCATCGCCCGCGCCATCTGCAAGGACCCGGAGACGATGATCCTGGACGACTCCTTCTCCGCCCTGGACTTCAAGACGGACAAGGCCCTCCGCGACGCCATGGCCGAATCCATGGCCGAGACCACCAAGGTCATAGTCGCACAGAGGGTGGGCACGGTGATGGACGCCGACCTCATACTCGTCCTGGACGAGGGGAAGGTCGTGGGAGCGGGGACGCACGAGGAGCTCATGGAGTCCTGCGCGCCGTACATCGAGACCGCCAAGGCGCAGATGGAGGCGGACCGATGCCGCCGGGAGGCCCCAGCTGGACCAGGATAGAGAAGCCGGAGAGCCTGTGGGGGACCCTGGCCGCCCTGCTGCGCTACATGGGCGGCTACAGATGGCACATCATAGCGGGGATCCTGCTCTCCCTGGTGTCGTCGGCGGCCCTGCTGATAGCCCCGCAGTATCTGGCTACGATGACCGACGGGATCTCTGACGGCATATACTCGGGTACCGCGGACCTGGCCCTGATCGGCGGCGCCGGAGCTGTACTGGCTCTGCTCTACGTCGTGAGCATGGTGTTCTCCACGCTGCAGAACTACGTGGTCCCCCGCGCGTCGGAGCTCAACGGCGACGCCATGCGCAGGGACCTCTCGAGGAAGACGTTCCGCATCCCCCTGAGGACCCTGGACCGGATGAGCACAGGCGACGTGATGAGCCTGTTCACCAACGACACCGACACCGTCCGCACCCAGTCCGCCGAGTGCATATGCGACACCGTCACCGCGCTGACGATGATGGCGGGTTCGGTCGTCATGATGCTCCTCACCGAGAGCACCCTCGCGCTGGCGTCCATAGTCCCGGTGGCGGCGGGCTTCGCCGTAATGCTGGCGGTGATCAAGGGGTCTCAAGGGTACTTCGTCGCCCAGGCCAGGAGCCTCGGCCAGATGAACGCCCTGGTGGAGGAGCTCTACTACGGGATGGACATAGTGAACACCTACAACGACGGGGAGCGCGCCATGTCCAGGTTCACGGAGATCAACGACAGCCTCTACCGCAGCGCCTTCAGGACCAGGTTCGCCACCAGCCTCATGCCCCGCATCATGGACTTCGTCTCCAACATCGGGTACGTGACGGTGTGCGTCTTCGGGTCCATGCTGATCCTCGAAGGCAGGATAGACTTCGGGATCCTGGTGGCGTTCATAGTCTACGTGAGGCAGTTCGTCAACCCCATGCTCCGCCTCTCGGACAACCTGGCCTCCATGCAGTCTGTGGCGGCGTCCGCGGAGCGCGTATTCGAGTTCATGGGCAAGGAGGAGCTCGAGGACGAGTCCGGGAAGGCCCCCAGGGAGGGGAGGGCCGAGGGGCGCGTGACCTTCGAGGACGTGCGCTTCTCCTACGTCGAGGGGACCCCGGTCATCCACGGGCTCGACATGGACGTCCTTCCCGGCCAGAAAATCGCGATAGTCGGTCCGACCGGCGCGGGGAAGAGCACCATAGCGAACATCCTGCTACGCTTCTACGAGATCGATTCCGGAAGGATCTCCATCGACGGCGAGGACATCTCCATGATGAGGAGGGAGGACCTCAGGGACCTCTTCTGCGTGGTGCCCCAGGAGGCCTGGACGTTCGGGGGGACTATACGCGACAACCTCGCCATGGGAAGGGACGTGGACGACGCCAAAATGAGGGCGGTCTGCGATTCCGTGGGCGCGGGACGGTTCATAGACGGCATGGAGGACGGCTACAACACAGTGCTGGACGAGTCGGTGCAGCTCTCGGTCGGGCAGAGGCAGCTCCTTATGATAGCCAGGGCGATGGTCAGAGACTCCCCGATCCTCATATTGGACGAGGCCACCAGCTCCGTGGACACCGCTTTGGAGAGGAAGGTGAACGCGGCCATGGACTCCCTGATGGAGGGCAGGACGTCCTTCGTCATAGCGCACCGCCTGTCCACCATAAAGGACGCGGACTGCATACTGGTCGTGCGCGACGGCCGCATAGCCGAGAAAGGGACGTTCTTGGAGCTGCTGTCCGCCGGAGGCTTCTTCAAGTCCCTTTACGACAGCCAGTTCGAGGGATGCGACCGACGTCGGTAGTTCAGCTTGGCGTACAACGCGCCGCAGACCGACCCCATCGCGGCGCAGGTCTCCAACGAGAATCCCCCGGGGGTTATGTCGAGATTGTATCTAGGTATCCTCATGACGTCCTTGGGGACGCCGTGCGGGCCTATCCCGAACACGAGGAGGAGGCTCTGCCCGCCTTCCACCATCTCCACGGCCTGCGCCACCGAGATCCGCTTGGACGGGTCGGGCCTGCAAGTGGTAAGGACGGGGGCCCCGAGCTGGGGAGGGAACCCCTTGGACGGGTACGGGAACCTCTGGAAGCGCCCCTTATCGGCGAGGTCGACGAAATAATCGCCGTGATGCCCTATGCTGGTCGTGCCGGCGATCCAATTGGCCACTTCCACGGGGGTGCGGGTCTCCTCCGGGATCGGGAACCCGAAAAGGGCCAGGTTCATGTCGAAGGCCATCGCGAGGTCGCCCGCGCGGGCTATGACGCGCCTGTGAGGCTCCCTGAAGTTCTGGTCGTAGGAGTTGTAGAGGCCGATGGTAAGCCTTCCGCGCCCCATCGGGACCTCCTCCTGCGCCCGACGATGGCGTAGGCGTCGCCGTCGAGGAAGATTTCGTAATCCGGATATTCGGCCTGAAGACGCTCTATCTCCGCCATGAGCTGCGACATCTTCAGCTCGCATGTGCGGATGTCGATGAGTATCTTGTCAGGCTCCATAAGGAATCCACTGTCCAATCCAGAGAGAAGTCATGGTGCCGTGAGCCGGGCTCGAACCAGCGACTTCAAGATCTTCAGTCTTGCACTCTCCCAACTGAGTTACCACGGCGTGATTGCCCAAATTACGCGTCTGATTTATAATGATTGCTGTCAGACTGGGCGCCATGACCCGCCCGGACGTCCAGAATCATGGGGAAAAGCGGGAGGGTACGCCTCCCGCCTGCGTCATTCGGGATCCCCGTCCCGAGGGGCGTCCGCACCGGCCTCGGAGAAGGCCTCGGTTATCGCCTCGACCTCCTCGTCGGCGGGGTCGGACATCACGGGCTGCACCGCGACGACCTTGTCGTCGTCCCTCAGGTCCATGAGCTTCACGCCTTGCGCGTTGCGCCCGGTCTCGCGGATGGCGTCCGTCTCTATGCGAAGAACCTTGCCCGACATCGACGTGAGCATCAGATGGTCCCCGGGGGCGACCTTCCTCACGCTCAGCACGCTTCCGTTGCGCTCGCTGCAGATTATGGTGATGACGCCCTGCCCTCCGCGGTGGTGCTTCGAGTAGGCGTCGACCTCGGTTATCTTTCCGAAGCCGTTCTCGGTCACGGTCAGGAGCTTCTCGCCCGACCTCACGATCGCCATGGATACGACCTCGTCGTCGTCGGCCAGCCTCATCCCTATCACGCCCGAGGCGGTCCTGCCCATGGCGCGGGCCTCCTCCTGGGAGAACCTGATGGCCTTCCCGCGCTTGGACGCCATGATTATGTCGTCCTCCTCGCCCGCGATGGCCGCCTCTATGAGCTCGTCGTCCTCCACGTCCGGGTCCTCGTCCGTCCTCAGCAGGATTGCCTTTATGCCCTTGGAGCGGACGTTGCCGTAGGCGGACATGGCGGTCTTCTTCACCCTGCCCTTCTTGGTGCAGAACACGATGTACTTGTCGTCGGGGAAGTCTGGAGTGCAGACCGTGCTGACCACGCGCTCGTCCTCCTCCAGGTCCGGCAGGAGGTTCACTATGGGCTTCCCTTTGGACTGCCTGCTGCCCTCCGGGATCCTGTATCCCTTGAGCCAGTGCAGGCGGCCCTTGTCCGTTATGAACAGGATGTAGTCGTGGGAGCACGCCACGAACATGGAGTCCACGTGGTCCTCCTCCTTGGTCTGCATCCCGGTCAGCCCGACGCCCCCGCGGCCCTGCTGCCTGTAGGTGCTCAGCGGGATCCTCTTGACGTAGCTGTCCTTGGAGAGGGTGATGACCACCCTCTGCTTCGGGATGAGGTCCTCCTCGTCGCTGTCAAGCGGGTTGGGGTCGATGGCGGTGCGGCGCTCGTCGCCGTAAGCCTCCTTCATCTCCTTGAGCTCGGACTGTATTATCGCGTTGACGCGGGACTCGTTGGCGAGGATGTCCCTCAGGTCGTCCATCTGCAGCTTCAGGGCGGAGTGCTCGTCCCGGATCGCGTCCAGCTCCAGGCCGGTAAGCTTCTGGAGCCTCATGTCCAGGATGGCCTTCGCCTGCTCCTCGTCGATGTCCAGCAGGTCTCTCAGCCCGGCGTTCGCCTCCTCGGCGCTCTCGGACGCCCTTATCAGCGCGATGGCCTCGTCCAGCATCCCGATGGCCTTCATCAGCCCCTCGAGGATGTGGTAGCGCTTCTCCGCCTGCTTGAGGTCGTACTCCGTCCTGCGGTATACGACGGACCTCCTGTGGGAGATGTACTGGAATATCAGCTCCTTCAACGACAGGACAGAGGGCTTGTTGTCCACCAGGGCGATGTTGATTATCCCGTAGGTGACCTCCATGTTGGTCTTCTTGAACAGGTTCTCCAGCACCACGGCGGACAGCGCGTCCTTGTGGAGCTCGACCACTATGCGCATCCCGTGCCGGTCGGACTCGTCCCTGAGGTCGGTTATGCCCTCGATCTCCTTGTTCTTGACCCTCTCGGCAATCTGCTCGATCAGGGCGGCCTTGTTGACCTGGTACGGGATCTCGTCGACGATTATGCGCTCCTTGCCGTTGCCCATGTCCTCCACGTGGACGTTCGCCCTGACCTTCAGCCTCCCGCGACCGGTCTCGTAGGCGGAGCGGATGCCCGCCATGCCGTAGATCGTCCCGCCGGTGGGGAAGTCCGGCCCTTTGATGTAGGACATCAGCTCGTCCAGGGAAGCGTCCGGGCGGTCTATCGCGAACGATATGGCGTCGCAGACCTCCCCCAGGTTGTGGGGAGGCATCTTCGTGGCCATCCCCACCGCTATCCCGTCGGACCCGTTCACCAAGAGGTTCGGGAACTTGGACGGCAGGACGGACGGCTCCTTCAGGGACCCGTCGTAGTTGTCGACCATGTCCACGGTCTCCTTGTCTATGTCGGCGAGCAGGTCGCTGGCCATCTTGGACATCCTGGCCTCGGTGTAACGCATGGCGGCCGCGCCGTCGCCGTCCACCGAGCCGAAGTTCCCCTGTCCGTCCACCAGCGGGTACCTGAGCGAGAACGGCTGCGCCATCCTCCCCATGGCGTCGTACGCCGCCGTG
>JAEEGK010010923.1_pt1 | contig 20868 bp, 19 predicted proteins | sample 8958771 | NCBI WGS metagenome assembly JAEEGK01 (sample SAMN16246547, study PRJNA631951) | gut metagenome | biome: gut microbiome; feature: rumen; material: SC-attached | host: Bos | place: Iran: Karaj | collected 2018-10
TATGAATGCTATATATTATTTCAGCTATATATTTAGATACATCACATACATGTAACCATTTCTCTTCCTGATATTCTTTTGGTATATAAGAAAGATTAGTAGTATATACACCTGATAACATCTTCTTATCATAATATTCTTTAAACTTATCAATTCCTTTAGTAAATAAAGCATAAGTAACTACTACATATATATAAGCTACTCCTCTTTTATGTAATTCTTCTATTACATCAAACATACTTCCTCCAGAAGAAATCATATCATCTGAAACAATTGCAGTGTATCCTTCAATATCATTATTACCGGAATAATCATGAGCAATAACAGGATATTTTCCATCAACCATATTATTATAGTCTCTTTGTTTAACAAATCCTCCTGCTTTTCTATGAATATATCTAGAATTAAATGAGTTTAAATATACATTTCTTCTACCAGTAGCCCCATTATCTGGTGCCACAAATAATAATTTTTTTAATCTTACTTTAGGCAAATCATTTATTAAATCTTCTAAGATTGTATTAGTTGGAAAGAAATTATCAAATTCCATATTATGTATAGCATGTTCTACTCCTTGATCATGAGCATCAAAAGTAATAAAACTTTTAACTCTACTCATATTATCAATTTCATGTAGAGTTGCTCCACAAGCCAAGTTTTCTCTAGTGTTTCTTCTATGTTGTCTACCTGCATATAAAAGAGGCATAACTATATTAATACTCTTCGCATGACAATTGCAGGCACCTATACCATCTTTTAATTGAACAAGTAAATCATTAGGAGATGTATGGTTAATAAAACCATGCATTTTATATTCTAAAGAATAATTACCTATATCTGTTAAAAGAAATAAATCTTTTCCTCTAACAGTTTCATTAATCTCTATTTTTAAATGTCCATCTTCAAAGAATAATTCACTAAATTTTACTCTAAAAGTATACTTATCAGGATCTAAATTATACATCTCTAATAGATGTCTATTTACTTTTTCTCCTAATTCATCAGCGCTATCAAATATCATTAATCTTAAATTATCTTTATTAACTTCTTTCCTCATAATACCCTCCATTAATACCAAATATTTTTTAAATATTCACTTTCACAAGTTAAATTAATTTTCAATTTTTTAAGAGCCCGCTTATCTCCATCCATAACCATATATGTAGCATGAGCATCTACTCCATTTAGTTTTGGAATTTGAGATAAAGCCTTTTCAACAATAGGATTAGTAGTTGAACAAATACTTAAAGCAGTTAAAACTTCAGGTAATGTTAATCTAACTCCATCATTAAGGTCTCTTTTTAACTTTAACATTGGTTCTAAAACATTAGGTGATAGTAAATTAATATCATCAGGTATTTTACTTAAATGTTTAATTGCATTTAACACAACACTAGCTGGAGGTGTTAATAATTCTGTTTGCTTTCCTGTAATTATTTTTTTATTTATCTTTAAAGCTATAACTGGTAAATTTTCTTTTTTACTTTTATCAAGAGCCGGTTTAATTACATCTAGATAATACTCATCAATCTTAAGTTCATTCATCAATAATTTGATTTTTTTATAAGATTCAGTTTCTCTAATACCTAGTTTATAATTATTTAACTCTTCATAATATCGTCTAACAATTTCTTTTTTAGCAGCTTCTTCTACTACTTTTTCATCAGTAATACAAAAACCTACCATATTAACACCCATATCAGTAGGTGAATTATAAATATCTTTTCCAGTAACTTTATTTAGGATAGTTTTTAATACAGGGAATAATTCAATATCCCTATTATAATTAATAGCTTGAATATTATATGTATTTAAATGAAAAGGATCAATCATATTAACATCTTCAAGATCAGCTGTTGCTGCTTCATAAGCTAAGTTAACTGGATGTTTAAGTGGAAGATTCCATACTGGGAATGTTTCAAATTTAGCATAGCCAGCATTAACTCCTCTTTGATTTTCATGATATATCTGTGATAAACAGGTAGCTAGTTTACCAGAACCAGGTCCTGGTGCATTTACTAAGATTAATGGTTTTGTTGTTTCAATATATGGATTAGCTCCATATCCTTCTTCAGAAACTATTGTATCAACATCTGTTGGATATCCTTTAGTAAATGTATGAATATAAGTTTTTATTCCATTACGATTTAATTTTTTGATAAATTTATCAACAGATGCTTGATTCTTATATAATGTGATAACAACACTATTAACAGAGAATCCCATATTCTTAGATTGTCTAATTAATTTTAGTACTTCTAAATCATATGTAATACCATATTCTCCACGAGTTTTATTCTTTTCAATGTCCCCAGCATTGATACAGAAGATTATTTCTAAGTCATCTTTTAATTCTTGAAACATACTGATTTTAACATCACTTTTAAAACCAGGTAGTATTCTAGCAGCATGGGAATCATCAAATAATTTTCCACCAACTTCTAGATATAACTTATCAAATAATTTAAATCTTTCTTTAATCTTGGCGCTTTGTATTTTTACATACTTAGCATTATCAAACCCTACCTTCATTTTAACACCTACCTTATAATAAAAAACCTATTTTAATTATATTACGATTTTTTTATAATTTATATACTATTTGCGTACTTTTTACACATCAATTTTTATATGGGCCTTTTTATGGGTAAAATGAGATATTGGTTTTGACATTTTTTGACAATTAAAAACTAACTCTCTGGAGTTAGTTCTTGATCTAATAATTCATCTAATTGTTTTTCAGCCATAAGGATATCAACTTTCATGATGTTGATTTGTTCCTCTATTTCTTCCATAGTCTTTTCTATCATTTGTTCATACTTCCTTTTATTTCTTCATAAGCTTTTATTCTTTCTTCTGTTTTAGCTATTTGAAGATTTAAACCATCTCTTTTTTGGGTTAATTCTGCTAGTTGTTTTTTTAGATTATTTAGTTCAACATTAGATGAATGATTCTTTTCAAAAGAATCTAGATATATTCTTATTTTTCTACTTAGGGTACTTTCTTTATCATTACCATTTAAATATAATTTAAAGACATCGATTAATCTTAAGTCTTTTTCACTATGTTTTTGATTAACCATGTAGATTATATATAAAGCCATAGCTTCTCTAGTAGTAATAGCCATTCTTGGGAAGTTAATTGGATAATCAATAGCAGATAGTCCTTTTTGTGTAATAGTTTCTTTTTCTTTATCTGTTAGAGGTCTCATCTTTTGCTCTAGATAGATATCTGCAGTTAGAGCTTGACCACCAAATTGATATTTCATTAAATCAATAAATCCACGTAGTTCATCACGAGCTTGTTTTCTTAATCTTTCTAATATAGGATTCATTTTTTCATCATCTAAAACATCTCTAACTGTTCGGATATTGTTATTTAGTAATGTATTATAAAATGAATACATTGTTATTTTTAAATCTAGTTCTGATAATTTTATATCCATATTATCACCTCAATATTTAGTTACATCTATCCACTCTTTGTAATTAGAATATTTTTCTAATTCAGGTATAGTTAATTTAATTGCACTATTACCTGATCCACAAGCGGGATAGACATAGTCAAATCTTTTTAAAGATTCATCTAAGTAAACATCAATTCCTTCTTTAATAGCAAATGGACATACACCACCAGCAGCATGACCAATGTAATCTTCTACTTCATTAAAAGGAATCATTTTGGCTTTGATATTAAAGAATCCTTTATATTTAGCATTATCTATTTTGGCATCACCAGCAGTGATTATTAGAATAGCTTTATCATTTATTAGAAATGATAAACTTTTAGCTATACGACATTCTTCTGTACCTAAAGCAATAGCTGCAAGTGCTACTGTGGCACTTGATTCTGGTAATTCAATTATTCTATCTTCAATATTAAATTTTTTAAAATATTCTTTTACTTTGTCAATAGCCATTATGACTCATTAACATCGATTAGAGAGAAGACTTTTTTATCATTGTTTAATTCAACAATATTCATTATTACTCCTACTCCAACGACTTTAGCTCCCATTTCTTCTAAAGCGTTTTTAATAGATTTAATTGTATTACCAGTTGCATATATATCATCTACAATATATACTCTTTTATCTTTATAATCATCATTAACTAATTTAGGAAGTTCTAAGGTATCTTTACCATATTCTTTTTCATAATCAAATGTTTTAGCAACAGTAGTTGGTGGTAATTTACCTTTTTTTCTTATTGGTACACATCCTATACCTAATTCATAAGATATAGCTGAACCAAGTAAGAAACCTCTAGCTTCTGGAGCAATGATGTAATCTACTTTTTTCTTTTTTACTTCTTTACAGAATAAGCTAATGATTTCTTCAAAAGCTGTTCTATCTAGAATAGCTGGTGTTATATCAATAAATTCGACACCAGGTACGGGATAGTCTTTTTCTGTTCTAAGGATTAAATCACTTTTAATAACGTTACGAAGTATTTTCATTTTTTCACCTCTCTTTCATTTTAACATAAAAGAAGGAGATTATAAATCTCCTTCATTAGTTACTGTTACAACAATTAATGGTTCTTTTAAAGGTACTATACCTAGTAAATGAGCAGGTATAAAGAATGTAACTTTATCATCATTAAGTAACCAATTACCTGTTTCAAACATAGTATTTTTAAATGTATTACGCCAGTCAGGTAGCAAATCTGCTTTAAATTCTTGATATTCTGGTGTTTCATAGAATACTTGAACTGCTTTATTATAGTAATTTTCTCTTAAACCAGCTGGGAATTCTTTTATTTCACCAGCAAAGTTATAAACAAAGCCATTAGCTCTTAGAGTTGGATCTACAAAGTCTTGTGATGTTAAACCAGCTACGGTCATAAAGGAAATGTAATGTGGTCCAGCAAAGACTACTTGTAAATCCATTACAGCTCCAGTATTAGTTGTTAATCCAGCTTCGGCATATAGATCAGCATCTTTTTCTTTTTCAGCTTTTATTTCTTGATATATTTTTTCGATTCTTGGATTTAAATCTAGTACTATTTTATTTAAGATTTTATTATCACTTTCATCTAATAATACATATTTGTTATAGAAGGCTACTCCTTCTACAGTACTATCATCTCTTTTACTGATATAAGCAACATCTTTATCTACAGTAATAATATCTTCATCACCAATTATTAAAGCTAAGAGAATTCTTCTTTCTAAAGATGTAATCTCTTCTTTATCAGCATCAATATCTTTTACACCAATACGATTATGTAAAGCATTTAATGTTTCACTTACAATAGTATAGTTTTCTTCTTTTAGTTGAATTGGTTTTCTTTCTTCTAAGTATTGATCTGTTTCTTTAATACAATTTGTACCTGGGCATTCTTTATATAGTTTTTCTTTATGATATATTTCAAATGTTTTATCTTCTTTTTGAATTATGTAATAATCATGACTAAAATTATATTTAATACTATAAAGATAGTTTTCAGCTATTTGAGGTTGTTCTCTTACTACATTTTCATAGGCAGCTTTTTTAGGTTTAACTAAAGCATAGATACCTAAAGCTAATAGTAATAAGAGTAATATTATAAAAAATATTTTGATAATAGTTTTAGTTTTCATATCATCACTACCCTATTATTATTCTATCATAAAAAAAGTAGATTTAATCTACTTTTTTACCATCTACGAAAACTTTTTGTTTGACCTTGTTCTTTTTCTTTAGTTAAAGACTCATTAAATTGTTTACCACAGTTAGGACAATAGTAAGGATATTCGTAGTCATCACATTTTTCTAATGGTTCTCCACATGAAGGACAAGTTGGTTTTAATGCAAATGTTTCATCTACTAATCCATTAGTAATCATATATCCCATAAAATCATCTAAGTTATTTGGTGTCATCTTTGATACTCTCCAATCCTTTAACATAAGCATATAGATTTTCTTCTTTAGTATTATAATATTTTTTCATTATTTTTTGAGTTGGCCATATTTTTAAATTGTTATCTAAATGGATTTCTAGATTCATTTCTTTTTCGGGATCTTTTTCATCAAATATCCATTTACCACCATAGGTTCTGATTATTACTTCACCCATGTAGCAAGCTAAAGCAAATAGGATACTACCAGGATTTAAAGATATAATACCATCTTCAGTATTTTGTTCTTCAAAAAATCTATCTAATTCTTTAATACTATCTAAAGTAAAGTTAGCATTATAACCTGACATTACTAAGTTTTCCATAGCCCAATCAGTAGCCATAGGAATTTCTTCTTCTAAGATAGGATCATCTAATTCAATATCTTTTATTTTCTTTTTCATATAATCACTCTTTTTTATTATATCAAAAAAACAGATGTAAATCTGTTTTATTATTTTAGAGTTATTTCAGTTTTTGGTTCACTAGGTACCATAACATATACTGGATTATTATATCCTAGTAATTCTCTTAAATCTTCAACAAAAGCTTCTCTACTTGGATCTTTTAATGTATAACGACGATTATAAATAATATCATTTCTAATTAAATAAGCTTGATGAAGAATGCTTAATTCTTTTCCATGTTCTACTAGTAATCTTTCTTCTGTCTCACGAGATGCACCAACTTTTAATTCTGGAGCTGGTTCTGGTTGCATATGGTAACCATTTTCATCTGCTAATAGATGGTATGTTATATAGCCATTTTCTAATCTTTGTGATGAATGGTTAGTTATTTCACGACTTGTAAAAATCCAGCCACCATTGGCACTAAAATAGTTAGTATATCTAAAAATAATACCTTCTACTTCTTGTAAACGTTTTCTACTAACGTCATCCATTTCAGCCATAAAAGCTTTAAATAGTTTTTGACGACTAACTTCTCTATTTTTTCCTTTAGTAAATTTTTCTATTAGTTTAGCATATTGTTCTTGAGATATTTGTTTTAAGATTGTGTTTTTCATATTAATTCCCCTGTCTTTTTACGAAAATTATTATATATAAATATTACTATTTGTCAAATAGTAGGTTTTTGTTCATTTATTTTAGGTGGTAAGATAGTACTTTCTGGATTATTGAATCCAAGTATTTGTCTTATCATTTCAATCATTTCTTCATGATGAGGATTTTTTAATGTATAACGACGATTATAAATAATATCATCTCTTGTTAACATAGATTTATGTAAGATATTTAATTCTTTACTTCTAGTTTCTAGTAGTTTTCTTTCTTCTTCATTAGCAACATCTAAAGTATAGCTATTAACTTTAGGTCTTTTAGAAAAAAATCCTTCAGGTGTTCTTTCAACACGACATACAACTGTTTTAGTACTTGATAATGGATTTTTAGATGGTACCATTCTGACTGCAAATAAGTAATGTTTACAAACTACCCATCCACCATCATCAGCTAATAGTTGTTCATATTTATCAATGATACTATCTAATTTGATGATTTTTTCTCTTGATTCATCATCAATATCAGCTAGAAATAATTGATACATGTTATCAATTATATTCTTAGAGTTTTCTTTAGACATATAAATCCCCCTAAAACAAGTCTTTATTATAAATTATTCTTATTTCTTGTCAATAAAAAAAGGAGATTACTCTCCTTTTAAATTATCTAGTAATTCATCTGATGATGATTCATCTTCAACTTGTTCAAGTAGTTCTTCAGATTTTTCCCAAGGACGATTATGTTTTTTCATTTCTTCTTCATGAATTAAAACATTATAAGCAATTTTACCTACTAGTGTTTTAGGAAGTTCTGCTCTGAATTCATAATCATATGGCCATGAGAATCTTGATAAGTTCTTTTCTACTAATTCTTTAATTGAATTAAGTGTTTCTTCATTAGCTTTACTATAATCTTTTAAAACTATGAAGGCTTTAGCAACTTGAACTTTGTATGGATGGTCAATACCAATTACACATGATGTTAAGACATCAGGATGTGAATCAATAACGTTTTCAATTTGAGCAGGATATACACAATATCCTGAAGAAACTATCATACGTTTTAGACGTCCTTTGAAGAAGACATAACCATCTTCATCCATGTAACCTTGATCACCGGTATGTAACCATACTCTTCCATCACGATGTTTACGTAATGTTTGTCTGGTTTCTTTTCTGTTTTTTACATATCCTTGCATTACTGTTGGACCAGAAATAACGATTTCTCCTTCTGTTCCATATGGTACTTCTATTTCAGTACCAGCTTCAACAATTTTGAAATATGTATCAGGATATGGAATACCGATAGAACCATCACGACAATGGTTAACTGGGTTTAAGCAAGATGCTGAACCACATTCTGTTAATCCATAACCTTCTCTAATAACAGTTTTAGATCCATGATCAGCTAGGAACTTGTCAACTCTTTTCTTAAGTTCTGGTGATAGTGAATCACCACCACATAGAACACAAGTTATAAATGAAAGGTCAGCATGTTCTAGTTTTTTATTACTAATAATAGCTTCATATAATGTTGGTACACCAGCTACAACGTTTGGTTTGTATTTTAGTAATACTTTATCAAATGTTTTAGCATTGAATTGTGGTAATAATACACTTGTTCCACCAACATATTGACATGTATGAACACAGATAGCTAAGCCATATCCATGGAAGATTGGTAAGATAGCTAGTAATCTATCTTTACCTCTTAAGCAAGCAACATGTTCAAAGCTTTGCATTGCTTGAGCATTAAGGTTAAGGTTAGTTAATACTACTCCTTTTGGAGTACCTGTAGTACCACCACTATATAAAATAGCAGCTATATCTTTACCTCTAAAGTTATCATCCATTTCTTTAGTATAGCTATTACCTAATTTAATAAATTCTTTCCATGTTATTCTTTTATCAGAATGTTTCATTCTGATTTTAATACCTTTAGTAGCATAATAAATAGGTATCATATATACAGGCATGGAATCAGCTAGTGATACTGTTATAACTTTTTTTACTTTAGTATCATCTAATATATTAAATGCTTTATTAAAAGCAAAGTCAGCAATTATTAAGAATGAACTCTTAGATAAGTTAAGATAGTATTTAATCTCATTCTCTGCAGATAGAGGATGGATCATACTAGCTACTGCACCTATTTTATTACATGCATAAAAAGCTATAATAGCTTCTGGAGCATTTGGCATACATATAGATACTACATCTTTATGTTTAACTCCTAAAGCTTTTAAAGCACGAGCAGCTTCATCAATTTGTTTTAAGAATTCATGGTATGTTTTTTTAGTACCATAATAATCATAACTTATATTATTTAAGTGTTTACTAGCTGTATATTCTATTAATTTATATACAGAAAAGTCTGGATATTCTAAATGTTCCTTTTCGCCATCATAATATTTGTACCAAGGAGCTTTAGGTCCTCTCTTCATAATGTTCACCTCTTGTGAATGGTCTATGCAACCACGAATAAAATTATAGCATAAAATAATTATTTTAGCTAATTTAAACTAGTTTTATTGGATTAATTAAAAATAGTGTCATTTATTTTGTTTTTATGTTAAACTCTTATTAGGTGGTTTGTATGAAATTTAAAAGAGCTCGTAATGAAGATCAAATAGAATTAAGAAGACAAGAAATACTAAATGCGTGTAAAAAACTCTTAATGGAACAAGGTTATGAAGATACTACACTACTTGCTATTTCTAAATTAATTAGTGTTGGAAGAACTACTATTTATAATTATTATCCTACTAAAGAAGATTTATTTATGGAGTTATGTACAATTGAAACAGAAACTCTTATTAAAGAATTAAATGATTTATATGATCATGCTGATAAGAATAATAAAGATGTAGAATTTAAAAATATGTTAATGACTATATTTTTGAAATATAAACATCTGTTTGAATACTATTCTATGTATATAGCTAAAGTTCTTGGTAAAGCTAATAAAGAAACAACAGATGCTTTCCAAGAAAGGGTTACTGTACCTTTTAAAGATATTTTTAGAAAATGGTTATTATTTGTTAATCCTAATGTAACTCATGATAGAATCGTTTCTTTCAATTATGTATTTTGGGTATTCTTTACAGGAATTAATACATTAACATATAATAAACAAGTCTATGAAAGAACTTGTGAATATTTCGTAGATGGTACACTTGCATTAATAAAAAAATAATCCAGTAATGGATTATTTTTTTGGTTTAACTAAGTTATAACTTTTATCTATTAGATTCATTATTTCTTTTGTTGATATTGTATTATCTAAAACAATAGTAATCCAATAGGTTTTATTCATGTGCCAAGCTTTATAGAATCCTTCTTGTTTTACTAGTTCTTCTATTTCTTTAGGATCTAATTTGATATTAAGGATTTCTATTTGTTCATTATATTTTTTATCTAATTTTGATTTATTTAATGGTGTTATTAGACCATACCATTTATGATTAGTACTATTTTCTAAGACACCACATTCGTTATCATCCCATTTGAATAATGGTTTATCACCATATTTGTCTTTAATCAGTTTAACAATCTCATTGGTTTGATTAAAGATAAATAAGGTTTCGTTACAACATTTGTCTTTTATATCTTCAAGTAAAGATATGTATTCATCTTTTACTTTACCAGCAAATGAACCAATAGAATCTTCTCTTCTAAAAGCAGTATATTCATAATCATCAAATGATGTATCATATAATTTACCTGTTAAGATATTATTTTCTATTTTAATAATAACATTAAAGTTATTTAAAATAATGGTTTTAAAAATGTAAGTATTACCTTCTTTTTTAAAACCATATTTTTTTAAACTGTTATTATTAAAAGTACATTTTTTAAAGATATCTTGTTCTATCATATTACTTATATAGTTCAGAGTTATCTATTAATAAATCTCTTCTATTATATTTTTCAACATCTTTTAATACTTTTTCTTGATCACCAATTGGTGTACAGATAAGTTTAGATGCATCTTTTTTAGGTAGATAACAAATAGAATATTTATTAATAATAATATATAAGATATCATCCCATTTAGTAGTTGATTCAACTACTTTTAGTTTTTTGTTATTATTATCTTTTGTTTCTTTAGTTTGAACTATTTCATTCTTTTTAGGTTGAACTTTGCTTTCTATTTTTTTATCTACTTTAGTAACTATTTCACTTTTAATTCTTTTTTTAACTAAGATATATGTATAGACATTTTGACCTAAAACAATAAGAGTAAAGAAAGCTATTATTAAACATGGTATATATTTAGTTATGTAATAAGCTACTATTAAAGCAATTATAATTAAAGTTAATAATGTTTCTTTAATAAATATTATTTTTGATAATGATCTAACTTTAGTATGTGGATTATTTTTTATTTTATTGTAATTAAGTAAAATAAATAAACATTCATTATAATAGTTCTTTAGATCTTTGTTCATATAAAATCACCTACGGGTGATATTATAACATAAAAAAAGAAGATTATTCTTCTTTTTTCTTTTTCTTTTTGTCAAATTTTTGTAATTCTTTGTTTAAAGCATCACGAATATCGATTAATCTTTCTTTTGTATTGATTAAACTTGGGAAAGATTTGAAGATACGAGCATATATTTTACCTTGAGCTTCAATAATACTTTTAACTTTTGTAGTTATTTGTTCTGTAGCATCTTTTTCAACAAATTTCATTGTTTTACCAATGTTAATAATTATACCTGTTGATACTATTGAATCTAATAAGTATGCTAGGAATAATACTAAAGCAATATATTCAATTGCTGTTGGGTTAATTAAACTTATTTTACTATATAGGAATGGATTTGCATAACCTACTATTAAGGTTCCAAAGATACCAAAAGGGATCATTGTCTTAGCACAGATACGTCCATTTAAGTTAAATTTTTGATGAGAATAGTCCCACCATCTAGCATGGAATATTTTTTCCATGAAATAACTAGTTAGATATTCTAAAATAGAACAAACAATTATGGCATGGATGAATAATCTTACTAAGTTATCACTATATCTAGTTAGTAGAGTTATTAATAAGATACTTCCTACTCCGTAGATAGGACATATTGGTCCTATTAGGAAACCTCTATTGATAAAACGATGTTTTTCCCATAAGCAGTTTACTACTTCCATTAACCAACCAACAAAGGAATAGATAATAAATAAAATAAATGCTATTGATAATTGATATATCATACTACCACCTATTTAATTATAATAAAAAAAAAAGAGTATTTCTACTCTATTTTTATTGGCTTTTTAAAGTGAATTATAACAGCTATTAAAGTTAGTACTACTATAAGCATTATTACATTAGACATGTTATATCCAGTTCCTGGATTTACCATGTCATCAGTTACTGTAATATATACAGAATAGACATTACTATTAACAACACCATAAATAGCTGTTGTTCCTACTTTAAGAGGTACTATTTTATTATTTTCTACTTTTAAAATTGATTCATCTTCAATAAACCACTCACCTAAGATTTCTCCTTCAGGAAGAATATCTTTAAAGTAATCAGCAATTGGTTTTGCTAAATCAACATTTAATATTAAGGTATCAGTAGCAGCATTTTCGATATAGATAACACCATCATTTTTTTCTATAACATTAGCATTACTTTCTAAGTCAGTTCCTCTAACAATTGGTTTAGACCATTTTGTTTGATAGTCAAAGAACTGATTCATAGCTTTTACATTAGTATCTTCTGAATAAGTTGATGCACAATTTACTTTAGAATTGGTTACAAATACTTTAACACCAAATTGTGATCCATATTGATTATATTGTTGTTCACGACCCAAATATGTTGGCATTATTTTTTTACCAGTGACATTATTTAAACTGCAGGCAATTTTTTCAGGTACAATAGTTACGATAGAGCAAGAATTTTCGTAATTACTACTAGCATCTAGATCAGTATCTTCTATCATAAGAATGTAATTATCTCTACTTCTTAAAACAAGAGGATTTTCGCCATGTATTTTAGAGTTTCTAATATAACTTATTCCTCCCTCGTAAAGTGGAGAAGACAGATTATTACAATATGTACGTGATATTTCAAGACCGTTAGTAATTTCAACATTATCAAAATCTATTTGTTCCAATTTAAGGTCAACATGACCATTTATTTTAGAATTTTTATATACTTGTTTTTTTTCAGTAACAAGGTTTCCATTAATAGTAGAATCTCTCATTACTATTCCGTAGTTTTTTACAGTTGGTGCTGTTATTTCTGTATTTTCAATAGTAGCAAAAAATCTAATAGTAACTTTATTATTATTAGAATTTAATGTATTTATTTTAGAATTTTTAATAGCACTATTAACATTATTTTCTCTTGGTTGAAAATGAAAATCATTAGTTAAAGCATTTACATTATCAAGAATAGAATCATCGCCATGGATTTCAATATTAGGACTTTTTAAATTACTATTTTTAACATTTAATACGCCTTTGCTATTTCCAGTAGCACCTAAACGAATACGAACATTTGATTCAAAGTTAACATTTTCAATAGTAACACTTTTAAGATAAATAACAGTTAAATCTTTAGTATTGCTATCTGATGTAATAGTAGGTCGTGTACTTCCTGTTCCTTTTATTATTAAAGATGAATCATTTATAAGACCACTTCCATTGAAGAAGTTTCTATCTAAAGTACTATCTTGAATATTATATGTTTCACCATCTTTAATATTGATGGTTATATTATATTGTTTAGATGTATCTAATGTTTTAATAGCTAGATAAGTTGCATCTACACTATCATATGTACATCCACTCTTACATACTTCATATGTTACATCTTCAGCACTTACTATAAATGGTATAAGTAAGATTAATAAGGCAAGTATTTTTTTCATATTATCACCTACTATATTTATTATAGCATTTTATAGTAATAAAAAAAATGGCATTTTATTCTGCCAATTTTTTAAATCTGTAATGAATATTAGATTTTTGTCTTATTAGTTCTAATCGTTTTTGAACATTAGCATAACTAATTGTTGCTGGACGATTATGAACAGTAAATCTGGCTGCTGAATATTCTAGTTGAGCTCTTGCATCAAATTCTAGAACTAATGAAGCGATTACTTTACCATCTTTATAGACTAAATACCAGTTATCACCAAAGAAGACAGATGCTCCTGATGGGATTTGTAAATTTTTATATTCTTGATTATAAAGATGGGCATATAAACCATTAATTCTATTTATATGATTGTATACTTCTGGAGTTGTGTTATTAGCAATTTTTATACAATTTCTTTTTCTAGTATATACTGGTTCAACTGGGAATTTTCTAATATCTCTTGGTGTAACATGACTTTTTTTAGTTGAAGCTAAACACAATAGATGATAATTACTGAAATCAGTATCAAACGCACAATTTCTATCACAAGTATCAAGATTTGGTGTATTATCAACAAATTCAAACCAATCGTTACTTTCCATATCCATTGGATCTCCAGTAATTGCATCTTCTACTTCATCTGATACTCTATAGATTTCTGGAATTGAAGTATCAGATAATGTATAACTATCAGTAGTGAAGACATGTTTAATTTTATTAGTTTCTTTTTTGTTTTCAGCTGATGCTTTAATTATGTCTTGAGCACAAGCTCTAAGAGCTAATGCTATTTCATCCTTTTCATGTCTAGTTAGACCAGAGTAATGTCCGCCACCTCTATCATATACTGTTCTTAATTGGTTAATGTAAACGCTGTTACCATTTCTAAATCCTGATGCTTTACCAATAAAGTTACCAAAAGCATCAGCTAATCTAACAACAAATCCATTTTTATTTAAAGCGCAGTAATGTAAGAAGTCATTATCATTTCCACCTACTCTAAAACATGAGTCAGTATTAATACCTGTTAATAAGATATTAACATCTAGTGGATCATAAATAGAATATTGGTAATTAATAGTTTTACCTTTTACATATGGTACGGTAGAAGTAGTTCTTTGAACCATTCTACTAACTAGTTCTTTAGCATTTTCAACTACTTCTTCGTTTTCTAGAGAAATATATCCTCTTTCTTTCCATAGTTTTGTAACTATTTCTGGTCCTAGAATAGCAATTGATTTTTGATCAGCATATTTTAATATTTTACATAAATTAACTATATCGCCAAAACCATCGTTTCTTAAACCATTTTGTTTAATGAATCCTGATACATCTTTGAACTTAGATAATGTTTCTGATAAGAAATGTCTATTTACTTCTCTTAAGAAACGATCGTGGTTAACATATTTATTTAGTAATAACCATACTAAATTATTTTTAGTAACGAATTCTTTAACATATTCAAATGTTTTATCATCTAGAAGTGAAGCTGGTTCGATGAAGTTTTCTGTATTACCAATTACAGCACTCATTAATGTTTCGAAATCAAAATCTTGAATAATTTCTGGGTTAAATTCAAAGTATTCATCTGTGAATGGGAATTCATCAGCTGCTTCTACTAATCTTTCTTTATATTCTTCTTCTGTTACTTCAATATTTTTTATTCTCATCATTATTTCTTTTATTGCTTGGTATACAATTCTTTTTTCTTTTCTAAATTTAGCAACTTCTTCTACATATTCTTGACTAAAATTTCTACCCATATATACATATCTTTGGGATTCTTGTGAATAAGCTATTATATCTCTATAATTAGTAAGTTCAGCATCTGTATATTGAATGTAATGACTATTTAATCTATTAACAAGTTTTTGAGCTTCTTCAAATCTTACATATTCATCATAATTGTCTGGTTCATCAAAACTATCTTCGATGTCATAACTATAAATAAAGTCACCAATAACACCTGCTAAATCTATATCTTCTAATTGATCTTCGTATTTATCTTCTATTGCATGAAGAAAATCCATTGTTTCTTGATCATCTTCATCATATAAATCTTCGAATTTACTTCTTTGAGTTAATTCGATAGCTTTTTTATGAATTTGAGGATTAACAATTTTTGGTCTAAATAGTTCTTTCATATAATGTATACCATCTTTAATAAAATCGTTAATGTGTTTATCTTTTACCATTGATATGTATCTAGCACACATTTTAGAAATAATATCACGATATGGAGCTAGTTCATCAATGCTTTTTCCTTCATGGAATCCTTTATGGAAATTTTTCATTGCATTTAATAATTCATCATATTTATCATCTAATGTACGTGCCATAGAATATAAGAATCTTAATGTTCCTCTAGCATCTTCAAAGTTGGTATTATTTTGTAATTCAGTACATATTTTACCAAATAAGTTATTATATTCACTTAAATGTTCTTTTCGATAATCTTCCCAACTTAAGTTACCATAGTATCTAAACATTGGAAGAAAACCAGCTATTGTTGGAGGTGTAGATAATGCATAACTAAATAGTTCAGCATATCTATCACAATATTTCTCTTTTAATGCTTCATCTTTTTGAATATCTTCAGCCATGTCGCCTTCATACATTAAGATAGAACTATTTAAAGCTCCCCTCATTATTTTTTTATCTGCAAAAAGGTCAACCTTTTGATTATCTAATTCTCTTGAGTTTACATAGCAATCATGTAATAGTAAAGCTTTAAATACTTCTGGTTTACGTCTAACATCTCTAGCAATATGAGCACATGTTTTAGCATCCAAATCTAATGAACTTAAAACAACAGGTATATTACCAGTTAAAAATAATGGTGATTTACTCGTTAAACGATATTTTCCTTTTATAATAGCTGCAGTTATTTGTTCTTTTTGATCTGAAGTAAATCTAGACCAAGCCATATAGTTAGCTGAGTTAACATTTAAATTAATTGATTTTAAAACAATTGCAAAATTGTTTTTAACGAATATTGGACTTTTCTCATTAATTACGTAATCACTATCTAAGACTGTTTGTGTAACTAATTCAGTTAAGTCTTTAGTAAAATTAGGTATAAAATCAATACTTTTAACATCTCTTCTAATAGCAGCTATTATACATGATGAATCATCTATAATGATTTTTGGTGTATTTTTATCAAATGCAAAATCACTTGCTAAAAAAGCTTCGATAAGTGCTTTTTTTTGTTCTTCAGATAATCTAAAGTCGTTTTGTTTATTACCGACTGTTATATTTCTGATATTAATTAGAGTTTCTCTATTAAATAATTCACTATCTAGAGCAATATTTCTATTGATAATAATGAAATCTAATATCTTTCTTAGTTCTCTAATACTAATTTTCATAAATTCATCCCCTGTTTTTTATCGAATTCCTTCCAAAACAGGCTTTATTCTACCCTATTAATGTATATTTGGCAACTTTAAATATATAAAAAAAGAATTAAATTTCTTTGTTTTTTATTCTGTTATAGAAATTTAATTCTTTTTCTTTGATATTTATGTAATTAGATAAGTCTATATCTTTAAAAGAATTAACAAATGCTTCTCTATTTAAGAATGTTGGATCAACATTCTTAATAGTGTCTTCTAAATCTGAAACAGTTTTGAAGACACGCATTTTATAAGCATTTTTAATTCTTTTATTATCTTCTTTTAACATTCTTAGATATATTTCATTCATGAAGTTATAAAGATTATTAAGTTCATTTATACCAATAGTTTGATGTACTACAGAATATGGGTTTTGATAGTATTTGTACCAAATTCTATCAACAACACCTATTCTATTTAAGTTTTTCATTATATCAATTACAAATAAGGTATCTTCACTTATTTTGATATTTTTATCAAACTCTATATTTTCTAAGCATTTTCTTCTATATAATCTAGTATATATTCTACCAGTTGGAGCATCGGCTATTTCTTTATTATCTTCACATAATTTACCAGATAATAGTTTATCAAAATATTTAATAGTATCTTTTCCTTCATAGATATGTAATCCAGGATTACATAGTCTAGTTCTTTTAACTATTCCATCTTTTATTTCTTGATAACCACCTACTATCATATCTAAGTTATTATCTATTAATAACTTAATAGATTCTTCTAAAAAAGTAGGCGTTATTTCATCATCACTATCAACAAACGTAATATATTCATTTTTAGCTATTTTAAGCCCCATATTACGAGCATTACTAACTCCACCATTATTTATGTGGTTTACATTAAATCTCTTATCTGAAGCACAGTATTCATCTAAAAAAGAATGTACTTCTTCATTAGATCCATCATCAATAATTATTACATTATAATCTTGATAAGTAGAAGCTTTAATACTATCTAAACATCTTTGTAAATCTAGTATAGGTGTATTATAAACAGGTATTATTATATCTATCATAGTTACCTCCTAATTAAATTATATTTATGCAAAGAAAAAAATCAACTAGTCGAGTTGATTTTTTCTTCAAACACATAGTAGATTAATTAAAGTGCACTTTAATTAAAAAACCATTTACACAATATAAGGACTGACAATCCATACTCACCACTTGACGTTTGATAGGTTGGCTCAGTGAAGAATATATAAAATAATAGATACTAAATTCCTACACAGACGCTATATGGAATAATAAATCATTCCAACAATATAGGAATAATAGTTGCGCATAATATTATTTATATATTATTGTGTACCATCGACAATAAAGATATTTTTATTATATCAATACCATCTAACCAGAAAGGTAGATAAATACCCTTCTGGATAATATAATTATACCACTAATATTGCAATTGTGAATAACTAAATTATTAAAAATTTTAAAAATGTAAAAAAAAGACATTTTATGTCTTTTTTTACAATAATTTAATCATATTTTGAGTCATTATTTCTTCCATGTCAGGAGCTTTACCATAATATGATCTATTTCTTTCATCAGCTAATTTATCTAAGATAACTTGTGCTTGTGGTGTATACATAGCTGCCCATCTTAAGATATCTTGAATATATTCTGGATTACGTACTTCTCTTCTTAAAGCTTCATAAGCTTTAAATGGATCTGGCTCAATAGTTAATCTATTCATAAATGTTACTAATCTAGAAATACCTACAGAACTATATTTGATAACAAATTCTTCACCCATAGCTTTAACAAAGCTATTCATGTAACCTTTTTCATAATATCTTTCAGTTAACATTTTTCTAGTTTCATCATTAAAGTAGATAACATTCGATTTTTCAGTTGGTATTAGTTTTTCTCTTCTTGCAAGTAATTCTCTTAATTGTTCTAATAAACCTTTATATTTATTATAAAAATCGATTGTTACTCTACTTTGATTACCTTGTAATTCAAAATCTTTTAAAGTATTAATATCAAATAATATTTCTTTACCATTATAACGAAAGTTATTTAAAAATGAAAAAGTAGATGGTGGTATAAAAGTCCAACCTGATTCTTTTTCAATAGCGTATGTAATAGTACGAATAGCATTATTGATTTTAGTTAATCTTCTTTTTTCAAAGAATCCTGAACTAGCATATGTATCTCTTACTACTTCTCTTTCATGATCAATAGCTTTTTCTTTTACATAACGATAATCTATTATTTTTTTAGTGTCCAACATAAGCATTCCCCTTAACATTATTTTTAGCTCTTCTATACATAGCCATAAATAATTCTCCACGTGGTGAATATCTTTCAATTACTTTTAATAACATACCTTCAAAAGATATTCCCATACTTACACCTTTTTTAAATCCTTCATCTTCAATTATTTCAAAGAATGTAATGGCATTAGTAACATCTCTTGCAAACTCTTCTACCAACTCTTCGATAGGTGTTGTAGTATTTAATCTATTTAACCAGTTAATTAGTAATCTCTTACCATGATCACCATATCTATTTAAATAATCTTTAGTATGTTTATTTTCATCATAAATACCAAATCTTATATTCTTTTTAAAACTAGAATTTCTTTTTAATTCAGCTTTAACTCTTTCATCTATTTCTTCTTTATGTTGTAAATAATAACTATTAATTAAACCTTCTACTTTTATTAATGCTTCTAATTCATCTCTAAATTTATTAACATGATAAAATGCATCAGTTCCACTTGTTACAATAGTATTATCAAGTAAACCTATTTTATCAGTATCAAATGTAATTTCATCATACTCATCTAATTCATAGTTTTTTCTTCTTTGAAAACCATTTCTAGTTCTTTCCCAAATACTACCATTACATATTCTTTTTATTAATATTTCTTTTGATTTTAAGATATCATATATACTCTTATCTTCAGGATGATCTTTTAAATAATATTCTATTATTAAACGATCAGTTATTTGTTCAGTTAATAAGTCTTTCTTATTAGCTATTCTTTCTTTAATATATCTTGTTGTAAAACTCATAATATCTCTCTTTTCTTGGTTGTATATAATAACACAATTTTATAAAAAATCAAAAAGCTAGAATAGTTTTCTAGCTTCGAGATTATTTTTCACCTTGATTACTCGTTTCATCGAAAAAATCATGTGGTCTATATTTTAATCCAGAATTATAATAATGATTTACTGTATCTTTTGTTGTATATAGTTTTGTTATTATTCTAAATATTAATTGTTTTCCAATTCTAATTGTTTCGTATGGTGCTTCGTAGTAAATAATTCTACCATCTATGATGAAAGGCTTCATTTCTTCATCTTGATAATCTTCTTTTGTAGCTTTTCTTATTTCTAAATTTGTGATTTTTTCTTTTAATTCTTGAAATACTCCTTTTAAATCTATTCTTATAAATATTATCAACCTATTTAAAACTAGCTTTCTATATATTATTTTTCCCCAATCCAATTGATATGGCCTACAGTTTGACGGATCCAATATAAATTCATTATAAGTATAGCAATTATCGTATGATGTATTATACTTGCTAATTACTTCTTTCAAAGAATCATTTTGATTTAATTTTGTTCTATTATTAATTATTAAGTATGATATATTATCATCAACTTTATTTTCTATATAATCATTGTTTTTTAATTCTTTTATATCTTTTT
>JAEEGK010010924.1_pt1 | contig 20866 bp, 15 predicted proteins | sample 8958771 | NCBI WGS metagenome assembly JAEEGK01 (sample SAMN16246547, study PRJNA631951) | gut metagenome | biome: gut microbiome; feature: rumen; material: SC-attached | host: Bos | place: Iran: Karaj | collected 2018-10
TTTCTTTTCTTTTTTTTCTTCTTCTTGCTTTTCTTTTTTTTTTCTTTCTTTTTTTCTTCTATAATTATAATTTAATAATAAATATTTTCTTTTTATAATATATAATTTGATAATTTCTAATTTTCATTTATGTTTATAATATCTATTAGTGTTGGTTTTGATATATTTACAGTAAAAAATTGAATATTAATTATAACCATATGTGACTGGGATCAAGTTCATTTTTTTTTGCATTTTTTTTTGATTTTGCTTATTTTTATATTTTTTTTAGTGAATTTGAAAGTATTATAAATTAATTTTTATAATTTATTTAGTTTAAATAAGGAAATTTAATATTACATCATATAAAAGTAAAATACACTTTTATTATTAATATATTTATTTTATTATTTTACTTTTAAATATATATTTACTTTTTTTAACATTAATTACATTTAATATTAATATTTATATAAAAAATGAATACAATATATTTTAATTTTAATTCAACAATTCATAATTCATCATATTTTAAAAATGACTATAAACCAATAAGTAATTTGAAATATTATATTCAAATGAGAAATAATTTAAAAAATATTAAGGATAATCCATTTTCTTATAGTAAAAATTCAACTCATAGCCTAATGAAATCACTAAATTCACATGAAACTTTTCATACTACAAATTTTGAAAGTAATGTAAATCAAACTAAATATTCTTTTAATAAAGTTCCAAAACTTTCTAATGAATATTTAGCATCACAACTTCCTAATATTATCAGATTAAAGAAATCTGTTATTAAAAAAAAAAATAATGATATATTTGAGAATAATTTTAAAAATTTTTATAAAATTAATTATGATAAAGAAAAAAAAAATAAAATTAATTTAAAAGATTTTATGCTTAAAAAAAATTATTTTAATTTAGATAGGAAGAAAAAAGAATTTAAAACCACAGATAATGATTTAAAAAATATAAAAAATAGAACTAAATTAATTAATTCAATTACAAATTATATAATTCCAATTGTTGAAAAAGATAAAAGAAAGAAAATTAAAATATTGAAAATTAAGAAGGAAAAAGAAAAGAATTTTAATTTAATTAATGAACATACAAAAAGTCAAAAAAAATTAAAAATAATTTCTGATAATAAAAATTATATTAAACTTGAAAATTTATTTAGATTAAAAAGGAATCACAGTGATAAACAATATCAAAATTCAGGATATTATTAAATATATAAATATAATTTAAAATATTTAAAAATTATAAAAAAATATGATAAAACATATAACATATAATACAAAATATATTAATCACAATTTTTTTCCAATTGTTGATAAAAAAAAAGATAAAATTCATATTTCATATAATAATTTAAAAAAAACAAATATAGATATAGCAATTAATGAATACATGTTATCAAAATCAAATGAAAAATTTGATAAAAATGATTTTGAAACATTTAAAAAAAAACTAATAGAAAATTCTAAAAATACAAAAAAAAATAATAATATATTACAAATGTTTCCATATATTAATTTAAATAATTATCAACAAATAAATAATTCACAAAACGAATTCAAATCAATTGAAACAGAAACAACCAAAGAACTTTTAAATAAACTTCACAAAAGATTAAAGATTAAAGTATCTAATGCAAATATTAAAAAAAAACATATTAATAAAAATTCAAATTTAAAATATAAAAGATGTCTTTCAACTATGAGTTTAATTTCAAAAAAAACAATAGAATCTGAATATATAAATAATGAGCATTCTTATAAAAAGAGAAAAGTATTTTATAAAATACCAAATAGTTTCCTTAAAAGTAGTTTAAATTATTCATTAAGTCAAATATTATCAAAAGCAAAAAATGAAGAAGATAAAACAAAAGAAGAAAAAATTAAAATGATAAATGAAATGAATGGTATTAATAATTATGATTTTATATCCAAATTAAAAAGTAGAAATAGAACAAAACCAATAGTTCAATTAAAAAAGAAACATATTCTTAAATCTGATACAAATATTTCAAAAAATAAAACACCACTTAAATTATCAAAACAACAAAATCAAATTATATCAAATTCAAAAATTAAAATTCAAAAAAAATTTATTAAAAAAATTAATCTATCAAAAAATAATAATATTAATAATTCATTAATAAAAATAAATTCTAGTTTATTTTAAAAAAATATTAGATGTTATAAATTTATTTCCTAAGATAATTATTGATAAATATATAATATAACTTATTCAAGGATTTTTATTATATGATTTATTCATTGACTCTGTGACTTTAAATTCGTTTATTTGTTTTTTAGTATAAAGTTTATTTGGAAAATATATGTCTTCATTTTTAAAACTATTTTTTGAATAATTTAGTTTCATAGTATTATAAAAAAATGAATCATTTTTTTTTTTCATTTGATATTTATTTGGAGTTAATTTTCTAGAATCTATAAATTGATTTTTAAGTTTAGTTAAGGCATTAATTTTATTTTTTTTTTCAACAGTTTCAGGTATTACAGTTAAATTATTATTATTATAATTTTTTATATTTTTTTTATTATTGGGATTATTTTTTATATCAATATTTATTTGTTTAATAGTATTATTATTATTATCATTATTTATATTATTATTAGTTTCATTTTTCTTTAAAAATTTTTCTGAGATATTATAATAATCATTTAAAATATTTTTTTCTGAATCATCATTATTATATTTATTAAAAGTATAATCTCTATTATTTTCATTTTGATAATGACTTATCATATGACATACATTTGATGAAATAGAATTATAATTATCACAATTTTCATTTATATGATTTATACAACCTAATAAATTTATATTCACTGAATTCAATATTGAATTACAATTAATAAAAGAAGATAAATTTATAATTTGATTAATCGATTTTTTAAATTTGTTTTTTTTTTTGAAGAAAAAAAAATTGTTTTGGAAATTGTTTATCCCATTTATTCTAAATTTATTAAAATAATCATTAGAATAATTTTTTGTGTCATTATCTAATACATTTAATTTTTTAATTGTTGTAATCTTGATTTCAGGTTCATTATTTATTTCTTTCATTTATATATAAATAAATTAAATAATTTTTATTAAATAATTTTTAAAAATGGGAAATGAAATGAGATGTGGTAAAAATATTTTTATAATTTAAAATAGGAAAATGTTCATGTAATAAAAATGATTTAGATAATATAATTGATTTAAGTCAAGCAAATGAAAAAAATCAAATAGTAATTCCAAATTTAACATTAACAGCAGAAAAAATGATAGAAATTTCATTTATTGTCAGAAATTCAAATAATATTAATAATAAAAATAATAATATAAGTTTTAAAAATTCAAATACAAAATCTACAGAATCAGAAACTCATTTTAATCACTCATTTACAAATGCATTACCAAATAAAAATATAAATATAAATATAAATAATGATAATTTTATAAATACTTCAAGATATTATTATCATAATATTAACGTACATAATTCTAATGTTTTTCCCAAAAATACATTTTCAACACCAACTAATTTTATTAAAAATTACAAAAATAATAATTACCAAAATCAAAATAATATTTTAGAAGGACATTTAGTCACTGATGTTGCAATAATAAACCAATTAAAAACAATATTATCAAATCATTTTCTTTTTAATTCAATGAATCAAGATTTTATATCATATATAATATCAAATTTTTATTCATATGATTTTCCACAAAACACAACAATATATGAAGAAGGAGATTTTGGAAATTTTTTTTTTGTATTATCAAAAGGTGTTTTAAAAAGTTTTAATAGTAAAAAAATTCCAACGAAAATAAAAGCATGGAAATGTTTTGGTGAATCATCATTATTAAATAATACAAAAAGAGAAGATACAATTACTTCAATTCAAAGTATAACTTTATTAGTTCTTGATGGTTATATTTATAGAGAATGTTTACAAAGAATTGCAGATGAACAATATAAAGAAAAATTTAGTTTTTTAAATTCATTATCTTATTTTAAACCTTTAGATAGTATTTCTAAATATATTTTAACTGAAAAATTAAATAAAGTTATTTTTGAAAATGGAGATAAAATTATTCAAAAAAATGAAATTGGTGATTCAATGTATATTATTAAGAAAGGTTCAGTTAGTTGTCAAATTAAAAATAAAGAGTTAAGAGAATTAAGAGATAATGATTATTTTGGCCAAAATGCAGTTTTATTTGATATTCCAAGAGCAATGGATGTTATTGCAAAAGAAGAAACAATTTGTTATATGTTAACAAGAGATGATTTAAAAGAAGTTTTTGGTAATGATTCTTATAGAGATAGAATTTTATTTTCTTTTTTTAAAAGTGTTATTTCATCTAATGAAGTTATGAAAAATATAATTTTTGATTCTTTTTTGCAAGAAATTTTTAATAGTTTTACTATTAAATTATATAAAGATAATGAATTAATAGTAAATCCTTTAATAATACAAAATAGTTCAAATAGAAGAATTATAATAGTTTTAGATGGAAATATAAAAGATAAAGATACAAATAATGTAATTGCAAGTAGAAATGAAATAATAGGATATGATTTTATCTATGATAATAATGAAACAATATCAGAAAATTATATTGCAAAACCAGATTTAATATCTTTAGAATGTGATATAGAAGAATTTTCAAAAGTAATTGGAATGGTATTTGATTTAAATTCAAATAGAAATAATTCAACTAGTATAATAAATCAAAAAATAACAAATCCAGTTAAATTATTAAATAGAATTTCAAAATTACAAGAATATTATTTATTCCAAAATTTATCAAGAAAAACATTAGAAAAGATATCAATAAAAATGAAAAAAGAGAAATTTAAAAGTGGAGATGTAATAGTAAATGAAGGAACAAAAGGGAATAAATTTTATTTAATATATAAAGGTAGAGTTAAAATAACAAAAGATGGAAAATATTTAAGACATTTAGAAACTGGAAATTGTTTTGGTGAAAGGGCTATTTTAACATCAGATGATATTAGAACTGCAACAGTGACTGCAGTTGGTAAAAAAGTAGTTTGTTATATTTTATCAAAAGAAGATTTTAGTTTAATTTTAAATGATGAAAATACAAAAAATTATTTAATTAAAAAATTATCATTACAAGATGATGATATTTCATTAGATCATTTAAAATATATTAAATTTTTAGGTAAAGGAAAATTTGGTAATGTTTATTTAGTTCATAATGATAAAAATGTATATGCAATAAAAGTTGTTTCTAGATTTGCAGTAAATAAACAAAAAATATTAGCTCATTATTTTGTAAATGAAAGAAGAATTATGTTAACTATTGATCATCCATTTATTGTTAAAATGGTAAAAACATTAAAAAATGATTATTTTTGTTTTTTCCTTATTGAATATATAAATGGTATATCATTAGAAGATTATTTAAAAAAAAATATTCAAATAAGTAATATTTACAATATTGAAGATACTAAATTTTATGCAGCTTCAATTTTATTAGCAATAGATTATTTACATAATAAAATGATAGCACATAGAGATATAAAACCAAATAATATAATGATTGATGGGAATGGATATTTAAAATTAATTGATTTTGGTACTTCAAAAGTTTGTACTGATTATACTTCAACTGTAATTGGAACTCCTCATTATATTGCACCTGAAATTTTAAAAGGAAAAGGTTATTCAATTTCTTGTGATTATTGGTCTATTGGAGTTACTATTTATGAATTGTTTTATGGAAAATTTCCCTTTGGAAATAATGCTAAAGATATTATTGATATTTATAAAGAAACTGTTAATCAACCTTTATATTTTCCTTATAATACTTCTCATTATACTGATATTAATAATTTACTTAGTAATTTGTTAAAAAAAAAAGTTAAGGAAAGATTATGTAATTTAAATTTAATTAAAGGAAAAAAATTTTTTTTAAATTTTGATTGGGATAAATTAATTGATTTTAAATTAAAACCTCCATATATTCCAAAAGCAAATATTGAAGAAGATTATTCTAAAATTATGAATGAAAATAAAGAAGATTTTATTAATATAATTAATAAAGAAGCTCATAAATTCCAATCTGTAAATGAAGGAAAAAAAGAACATTATGAAGAGTATGATACTAAATGGGCAAATGAATTTTAATTTTTTTTGTATATAGTTTATTTATAGTAATATTTTATTTTATTATATATTATTGATATTAGATATTAGATATTAGATATTATTAATATATATTAAGAGAAATATTTTTATTTAATTCAATTTAAAATTTTAATAAATAATAAATATATTAATTAAAAAATATTATTTTCTTCTTCCACAAATTGAACATTTTAATGTATTGATATTTTTTGTTTTACAATTTTGACATGTCCATTGAGGAACATTTTCACTTTTTTTTTGTTTATTATTATTATCTAGTTTATTGTTTTTACAATAGTCACATATTTTAAGATATTTATTTTTACATTTTGGACATAATTTATATAAACTTTGCTTTGTATTTATTTTATTAATTTCTGATTCCTTGTTTTTTTCTATATCCATATTACTTTGATATTTATTATTTCTTTTTTCTAATTCTATTTTTTTATTTATATCCAAATTACTTTGATATATATTTTGAATTTTATCTATTTCTTTTTTTTTATTTATATCCAAATTATTTTGATATATATTTTGAATTTTATCTATTTCTTTTTTTGGCTCCATATAAATTAAACTTTGATAAATTTTTTTTTTTTTGTTTAATTCTGATTTTTTATTTATATCTAATTCATTTTGATAAAGATTATTTTTATTCTTTTGTTCATCTTTGTAATTGTAATTTATTTGAGATTTATAAATATTATTACTATTATCATGAATTTTATTAGATATAAAATTTTGATTTTGTTGTTTTTGTTTATTTATATTATTATGATTTGTTAGAATTGCTGGCTCGTTTTCTATATAATAAGCTCCTATATCATTTATTGATTGCTCTACTTTTCTTAAATCATCGTTTTTTAATTGATCAAATTGTTCCCTACTATAATCAGTATAATCACTAGCAATTTTTGTTTTTTGACTTTTATTATTATTTTTTTCTAAATAATTATTATTTATTCTATTTGAAGAATTATTATCTTCAAATTTATTCATATTCATATTTTTTGGATTTTTAATTTTTCTATCATTAATATTAGAATTATTATTATCAATATTATCAATACTATTAAAATTATAGTCAATATTATTATCAATATTTTTTAATTGTTTGTTTTCTTTTTTTGTATTTGATAAAATTATCATACTTTTATTTATATTAATGTTTTTAAAATTATTCTCTCTTGAATCTTTATTTTCTTTATTTTCATTTTTTTTATTATTTTTTTCATTATTTTTATTAGTATATGAATTAATTTCATTTTTTAATCTTTGTTCTTCTTTTTTCCTTTTTTCAAATCCATTAACTGTTATTTCTCTTTGTTCTACTTTATCTTTTTCATTATCATTTATATTATCTTCTAAACTATTTCTTCTATAAAAATAATTATTTTCATCATAATATTTTTCTTTTTTACTATCTTTTCTCTCCATAATTTCATTTTTATTATTTTTATTATCATTTAATCTATTTTCAAATGTCATAACCAAATCATTATTTTTAGAATTACAAAAAGAACAAACAGGATTAGTAATTATATTTGTTTTACAACCACAAACTGGACAAACCCATTTTTGAGTATTTTGTTCTAATTGTTTTTTATTTATATAATTCTCAATATATAATTTATCTTCTTTACTTAATTTATTCTCATCAAGATTCCTTAAAAATTCAAATTTTTCTTCTAATAATAAAGTAATAATTGAATTTGTTCTACCACAATTAATACAAATATCATTATCATTAATATTTATTTTTTTACACCATTCACATTCCCATTCATTTTCTTTTATATTTACATTTGAAATTGCGAATTTTTGTTTATTTTTATCATTTTCAATACTAAATTTAATCATTTTTTGATAGAATTGTTCACTTATTTCAAAATCTAAAATGTCATTTTCATTTTGACCATATATTAAAGCAACTGGTTGATAATATCCTTTAATTAAATTTTCTATTAATTCTATCCATGATGAATATTTTTTTATTAATGTATCATCATACATTACAAATTGTTTTAATTTCTTTTCATAAAATAAACATATATAATGATTTGACCAATATAAAAACATTCCTTTAAAATATAATATTCTATTTGTACTTTTTTTAAATAATTGATTTAATTCAAATTGTTTTCCTATTAATGTATATAAATTACATAAATTTTCCATTTTTGCATTTCCATTCCATCCTAAATTTAATATAAAATATTTTCCTATTGATGAACATTCATATATTGTTTCAATTTTATAGTTACATTTCTTACATTTTTGATTTTCATTTTTTGAATATAATATTAAATTCCCTTTTAAATCATTAAAACATTTTGCTTTTTTTATATTCTCAAATATTACATTAACATTTAATAAATGGATAAAATAATTATTATCATATTTTACAGAATTCTTTTTTTTACATTGATAACATATATTATGTTCTAATAAATTAATATAAAAAAGTTGATGGATAAGACAATTTTGATTACATTCATTATCAGAAATATAGATTTTTGTTTCATTTGATACAATAAAAGAATGAAGTATATTAAATAAAAAGTTTAATAATTCAATTGGATCTCCTTGTTGATTTAATTGGAATTGATTTTCATTTTCAAATAAATTTGCTAATTCTCTTCTAAAAGATAATGGATTTAAAATATTTTCGTTAAATTCATTATTTTTATCTTTATTAATTTGTTGATAATAATTCATCATTGATTGTAATTCTATTATTAATTGAGGTGTTTTTATTTTCAATTGAAGATCTATTAAATAATCTTTTAATTCAATAAAATGAAAAAGAGAATGAAAAACAACACTGACAAAACAATTATTTTCATGATTTTGGTTTTCTATTTTCACTGGTTCAAAAAAACTTCTTACAGAATTTTGTCTTAATAAATGAAAAGATAAATCATTATCATCATTATTATTATTTATATCCCATGACATATTTTTTAATTAATTATTTAAATAATACGTAAAAAGAAAAGGAAATTTAAAAATTAAATAAAGGTTAAATTATTAATTATTTTTCAATTCCTTATTTTTAATTAAAATGAAAAATATATTTTAATAAATAAATATATAAATATTTATAATATTTTTAATTATGAAAGATTATTTCTTTCTGAACCAAAACTAATTTTAGAATTATTATTATTTGATAAACTTACAAATTTACTTCTCATATATTGAATAAATCTTTCTTGATAATCTGAAGGAGGAACACAACTCATTGTATTTGAACAATATCTAATTTTTTTAAATAGATATTCTAAAGTTTTTTTACAATTATAATTAGTTAAAATATCTATTATTCCAATATAATATATTTCATCTTCATTTTCACTTTTAATTCCTCCATCAGAAAGAATATTAGGATTATCTTTATTAATTATATTATTTTCTAAATTTAAAGCATTTTTTTCTTCCTCAATTAATTTTTTATTACTTTTTTTTAAACTTGTTGAAATTTCTTCTAATTCAATTTCTTTTTCATTATTACTAATTTTATTTAATGTAATACAATTTAATCTATGTATTCCAACTAATAAAGAATAATCATTAAAATTACAATCTCTTAAATATGTTGAATCTTCTTGTAATTGTTTTATAATTTCATTTCTTAAATTATTTTCAATATAAAATAACTTTTTAAATTTATCTAAATCACAATCTTTTAATGAATAAGAATATTTACCATAAATTTTATCAATTTCTTCATTATTATTTTCTTCTAAAACTCTTCTTCCAATTTTACTTCCTTTAATATCAAAAGTAACATGAATAGTATTTTTAGTTTCAAAAATATTAACCATTATAATAAAATAAACATAATTATGATCTTTTTTAACTTTTCTAATTAATTTATAACATCCAAAAAATTTAGGTAAAAATGAATTTTTATATTTCATTAAATGATTATAATAAGAAGGTAAAATTCTTTTTAAAGTTTTATATTCATCTTTTGAAATAGTTTTTAAAATAAATTTCCCATCTCTAGTATAATAAAAAAGTGATCCACTTCTTCCAGTAGAAAATAATTCTTCAATATTTGTTGAAGAACTTATTATCATTTCAGTAATAAATTCTTGAGGTGAAATACTTTGTATAAATTGATCTTTTTCAAAACCATAATATTTTCTTATATCATTAAATATTATTCCAGCATATTCTTTAAGTAAAAAACTTTCTTGTTTTTCTTTTGATAAATTTATTGTTTGAATTGAATAAGTTAAACTTGTTAAATATTGATTTACATCATATATTTTATTTATATTTGGTGTTGATTCAACTGCAATTTGAATTCCCATAATTGTATTTAATAATATTTTAAATGAATAATCTGTTGTTTTTAATTTATTTTTTGGAATATTTGGTGGTAATTCTTTCTCATCTTTTTTTATATTATTATTCTTTTTTTCTATTTGTTTTCTTTTTACTTCTTTTAATGTATTTTTTAAATAATGATTTTCTATCCATGAATATGATTCTTCAATATTAAATATTGATTTTGATATTTTTTTACAGAAATATTCTATACATTTAAAAATATATTTATATGATTTATATTGTTTTTTTTTTATTTCATTATTTAGTTTATTATTTATTATTGTTTTTTTATTTGAATTTTCTTTTCCGTTTTCAATAATATGTTCATTTGAAAATGTATCACTTATTTTTTTTACTAATTTATTTTCTTCATTTCCTTTACTTAATGAATTAATATTTGCAATAAAATCAGAATAATCTTCATCAATAATTTCAAAATCACTATCTTCACTTGAAATTTTTTCTTCAATATTAAACATCTTATTATCACTTAAATAATTTTTTGACATATTAGAATTTTTGCTCATTATTGTTTTTTTACTACTTATATTGTTATTAATAGGAATAAATGAAATATTATCAAAATTATCTTCTAATTCATCTTCATCATTATTAAATATTTCATCATCTGAAATATCTTGATTAATTTTCTTTTTTAAATTTTCAAAAAATAAATTTATATCTTTCTCTTTTTTATTTAATTTTGAGCCTAATATTGAATTTCTTATCAATTTATTATTTTCTTTAACATTTACATCTGTATTAATTATATCATTTTTTTTTTCATCTTCATCACTATCAGATTCATTTTCACTTAAATCACTTTCATAATTATCTTCACTTAAATTATCAAATAAATTTCTCATTGAAAATTGATTAAATTTTGCATATTTCATAAATTCATTATCATATTTTTTTAATTCTTTTTGCATATTATTTATTATATTTCTTATATTTTTTAATAAATTATTTGGATGAAAATCTTTATATTCATTTCCATTTTTTGTTTCATGATTAATTGTTTCAACCATTTCAGTATTAAAATTATATAAAACATTGATTAAATTTTTTATATATTGATGTATAAATAAAATAAATTCATTACTATCATTTTTAAAATAATCAATCCAAGATAAAATTTCTGGTTTATCATTATAAATAGACTTAAAATCTTCATATGTAAAATATTCTCTATTATTTGATATTTTATTAAATAAAATAGAAATATCTTCATCATTAAATAAATCATTTTTTAATCCAGGATTAACTTTTTTAACAGCACCAATAATTAATTGAATATATTTTTTAAAATCTTTTAATTTAATTATTCCAGTATTTGAAAAATCCATTAATTTACAAGTTACTTTACATCTTTCAATTTTATCTCCATAATGATATACATCAATATATTTTAAATACTCTGATAATGTAATATAATCTTTATTTGATGAAAAAACTTCAAAAATTCTATTTGCAAAACTATCTGCAATATCTGTTCCAAATATTCCTAATAATTTTGGAAAATTTTCTAATATTACATTACCATTTGAAACATTTGAAAAGTCATAAAAACTATTTTTTTTGATGTTTATTATATAATTTTTTTGGTATTCTTACAGATTTGTATAATATAATTTTTCTTGATGAGATAATCTTAAACGAAGAAGATTTTGGTTTTGTATTAATTCTGATACTTTTTGACTTTTCTTTTTACCTCCACATACAAACATTTTTTTTTATTTATTTTTCTAAAATTATTGTTTAATTTAAATAATTGAATTTAAAATTAATGAAACCTTAAAATATATAACACATAAAAGATTATATTTAATAATCTTTTTTTTTAAATATAAAACCTTAAAATAAATTAATATAAAATAAAAAACTAAATTACTAAAAATGAAAATAATAAGAGAATTGGATTATTTATCATATAAAGCTCATTTAACATTTAATGATAAAGGAGACAAAAGATATAAAACAATATTTGGAGGAATATTAAGTTTAATATCAATGATAATATCATTTTCATTCATATGTTATTTTTTATTAAAATTAATTAATAAAGAAGATGCAACAATAATATTTAATGAAGAAAGAGATCTAAAAATTAATATGACAACCTCTCATCTTCTTCCTTTAATGCTTAGATTAAGTGATACATATTCAAACCCAATTAATCACAATAATACTTATAATATAACTTTATTAGTTTGGTATAGTTATTTTGATGAAAAACACAATTTACTTCAAAATTATGATGAAATTATTGTTGAAAAATGTAATATAAATAAACATTTTGGAGAATATAAAAAATATTTTTATAATATTCCTGATTTAGAAACTTATTTTTGTCCTAAACAAAGATTATATAATCAAACTTTATATGGAACTTATGGTGAACAAAATGAATATAAATATTATATGTTTTATATTTCAAAATGTTCTAATGATACAAATAATAATTTATGTTTAACTAATGAATTAATTGATTCTTCATTATCAATGTCATTTTTAGATATTAAATATTTATCTTATTCATTAGATTCATATAAATCAAAAAATCAAGAATCTTTAATTGTTATTAGTGATAGATTTATTGCTTCTTCTACAGTTTATAAAAGAATATGGTTATATTTTACTAAAATTAAATATTTAACTGATAATGGTTTACTTTTTACTTCTAAACATTATTCATATTTTCATCAATTCGATTATTTAAGAATTGATACTGATTTAAGAAATATTTCTTTAAATGTTATACCAAATGCATTTCTTTCACTTACTTTGTTAAATAGTGGTAATATTGGTTATTATAAAAGAATATCTTTAAAAATTCAAGATTATTTAGCAACAATTGGTGGAATAATTAAGGCAATTACTTTTTTATGTCAATGTTTAAATTATTTTAATGCAAGTAATTCATATTATTGTAAATTAATTAAAGATTTTTTAATTGAAAATCAGATTCAAAAAAAAAATATTAAAATTAATGAAATTACAAATAGTAAAAATTACAATATTATTGATAAATCTGATGGATATATATTTAAAACACCTTCTGTTCAATATAGAACAAAGGCAATAAAAATGAGTAGTCAAAATTTTGATTTTTATAATAAATCAAAATCAGTTGTTTTTGAAACTTTAAAAGAAAAAGAAATATTTGAGAAAAAAATTAGAACAAATTTTTTACCTTTATTATTTAGTGCAAAAACATCTCAAGATAAAAAAGAAATGAAATGGTATATAAAAAATATAAATAAAAGATTAAATGTAATTAATGTATTAAATATGCTTGAACAAGTAGAAAAAATAAAAAATGATCTTTTTACTTCAATGATTGTAAATAATATAGAAAATAAGACTGGTTTGAATTCTATTAATGATAAATATAAATTATATGTTAAAAATAACTTTTTAACTGATAGGGAACATTTCAGTAAATTTAGAAAGAAGTCTTTAAAAGTTTAATAAATATGAATTATATTTCTATAAATAAATTTTTTTTGCTTATTATAATAATTATATCATATTAAATTTTATGAACAATTGATTGGTAAAAAATCAAAATTTTTAACAATTATATAATTTAAATAAAATAAAGAATATTTTTAAAAATTAAAAATAAAAATAAAATAAAGGGATATATTAATGTTTAATTTATTTATAAATATGTGATTTTTACTTAAAATAAATTGCTTGCATTTTTTGAATATTATAATCAATTAAATAATTTTCATCATCAAGAATTTTTCCATTAAAAATTAATTGATATTTAATATCTTTTTCAAGATTTAATCTATTAATTATTTCATCTTTAATATATTGAATTTGTTCTGCAATATTTATTGATAAAATATATTTATTTTTTTCATAATAATCAACAAATATAATAGGAAAATAAAATCCTCTTAAAAATATTATTCCTTTTGGTCTAATATAATAATCTTTTAATTGTTTATCATCATTATTTAATTTATAAACTAAATAAAGTAATTCTTGATATTCTTTTTTAATCATGAAATTTTTTTCCATTAATAATTTTAATTCACATATAGTCATTTCAGGAAAAACTTCTAATTCTTTTACAATATGATTATAAGTTTGAATAACAACAGAAAATTTGTATTTGCCTCAACATCTTTCCTTAATGACATAATTTTTTTTTTCAAAATAATTATAAAAATTAAAAATTAAATAAATAATTTTTTTTAAATAATAAAATATTTACAAAAAAATAAAACAATATAATAAGCTAAATTTATATTTTATATTTGCTTGAATTATCAATATAAATTTTTTTAACTCTTCCAACTCTATGACAACCAGAAGTCATATATTTTTTTTTCACAGATAATAATTGAGTAGATTCTAAATTTTCAAGAAGAAAAGAAATATCACCATAACATTGTCTAAATGATAAAGCATTATTTCTATAATTAATAATAAAATCATTTGCACCTTCATCTAATAAAGAAATATCATTATTACTTCTATATTTAAAAATTATATAACAAACTGTATTTGCAATTTCACTTGGTTTATATTTTAAACTTCTATAATCTAAAAGAAATAATTCTAATAAATATTTTCCTAAATAAAATTCTTGTGTATTAAAATTTAAAAGAGAAGAAATAATTTCATAAAAATTATTTGAAGTTGGTATAGTAACATTAAATTCTAACATTTTAAGCATTTCAAGTTCTAAATTTATAATATCTTTTTTTTCATATGAACTTTCAGTAATATAAACAAAGTCAAAAACTTCAGGTGAATAAATTTCTTCATATTTACATGAAATAAGCATTGAAGTAACTCCTAATAATTGAAGTCTTCCTCTCTTCATTTGTTTTTCTGATAAATATCTATCAATTAACCAAACTGTTAAAAATAAAGTATCTGATTTTAATTTGAATTTAAAATGTACATCTATTATCCAATCTACTAACATTGCTCTCATTTTTTCATTTATGTCTGGTTGATTTTCCATGTAACCAAATAAATTTTTTAATTCTTTTTCTTCATTTAATAAATTTTGATACATTTCTAAAAGATATTCATTATTTATTTGGGGGTCATTTTGTTTTATTGTGTTAAATGACATTTTTTTTTAATATAAATATTAGTTTTTTTTTTTTAATTTAAATATTAATATTATATATTTTTAATATTTTTAAAAATGTTATAATTTTTATATTTTATTTTTTAATTTATTTCAATAAAATTTTTATAAATTAAAAAAATTAATAAATGATTCATAAAGATGAAGAAGAAGAAGATTTATGGGGATTTAAAAATATACTTGAAAGAAATTCAAATGTAAATAAAGATTTATATGAATTTAATCCATTTTACGATCCAAAAAGTCCTTTTATTTTAACAATTGAAGTAACAGAAAAAGGAATGTTTATTTTATTAAGAAATGGAGCAATAATAAAATTAACAAGTGATTTAAAGAAAATTGATTCAGTATATTCAAATACAAAATTAATTAATAATATAAAAATAGGAACAAAAATAATTGATATTTCATGTGGAAAAGAACATATTTTAGCAAGAGGAAGAGATTGTAGAGTTTATTCATGGGGAATAAATAGTTATGGACAATTAGGAATAGAGAAAAAAATAGAAAAATTAGGACCTAATGCAGAAATTAATAAACCAACTGAAATTGAAGAATTAAGTAATAGAAAAATTCAACAAATTTATACTTTGGATTATACTTCTTTTTGTATTGATCCAATTAATGATGTTTATGGTTTTGGAAAAGTAATTTTTATTATTTAATTTTTTTTTTTAGAATGAACAAGGATTAATTAATTCTAATGTTTATGAAAATAAAATTCCTACTCCAATTAAAGCTGATTTTACCTTTGTTAAAGGAAAAAATTTTACTTTTAATTTATTTAAAGGAGATAATTGTAAATATATTAATGAAATGTTTCTTCCTGAAAAAACTTTGGAACATTCTATTAATTCGAATATAAATGAAATAAATGAAGATAATAAATTAAGATTTACTATACAGCAATTAAAAAAAAAATTAGATAGTTTAAAAAAAGTAAGAACTACAGTTGAAGATTATCAAGATTTAATTAATAATATAAGAGAATTAATAAAAAAATTTGGTGGTAATTCCAAAAAAAAAGAAACTAAATATTATCCTCAAACATCAAGAAATAATATTACAATTCAAAATTTTGATAAAGGAATAGAATATGTACAAGATAAAAAAAATAATATGTCATCAAATGATTATTTAGATAAATATTTATATGAATTAGATGGTAGAATTTATATAAATAAAACAAAACAAGATGAAGAAAATTATAAATTAAATCAAGTACAATTATATTCAAAAAATATACCTCAAATAGGAACATTATTTGAAAGAATAAGTTCAGAGCTTCAAGTAAGAAAAAATAAATATTTTGAAAATATAAGAAAAGGAGATGAAGAAATAAAAGAATTTGAAAAAATTGATTCTAAATATAATGAATATATTCAAGTTTTTGAAGAAGTTATTAATGATATTAATAGTAAAATTAGTGATTTAGTTGATAAAGATACTTTAGAAGAGGCTGAAAATATTAGAGATAAATGCTTTTCTGAATTTCAAAATTTTAATCAAAATATTTTAAAAGAAATTACTATTTCTAATCTTGATATTCAAAAAGCTGTTAATATATCTTTAGATGAATTTATTCAAATTTCTTCTAGTAATTTACTTAAGTTAACTGAAAAAATTAAAAATTTAAAAATTCATTCTTTGAAAAATTCAATTGGAAGAAATGTTTTAGATATGTTTGATAAAGATATTATTTTAGCACATCAAAATAATTATCTTCTTTCTTTTATTCTTGATAAATTAGCAAATCCTGTTTATTTTAAAACACTTGAAAAAGGAATATCAACAGTTAACTTAAAAGATTTTAATAAACAACAACAAAAAATATTAGAATACAAGCATCAAAATAGTAATTAAAAAAAATCAAATTTCAAAAGTACTAATTTCTAATAATTTAAATATAATATTAATTTTTAATAAAACAATAAAAAAATAAAATAAACAATAAAAAATAAATAAAAAATGACTACAACATCTTTATCAAAAAAATTAATAATCCCATTATCAATTCTCTCAACTGGATACATTTTTTACAATCCCTTAATGGAAAAAATTTCTCATTCTTTATCTGAACATAATCAAAATTACATATATAATAAAATGCCAAAAAGAATATTTTTAGTACGCCATAGTGAGTCAATAGGAAATATGAATCGTCATTTATTTGAAAAAATTCCAGATAATAGAATAGTATTAACAGAAAAAGGAATAAAACAATCGAAAGAATTAGGAGAAAAATTAAAAAAAATAATAAAAAATGAATCAATTAAATTTTATGTTTCACCATATTTAAGAACAAGACAAACTTATTATTATATTTTAGAAAGTTTTAAAGAAAATAAAAAAAAAACTTATTATGATCATAGATTAAGAGAACAAGAATTTGGTAATTTATTTTTTTATGATATTCCAACTCATTTAATGAGATTATGGATTGGGAAATTTTATTATAGATTTAATAATGGAGAAAATGGAGCTGATGTTATTCAAAGATTACATTCTTTTTATAATGATTTAATTAAAAAAACTGAATTTGATAAAGAAAAATATGATAATTATGTTTTAATTAGTCATAGTATTGTTATGAGATTAATGCTTAAATATTTAACTAATATGACTATTGAAGATTTTCAACAATTGAAAACTCCTTTAAATTGTGAATTTTGGATACTTGAAAAAGATTTTAAAAAAAGGAAATATAAATTAATAAAGGAAAATAAGTATTTTCATTAAGAGTTATTTTTAGGTTTAATATTTATATTTTTAAATTTGTTTTTATTTCTTTTGTGTTATTGTTTTTTAAATTTAAAGTGAGTAATAAGGTTAATTATTATTATTGGCTATTTAAATAATATTTTATTTATTAGTAATAATATAATTAATTTTTAATCATTTATGATATATTTAATATAATGGAAAAATTACTTTTTTTATCCTTTTTTAATTATAAATAAATACAATAAAATATTATAAAATTTAAGAAATTATTATTAAACATTTTTTATTATTTTGTATTTATATTTAATATTTATATGTTAAAAATTTATATTATTAAAAAATATTTTCAAAAATAAATGAATGACTTTTACCGTTCTGAAGTTCGATTAATAATTTCAAATTCATTTGATAATGACGAAGAAAATATAATTCCATTATCAAATAAACAAATTTATTTGAGCTTCAGAAAAGAAATGATTCAATATTTGAAAAAAGTTTGTGTGTCTCTAATTCCTGAAATTGATAATCAATTAGAAATATTTTATTTAAGTGTACAATATTTAGATATAATATCATTAAAGAACAGAATAACAATTAAAATAGGATCAAATAGAAAAATGATGGTATTAGCATCATTTATAATATCTCTTAAATTTTTAGGTAATTTTGATATATATGAAATAATAATAAAAAGAACAATAAGGCAAGAATTTATAAATTATTCAAATTTCGAAGCTCGTTGTATGTATTTATTAGATTATAATTTAATTTATACAACAGTCTTTAATTATTTAAATATGATTTTATATGATTCGAATCCAAAAATTTTATATACTTGTAAATCAATATTATATTCATTTATTGAAAATGAGTTATTTATTAATTATAATCCTTTTTCAATTGCCATTTCAATTTATAAATATAGTCGTCAAATAACTGGATTATATAGAAATAATTTTTATAATAAATATTTTAATGAAAGTAATATTGAAGAAATTGAAAATATAATTAAAGAAGAATTTAAAGAAATAAATAATTCTTGTAGTCGAAATAATTCAAGTGAAGAAGATATGCAAACTATGTCATCTACTATGGATGAAAGAAGATATCAACAAAGATGTTCAATTTCAAATAAAAAAAATATTTCTTGTAAAAGAATTGTTTTTCATGATAAAAAAAGTTCAATTTGTAATTCACCAATTTTAAATATAAAAAAAGATAATAATTTAATTCCAAATAATAATAATTTATTTTCAAAAAAGAGAAATAACAGTTCAAATAATATATTAAATAATAATATAATATATGAATTTAATTCAATAAATAAAAGAATGAAATATAACGCATCTAATCGAATTGGAATTTCATTAAAACAAGTATCAAATTTATCATTTGAAAAATTAGCAAAATTATCAATAAGATATTTGAAAACACAGAAATAAAAAAAAAGAAAAAAATATATACACATATATAAAAAAAAAAGTTTTAATATTTTATTGTTTTTTTTTGATTTATATAAACAAATTTTTTTTAAAAAAAAATAATAAAATTTTTAAAAAAATCAATTTGTAGGAACCATTTCACTACCTTTTAAAACTTTAGGTTCAGGTTCCTCATAAAATTGATTAACATTAACATCTTGTTCACTTATTGTTTTAATATTTGTATTATATTTAACATTCATATTTTCATTTAATATTTCTTCTTTTGGAATTGATAAATTTTTTTCAAAAGACTCTAAAATAGTATCTTTAATTTGACAATGTGATTGAGTCATTAATAATAATTTTGCTAATTTTTCTAAATATTTTTTTTGTAATGAATCAATTTCAATTTTTTGTTTTAATATTTTTTCTTCTAAATCATTATATTTTTCATCAACTCCTATTTGATTTGATAATGATATATCTTCAAAATTTTTTCTCCAATGACCTGTTTCAGGATTAAATTCTAATTTTATATTTGGATTAAGTTTTATATTTATATTTTTATTTTTGAAATTTTGTAATGCTTCTAATTTTTTTCTTCCATTTGTAAATTGAATGTTTGGTCCACAACAAGCCATTTTTTTTTATTTATAAATTGATTTATATTATCTTTTATATTTAAATTTGGATTATAAATATTTTTTCATATTTTATATTATTGTTAAAAATGAAAATGATTCAAAAAAAAATAAATATAAAATTCAATGTATAAATAATATAAAATAATTAATATAAAATTAAACAAATATTAAATTTAATAATTGAATATTAAATGGAAAAAATGATTTAAATGAATAAAGATAAGAAATGAGAATCTTTTATTATTAAAAACTACATTTATTTCTTATTTATATAATACAATATATTAAATCAAATAAAAAACTAAAATAAAACTAAAAAAAAAAATAAAAATAAAAAAAAAAAAAAAATCCTTTCAAAAAAAAAAAAAAAAAAAATTAACTTCCTTAAAAATTTAAAAAAAAAAAAAAAAAAAATAAAAAATAATTAAAAAA
>JAEEGK010010928.1_pt1 | contig 20861 bp, 15 predicted proteins | sample 8958771 | NCBI WGS metagenome assembly JAEEGK01 (sample SAMN16246547, study PRJNA631951) | gut metagenome | biome: gut microbiome; feature: rumen; material: SC-attached | host: Bos | place: Iran: Karaj | collected 2018-10
TGGTATCGCGGTTGATGTCCAGGATGCTGACATCAAATGTGCCGCCTCCCAAGTCAAACACCATGATTTTGCAGGGCTGACCTTTGTCAAAACCATAGGCAAGGGCGGCTGAGGTTGGTTCATTGATGATGCGCCGGACATTCAGGCCTGCAATAACCCCCGCATCACGCGTCGCCTGGCGCTGTGCATCGTAGAAATAGGCCGGAACCGTGATGACTGCATCGGAAACCGGTTCACCGATATATGCCTCTGCATCGGATTTCAGCTTTCGGAGAATCATGGCGGAAATTTCCTGCGGAGCATATTGCTTTCCGTCCACACTGTAACGCCTGTCCGATCCCATTTCCCGCTTGACGGATGAGAAGGTTCGGGAAGCATTTGTCACTGCCTGGCGCTTGGCCGGCATACCGACCAGACGCTCACCGTTTTTGGCAAACGCAACAACCGAAGGTGTCGTCCGACTGCCTTCAGCATTGGGAACGATTACAGCCCGGCCGTTTTCCATAAAGCTGACACAGGAATTGGTTGTGCCAAGATCAATACCAATCAACACGGACATCTGCCAACCGCCTTTCGACAAAAAGATCCACGGATAATATACAGGCTGAAATTCATGGTTATGCGTGCTCTGTGTGAAAAGGAAGTGAAAATTCATTGTCATTCAACATAAAGGATGATAAAATAACAAGGAATTTGACCAAACACATAATTTGTTCCCGGAAGGAGTGTTTTGTTATGGAAAGACCCAACGCATGGAAAACGTACAAAAAAGCCGACCTGAAAAAGGTGGAGCAGACTGCTTCTGAATACCGCCGTTTCCTGGATAACGGAAAGACGGAACGTGAATGTGCCAGAGAAACTGTTGAAATGCTGGAGAAAGCCGGATACATATCCCTTCAGAGCGCCATTGAAGACGGAAATAAGCTGAAACCGGGCGACAAGGTTTATGTAAACCAGATGGGAAAAGCCGTGCTTATTTTCCTGATCGGCAAAAAACCGATGGAGGCCGGCATGAACATTGTCGGCGCTCATATTGATTCACCCCGACTGGACCTGAAACAGAATCCACTGTACGAAGACAATGATTTTGCCCTGGCTGACACGCATTATTACGGCGGTGTGAAAAAATACCAGTGGGTGGCACGTGAACTGGCCCTGCATGGTGTTGTTGCAAAAAAAGACGGTACTGTGACTGAAATCTGCATCGGTGAAAAGGAAGATGATCCGGTAGTCGGTATCACTGACCTGCTGATCCACCTGAGCCAGGAACAGATGAAAAAAACACTGGGTGAGGCAATCAGCGGTGAAAAACTGGATATTATGGTCGGCGGCAAACCACTGGCAGATGAGGAAAAAGAACCTGTAAAGGCCGGACTGCTGAAAATCCTGAAGGAAGAATACGGCATTGAGGAAGAGGACTTCCTGAGCGCGGAGATAGAAGCTGTTCCTGCCGGAAAAGCCCGGGATTTCGGACTGGACCGCAGCATGATTATGGGTTACGGACATGACGACCGTGTCTGCGCGTTTGCTGAACTGGCTGCGATCCTTTCCATCAAAGGTATTCCGGAATATACATGCTGCGGCATGCTTGTGGACAAGGAAGAAATCGGCAGCGTCGGGGCTACCGGTATGCAGGCAAAATATTTTGAAAACGCAGTGGCTGAAATCCTGAACCTGAACGGTGAAACGAACAGCATTGCGCTTCGCCGGACTCTCCAGAACAGCCGTATGCTGAGCTGTGATGTAAGCGCAGGATTTGATCCGTTGTACAGCGATGCATTTGAAAAGAAAAATGCCGCGTTCCTGGGCCGCGGAGTATGCTACAACAAGTTTACCGGGTCGCGCGGGAAAGGCGGTTCCAATGACGCAAATGCTGAATTTATCGCAAGACTCCGGAAGATTATGGATGACAACAAGGTCTGCTTCCAGACTGCAGAGCTGGGGCGAGTAGACCTCGGAGGCGGCGGAACCATCGCCTATATATGTGCCCTGTACGGTATGGAGGTTATCGACAGCGGTGTGGCGGTTCTGAGTATGCATGCACCGATGGAGATCATATCCAAAGCAGACCTGTATGAAGCAGTGAAGGCTTACCGGGCATTTATGCTCAACGGCTGATCACAGAATTCCGCATGCAATCATCCAATGCCCTGACCGCCGCATTCATCGCAGACGGCAGGGCTATTTTTTCAATATCAGTCACCGGAATCCATTCACAGCCTTCCGGCACAGGCGTATCATTTTCGGAACTAAGCGAAATCAGGGACATATCCCAAATCTGATGAGTAAAAACATGCCTGGCTTTCCCATGCGCACAAGGGTTCCGGGTCATGATGCCCAGAGATCTGCAGACAGCTGCGGGGGCGTTTTCCGGCGAAAAACAGCCTTCAATCATTGGGAAACACCAAAGTCCCTGAAGCAGTTTTTCCGTTCTCCGGCGAAGAAGAACCCGGTTCCCGGAACGGATGATCAAAACCGTCCAGGAGATCAATTTCTGCGGGCGGGATTTCGGGAGGACCGGAAGGTCAGCGGCATTTCCGGCTGAAAAAGCTTTACAGAAAGCTGACAACGGACAACGGCAGCAGTCAGGAGTTCCCGGAACGCAGATTCCGGCGCCAAGGTCCATCATTGCCTGGTTATGATCCCCGGGACGATCCGGGGGAACCAGTTCCGCGGCGATGGATTCAATACCACGGCGTACTGAAGGCCGGGATGCGTCCTCATTGATATTATAAAGACGAGAGATTACCCTGATGACATTTCCGTCCACTGCAGGTACCGGGATATCAAACGCAATGGAAGCGATAGCACCTGCCATATAGGGACCAATCCCACTGATTTCCTGAAGCCTGGCGGGATCCGGCGGGAGATTTCCGCCGAAATCACGCATCACCTGGCGAGCTCCTGCAAGGAGATTGCGGGCGCGGGAGTAATAACCAAGGCCTTCCCACTGCTTCAGAACTTCCGATTCCTCCGCCTCAGCGAGGGCTGCAAGTGTCGGGAAGCATGAAAGGAAACGACTGTAATAGGGAAGAACAGTTTCCACCCGAGTCTGCTGAAGCATTGCCTCACTGACCCACGTACGGTAGGAATCATGAATGCCGCGCCATGGCAAAACGCGGGCATTACAGTCATACCAGGATAAGAGGGCAGAGGAGACGGGATGCATCATTTTCACAGCCTTTCAGGAGTTCCCCGAAGAGAGGAGCTCATTCAGTCTCCGGTATTGTAGCATAACCGTTTCAGCTAACAAATCGGCAAAAACAGAAGAAAACAGGACGAAATGGAAGAAAAAACAAGAAATATTCAGAAAATAATATAAAATCGAGTGTCTAAGGGGTTGCCTTTTTTGTATAAAAGCATTATATTACAACGTGTTGTTAGCACTCACACCTTTTGAGTGCTAAAACTGAAAGAAGAGAGTATGACAGGAGGAAATGTTTCATGACCGTGAAGCCTTTGGGTGACCGCGTTGTCATCAAGAATTGTGAAGCTGAGGAGACCACGAAATCCGGACTGATCCTGACCAGCGCAGCACAGGAAAAGCCGCAGATGGCGATTGTAATCGCTGTCGGTCCCGGAGGTAATGTGGACGGAAAGGAAATCACCATGCAGGTAACTGCCGGCCAGAAGGTTATTTATTCCAAATATGCCGGTACGGAAGTCAAAGTGGACGGGGAAGAACTGAAGATTGTCCGCCAGAGCGATATCCTGGCTGTTGTGGAATAATCCGACGGAAGAAAATAAAGGAGACTGATAATTATGGCTAAGAAGATTCAGTTTGGTGAAGAAGCGCGCCGCAGCCTGGAGAAGGGTGTAAATGCGCTGGCTGATACCGTAAAGATCACGCTCGGACCGAAAGGCCGCAATGTAGTTCTGGACAAGAAATACGGCGCGCCCCTGATTACCAACGACGGTGTTACAATCGCCAAGGAGATCGAACTGGAAGATCCCTTTGAAAACATGGGTGCACAGCTTGTCAAGGAAGTATCCACCAAGACCAACGATGTAGCCGGCGACGGCACCACCACCGCCACGCTGCTCGCACAGGCAATCATCCGCGAAGGACTGCGCAACCTGGCTGCCGGCGCAAATCCGATGGTCCTGAAGAAGGGTATTGAAGCGGCTACCGAAGCGGCAGTAAACGGCCTGCGTGAACAGAGCCAGCCTATCAACGGCAAGCAGGCAATTGCTCAGGTCGCTTCCAACTCCGCTGCAGATGAAACCATCGGTCAGCTGATTTCCGACGCGATGGAAATTGTCGGATCTGATGGTGTGATCTCCGTTGAAGAGAGCAAAACCATGACCACCGGTATGACAACGGTCGAAGGTATGCAGTTTGACCGCGGATATTCTTCCGCCTATATGGTCACCGATACCGAAAAGATGGAAGCTGTACTGGATGACCCGCTGATCATGATCACTGACAAGAAGATCAGTGCAATCCAGGAAGTGCTGCCCGTGCTGGAACAGGTTGTGCAGACCGGCAAAAAGCTGCTCATCATCGCTGAAGATGTTGAGGGTGAAGCCCTGAGCACCCTGGTTGTCAATAAGCTGCGCGGTACGTTTACCTGTGTTTCCGTCAAGGCGCCCGGATTCGGCGACCGCCGCAAGGAGATGCTGCAGGATATCGCAATCCTGACCGGAGGTACCGTGATTTCCTCCGAAACCGGAATGGAACTCAAGGAAGCCACCGTGGACATGCTCGGTAAAGCACGGCAGGTGAAGGTCAATAAGGAAAACACCACCATTATTGACGGTGCCGGCGACAAAGAAGCCATCAAGGCACGTGTTGCCCAGATCAAGGCCCAGATTGCCGAAACCAAGAGCGATTATGACAAGGAGAAGCTCCAGGAACGCCTGGCCAAGCTGGCCGGCGGTGTGGCTGTGATCCAGGTCGGCGCCGCTACTGAAGTTGAAATGAAAGAACGCAAGATGCGGATTGAAGATGCTCTGAGCGCCACCCGTGCCGCGGCGGAAGAAGGCATTGTGCCCGGCGGCGGTATTGCCCTGCTGAATGTGATCCCGAAGGTTGCAGCTCTGATGGATAATTTCGCCGGAGACGCAAAGACCGGTGTCCAGATTATCCTGCGCGCCCTTGAAGAGCCGATCCGCCAGATTGCGCTGAATGCCGGTATTGACGGAAGTGTGATTGTAGACCATATCAAGAATGCCAAGAAGCCCGGATACGGTTATGATGCGCTGAAAGGCGAATATGTGGATATGGTGGAACGCGGAATCATCGATCCGACCAAGGTTACCCGCAGCGCACTGCAGAACGCGGCATCCATCGCCGCGATGGTACTGACGACCGAATCCCTGGTTGCGGACATTCCGGAACCGGAACCCGCTGCTCCTGCGGCCGGCGGTATGGGCGGTATGTACTGATTCAGGAACTGAACAGGACAGACGGCGAAACGCCGCCTGTCTTTTTTTGCGCTCCAATATGTTCTTTTGCAGTTCAATTGCTTGAGAAAAGGCATGAGCTGTGCTAAACTGCGGAACAAAGAACCCCTGAGGAAAGGAATGAACCGAATTGCCGATCAAGATCCCGAACGAACTGCCAGCGTACCGAACGCTGACAGACGAAAACATATTTGTCATGACGGAGACCCGCGCACGTACACAGGACATCCGTCCGCTGCAGATCGCCATTGTGAACCTGATGCCCACGAAGATTGATACGGAGACCCAGCTGCTCAGGCTCCTGGGAAACACCGCGCTGCAGGTGGAAACAGAGCTGATCAAAATGGATTCGCATGTTCCCAAAAATACTGCTCCAGAGCACCTGACTGCTTTTTACAAAAGCTTCAATGAAATCCGGGACCGGAATTTTGACGGGATGATCATTACCGGCGCCCCCGTGGAACACCTGCCGTTTGAAGAAGTGGAATACTGGGAAGAACTATGTGAAATCATGGAGTGGAGCAAGGAACATGTTCATTCCACGTTCCATATCTGCTGGGGAGCGCAGGCTGCGCTATATTACCATTTCGGCATCAAAAAATACCCGCTGGAGAAAAAACTTTTCGGTATTTTTCCCCATCGTGCAGAGAGAAAAAACTATATTCTGCTGCGCGGATTTGATGATGTGTTTATGGCCCCGCACAGCCGGCACACAACCGTGCGCAGGGAGGATATTGAAGCATGCGGATCACTGAAAATCCTGGCATCTTCTGAAGAAGCCGGTGTATATGCATGCTGCACTGACAACGGAAGGCAGGTATTCATAACAGGACACAGTGAATATGATCCGCTGACGCTGGAAAAAGAATACCTGCGTGACAAAAACGCGGGACTGCCGATTGATATTCCGAAAAACTATTATCCGAATGATGATGATACAAAGGAACCGATGGTCACATGGCGCAGCCATGCAAACCTGCTGTACGCAAACTGGCTGAACTACATGGTTTACCAGACTACACCCTATGATATCAAGACGATTACCAGGTAAATCAGACAGCGGTAAAACGATATACCCGGCTGGAAAAATCCCCGTTCAGGCGGACAGTGAGGCCGGCATTCATGAGGGCGGTGCCATGACAGATGGTACCGTCCTCTTCGTTCCTGTAGGACAAAGCCGGATTAAGGCCGGCCAGACGAATGCGCAGCGGGGAAGAATTCGGTGAAGAAAGCGACCGGTAGGCAAAAAGGAGAACGCTTTTCTGATCATCCGATACAAAAGACCAGGCTGTATACGTGCCATCAAAGGGGGAAAGCAGGCGCCAGAATGTTCCGGTCCGGGTAAGATCCCGAATTTCCTTTACCCGGCGGACAAGGTCGGCCGCTTCTGAAAGGTCTTCCGCGGACAGTTCGGAAAGATCCAGCTCAAAACCGAAATTCCCGGCCAGTGCAACTTCACCGCGTGTCCGCATGGGTGTTATACGGCCGGTCTGGTGATTCGGCACAGCACTTACATGGGCTCCCATAGCTGAAACCGGATATACAAATGAAGTTCCATACTGGATTTTAAGACGTTCAACCGCGTCTGTATCATCACTGGTCCAGGTCTGCGGCATATAATAAAGCATTCCGGGATCAAAACGGCCGCCACCACCGGAACAGGATTCAAACAGAATATCGGGAAAAGAGGAAGTGACTGTTTCCAGCACACGATACAGGCCGAGAATATAACGGTGCTGCGTTTCAGAACGCCGGTCTGCCGGAAGCGCTTCAGAAAAGGCTTCGGTCATGTTCCGGTTCATATCCCACTTGACATAATCAATCCGCGCGGAAGAAAGCACAGCCGAAACTGCGGAGATAATGTAATCCTGTACATCAGGGCGTGACAAATCGAGAATCAGCTGATTCCGGGCTTCGGTCCGGTGACGTCCAGGTACATGAAGGCACCAGTCCGGATGCGTCCGGTACAGTATACTGTCCGGTGAAACCATCTCCGGTTCGAACCAAAGTCCAAACTCCAGTCCCATTGCATGCAATTTATCCGAAAGACCATTCAGGCCGGAAGGAAGCTTGTTCCGGTTGACAGTCCAGTCTCCAAGGGAGCAGTTATCAGAATTCCGGATACCGAACCAGCCGTCATCCAGCACAAACAATTCAATGCCGATCTGCTTTGCTTTTTCCGCAATGGCAAGCAGCCGTTCTTCGGTAAAACTGAAGTAGGTTCCTTCCCAGTTGTTGATCAGGACAGGACGGCTGCGGTCACGCCAGGTTCCGCGAACAAGCCGGGTGCGATACAATGCATGAAATTCCTGGGACATCCCGTTCAGACCATGGTCTGAATAGACAAGGACCGCTTCGGGAGAATGAAAGGATTCCCCGGGCCCGAGTTTCCAGGAGAAAACCTCCGGATTCAGACCGATGCTCAGGCGCGGACGACCTCCGTTATCCGTCCTGCACATGGCCTGGAAGCTTCCGCTGTAGACCAGGTTCATTGCCCAGACACGACCCGAGAATTCATCCGTATTCCGGTCACAGACGGCAATGAACGGGTTTTCCTCATGGCCGGAGGCACCCCGGGCAGAAGAAATACGATGTTCTGCTTCACCGGCAGCCGTCCTGACGACAGCCCGTTCACGTGCCCAGGCGCCTTTGAGATGAATCAGATCGAGACCGCTTTCCCAGAGAAGAACGGAAGCGGATAATACCGATGTCAGTGAAAGAGCCTGAATCCCCGTATTCCGGATATTCAGGCTGCGGGCGATCACACCGGAATGATGGTAAACGGAGTAAAGCGCGTCCACCCGAAGGCCGGTCCAATCATCACAGAGTTCCACAATCAGTGTATCCGCTTCTGCCGGAGATTCCGTATATACAGCGGGAAGCCCGGGAAGAGGCGGCTTGCCGGATTTGAGCCTGAATGAAACCACACGAAGATCCGTCACATCATCCCCGTGTGCATTCCGGACACCGACTGCAGGCGTACCATACCATCCGGTTCCGCAGCATGGAATATCCAGCGGGATCCGGGAAATTTCCTTATCGAAGCTGGCGCCTCCATAGTAGTCAGAAGGACAGTAGGAAAGGGATCCGTCCGCCACACGGGATCCCCAGTGAAGATTCACCAGTCGGCCGTCATCATCAATATGGAGAACATACGACGTATTGCCTCCACTGAGATAAAACGTTTTATGATCTGCAGAAACAGCAATGGACATGCGGATCCCTCCGAAAACAGACTGGGTTGAATTCTGAGAGGATTATAGCGAAAAGCAGGTTTGAAATCAACCGCAGAAACGGATGATTTTCCTTGTCAGGATAACGAGAAAAAGATATAATAAAAGATGGTATTCTATGCCGTGAAAGGAGGACGGAAAGGTGTTCTGTCAGGTGATTGTGGACATCGTTCATGAGAACGTGGCAAAGCCTTTTACCTACCTGATTCCGGACGGCATGGAACTGACAGCCGGGCAGCGGGTGGCGGTTCCGTTCGGGCACATGGAAAAGGAGGGCATAGTGACTGCTCTGACCCGGGATACCGATGTGAACCCTGAAAAACTCAGAAGCGTTATCCGGCCCCTGGAGGATTATGCGGCAATACCGCCTGAGCTGATGGATCTTGCGGCTGATATGGCCCGGAAAAGCCATTGCCCGCTTGCTGAAACGCTTCGCCTGATGATGCCCGCACAAATGCGCGGCGGAAGAGTGCACGTCAAAACCGGGAAGACCGTACGGCTGCGCATCAGTCCGGCCGAGGCTGAAACTGCACTTTCCTCGGGGAGCCGCAGCCTGAAACGGGCTGCAATCCTGAAATTACTGAAGGACGGACAACCCCGTCCGCTCAGCGAAATTACCGCCGCTGTGAAGAACCCGCACGAAACGCTGAAAAAGCTGGCTTCGGAAGGCCTGGTGGAAATTGCAGAGGAGGAAATACTGCGGATTCCCGGAGGGAATATCCCGGAATCCTCCGACCCCGGATATTCCCTGACAGCAGGACAGCAGGAAGCCCTGGATGAAATTCTGCCGGCACTGAAAAGCGGAAAGGGCATGTTCCTTCTCCACGGGGTGACAGGCAGCGGAAAAACCGAGGTTTTCATGGCCGCAGTCCGCAATGCACTGGCGACTGGGAAGAGCGCAATTATCCTTGTACCGGAAATCGCACTGACGCCTCAGATGGTTTCCTGGTTCCGCGGCAGGTTCGGACCGGTAGCCGCCGTGATTCACTCCCGCCTGAGTCCCGGGGAACGGTTTGATGAATGGCGAAGAATCCGAAGAGGTGATGCAAGGGTTGTGATCGGCGCCCGGAGCGCGGTTTTTTCCCCTGTAAACAATCTCGGAATGATCGTCATTGACGAAGAACACGAAAGCACTTACCTGAATGACCGTCATCCGCGGTATGATACGCGCGAAGTGGCGGCATACCGGTGCACAAGGGAGAACGCAGTTCTGATCCTGGCCAGCGCCACTCCCAGCATTCTGAGCTTTGCGAAAGCCCGGCGGGGAGATTACATGCTCCTTGAAATGCCGAACCGTGTCAATGAACGTCCGCTGCCCGATGTGGAAATTGCTGATATGCGCAGCGAACTTGAAAACGGCAACCGTTCCGTGCTGAGCGGTGTGCTGAAAAAGGCACTGAAGGAATGCTCCTCCCGCGGAGAACAGGCCATTCTGCTGATGAACCGGCGGGGATACAATTCATTTGTATCCTGCAGAAACTGCGGATATGTCGTGAAATGCCCCAATTGCGATATCAGCATGACCTACCATATCGGCAGCCGCGACGGACTCCTGAGATGCCATTACTGCGGGCATACGATGGTTCCTCCTGCTGAATGTCCCAGCTGCGGAAGTCATTATATCCGATATTTCGGCGCGGGAACACAGAAGGTGGAAGAAGAGGTTCAGAAGCTTCTCCCAGGAGTACCGACAGCCCGGATGGACTATGATACCACCTCCGGAAAGGACGGACACGGAAAAATCCTAGAGGAGTTCAGAAGCGGACGCGCAAGGATCCTGATCGGGACCCAGATGATAGCAAAGGGCCTGGATTTTCCGCAGGTGACTCTGGTCGGTGTAATTGCGGCCGATCTTGCGCTGAACCTTCCGGATTACCGGAGCCGTGAACGGGCATTCCAGCTTTTTACCCAGGTGGCGGGGCGTGCCGGGAGAGGCAGTGTTCCGGGCCGGGTGATCATCCAGACTTACAAGCCGGATGACCCGGTGATCGGATTTGCTTCCAGACAGGATTACCGCGCGTTTTTTGAAAGCGAGTTCAGGAGACGCCGCAACAGTCTGTATCCGCCGTTTACGAATCTTGCCAGGCTGCTGATCGAAAGTTTCGATGAAGAGACAGCCGACCGGATGGCGCGGGAAGCAGAAGCAGCTGCAAGAAGAGTGCTGGAAACGCATCCGGACTGGCAGCGAAAGGTGCTCAGCATCGTGAATGAACTTCCAAGCGTACAGCTGCTGCGGGGAAAACACCGCCGGCAGATTCTGATGAAGACGCTGGTATGCAGGGAAACAGAAGCGTTTTTCAGCGAGCTCAGCGATCTGGCAGAGACCATGTCAGACAGCGCGGAAATTTACCTTGAAGTAAATCCGACAACCATGATCTGAAAAAAGGAACCGGACTGAAAAGGGAGAAAGGACAGAAACAGGATATGGCGACCAGAAAGATTGTAACCATCGGGGATGACACACTGCGGAAGACCTGCCGGAAACAGGAAAAGTTTGATATCCGCCTTTCCATTCTGCTGAAGGATATGGCAGATACGATGTACAAGGCGGAAGGTGTCGGGCTGGCCGGCCCGCAGGTCGGCATTCTGCGGAGGATTGCGGTAGTGGATGTCACGGAGGATCACAGCGGACTGCTTGAGCTTGTAAACCCTGAAATCATCGAAGCAGACGGATGCCAGACCGGACGCGAGGGGTGTCTCAGTGTACCGGGCAGGCAGGGGGTTGTTACCAGGCCGATGCGTGTAAAAGTCCGCTTCCAGAACCGAAAGGGACAGTGGAACGAATATGAAACCGAAGGATTTGAGGCACGCGCAATCTGCCATGAACTGGATCACCTGGACGGGAAGCTTTATATTGATATGATGGACCGTGAACTGACACAGGAAGAAATCGAAGGGCATATTCCGGAGGATGACATACAGTGAGAATCGTATTTATGGGGACACCGGAGTTCGCGGTTCCATGCCTGGAAGCACTGATTTCCAGGAAAGGCACTGAGGTGGCAGGCGTTTTCACCCAGCCGGACCGGCCCAAGGGACGCGGAAACAAGCTCACGCCAAGTCCGGTAAAAGAAGCAGCAGTGAAAGCCGGCATTCCGGTATTCCAGCCTGAGAGGATCCGGAAAACCGGGATTGAAGACCTGAAAGCCCTGCGGCCTGATCTGTGTGTCACAGCTGCTTTCGGGCAGATCCTGAGCAGGGAGGTGCTCGATATTCCGCCGATGGGCAATATCAATGTTCATGCATCTATTCTTCCCAGACACCGGGGTTCCGCCCCGATCGCGCATGCGATTATGGACGGGGATAAAGCGGCCGGCGTGACAACGATGATGATGGATGAAGGAATTGATACAGGCGATATGCTTCTGAAAGCTGAAACGGATATCCTGCCGACAGAAACATGCGGCGAGCTGACCGAGCGACTGAGCCGGATCGGCGCTGAACTGCTGACCAGGACACTGGATGAGCTGGAAGCCGGAACCCTGAAACGGATCCCGCAGAATGAAGCCGAAATGACTTACGATCCCATGCTGAACAAAGCGATGGGAATTCCGGATTTCTCCCGTGATGCCGCAAAAGTCAGGGGACTGATCAACGGACTGAATCCATGGCCGTGTGTTTCCGTACCACTGGACGGAGAAAGGATCAGGCTGCTGCGGGCAGACACCGCGGATGGATCCGGAACGGCAGGTACAGTACTGAAAGCTGATCCCAGAAGCGGACTGGTGATTGCCTGCGGAAACGGCGCTGTACGGATTCTCGAGATCCAGTCACCCGGCGGAAAACGGATGAGGGCAGAAGATTACCTTCGCGGTCACGGGATTCCTGAAGGAACGAGTTTTACGGAATAACAGATAAGGGAAAAAAGAAATGACTGAAAAGAAACAGCAGTATCGGAAAACCGACAGGCAGAGCAGTGCGCTTTCCAACCGGACAGCGGGCCGTAATTCCCCTGCAAGAAACACAAAAGAAGCATTCCAGGGAAGAACGGCGGGAAATGAACGTCCATCCGCCGGAAAGAAGGCTGTAAACGGCAAAACGGGATATCGCGGAAAGCCAGCCGGAAAACGACCGGAAAACGGAAAACGCATTCCAAATGCCGGTCATTCCCACGAATCCAGCCGTATTACAGGCAGGAATGGAGCCGGTCCCGGGAAAGCGCCGGTGGAAGGAATGCCCGCCAGGCGACTGGCGCTGCGCGTAATCCGGCAGGTTACGGAACAGGGTGCATATGCTTCACTGAGCCTGAATGCAGCCCTTGAAAACTGCGGCCTGATTGCAGCTGACCGACGGCTTGTTTCCCGACTGGTTTACGATACGCTGGATCACCTGATCTGGATTGACTGGGTACTCGGACAGGTAATGGCACGTGAAGACACCGATATCAAGCTTCGGAATATCCTGCGGCTTGGTGCCTGCCAGATCCTGCTTGAAGATCGGATTCCGGAAAGCGCGGCTACCAACACCTGCGTTCAGCTGTGTACAGAAGCCGGCATGGAAGGCCTGAAGGGTGTATGCAACGGCATTCTTCGGAATCTTGTACGCAAAAAGGATGAGCTGGTTTTTCCTGACCCGTCAAAAGAACCGGACAAGGCCGCATCCATCCGGTACAGTATTCCGGAATGGCTCTGGATCAGACTGAAGAAAAGCTACGGTGAAACGGAAGCAGCAAAAATCGCGAGTTTCCGGATGCCTGAAGAAGGCTGGACTGTAAGGCCCAACCTGACGAAAACCGATGATAAAGGGTTTGAACAGCTGCTTCAGAGAAAGGTATGGGAAAAAGAGAAGACGGATATCCCCCATGCCTGGAAAGTCCGGGGTGCAATGGATATTGCGAGGGATGCGGATTTCACAGAAGGCATGTTCTCGATTATGTCCGGAAGCAGCATGATGGCATGCCTTGCCATGGATGTAAGGCGCGGCAACCAGGTGCTGGACTGCTGTGCCGCACCGGGTGGAAAAACATGTTATCTGGCAGAAATCATGGACGGAACGGGAAGAGTGCAGGCCTGGGACGTTCATGAACACCGTACAGCGCTGATCGAAGCGCAGATGAAACGCCTGGGACTGGAAAACATCCGGCCGATGGTACGGGACGCTTCCCGAAAGCGTGAAGACCTGTACAGGTCCATGGACGCAGTGCTGCTTGACGCTCCCTGCAGCGGGCTGGGTGTGCTGGCGGAAAAACCGGACATCAAACTCCGTGTGACTGAGGAAAGCATTGCTGAACTGACAAAGATCCAGAGCAATCTTCTGGATACAGTCTGCGAGTATGTCAAACCGGGAGGTACCCTTGTATATTCCACATGTTCCGTACTTCCGGAGGAGGATGAAGAACAGATCTCCGGCTTTCTCTCAAGACATCCTGAGTTTGAAGCATGCGATCTTCCGGACACAATCCCGGAACGATTCAGGAAATACCGGAAAAACGGACTGCAGCTGCTGGAACACAGGGACGGCGTGGAAGGGTTTTACATCTGCAGGATGAAAAGAAAGGAATGAAGGAATGACAGAACTGGCCGGAATGACCCGGGATGAAATTGCCGGATGGATGAAGGAACAGGGATATCCCGCTTTCCGCGGAAAACAGGTTTTTGAATGGATTCACCGCGGTGTTGACTTTGACGGGATGTCCAATCTGCCTGCATCCATGCGTGAGGAACTGAAAAAAGTATCTGTCGCGCAGGGCGTCAGCATCCGGATGAATCAAACCAGCCGGCTGGACGGGACTGTCAAGTTCCTGTATGAGCTGCGGGACGGCAACTGTGTGGAAGGTGTGCTGATGCGCTATAAATACGGCGTGAGCCTGTGCATCTCCACCCAGGTCGGATGCAGGATGGGATGCCGTTTCTGCGCATCAACGCTTGAAGGACGGATCCGGGACCTGACAGCCGGTGAAATGCTGGGTGAAGTGCTTGCAGCCAACCGCTTCCTGATTCCCGAAGGAAGGAAAGTCAGCCATATTGTACTAATGGGAAGCGGCGAACCGCTTGACAACTACACGGAAGTTATCCGGTTCCTTCATCTGCTTCGTGAAGAAGGCGGCATTACGATCAGCCTCCGGAATGTGTCTCTTTCCACCTGCGGGATTGTTCCGAAAATGTATGATCTTGCAGAGGAGAACCTTCCGGTGACGCTGTGCGTTTCACTGCATGCCCCGAATGATGAGATCCGGAAAAAAACCATGCCGATTGCTGAAAGATGGACGATCAGTGAAATACTGGATGCCTGCCGCAACTACATCCAGAAAACCGGACGAAGAGTCATTTTTGAATATGCGTTGTCCGAAGGGGTCAATGCAGGTGAAAAGGACGCAGAAGAGCTTGCAGAAATCCTTCGCGGTATGCAGTGCCATGTCAATCTGATTCCCCTGAATGAAGTCAGGGAACGAAATATGAAGGGCGTCAGCGAGGAAACCGTAAAACGCTTCATGCAGGTCCTGGAGAAACGGCATATTTCCGTCACACGCAGACGGGAAATGGGTGATGATATTGAAGGCGCATGCGGACAGCTGCGCAGAAAGATTATTGGAAAGGGCGAGAATCTTCCATGCGAAAGTTCAACCTGAAGGAAAATGCTGCAAAACGCATGATCGGAATGCAGAAAGCAGGCCTGAGCGAGAAGGATGCCTATGCTGACGTACCCGCAGAGCAGGCTGCCGATCCAGGTATCAGCTCCGGAATCCGGATTGTGTGGAGAACGGACATCGGCCGTATCCGGCAGAACAACCAGGATGCTGTGATCATCGGAAGCGGACTGGCTGGTGTTGCAGACGGAATGGGCGGCCACAATGCAGGCGAGGTCGCATCCTGCGGACTTCGGGACGGACTGGTTGCAGAAACAGCCGGATGTGAACCGAATGAAGAAACTTTGACTGAAGCGATCAAAACAGTCAATCATGATCTTTATGCAAGGCAGGAAAATGACAGTACCCTGCGCGGAATGGGCACAACCCTGACTGTTCTCTGGCCTGGAAAAGAGCACATGATCATTGCACAGGTGGGTGACAGCCGGGCATATCTGATACGCGGGGGAACAATGCGGCAGATCACGGAAGACCACTCGATGGTTGCTGATATGGTACGGCGGGGAGTGCTGACAGAAGAGCAGGCAGCCACTCATCCGATGCGCAACTATATCACACGGGCTGTCGGCACGGATGAAGATGTGGATGTGGATATATTCCGTGAGAAAAGGGAAGCCGGAGACCGCTGGCTTGTGTGTTCTGACGGCTTATACGGCCTGATGAGCCGGACCCAGCTGGAAGAGCTGTCTTCAATCGAAAACCCGGATGAGGCAGCGGATATCCTGATGCAGACTGCGCTGGATAACGGCGGGCGGGATAATATTTCCATGGTCCTGCTGATGGATGATACCGGCGCACAGACACCGGAAGAAAAAGAATCCTGTGACGGAAGAAGCACACAGGAGGTAACGGATCATGAATGAGCAAAAAATCCTTGCGAACCGTTACCGACTGACAGAGCAGATCGGTATGGGCGGCATGGCGATCGTATACCGCGCTGTGGACCTTCGGACAGGGCATAATGTTGCCGTTAAGGTACTCAGACCTGAATTCAATGAAGACAGGGAATTTATCGGACGGTTCCAGCGTGAAGCCGAAGCAGCCAGCAAGATGACACACCACAATATTGTCAATCTTCTGGACGTCGGCATGGATGGGGATAACCGCTACCTGGTTATGGAATATGTCGAAGGGAAAACCCTGAAGGAAGTCATACAGGAACGCGGCAAACTGAGTGCTCCACTGGCATGCCAGATTACAATCCGGATCCTGAGTGCGCTGGAACATGCTCACCGGAACGGGATTGTACACCGGGATATCAAACCACAGAATATCCTGGTCCATGCAGACGGGCATATCAAGGTGGCCGACTTCGGAATTGCCCGGATTGCAGACAGTACAACCCTTACCAAAGGCGACAATGTGATGGGCTCCGTGCATTATTTCTCGCCGGAGCAGGCTCGCGGCGGCGGCGCCACTGCGGCAAGCGACATTTATTCCACCGGCGTTGTGCTGTATGAAATGCTGACAGGCCGTGTTCCGTTTGACGGAGACAATCCGGTAGCCGTGGCGATGCAGCATCTGCATAATGCACCGACCCCGATTCAGAATATCGCTCCGGATGTTCCGCCGGCTGTTATCCGTGTATGTATGCGCGCCATGGAAAAAAACCCGGCAGCACGTTACCAGACAGCCCGTGAAATGGCATCCGATCTCCGGATTGCCCTGGAAGAACGCGGCGAGCGTATGAATGTGCCGGAACCTGAGACAGAGGTCAAGCAGCCGAAACCGCAGGTGGCTCCAGGTGAAAGAACGGGTTCCGGTACAGGATCGAGACACAGGGTACAGGAAGGACAGAGCAGCGGAAAGCTACGCTTTTTCCTGATCGCACTGGGGACAATTGCCGTCGCCGGACTGATGATTTTCGGTACGGTGACAATCTTCCGGCAGGTATTCAACAACAGGACTGTTCCGGACCTGACCGGAATGGAACTGACAGAAGCGCAGGTTGAACTGACGCGGAACAACCTGAAATACTCTGTGAGCTATGTAACAAACGATACGTATCCGAAAGGAATCGTTTACATGCAGAATCCGTCTCCGGATTCCCCGGCCCATGTGGATGACTGTGTGATCCTGATGGTTTCAGACGGTCCTTCCGCATTCCTGATGCCGAATGTAATCAATATGTCCGCAGCAGATGCAACTGTTTTGCTGGAGAGCCGCGGTATGCGTGTAACACGTGACCGGGAAGCAAGCGGTGATGTTGCGCTGGATTATGTGATGCGTCAATCTCCGGCTGCAGATGAGATGGTTACGGTTGATACTCCCGTTACCCTGACAATCAGCGGCGGTGTAACTGTCATTCCGAATCTGGTGGGACAGACGCTCCAGGAGGCAGAAATCAGCCTTCTGAACCAGAACCTGACGCTTCACCCGGCACTGAAATATGTGGATACCGGTATTTCTGAACTTCACGGAACAGTGGCAGCACAGATGCCGGATGCAGATACGAGGGTCGCCCAGAATACCGCAGTAACGCTTACAATTTATCAGTACAGGGAAAATTCCAAGATCATTTCCTTCACAGCTCCCGAAAGTGAGCAGCAGCAGGTAATCCGATTTGCCGTACAGGCACTGGGGTCGACTGTGGAAATCGATTCCCGGACCAGGACGCTGGGGACTGATGATGACCGGTTAATCCAGTACACACTGGTGATTCCGGATGACCGTACATACAGTGTATTTGTCTACATCAATGATATCCTGAATTCGCAGCAGGTGATCAATCAGACAGAAGGAGCCGGTACAACCTGAGATATGAATGACAATCACGAAGAAATAAACCGGGGTACGCTGGTTCGCGGTATCGGGAGCTTCTATACCGCACGCGATCCGGACGGTAATGAGTTCATCCTGCGATGCAAGAAGAAATTCAGGCACAGGGGAATAAGCCCGATGACCGGTGATGAAGTCCTTTTTACGAAAGGCGAAGGCGAAGCCCATGGCTGGATTGAAGAAATCCTGCCGCGGAAGACCGTCTGCCTGAGACCGCCTGTTGCGAATGTCGAACTGCTTGTTCTGGTTATATCCCCGGTTCCGGAACCGGATATGCTTCTGGCTGACCGGCAGATTTCCCGCGCTTTTGCCCAGGAAATGGATGTGATGATCGCAGTGAATAAATGCGACCTGAATAACAGCCTCGCATCAGAGATCCGGGAACAGTACGCAGCAGCCGGTATTCCGGTATACGCAGTGAGCGCACGGAAGAAAACAGGTCTGGATGAACTGAAAAAAGCAATGAAAGGGAAACTGTGCTGCCTGACCGGACAAAGCGGGGCCGGTAAAAGTACTTTACTGAATGCTCTGCTGGACCTGGAACTGGAAACAGGAGATATATCCAGGAAGATCGCCAGGGGAAAGAACACCACACGCCAGTCTGAAATGATCGAAAAAGATGGTATCCGGGTGATGGATACAGCCGGATTCAATCTGCTGGAACCTGAAAAGCAGCTGGAACCGGAAAAACTGAAGGAAAGATACCCTGAATTCCGCCTGTATGAAGGGAAATGCCGGTTCCGGGAATGTCTTCATGACCGGGAGCCGGGATGCGCTGTGACAGAAGCCGTAAACCAGGGGGAACTGAACCATGAGCGTGTGGAACGTTACAGACAACTGCTTGAAGAAACCAGGGAAGTATGGAGGAACAGATATGATTAAGGTTGCACCGAGTATTCTTGCTGCGGATCCAATTAACCTGGAGCGGGATGTCCGGCGGGCCGTGGAAGCCGGATGCGACTGGCTGCATATCGACGTGATGGATGCCCATTTCGTACCAAACCTGGCATATAATCCGGATATTGTGCGACGGCTGAAGGAAACCTTTGATATTCACCTGGATGTCCACCTGATGATGGACCGGCCGGAAACCCTTACTGAGTCATTTATCAGTGCCGGAGCCGACACCCTGACCATACATGCCGAAGCAGATACAGATGCGGGTGCACTTCTGGACAGGATCCGGAAAGCGGGAATCCTCGCCGGGCTGTCAATCAAGCCCGGGACACCGGCAGAAGCTGTAAAGCCTTATTTTGACCAGGCGGACCTGATTCTGGCAATGACCGTAGAACCCGGGTTCGGCGGCCAAAAGCTTGACCGGAGTGTTCCGGGAAAGATTCGGGAAATACGCGATGCAGGGTTCAGCGGCCTGATCGAGGCAGACGGCGGAATAAATGAAACAAACCTTCAGGAGCTGATCGACAGCGGCCTGGATGTTGCAGTTATGGGTACCGCGCTGTTTCATACAGCAGATATGGCGGATATGATCCGGCGGATTCATCGGATGAAGATGAAAGCCAACAGAACGGAGACCTGAAGGATATGAACCAGGATACAATTGCCGCAATCGCGACTCCACCGGGTACAGGCGGTATCGGCATTATCCGGATGAGCGGGAAAGAGGCGGAAAAAATCCTGAACAGGATATTCCGGCCTTATGGCGGGACAATGCCGCTTGAAAACCGCAAGCTGACATACGGGCATATTGTTGACGGGAATACCATACTGGATGAATGCATGGCAGTGATCATGCGCGCTCCGGGGAGTTATACCCGGGAAGATGTTGCGGAACTGCAGACACACGGCGGCATCCGTGTTATGAATGTGGTCCTGGAAACCTGCCTGAAATACGGAGCCCGTCTGGCAGATCCCGGGGAATTCACAAAACGTGCTTTTCTGAACGGAAGAATCGACCTGAGCCGGGCTGAAGCTGTCATGGAAATGATATCCGCACGCGGTGAGCAGGAATACCGGGACGCTGTCCGGCAGATGGAAGGCGGAACGGCAGATTTTATCCGGATGGCTTCAGATGAATTGTACGGTCTTCAGGCCGGACTGGCTGCATGCATTGATTATCCGGAAGAGATTTCCGATGAGGAAGGAACCAAAGCACTGATCCCCGGGCTTGAAAAACTGATCAGCAGCCTGGAGGAAGCAATGGATGAGCGATCCGCACGCCTGATTCATGACGGCATACAGGTGACCCTGTACGGGACACCCAATGCGGGTAAAAGCAGCCTGCTGAATGCCCTTCTCGGCCAGGATAAAGCGATTGTTACCGATATTCCCGGTACCACACGCGATACGGTGGAAGGGGAGATCATGATCGACGGAATCCGTGTGCATTTTACCGATACCGCAGGACTTCGGGAAACAGAGGATCCGATTGAAAAGATCGGAGTGGAACGATCCGAACAGGCAGTCAGGAATGCCGATATGACGCTGCTTGTTCTGGATGGCTCACGAAAACTGACGGATGAGGAAAAAGAGCGGATCCGGAATATAACAGACAGATGTACTGTACTGATCAACAAATCCGACATTGAGCAGGTTACGGAAGAGAAGGATATAAGGGCGGTCAATCCGGAAGCGGTGTGCCTGACTGTATCCGCACTTGATTCAGCAACCCTGAAGCCGCTGAAGGAAAGACTGAAGGAACAGACACGCATATCTGACCGGATGGCGATTTCCCAGCCGCGTCACATCGATGCGGTACGGCGGGCTGTATTATCATTAAAATCCGCACTTGCAACACTCGGAAGCCTGACGCCTGATATGGCATCAACTGATCTGCAGGCGGCCCAGGCAGCGCTGGCGGAAGTAACCGGCGACCAGGCGGATGAAAAACTGCTGGACCG
>JAEEGK010010931.1_pt1 | contig 20860 bp, 14 predicted proteins | sample 8958771 | NCBI WGS metagenome assembly JAEEGK01 (sample SAMN16246547, study PRJNA631951) | gut metagenome | biome: gut microbiome; feature: rumen; material: SC-attached | host: Bos | place: Iran: Karaj | collected 2018-10
TACAAGACTTATATCCGTAAGGCAGCTGAGAACTGGGAGGACTAATCCAGAACGAGCGTGCTGGTCAGCGGTTCGCCGCTGATTGGCACCTTCCATAAAAAAAAGAGAGCATCCGAGATTTCCTCGGGTGCTCCTTTTTTTTGATGGATGACTCAAGCCGTCAGCGTCATCTGACAGCACGTATGCATCGTCCGCTGAAGCGGTTGCCCGAAAGCTTGCCGAAGTGCACGTTGACGTCAGAGAAGTCAAACTCCAGACACCAAGCCTTGTTCGGACTCGTCGGATAGAGTGTCGATGTCCAGTAGTAGCCATAGACAGGACGGAACTGAATACCCGCATAGAAGCGGAAGCCCGTGATAGGCAGGAAGATCGATTTGCCCGTCTTCTTTCCAGTCACCTTATAGCCGTTCACGCCGTCCTTCGTGATCCATTCCCACGTGCAGTTATCAGGATTCACCAGCTCCTCAAACTCCTTCGCCGTAGGCATGCGCCAGTCGTCGCCCCAGTTAGCGCGCGCAGCATCATCCGATGCCTCCAACTGAGTCTTACCGTCACTAGGTGAATACTTGATCAGATACTGAGCGTTACCCTTGCTCCAGGCATACGTGTCCCACGAGTAATACTTCTTCGGCTTGGTCTCGCCCCACGCGTAGTACGTGCCATAGTCCGACGACTTACTAGCCCCCAGATTCATGTTGGCCCACTTCACGCTGAGTCCCAGATCCACAGCCTCCACGCCGGCAGGAGCCGTATTCTCAGATTCCGCTACATTCACCTTGGCATAGCCAGCCGTCCACAGCGATACGGCCAGCGCCATTAAAACGATCTTCTTCATATCCTATTTTTTATTTTAACTATTTCTTGTTCGCATACCATTCGACGATCTTGTCGCCTACGCTCTTGTCGTAGAAGGCCGAGAAGTCCGAGTACTCGATATCGTCACCGTCAGCATCCTTGACCTTAACCTTTTTCACCTCCAGGGCGATGTGAGGCTCTACACCCTTGTCGATGTTCTCGCCAGCTTTGTTGATAAGTCGCGTACGCGATGAGGACAGCTGGTAGCAGAGACCCTCGGGCGTACACATCTTCTGGATCGAGCAGGAGCCTCCACCCGACTTCTCGCCGATAATCAGATAGCCATAGTCCTTCATCAGCGACGGCAGAAGGTTGCCGCATGAGTAAGCCAAGTGGCTGGTCAGGATGGCGATGTTGAGCTCAGGATGGCGCGGAGCCTTGTCCTTTTTGTCGAAGACACGGTCGAAATTACTATCCACCTCATATTCATCCACACCACGCTGTTTGGTCAGTACGTTTTCGAAGGCGTAGGAACTCTTTCCTGCCAACAGGGTGGTAATAGCCGCCAGCACACCGGCCTCGCCTCCGCTATTACACGTCAGGTCGAGCACGAAGTTCTTCACCTCAGGGTCAGCAGCCGCCTTGTCGAGCGCCTCCACGATGCCGCAGATGTCGCCTTTGAAGTTCGGGTTGTAGGTAGGCCTCGGCCCTTTGCCTTTATAGAATGCCGCCCAGCCTTCGGTGTCGATAGGACCAAAATCGTCATAGATACAATACATCGTGTTGCCCACCTTGGCGTAGGTATCCGATTTCAACACCGATTTACGTTTCGCGGCACTCTCGTCGCTGCCGTCTCTCTTTGCTAAAGCATTGACGATGCCAAGAGCCTCGAGGGGATAAAGTTGACCGAAGGGGGTGATATACTTATCAACCAGGGATTCAACAGATTTCTCTTCAAACAGCCCGCCCAACGTACCGTTCAGGATGGGTGATATCAGGGTATGCGAACCGTCGGCAAGCTTCGTGGCCAGGATCTCCATTCCGAAGATATACTCTTCCATGTCAGTAGATTTCAACAATTTGCGTACCTTCTCGCCGAGCGCCTTGTCGATCCCATCTGCCTCGATGGTCTTATCGATGGAGTTACGCCCGGGTCGGCCGTAGAAATGGTCGATGGCAAAGCAGAGTTCGCCATAACTGTAGGCAGCCAGGTCGGCAGGGCGCTCTTCCGTTTCGTAAGGCTTCTTGAAGAACGCAGCGTCTATCTCGGCAGGAGTCTTTTCAAAGTTGGTCACGATGATCTTCTCACCATTGAACATCACATGATTGCTATAGAGATTACTGTACATATCCGACAACGTGCTCAGCGGTACATACACCATCCGGCCGTCGCCGCGCAGGTCGATACCGTATTTCTTCATGTTGAGAGACAGCGTAGCCGTAGCGGGCGTAAGGGGCGCTGGTTCCCCGCGGTAGAAAGACGGTTCATCGTCATCGTCATCATCATCATTGCCACCAGACTCGCCAGTCGTCGTGACGCCCAACGCCACGAAATTCACGAAGTCATCAAACGTCATCGACTCTTCTGCCGTATTCACTGTGGCCGTCTTGCCATGACTCGTCGTCAGCGAGTACTGAGAGACAGCCGTCTTGTTCACCTGGATGGAGGCGCTCGACAGAAGCAATTTCTGGAAGTCGGCGACAGAGATGTAAGCCACATGCGGCATGTCTTCATAGTAGCGCAGGGCGACCGCCTGAGCCGATTGTCCGTTGACGTTCACGCTAGTCTGCGTCACCTTAAACGGCATCTTGTCTGATGGATCATCGCCCATGTTCGTCTCCTGACCAGGATCAGGATTAACAGGATTGTCGATACTATCCGTACAACCCGTCAAGACAGAACCCAAAAACACAAGGGCAACCATTGGGCGCCACACATTGACCTTAAAGTCAAAACACTGCTTAAAAAAACCTTTCATCTTATCTTCTTTTATATTCTTTGTTTGTTACTTTTGCGACTAAGTTACACATTTGTTCTACCTTTGTTGCATCCTGCCCGTTTACAAGATCCGTCGTCAGATGCTGTTCTGAAGGGAGAGGCGGCGGAGGGCAAAGATGTAGTATGCGATAAGGAGGGGGTAGCCTATATAATATAAGGTGGTGATGCTGAAGATGACGTAATCAACGGCACAGACAGCAGTAAGGCCTCCGAGGTAGAGGATGGCACTGCCCAGGGGAAGATGCTTCGTCACATCGTCGACGGTAGCGATGGCCACGATGACGATGGCCCAGACGGAACTGACGAAGAGTCCCAGATGTAGGGGCATGCCGAAGGGATTGAGCGAGGGATGGTAGTAGAAATGGCGCCACGACTCAGGACCGAAGAGTTGGATGGAACTGTAGAGTACGGCCGAGGAGGCCACCAACAGACAGAGGGTCGTCGGATAGAACGAGGGGATATCATTGAAATGCACAATCTTTGCCCCACGCCGCATCAGACGACGGACACCGTAGGCCGCCACGATAACCACGCAGAAAGCCAGAAACGCCAACAAATGGACATCGGAGAAGAAGTCGATGAACTGACTGATGGGATCGTCTGGCGAGACCTTCGCCAAGAGTTCATTCTCGTGAATCCAACCAAAGGTGAGTTGGTCGCGAGCCACCTTCACCCAGACGGAGTCGATGGTGTCGGAGGGGACGGTCATGATGTCGGCCACGACAATGCGCTCGCCCTTAAAGAGTGAAGAGTGAAGCGTGAAGAGTGAAGAATCGGCTGCGCCATGAAGGGAGGAAAGCACCTCGGGAATGGGCATGGCTTCTGGCTGCTGGGCGATGACTACGAGTGAGTCACTCGTCACGACGAAGTTGTAGTTCTGGGTATAGTGGTGGGTGGTGTAGAAGGAGATAGAGTCGAGTTGCTGCTCCGTCAGGTTCCAGGCATCGGGGGTGATGGGACCACGATTATAGCATCCACAGAGCGTCATGCATAATGCACAAAACAGCATGCATAATAGGCTGCGCCTAAATATCCTGAACAAGGTGACTCTTTTATTATGCATTATGCATTATTAATTATGCATTGAAAAGACGTTCATCTGACAATGCTTACAATCGAACTCGAGACGGAAGCGACGACCGTCGCCTAAGACGAGAGAGAGGGGCTCTTTCCATGTAGGACGCTGACCACCATGCTTGACACAATAACCCAAGGCGTAGCGGATACAGTGGCGGCACTGCATGATGGGACCATCGCCACCCTTCAGTTCATAGGCAGACAAGTCCTTGGCGCCATAGAACTGTTGGGAAAGGTGGTTGCTAATATTATATAAATAGGTGTAATCATATTTTCGAGGAAGGAGGAAGGAGGAAGGAGGAAGGAGATTACCTTTTTCCCTTGAACCGGCAGCAGAAGTATTCTCTTTCCTCTTTCCACTTTCCTCTTTCCTCTTTCTACTCTCCTCACTCCTCAATAAGACCACTAGAGCACGACGCATATCGGAAAGGACGCTATTGGGAATGAAGTAGTTGAAATCAGCGGGGATGTCGACAGAAGAGCAGGTATAAATAGTATCGCCAAGTTTCGACAGTTGGCGGATGATGTTCTCGTGAGGAGGTTTCTGGGCCTGCTGATGCTCTGCGCGGAAGTGAATCATGGGGACAGTCCCCATGTGCTCAGAATCCGATAAAGGAGGCTGATCAGACCCCCTCTGGCTCCCCCTACTCAGGGGGAGAATGGAGGCAGAGAGCGTGAAACCGTCATCAACGGCACGGAGGGCAAGGCGGATGGGGATACGGCGCTCGGCACTGGGTCTCGACATCAGGCGCTCAAACTCCTGATCGTTGTTGCGGTAGAGGCGTACACCAGGACGAAGACCGTCTGGCATACGATAGGGCCAGATGCGGTTGCCCTGCACACGGTTGGCACGGAAACCCACGAGTTCACCTTTGCCCACGTTCAGACCACCCCTACCCCCTCCTGAGTCAGGAGGGGAAGAAGTTACAAAGCAAAGCCCGTCGCCATTGGCAAAACTGGTGACACCAGCCACATTAAAGGAGTCACCACGCAACTCTTTCACCGTTCCCACATACTCGCCGATGGCCTTCGGCGTATCAAAAGAAGCAATCTCGGGTTGACGACCATGCAGGAAATAGGTGGTATAACCACGGTTGAAGGTCTTGCGCAAGTCGGGGGTAAAGGTGTAACTACACTCCCCCTTTGAACTGCGACAGTATTTGTCAGGATAACGACGGATAATCTCATTCAGTCGCTGACTATAGGCTGCCGTGACATTCTTCACATAGCCGATATCCTTCAGACGGCCTTCTATCTTAAAAGAGGTAGCACCAGCCTCGATGAGTTCCAGCAGATGGTCACTCTGGTTCATATCCTTCAAGGAGAGCAGATAACGGTCCCGCTCCACTTCCCTACCCTCGCTATCGACCAGTGAGAACTTCATCCGGCAGAACTGGGCACACTCCCCACGATTGGCCGAACGTCCGAAACAATATTGGGAGGCATAGCAGAGACCTGAATAACTGACGCACAGGGCTCCATGGACAAAGACTTCCAGTTCGACGTCAGGCACCTCACGATGAATCTCCGCAATCTCATCGACAGACAATTCACGGGCCAAGACCACACGGGAGAAACCTAAGTCACGCAACCAGCGTACTTTCTCAGGGGTACGGTTGTCGGTCTGAGTCGAGGCGTGAAGTCGAGGAAGGAGTTCCTTCCTCGACAATTCCAGAATACCCATATCCTGGACAAGGATGGCATCGACACCTATCGTTTGGAGGTCCTGAAGGAGTTGCCGGGTGGCATCGAGTTCGTCATCGTAAAGGATGGTATTGACGGTCACATAGACCTTGACACCGAAGGGATGAGCGTATTCGCAGAGTTGGCGGATGTCGTCGATACTGTTGCCTGCTGCAGAACGGGCACCAAAGCGTGAAGCCCCGATATAGACGGCATCGGCACCATGGTCGATGGCGGCTATACCACAGGCGAGGTTCTTGGCAGGAGCCAACAGTTCAAGTGATGTCATCAATATTATAAGGTGTCTCCTGATAGACGTAGTAGTTCACCCAGTTGGTATAAAAGAGGTTGGCATGCGAGCGCCAAGTGACTAACGGGGGATTGGCAGGATTGTCATTCTTGTAATAATGCTGCGGCGGTGCCACATCCTTACGGATATCCCTGTCACGCTTGTACTCATTGTCGAGGGTATTGGGTGCATACTCCAGATGGCCTGTGATGAAGAACTCACGACCGCCACGAGCCATGACGATACTCACGCCACTCTCGTCTGACTCTGCAATCAAGTTCAGTTCGGGATTAGCGAGGATATCCTCACGATGTATTTCCGTATGACGACTGTGAGGCATCATAAACTCATCGTCGAAACCACGGAAGATAGGCAGTCTAGGGTCCATAGGCTTCTGTGGGAAGATGCCGAACATCTTCATCGGCAGCGGATACTTGGGTATTCCATAGTGGAAATAGAGTCCTGCCTGAGCAGCCCAACAGATATATAAGGTACTGGTGACGTGGGTCTTGGCCCACTTGAAGATATCGGTAATCTCATCCCAGTAACTCACCTCCTCGAACTCCAACTGTTCCACAGGGGCACCAGTGACAATCATACCGTCGTATTTCTCCTGACGCATCTCGGCAAAGTCACGGTAGAACATCATCATATGCTCTATCGGCGTATTCTTCGGTGTATGACTCTTCAGTTTCATGAAACTGATATCCAACTGCAAAGGCGTATTGGACAACAGACGAATCAGGTCTGTCTCCGTGGTTATCTTCAAAGGCATCAGGTTCAAGATGGCAATCCGCAAGGGCCGGATGTCCTGTGAATGAGCCCTGGTGTCATCCATCACGAAGATATTCTCATGTTTCAACAGGTCAATGGCCGGAAGTTTATCGGGTAATCTTAATGGCATCTTACTATTTATGATTTACGATTACTATTTGATGGTTATCACACAACAGGAGACATTGTCGTTGCCCCCTGCCTCGATGGCGGCATCACAAAGAGAACCGGCATCAGCATTCTTTTCCAAAAGGTCACTAATCACCTTATCGGGGAGCATGTCCGTCAGACCGTCGCTACAGAGTAGAAACAGGTCGTCTGGCTTAACACTGTCCGTCATCTGCACCATATCAATAAAAGAAGAGTTGAAGCCTCCACCAATACAATTAGTGATAACATTCGAACGCTTCTGGTTAGCATCCGTCTTGTTCAGGGAGTGGTCTGTTGTCAACTGAACCAGTTGATGGTCATGGAAACGATACAGCCGGCTGTCACCACAGTTCAAGGAGTAGAAGTTGCTATTGTAATAGGCAAGGCCTACCAGAGTTGTTCCCATGCCTTTGAACTGTTCATCGGAACGACCTTTCGAGGCAATATAGTTATTAATGGATTCTAACCATTCTACGATAGCCTCATTGAAATCGCCTGCGGTAAGGCACGACGGGATATCGTAGAAGAAATACTGGAGGTTGTGCAAGGTGTCACTACTGGCGACATCCCCACGGTTATGCCCCCCCATACCATCAGCCACTGCAATCAGAAAACGGTCCTCACCATCCAAAACAACCTGTGTCTTACAACTGTCTTCACGGATGAATTGATGATCCACCAATACCATATCCTCGTTCTGACTCCTCACACGGCCAGTCCAACTGGCCGCAGATACATGAAGTTCTATCATCTGTCTTTACCGAATAATGACTTGCAGATTAACATTGGCTATCGTGAGAATATCACCATTGTTCAATGTCATATTCACATCAGGTTGTATCTGGTGCTGGTTTAACTTCGTGCCATTGGAAGAATGCTTGTCTATCACACTCCAGCCCGTCTCAGGTTTGTAAAACAACTGGGCATGAACTCCCGACACATATGCCTGTTTCTCAAAAAACTGGGTATATGGTCCTTTACGACGACCTATAATGGCACCGTTCATTGCCACGATCCTGATATTCAGACTATCATTGGCAAGTGTCAGCACAGGTAAGCCTTCACCACCAGCATGACGCGAATCATCTTGTCTGAGAGAACCGTATGTGGCATAACCCACAGAGGCAACGCTAGCCGATGACATCTGCGCCCCATCACCGGGAGGCACCATCAAACCACCACAATAAGTACAGCGCCGGCCTATACCCACCCTGCCACACTGATTGCAATATAGCAAAGCCTGACCACACTGGTCACAAAAGCGGGAATCGTCGTCAATTTCTTCTTTGCAAGTCGGACAAATAATCATATTTTATGATTTCGAATTATCTTTTTATTATATATCTTCTGGTAATATAAGTTGATATGTCTCTTTAGTCACCTGATCACTTGGCATCTGTGACACACGCATAGACAGTTTCTGAATCGTCGAGTCGAGCAGATTACGCATCTCACGGGCATTACCCCACGACTCATCCTTGGCCAGCACCATGCGGTAAATGGTGTCAAGAGCCTTGAACTCTGCTGTCTGCGAGAGCACGTACTGCTCTTTCTGAGCCATCTGTTTATAAATGGCCAACAACTCATCTTCATTATAGTCATCGATATGAAGTTTGTGGGTGAAACGGCTGGCAAGACCGGGATTGATCTGGAGGAAAATCTCCATCTTATCCTTATATCCGGCAGCAATCACCACGAACTTGCCACGGTCGTCCTCCATTCGTTTCATCAGCGTGTCGATGGCTTCCTTACCATACTGGTCAGAGCCTTCACTGAGAGTGTAGGCCTCGTCGATGAACAGGATGCCACCGATAGCCTTGTCACACATATTGTTGACAATCTTCGGCGTCTCACCCATATACTTACCCACCAAGGTGGCACGACTCACTTCCAACACACGAGAGGTTGGCAGGATATCCATTGACTGAAGTATCTCACCCATCTTTCTGGCGATAGACGTCTTACCCGTTCCAGGATTACCCGTGAGAATAAAGTTCATGGCCATCTGCTGAACCTTTCCTGCTCCCATGGCAGCACGTTGCTTCATAAACATGCTCTGAACAGCCAGACGACGGATGGAGTTCTTGACAGAACGCATACCAACGAACTCGTCGAGTTCGTTAAGCACCTCATCGAGCGGACGGGCTGCCTCACTCTGAGCCATAGGCAGGTCTTCGGTCGTCAGACTGAACATATCGCTCTCCTGGAAGCCTGGATCGTTCATCAGTTTCACCAGACGCTGACTCTGGCGCTCGACGGCCTCGTCAAAGACTCTTCTTGCCTCACGGGCATTGCCGAAGTTCTTGTCACGTCGCAGATAGAGTTGTTCGAACTGGCGGTGGATGGCAGCGCGTGTTTCTTCGTCAACATTGAAGTTCTTGCCCTTTGCCATATTGAGGAAGATCTCCGTCAGTTCATCGGGCGTATAGTCGTCGAAATGGATAGTCTGAGTAAAGCGGCTCTTCAATCCTGGGTTCGAGTCGATAAAGTCATGCATCTGATCGGTATAGCCAGCCACGATACAGATGAACTTGCCGCGATCGTCTTCCAATCGTTTCAACAAGGTGTCTATGGCTTCCGAGCCAAAGGTGTCGCCATCGCCAGACTTCAGCGTGTAAGCCTCATCGATGAACAACACACCGCCCATGGCCTGATCCACCAGTTGGTTGGTCTTGATAGCCGTCTGTCCGGAGAAGCCTGCCACCAGTTTGGAGCGGTCTGCCTCCACCAGTTGGCCCTTTGCCACGATGCCGAGAGTCTTGAAGACATCAGCCATGATACGGGCAACGGTGGTCTTACCCGTTCCTGGATTACCTGTAAAGACATAATGCTTGCCTTGGAAGGTATTGGTCTCGCCACGCTTGATCTGCAGGTTCAGGAAGGATGCCAAATTGGAGACTTCCTTCTTCACAGCAGTAAGACCTACCAGACCATCCAACTTTGCCAGACAGTCAGAGATGTCCACCGACTTGGGAGCCTCGTAAGGTATATCCTCCTCCTTGATGGTCATCAGTTCCTCGTTTGTCATATTGGCGATGCTGGCACCCTGCAACCGCTGGGCCTGCTTCTTACAGATCTGGTCAAAGAGCGAACGCATCGTACGGCCATTGGCAAAGTCTTTGTCACGGGAGTTATACATCTCCGTGATCATCTTCTTAGCCAGTTCCTCACCCTCTTTCGAGAAGATGTATTTCTTGTCCTTGGCGAAGACAAGCATGATCTGGAACAACTGGTCTGGCGTGTAGTCTTTAATATCAAGGAAATAGTTGAAACGGCTTCGGAAGCCCGGATTGATGCGGAAGAGATTCTCCATCTCCATCCGATAGCCGGCAGCGATGACAATAAACTTGCCGCGGTCATCCTCCATCCGCTTCATCAGTTTCTCCAAAGCCTGTGCGCCCTGGTTGTCACGCTCTCCTGCAGCACTCAACGGTGCCAGGGTATAGGCCTCATCCACAAAGAGAATACCACCCATCGCCTTGTCGCACAGACGGTCGACAACCTTGGGCGTCTCTCCCTGATAGGGGCTGACCATCTTCGCACGGTCCACTTCGACCACATGTCCGCTGTCGAGATAACCCACAGATGCCAATATCTCACCCAGTTTCCTGGCAATGGTCGTCTTACCCGTTCCTGGATTACCCGTCAGGATGATGTGCATCGACATCTTCTCCTGTTCGCCCAGACCACGTTCAGCCCGCTGCATGGCATTCTGCACCGAATAGGCCATCTCACGGACAGCACTCTTCACCTCGTCCATGCCGATGTATCTGTCAAGATCCCTCAGGATGTCCTCTATGGATCGTTCCTCCGGTACATAACCCTTGATATCATCGCGTTCCACCTCTGTCGCATCGGCACCACGGCTGATGAACTGGGTGAAGATATCCTCGGCGGTCTTATTGGCCAGATGACCATTACCAAAGAGTTCGTCCTTGGTCTTAATCTGATATTTGAAATAGCGTGAGAGTTGGTTTTCGGCTTCCTGCGAGAATTTGGTAATACCATACTTTGTCCGCAGGTTCATCTTACAGATGTCTGCAAGTTCATGATAGCCTGGTGTAGGAAGACGGAAGGTATACTTGAAACGGTTGGTAACGGCAGGATTGCTCTCAAGGAAATCCTCCAGGCCCTTCGTCAGACCGGATATGACCACAATGGGATTATCCTCCCACTTGTCCATCTCCACGAACAGTTTGTCAAGGGGATTTACCTGATTGGAGTACTTGTCTGGCAGAAGTTTCTGCACATTGTCAAAAAACAGGATACCGCCCTTGGCCTTCTTGATATTATCGTCCCATTTGTCCACAAACCGCTGATAGTCAACAGCATCGACCATCGTCAGTTTTGGCTTCTCAATAATCTTATGCTTGTAGAAATAGTCACGGAGGATCTCAGCGAGCATGGTCTTACCTGTTCCCGTCTCGCCAATGACGATGGCATTAACGGAAATCCGGACTTTAGCAATATCCTTGCGGGACTGAAGATAGGTATAGGTATTGACGATAGTCTTCAATTGCTGCTTCACTTCGTCAAGCCCTACCAGACGATCTAACAGGTCCTGACTCCTTAGAGGCGCTCCGCACCACCTGCAGAATTTCGCTACGCTTCTGTTTTCCTTATGACAATTCTCACAAACCATTATTCTACGTCTTTTTCTAATTGGCGCATCAATGCCGATGGAGAGATGCTAATCTTATCTGGGTTGCTGACATTTAAGAGACTGGGGCTGAATAGGATGAAATTCAGGACGAAGATCAGCGCCAGGATGCTCCACAGGACATAGTGAAGCACACTTTCGCCGCTGATAGAACGTACCTGATCCGTTACTTCATTCAACATGCCAAACTTAGAACCGTTAAACTTATACGACTTTGTCTTGAAGGTATAGTAAAGCGGCTCCAGCAACGTTGACTTCACGTCATCATCCAGCACCTCAGAAATCAGTTTGCTATCAGCCTTCTCATCGCCACGGAAATCTGTCAGATGACAAATCAGCATGTAGGCGAGGGTTATGAGGATAATGGCCACATTGAACACGCCCGGATGCGACTGACCTATATATTTAAGAAATAAAATAGGTATAATGGATGACAAGAAACCTGCAAACCCCCAAAGGCATGAGAAGACGAAACCGTAACCACGGAAATATGCCCTTGTTCCGACAATGACAGCCGTCATACCACCCAAAGGCAAACCGATGCAAAGGAAAGTATGATCCAGCAGATATGTACGATCCTTGACACCGATGAGCAGCACCAGCAGAATCCAGATGCCACATAACGAATAGAAGACCGTCCGCCACAACTTCTCCCTATCCCGGGCCTTGGCCCAATTATCACGCACATTCCTAACCCGCTTTGACGTCTCCTCGCTGGCATCGACAAATCGTTTATAATATGGATAAGAGACATCTATATCGCCAAGTGCCCTTAACCACTGCTCCAACGACCTTTCGTAGGCATATTCCTCAGCGAAGTCTGTATGTGGATTCTCATGATAGAACACCGACAGCCACTGAGTGAAGGAGCCATTACGTATCTCATTGCGAACCTGAGAGTTGTTGTGGATATTCAGATTCAGTCCGTCAGTATATTCCGTTCCATCAGGCATCTTGTAGGCGGGAGTAACGCCAAGGATACGGCAGAAACGATATGTAGCCGTCTTGTAGTCATAGAGTCCCAGACGGTCACGGTTCTCTTCTGACTTCATATCGAAGCAACGGTTATATTCATTAAGAATCTCCGTCCATCCATGCAACTGTGCATAATAACTGAAGCGACCTGTCAAGTCCGTCAGATCATTCATCTCCGTACAGAACTCTTTCTCTCCGAGATGCTCAGCATTCTTCAGGCGCTCTGAGAGATATTCACCTATCTGAGCCGGCGTGAAGGCAGTCTTTAAGTCGTAGGCCGCATCACGGTCCAGATTGTATAGCACCTTATAGGCCAAAGCCTCTGAATAAGGCTGACCCTCAGTCAGTATCCTCAGACTCTCGCAGGCCATCCGGTCCTCATGGCTATACATCCACGACAGCAGACGACCGTCAGTCAGACTGCGCCAGTCATCCTCCGTCAGCCTCTCATGACCAAAAGTCTTCACGATCTCCTTCAACGAAGAAGACGGACAACGAGCAATCAGCGGAATCTCCGGATCAATCTCATAGGCAGTCCGGATAATAGCCACACGAATCTGTGAAGCCTCTGCGTTCTTGAAATAAGAACGGATACGGTCCACATTACACTTGGTGTGTGACTCTAAGTACAGGAACAGGCTGTCGTTGGGATTCGTCAGCAGCAAGCCATATTCCTTCTGATAACTCAGCAGCGAGATGGCCACGCTATGGATATCGTCGCACAGGTTCCCCTTGATATCCTTGTAAGGATAGGTCGGCTCCATGGCGTAGACAGCAGCCATCAGGCCTGCATGCTGGTCGACGGGATAGCGGTTCACCACGATATCCTTGACAATAGTACTCAGTTTCTGATTGCCACAGGACTCCAGCCAACTGCTGATACGGCCATTGTACAGATACCCCATAGCGAGTTTCTCATTATCGAGGAGCAAAGGTATCAGTTCGTGGATATTGTCTGCCACCAGATTGCGGTCCGGGTCGACAATAAAACTCTTGTATTTCAGGAAAGGCGAAGACAGATCAACATGAGGTGTTCCACCCAGGAACCACTCCTCCACCTGATCATAACCCCAGCGTTTAGTGGGATTCACCACGGTCAGTCCCTGTACAATCAGCCTGACACGCTCCGGCAGTTCATTCATATGGGGGATGCGCCCTTCATTCTTCTGCCTCATCATCACCCGTTCGTTGGAACTCATAGGCGACTCTCCCAGCCATAGCGTCATCAGGGTGACACCCAGCGAATAGAAGTCGGCAGCAGGCGTTACCTCCACCACACCATCTATCACATCGGAATACATCTCCGGAGCAGCATAGATCGGGGTACGGGCCTGAGTGGTCTTATGGGCTTTCCCGTCTTGGTCTAACAGGCTCGAGATACCGAAATCGCCCAATACCAGTTCCGTATGCTCCTTATCACGGAAGAAGAAGTTACTGGGCTTGACATCCTTATGCAGGATACTGCTCTCATGGCAATAGGCCAAGGCGGCAGCCCCTTGGAGGGCAATGCGACGGAACTTGTCCAGGTCGCCATTCAGGCGGTACTCGGATAAGGTGCCTCCGCTCAGATATTCCATCAACTCATAATAACGGTGCTTGCCTTCGACATAGGTCTTACCGAAGTCATAGACCCTGACTATCATCTCAAAACCGAAATTATAGACAGCCTGAAGAATCTTCTTATTCACGTCGAAATTCGGATAATAAATCTTCAGGACAAAGGTCTCCCCGTCACGCTCCACCAGGAACACCTGAGCCTCACCGGAGTTGTCGCTCAGGACACTCAACCGCCGATAGTTAAGACCTTTGAGGATAAAATTGTCTTCCTTAACGTCATCGTTCGAGGCGATGGCACCGTCAGCACGCGCCGTCCCGTCTATTGACGGGGCTTCTGGTCCGACTGTCGCAGGGCGCATCGTCGTATCATCATCAGGCCTTATGGTATGATCCGTCTGATTAGAAATCTCAGGGTCCAAGGTTCTTTCCGTATTCATATCTATTACAAATCGTCTTTAATTTCTTTTTTCACGTCTTTGCCAAGGATAAGCCACTTACCCCCCAACTGTGGTTTGGCACAGCCACAGGGACTAGAGTGCAAGGCATGCTTGAAATTACACTCCCATGCCAGCCTGACCCCTTGCGGACGGCAGGCCATTGCGTAGTTGCGAACCTGAGCCGGCTTCGGCTGAGGCTTCTGGACCATCTTATCCAGAATGGCAGCAATCTGCTCGAGACGTTCCTTCTTCTTGGCGTTATACTCCTCCTTGCTCATGCGTTTATTCTCTGACTCTGGAATCACAGGATGAGCGATACCACGGTCTTCAGCCAACAAGGTAAGCACACGTTCACGCAGTTTGATGTTCCGCTGATCCTTGAGGAGGTCGCGCTCCGAAGTGTATGGGATAGACTGCTCCAGTTGCTGAAGACTTGAAGCCAACTTCTGCAGTTCTTTGAATTCAGGCATCTCATGAACACGTTCCATCAACTGGCGTGCTTCTTCTGTCAAGGCCGTTCCGCACTGTTTACAGAAAGAGAAGTCGTTCAACGTATGGCACACCGGACAAACAATGCCTCCCCTCGGACTTCCACATTCAGGACAGAATGCATCATTGCTGCCGAGTCTGGCGCCACAGAAACTGCAGATATCGCGCTTGATGTATCTACGGCACGACTCACAGAAATCGGCATCAGGATCGAGTTCGGCTCCACAATTCGGGCATGCGACCTTGCCGATTGGATTACCACACGATGCACAATAGGCGGCCTCAGGGTCGTTGATGGTCCCACAATGGGGACACTTGACGCCAACGGCGCTTTGCATCTGCATCTGCTGCTGACCACGCGTCTCGACTTCTCTTGTACGAGTCATCTCCTCGCGCTGTCTCTCCAGCACAGAATTACTATTATTTTCCGGGTTAAGTGTAATATCTTCGTCCATCATAATTTAGCATTTTATCATAACTTAGGTGCAAAGATATGAAAAAAAACAAAACTTACAAAAAAAACCGCCGTAAATTTACATTTACGACGGCATTTTATGCTAAAAAGTCCTATTTTTACCACAATTGGAGGCGTTCCGACTCAGGAATGAACATCTTATCGCCCTCTTTCACCCCAAAGGCCTCGTACCAGGCATTGACATGCGGAAGGGCACCATTGACACGCCAGCGTCCCAATGAGTGGGGGTCGCTCTTCGTACGATTACGGATTTCCTCCTCTGTGATATTACCAGCCCAGACACCAGCATAGGCATGGAAGAAACGCTGGTCGGCGGTCAGACCGTCCTTCTCACCCAACGGCTGGCGCTTCGTGGCATTCTTATAGGCAGCCCAAGCCACCTGCAGACCACCGTGATCGGCGAGATTCTCTCCTAAGGTCAGACGACCGTTACCCTTCAGGTCGGGCAACACGTTGATGGCCGAGAAGAAATCAGCATACTTGTCTGTACGGGCTGTAAAATTCTTTCCATCTTCTTCCTTCCACCAGTCATGCATGTTTCCGTCCTTGTCGAAGCGGCGCCCCTGATCGTCAAAGCCGTGGGTCATCTCATGGCCGATCACCACACCGATAGCCCCATAGTTAAAGGCATCGTCGGCATTCATATCGAAGAACGGGTATTGCAGGATTCCTGCGGGGAAGCAGATCTCGTTGGTCGTGGGGTTATAATAGGCATTGACGGTCTGTGGCGTCATGTACCAATCGTCGCGGTCCACGGGCTTTCCGACGGTATGTTCGAGTCTCCAGGCGTTCCAGAACTTGTAACACTCCTGTATGTTTTCGTAATAAGATTTGGCAGGATCAATCTGAAGCTTGGAGAAGTCCGTCCACTTGTCTGGGTAGCCCACCTTGACATAGAACGTATTCAGTTTCAGCAGAGCGTTCACCTTGGTCGAATCGTCCATCCAGTCCTGGGCGGCGATGCGCTCGCCAAGGGCTATCTGGAGGTTCTTGATCAGCGTGATCATACGCTGCTTGGCGGCCTCAGGGAAGTATTTCTCTGAATAGATCTTACCCAGTGCCTCACCCATCATACGCTCCACCTGACTGGTGCTGCGCTTCCACAGCGGATGATTCTCCTTACGACCAGAACGGACCCGGCCGTTGAAGTCGAAGCTCTCTGCCACGGTAGCGTCGCTCAGATAGTTGGCTGCACCAGAGATAAAGCCCCACTCCATCACATCGCGATATTCAGCGGGTTTGATACCTGCCACCAGCGCATTGGCTCCCTCTAAGAAAGCAGGCTGTCCGACAACCATCTCCTGCAGGTATTTCGTCTCCACGCCCTGAGCGTTCATCACCTTCACCAACGGAAGGAAAGGATACTTAGCCTCAAACTCCTGCAGCGTCATCTTGTTGTAGTTGGCCTCTGGGTCACGGAGTTCGGTGCGCGACTTCGACACCTTGGCCAGGGCCGTCTCCACCTTCATGATATTCTGCATCTTCTTCGTGGCAGCACCTTTGCTGAAGCCGAAGAGTTGGAACATCTTGACGACATGCTTCTTGAATGCCTCGCGGATGTCGGCTGTCGCCTTGTCGTTGTCGAGGTAATACTCTTTCTGACCCATGGAGAGACCACCCTGGCTGACGTTCAGGATGTTCTGCGTGGCGTTCTTCTCATCGGCCCCAAAGCCCATGAAGAAGAATTCCTCCTCCCCGTAGGGAGCCAGTTCCAGTTGGATGGCCAGCAACTGCTCATTGGTCTTGGCAGCCTCGAAGCGCTTGATGAGCGGCATCAGCGGAGCCACACCCTCCTGATTGCGGCGGACAGAGTCCATCGCGAGTTTATAGAGGTCGCTGAGTTTCTGCTCCAGCGTCCCTTTCTCGTAGGTATTCTCCAGGAGTTCCTTCAGGATACCATTCACCCGCTTGTCGTTGTCTTCCTGCAGACGGTCGAAACTGCCATAGCGGGAATAGGCTGCCGGCAGGGGATTCTTCTTCATCCATCCGCCACAGGCATACTCGTAGAAGTCATCACCAGGACGGACCGTCTGGTTGAAGTCCGTCACATCCAGTCCGGAACGCAGTCCGTCCTGGGCCATTGTCATCATTGAAAATGATGCCAATACTAAGATTGTTAGGATTCTTTTCATATCACTCATTGATTAGTTTCTCTAATTCTTCACTCAGTTTCTCCCAGCGCTCCACCTCTTCATCGAGGCTCCGCTTGGTCGAGGTATACTCTGTCACCAGCGTCATGTCCGAGGCGTTCTCTGGAATCATCAGCAGTTCGTCGAGTTCCTTCAGGCGATTCTCCATCTTCTCAATCTTCGCTTCCGACTCCTTCACGGCCTTCTCTCCGCGCTTGATGCGCTTCTGCTGTTCCTTGTGCTCGGCATAACTCAGGGCCTTGGATAGCGTTTCCTGGTTGTTTCCCTCAGGGATAACGTTGTTTTCTCTGAGGGAAAACGATGTTTTCTCTGAGGGAAAAGACAGTTTTCCCTGAGGGAAAACGACGTCCGCCTTGCCCAGTTCGCTGAGTTCGCTGATCTTCTTGGCCTGAAGGAAGTCGTAGATGCCTCCGATATGCTCCCTGACTCTCCCTCCTCCGAACTCGAAGACCTTCGTGACCAAGCCATCTAAGAACTCGCGGTCATGGCTCACGATGATGGCTGTTCCCTCGAAGGCACGGATGGCCTCCTTAAGGACATCCTTCGAAGGCATGTCGAGATGGTTCGTCGGCTCGTCGAGGATCAGCAGGTTCACGGGCTCCAGCAACAGGCGTATCATGGCCAGGCGGCTCCGCTCGCCCCCGCTGAGCACCTTCACCTTCTTGTCACTCTCCTCGCCGCCAAACATGAAGGCGCCAAGGATATCATTGATGCGCAGACGGACCTCACCCTTTGCCACGTTGTCGATGGTCTGGAAGACGGTGAGGTTCTCGTCGAGTAACTGGGCCTGGTTCTGGGCGAAATAGCCGATCTGGATGTTATGGCCGACCTTCAGTTCGCCCGTAAAGGGGATCTCGCCCATGATGCACTTCACGAGGGTAGACTTTCCTTCGCCGTTCTTGCCTACGAAGGCCACCTTCTCGCCCCGTTTGATGGTGAGCGTCACATGGTCGAACACGGTGTGGGCACCATAGTCCTTTCGCACCTCGTCGCAGATGATCGGATAGTCGCCAGAGCGCAGACAAGGCGGGAACTTCAGGTGCATGGCGGAGTTGTCGACCTCGTCGATCTCGATGGGCACGATCTTCTCCAGTTGTTTGATCTTCTGCTGCACCTGCACGGCCTTGGTGGCCTGATAGCGGAAGCGCTCGATGAAGGCTCGCATGTCGGCCATCTCCTTCTGCTGGTTCTCATAGGCCCGCAACTGCTGCTCGCGCCGTTCCTGGCGCAGGACGACGTATTCGTTGTATTTCACCTTATAGTCGATAATCCTTCCGCAGGAGATTTCCAGCGTACGGTTCGACACATTATTTATAAAGGCACGGTCGTGGCTCACCAGGACGACGGCACTCGCTGATTGTGCGAGGAACTGCTCCAGCCACTGGATCGACTCGATATCGAGGTGGTTCGTGGGCTCGTCGAGCAACAGCACGTCGGGCTTCTGCAGAAGGATCTTAGCCAGTTCGATACGCATACGCCAGCCTCCGGAGAACTCAGAGGTGGGGCGATCGAAGTCGGAACGCAGGAAACCCAGTCCGATGAGTGTTCGCTCGAGTTCCGCCTCACGGCTCTCAGCACCCATCATCAGATAGCGCTCGTGCTCAGTGGTGTATTTCTCAATCAGCGCCAGGTAACTTTCACTCTCATAGTCAGTACGTTCGGCCAGTTGCTGGTTCATCTCGTCGAGGCGTTCCTTCATCCTCGTGATGTCGGCAAAGGCCTTCTGAGCCTCCTCACGGACGGTCGTATTGTCCTGCAGGATCATCACCTGCGGCAGGTAGCCGATACGACAGTCGTTGGGCACGCTCACCGTTCCTGACGTGGGTTTCTGCTGGCCACAGAGGATCTTCAGCATCGTAGACTTGCCTGCGCCGTTCTTTCCCACAAGGGCAATGCGGTCGCGGTCGTTGATGACGAAACTGGCGTCATGGAAGAGGGGCTTCACCCCGAATTCTACCTTGAGTGCTTCTACGGAGATCATATATGTTGTGTATCCCCAAAAGGGGCTGTCGTTTTGAATGTTTAAGATGCAAAAATACTGCAAAACGGCAACATGGCAAAATCTTTTCGGATTTATTAACGGAAAGGCGGGAAAAACCTCATATGACAATTCATATAAGGAAAGCAGCCGTGCACTGTCGCTCCGCAGCCAAACTTGGCTGCGGAAAAAGAAAATGGAATATTGTTTCGCATTCCGCTCGCCTTGCACTACACTGCCGCTTCGCGGCCAAGATAGGCGGCGGCTCGGGAATGGAAACAAAAAACTTCGTGTTTTGTTTCGCATTCCGCTCGCCTTGCACTATCTTTGTTCCCAAAAAGAAAAAGATGGCTATTATCCCTATCACATCACTCCAACATCCCGGGGTGGAGATTTTCAGTACGCTGACCGAGGCACAACTGCGCAACCGCATCGAACCCACAAAAGGCATTTTCATCGCCGAAAGTCCCAAAGTGATCAATGTGGCCCTGGGTGCCGGTTATGAACCCGTGGCCCTGCTGTGCGAACAGAAACATATCGACGGTGATGCCGCCAGCATCATCGATGCTCACCCCGACATGCCCGTCTACACGGGCAGCAGGGAACTGCTCGCCATCCTCACAGGATATACCCTGACACGAGGCGTGCTCTGCGCCATGCGGCGCCCCATGGCCCCCACCGTGGAGGAAGTGTGCCGTGATGCCAGAAGAGTGGTGGTGATAGACGGAGTAGTAGACACCACCAACATCGGAGCCATCTTCCGGTCGGCCGCGGCACTGGGCATTGACGCCGTGCTGCTCACCCCCAACTCGTGCGACCCACTCAACCGGCGGGCCGTAAGAGTGTCGATGGGGTCGGTATTCCTCGTGCCCTGGACATGGATAACGCAACTCCCTGGCGAACTGCACGATATGGGATTCCAAACCGCAGCGATGGCACTCTCCGATGACTCCATCCCCATCGACCATCCCATCCTCGCCAAGATACCCCGACTGGCCATCATCATGGGTACAGACGGCGACGGACTGCCACAGCAGACCATCGCCGAGGCCGACCATGTGGTGCGTATCCCGATGCAGCATGGCGTCGACTCACTCAACGTGGCGGCAGCGGCAGCCGTGGCTTTCTGGGAACTCCGCGACCGCCAAGGATGATTTTCATGTGGCCTATATTTGGCCGTTTGACGGGAAATCGCTATCTTCGCATCAACAAAACCAATCCAAACCAAGACAATGAATGCCATCACCAAAATAATCGCCCAGCAGTTGCATCTGCCCGAGACGGGCGTGGAAAATACCATTGCCCTGCTCGACCTCGGCTGCACCATCCCCTTCATCGCACGATACCGCAAGGAAGCCCACGGAGCCATGGA
>JAEEGK010010936.1_pt1 | contig 20856 bp, 7 predicted proteins | sample 8958771 | NCBI WGS metagenome assembly JAEEGK01 (sample SAMN16246547, study PRJNA631951) | gut metagenome | biome: gut microbiome; feature: rumen; material: SC-attached | host: Bos | place: Iran: Karaj | collected 2018-10
AGATTCCCACCATCGCATTACTAACGATGCTGGGTATTTCGCCATTGCCACAAGTGTGGATAGCTCCAACTGCCGCCTATGCGCAGCAGTCCATTGTGAAAGGTACGATCATTGACGAGTTCGGCGAACCGGTTCCCGGCGCCAGTGTCGTGGTCGCAGGTACAACGACGGGTACCATCACGGACTTTGACGGAAACTTCTCATTAAACGTCAAGCCGGGTGCCGAGTTGAGAATCTCTTTTGTGGGTTACGAGACCCAGACCGTCAAGGCCAAGGATGGCATGACCATCAAGCTCAGCGAGAACTCAGAGTTGCTTGGTGAGGTCGAGGTCGTGGCCTATGGCGTTCAGAAGAAGGTCACTATGACCGGTGCAGTGGCTTCGGTCAAGAGCGAAGACCTCGTCCGCACTTCCGTTGGCTCGGTCAACAACGTGCTCGGTGGTCAGCTCTCAGGTGTAACCACCGTACAGTATTCGGGTGAGCCTGGTAGCGATGCCGCAGACATTTTCGTACGTGGTAAGGGTACATGGGGCGATGCTGCACCTCTCATCCAAGTCGATGGTGTAGAGCGTTCGATGAACGATATCGACCCCAATGAAATCGAGTCGATCTCTGTCCTCAAGGATGCCTCTGCAACAGCCGTATTCGGTGTGCGTGGCGCCAACGGTGTCGTGCTCATCACGACACGCCGTGGTCAGGAAGGAAAGGCTAAGATTAGCGTTTCCACTTCGTTCTCGGCACTTAGCCCTACTAAGATGGTCGAGCAGGCATCAGCTTTGGATTATGCTCTCTTCTACAATCAGATGAGCGACAACGATGGTCTGGCACATCCTTTCTCGGATGCTATCATCCAGAAGTTCCGCGATGGCAGCGATCCCATTCGCTTCCCAAGCACCCAGTGGGCCGACTACATCATGAAGGACTTCACCCTGCAGCATCAGCACAACATCAACATCTCAGGTGGTAACGATCATCTGAAGTATTTCGTGTCAGCTGGTTACTACTATCAGGGAGGTCTTTTCAAGGAGTTTGACATGCCATACGATTATGGTTATCAGTACAACCGTTTCAACTATCGTGCCAATCTCGACCTCAAGGCCACCAAGACGACAACCATCTCGTTCAATGTGGCAGGTAACGTCAACAATGCCGACAAGCCTTACACGGGCCAGGGTTCTGCAGGTATGATCAAGAACATCTACTATGCCACCCCATTCTCCAGCCCAGGCATCGTCAACGGACATATGGTCTATACCACTACCGACTATACCGATGGGCTGAACCTCCCGTTCCTCGGTGGTACGGGTATGGCTTACTTCGGCAATGGCTTCATGCAGACCAACAACAACAAGATCCAGATGGACCTTGTGTTCGACCAGAAACTCGAGTTCTGGGGATGGAGCAAGGGACTTAGCTTCAAGGCCAAGGGTTCCTACAACTCGGCGTTCACCGTCAGCAAGCAGGGCAATTCTGGTTTGGCTTCGTTCAACCCGCTTGTTCAATACGATGAGAACGGAAATGTCATTTACAATGCTGATGGTACACCATTCATTCGTTACCGCCAGAATGGTAACGATACAGATCCCTCTTATTCGTCCTCACAGGGCAAGGCTCGCGACTGGTACATTGAGGCAAGCTTGAACTACAGCCGCAGTTTCGGCAAGCATACCGTCTCGGCTCTTGCTCTTTACAACCAGTCCAAGCAATACTATTATTCCAACAAATTCTATCCCGATGTTCCGCGTTCTTACGTGGGCTTCGTTGGACGTGCCACCTACGACTGGGCAAATCGCTATATGGCCGAGTTCAACATAGGTTACAATGGCTCGGAGAACTTCCCTCCAGGTGCACGTTTTGGTGTATTCCCCGCAGGCTCTATCGGTTGGAACATTTCAGAAGAGTCTTGGTGGGAACCCATCAAGGGCATTATCTCATTCATGAAGCTGCGTGCTTCTATCGGTCTGGTAGGTAATGATAAGACACAGACTTCTTCACGATTCCTTTATCTTCCCGATCCTTATGTCACCGATCAGGATGGCTTGATGACCAACTGCCTTACACAGCCTCTCACCAATACCTACGCCTATCAGTTCGGCAATGGCGCACCATCGAACGACCCGGCCTCTCTCAAAGGAGCCTACGAGAGTGAGAAAAGCAACCCTGAAGTTGGTTGGGAAAAGGCCCTCAAGCAGGACTATGGTTTCGATGTCCATTTCCTCAACGATAGGCTCAGTGCCTCATTCGACTACTACTATGAGCATCGTACCGACATTCTTCTCATAGATAAAACTGTGCCCAGTATCATCGGTTTTAGTGTGCCGTACTCTAACTTGGGCGAGGCCAAGAGTTGGGGTTGGGAAGTATCTCTCAACTGGAACGACAAGATTGGCAACGATTTCCGCTATTGGGTGAAGGCCAACCTCTCGTATAACCAAAACGAAATTATTGAGAGGAAGGAAGAGCCTATGACTATGGAATATCAGTATGAGAGGGGTCACCGTATCGGGGCTCGTTCAATGTACAAGTTCTGGAAGTACTATGAGGGACCTCAGACCGAGGCCGAATACAAGGAAACTTTCGGACAGGATTTCCCTGTGCAGCGAAAGCCAAGCAAGCCTGGCGATTGCGTTTTTGTGGACCTCAACGGCGATGGACTCATCGACGGGACCGATATGACACGTGACAATGGCTACACCGATGACCCACAGTATATGATTGGTGGCACGTTCGGCTTCAACTGGAAGCGCTTGACTTTCAATTGCCAGCTCACTGGTGCATGGAATGTGAGTCGATATATCACCGACGTATTCCGTCAGCCATTCTTCTGTTCGTCCAACACCACGCAGGGTGGTCTGCTCCAATATCACGTCGATAACACTTGGGTGCCTGGTGTCTATGAGAGTCAGGATGCCCTCTATCCACGTGCCACCTGGGACAACGCCGAGCAGAACTATGCTGCTACTGACCTCTACGAGAAGGATGCCAAGTACCTTCGCGTTAAGACTGTTTCGCTCGGCTACGACTTCAAGAGCGAATGGCTCAAGCATAAGTTGGGCATCAGCAAGTTCGAGTTGACCCTTTCGGGCTACAACCTCCTCACTTTTACCCCCTACACTTGGGGCGATCCAGAAACCACCGCTTCCAGCGCTCCTTCCTACCCGCTGCAGCGTACCTATACGGTCAGCCTGAATATCGGGTTCTAACAGATGACTGTGACACATTATTTATATAATAAGTAAAATCAATATGAAACAATATAAAGTTCTACTTGGTGCCGCTGCCCTTCTGTTGGCGTCGAGTGTGGCTTGTACCGATGAGATTGCCGTAGGTGATGCTGGCCTTGACAAGGCCACGAGTTCCACGGCCACTATCGACACCGTATTTACCAATGCGGAATTTGCCCGACAGTTTCTGATCGGCATCTATTCGAAGCAGTATTACGGACTGCCATACACCAATGGTGGTACCTATCAGCCCCATGCTGGCAATCCCTACGCAGGCAAGTCAGATGGCTTGACCGACTGCTGGCATCAGTTCTGGAATGGTTCTGCCGTTTTCGGCAAGTACTATAACGGCTCTCTTACTGCCTATGTCACTCGTGAAGACGGATTGGATGGCCCTCTCTATTCGTATGACAAGGAGTACCAGTGGTACTCAATCCGTGCCTCTCACATTTTCCTCGCTAACCTCGACCGTGTTCCTTCGAGGGATATGGGCGATGACGAGAAGTTCCGTCTCAAGGCTGAAGCCCGTTGCTTGATGGTCGATGCCTTCTGGCAGACCTTCCAGCGCTTTGGCGGTATCCCCATTATGGATCATGTCCTCGAAAACTCTGAGACAGTTAATCCTTTTCCCCGCGATTCTGTCGAGAAATGTATCGACTGGATGGTCAATCAGCTTGACTCGGCCATTGCCGACAGCCATTTCCCCTGGGTGACAGAGGATCCCACCAATATGAGCGGTCGTTGGACCAAGGCTGGTGCCATGGCTTTGAAGTGCAAGATCCTGCAGTTCGCAGCCTCCCCATTGCTCAATCCTCAGGATGGACAACCTTATTACACAGGCGCTCCAGCTGAAGTGATTCCGTTCATCATGTATACCTCCGATGCCAAGACTACCTATCAGCAGCGTTGGGACCGTTTCGCAACTGCTTGCGATGAGTTCTTCGACAGACTCAATAGTTCCGGCTATTATGCATTGATGACAGCCGATGGTTCGCCTAAGGGAAGCACCGAGGCAAATGTTCCTGCCTTCCGCCTGGCCTATCGCAAGGGATATTTCCTCCGCTCTTCAACCGAGATTCTTCATTCCGTACGTGTGTTTGGTCAGGACAATATGGCTACAGCACGTTATTGCTGGCACTCATGGTATTCTCAGAGTGTACCGCGTAATGCTTATTGCCCCACACAGGAATATGTCGAGAAGTTCCCCTTCTACGATGGCGAGCCATTCAACTGGCAGAATGCTTCTGATCGTACTTACAAGGAAGCAAAGACTGCTGACGGCAGGGATACTCTCGTCTTCCTCACCAACTCCAAGACAGGTGCCATCACCCGACAGACCAAGTCGCTTCACACCATGTTTGTCCGTGGTTCAATCCCTTCGGGTTCCCGTCAGCTCAACACCGTCCTGACTCGCGACCCACGTCTCTATGAGGAATGCATCGTCAATGGTCAGCAGAAGAATCTTGACTGGACTACTGCTACCATGTCGGGTTATCCTTGGGAGCTTTGGTACAATGGTGCTGATGGCGGCACGGGTGTCTTCACTCAGACCAATACCATGTTCGGTTCGGGATATGGCTACAACAAGTATTACCTTGGAACTGGTGCCTACAGTGGCGATGCCAGCGCCGATAGCTACCGCTATCAGACGCAGTGGGTGGCTCTTTCCCTCGCCGACATGTATCTCACTTATGCCGAGGCTCTCGTGATGCGTACCAACAAGGACGTTGCCAAGGCCGTTGAGATGGTCGATAAGGTTCGTGAACGTGTGGGTCTTCCCACCATGTCACGCATTTGGACCATGGCCAAGAACCGTGATGCTGCTGGTTACACTGCCAATTCAGCTGAGGCCGCTGTGGCCACCGCTGTCAACCTTCCCAACGGCTATACTACCAATGAGTTCATCGAAGAACTCCTCGACGAACGCGTTCGTGAGCTTGGTCTTACCGATGCTCGTTGGTTCGATATGATTCGCTACAAGCGTACCGACTGGATGACCAAGCAGCTCCATGGCCTACTCCAGCATCGTCTGGTTAGCGACAAGGATGCCGCAGGCAACATGATTTTCGTGGAGCGCAACGTAGCATGGGTCGGTGCAGACCGTGACAATGATGAATCTTCTACCCAGCCTGTCGATTTCCGCAGTGAGGTGGTCGAGATTAAAGGCAATGCCCGCGTCCTTTGGGGCCAGGATCCTAAGTCCAACACCGTGCAGCAGTGGCTCCTCAATCCGCTTCCTCAGGCTGAAATCAACAAGCAGTATGGCCTTGTACAGAACCCTGGCTGGTAATTAATACAACTATTCTATATGAAGACAAATTATATTATTACACTGACATTGCTTGCAGGTTTGAGCCTGCCTGCGATGGCCCAGTATGACATCATTGACTCGGTCGCCTACAAGGATCAGCGCGTCGATGTGGGTGCCTCGCGTACTTTCACCCGTGAGATCTCCGCAGCTTCTGTAAGTGTCATTACGAACAAGGATGTCAATCGTCGCGGTGCCCGCAATATCGGCAATAACCTGATTGGCCAGGGCAATGGTCTCGTCTCCCTTCAGGGAGCGGGCCTCTACAATGCCGCAAATCCCACGTTCTATGTGCGTGGACTCCAAAGCCTCAGTGGCAGTACCCCGCTCATCCTCGTCGATGGTATCGAACGCAGCATCGACAATGTGATAGCCGATGACGTTGAATCGGTAACCGTTCTCAAGGATGCAGCCGCTACCGCCATCTATGGATACAAGGGTGCCAATGGTGTCATCCTCATCACCACCAAGCATGGTAACTTCAACGAGCGCAACATCCGCTTCTCCTATGATCACGAGTTCCAGCTGATGACTAACAAGCCTAAGTTTGTTGATGCTGCCACTTACGCCAACGCTGTCAACGAGGCGTATCGCAATCAGGGTGGCAAGGCAGTCTATAGCGATGCCGTCATTCAGTCGTACCAGAACAGAAGCAATCCACTCTATTATCCCAATGTCAACTGGGTTGATGAGACGTTCCGTGATATGGCTCACATGAATCGTTACAACCTCGAGTTCTCCGGCGGCGGCAGGAATATCCGCTACTACACCGACGTCAACTTGCTTACCTCCTATGGCTTTGTGAACCATACTGAGCCAGCAGAGGGTGGATATTCCACGCAGAACAAATACACGCGTGCCACAATTCGCTCTAATATGGATGTCGAGCTCACTCCGACCACATTACTCCATACCCACATATTCGGTGTATTGACCGAGCAGTCCCAGCCCGGTAACAGGGCAGATCTTTGGTCGATGGTCTATCAGGTACCTGCCAATGCCTTCCCAATCAGATTGGATAATGGCGTTTGGGGTGGCAACTCAGTCTATACCACCAACAACCCCTATGCTCAGTCGAATGGTACTGCTTACTATAAGAATCACCAGCGTGCCCTCAATGCCGACTTTGTCATCGATCAGGACCTCTCATCTGTCACCGAAGGCTTGAAGGCTTCAGTCCAGCTCGGATACGACACCTGGAGCAACCTTTATGAAGATCACTCCAAGGCTTTCCGTTATGGCAGCTACTCCGTATCAAATTTCACGGGTGGTGTGGTCGATCCTGCCAATGCATCTCTCTCCATCGAGGGTAATGACAGCAATATGGGTACGGCTTCTGGCAACAATGACTGGACACGTCGCTTCTTCGTCAATGGCAACCTGACCTATGACCACAGTTTTGGCAAGAACGACCTCTTCGGCGAATTCCGCTACAACTACGAGTTCAACGATGTCACCGGCACCAATACCAGCCTTTATCGTCAGAACTTCTCATTCTTGGCCAACTATGTCTATGACAAGCGTTACACCGCTCAAGTCACCCTCGTCTATAGTGGATCGAACCGTCTGGCCGATGGCAGCAAGTGGGCATTCATGCCTACAGGAGCCTTGTCGTGGAATGTCAGCAACGAAGCCTTCATGGAGGACATCACTTGGATTGACTTCCTGAAACTTCGCGCCAGTGCAGGTCTCCAACAGCTCGATGTTCTGCCAGGCGATAACGTTTGGACCTACTACGAGCAGTTCTACGCCTTCGGTTCACCTGCCTATTCATTCGACAACACCGGCAGCGGCACTGAGTTCGGCAATACCTATATCGCGCAGGCCAAGACCCAGAGCCTCGGACGCGAGAAGGCTTTGAAGTACAACGTCGGTCTCGATGCTACTCTCTTCAAGGGACTCAACCTCAGCTTCGACTACTATTTCCAGAACCGTTATGACATCTGGTGCTCCACCAGTGGTAGCTACACCTCTGTTTTCGGTCTGACTGCTCCTTATGAAAATGTGGGCAAGGTTGAAAGCCACGGCTTCGAGGTGATGCTCGATTACAGCAAGCGCTTCGGCGACTGGACTGTCAACTTAGGCGGCACCTACAACATGAACAAGAACGAGATCAAGGATCAGGCCGAGGCACCTCAGCTCTACGCCAACACTGCCACCACGGGTCATCCATATACCCAAACCTTCGGTTACATTGCTGACGGCTTCTTCCAGACCTCCGACGATGCCAACGGCAATGGTGTAATCGAAACCAGCGAGATGGCCGTTCCTCAGACCTTCACCACCGTTTATCCGGGCGACGTGAAGTATCGTGACGTGAATGGTGACGGCAAGATCGATACCAACGACCGCACTGCCATCGGCTACAGCACCACGTGCCCAGAGATTGTCTATACTGCTCACTTTGGTATCGACTGGAAGGGATTCGGCATTGATGCCACCCTGCAGGGCGTAGCTAACTACAGCGGCACGCTCACCACTTCAGGCATGTACCGCTCGGCTGTGGCCACCAACACTTTGTCGCAGTACCTCTACGACAATGCTTGGAGCAGCGAGCGCGGCAACACCGCCAACCCCAAGTTCCCACGACTCAGCCCGACGGGCAATGCCAACAACGACCTGGTCAACACGCTCTGTCTCTTCGATCGCAGCTACCTCAAGCTTCGCAACGTCGAGCTTTACTACAACTTCCCAGCCTCGATGCTCGAGAAGGTGAAGTTCGTCAGCGGTGTGCGCGTCTATGTGAAGGGTATCGATCTCTTCACCTTCGACAATCTTGACAATGGCGATGCAGGTGCCTACGGCGCTACCTTGCCTTTGACCCGTAACGTCCAGGTGGGCGCTTCCATTTCATTCTAATTCATAATTCCCAAGACAATAGATTATGAAACTATTCAAGACATTAACCGGTGTTGGTCTGATGACGCTCGTCCTTGCTTCGTGTGAAGAGAAGATGGATTACAACGAGTACACCGCCTACGACCAGGAGTATATCCAGCGCTCATTCTCCTATGTCGGCGGCTTCATGGCCAAGATTTACAACGATATCGATACCGACTGGGGTAACAACTCCGGAGCGATGCTGGCTTCGGCTACCGACGAGTCGGTCTATAGCCACGATGGCAATACCATCGAGGACTTTTACAACGGTAACTGGAGCGCCTCCAATCCTCACCAGACCATTTGGTCGTCGGCCTACGAAGGCATCACCTACTGCAACGAGGTGCTCGACAACTGGACCAATCTCCAGTTCGAGCAGTTCGCCCTCAACAAGGACTATGAGCAGCAGATGTTCCTCTACAACAACTATCAGTACGAGGCACGTTGGGCACGTGCTTACTTCTATTACACCCTTGTTCGTCAGTATGGTGGCGTCCCCTTCAAGATACACAACACGACGGGAGAGGAGGAGACCGCTCTGCCACGCACTTCTGCTGATGAGATCTTCCAGTTCATCATTTCGGAGTGCGACGACATCAAGGACAAGATTATTGCCGATTACACCAACATTGGCGATATGGCCCTCTATAAGCCACAGACTGGTCGTGCCAGCAAGTTTGCCGTTGAGGCACTCAAGGCACAGGCAGCCCTCTATCAGGCTTCTCCACTCTTTACCCAGAGTAAGAGCGAGGCCGAAAAGGCAGCTCTTTGGCGTGCTGCTGCAGAGGCAAACCGCGAGCTCATCCTCGATGCCGAGGCTGGCGGCAAGGGACTGGCTGTTTCGCTCGATACGCTTTGGAACATCAGCTACATCTCCGATCCACAGTGCTACAAGGAAATCCTTTTCGCTCGTCGCACGGCTGCTGCCAACACTTTCGAGTCGTACAACTTCCCCGTCGGCTATTCCAGTGGCCAGGGCGGCAACTGCCCGACTCAGGACTTTGTCGATGCTTTTGACTGCACCGATGGTCTCCCCATCACTGAGAGCCCGCTCTATGACCCACAGAATCCTTACGCCAATCGTGATCCCCGTCTGGAAATGACTGTGGCACACAATGGTGATCTTTGGCCCAATGACCTTGCCCGTTACAACAGTACCTATCCAACACTTCAGACTTACGTGGGTGGATATCATTCGCGCACGGGTTCTTCGGCAGGTGCTTCATATGCTACTCCTACAGGCTATTACCTCAAGAAGTTCTGCAATCCTTCGCAGATTCTCCGCGCCCGTTCAGGTTATGCTGTTTCTACCTCTCCTCATGGTTGGCTTACCTTCCGTATGGGCGGTATGTACCTCAACTATGCTGAGGCTGTGTTCCAGTACTTCAAGGCCATCGGTCGCGCCGATGCTGCCGATGCTACTGGTGAAGGATTCAACTATTCTGCTCGCTATCTGGCCAGCCTCACCCGCAAGCGCTCTGGTATGCCTGAGTTCCCAACGGGTATGAGCAACGACGAATTCTGGACACGCTACAAGCGTGAACGTCAGGTCGAGCTTGCCTTCGAGGGTCATCGTTTCTACGACGTGCGTCGCTGGATGGACAATGCTGAGACCAGCAAGGTTATGAATGTTCACGCCATGGAGATCGTTCAGAACATCTCTGAGGCCAACGACACGACCTACACCTACACCGTGAAGCCCATCACTCGTGGCAACGGACAATGGGATTCCAGGTGGAACCTCTTCCCCTTCTCGCAGACCGAGATCATGAAGTCGGGTGGTGCTATCATCCAGAACGAGGGATGGTAATCTTCTGAACAATAGTGGTCGGAGTAATCGGAGGACTCTGAGTCCTCGGAATACTCGGAATACTCGGAATGCTCGGAATGCTCCGAATACTCCGATCACTTAAAAACTATAACCTATCTTCCAACATTATTAACAATTAAAACCAATTGTAACATGAAAAAGTTTACTTTTTTTGCTACAGCAGCTTTGGCACTTGTGACCTTCACAGCTAAGGCTGAGTTGATGGACAAGGCATTCTACAAGATGCCAACCTTCACCACGATTCAGGATGCCAACACCACTCCTGTGACTGCTCCTGGAACGGGCACCAACCCCATCACTGTACAGAACACCCGTACCAACAACACCCCCCGTTACCTTTACACCACTTGGGGTGAGGATGGTTGGGCCAAGGCTCCTGCTGAGCTCCCCGAGACTGGCTACAGCTTCTCCTGCTATTTCACCATCGCAGCTGATGCTGGTGTTTCCAACTGTCTTGAGTTTGCTCTTCTTCCTGTTGACGTAGCAGTTCCTGCCAACCACATGAAGTTGCTCAACACCACCGAGTACTTCTTCCGTTTCCACCAGGCTGTCAATGGCGTTGATGGTAAGGACTCCATCTGGGTCAACGGTGATGTGATTGAGAACGCTAACTGGAACCATGGCGAGAAGAATGGCGAAGTTGCTATTCTTACTGTTGGCACACAGTATTATATCCGTGTTGATGTAGTCGGCACCGAGGCCAAGGCTTCTATTAAGGATGCCGAAGGTAACGTAGCCTTTGAGGGCACCAAGGACATCTCTGCTCTCCCCAACACCAAGATTGGTTCTCTCTGGTTCAACACCTCAGGCGCTAGCACCTATCAGTTCGACGACGTGAAGCTTTCTTATCTTGCTGAAGGTCCTTTCGCTGCTGAGCCACAGGTAGAACTTCTTGCCTGCATTGACACCGAGCGCGACTTCTATGTTCAGTACGAAGAGGGCACCGCTCTCCACTGGATCCTCCCAGGTGAGGAGACTGAGGCCGAGGGTTCGCCTGTTTACTATTCTGATGGCAAGATGGGCCGCAACTTCGAGGAAGATCCTGACCTCGCTGGTGGCGCCTGGATCATCGAGTGCTTCCAGTCGGGCACCCTCAAGTGCTGGACCAGCCGTGAGGAGGACGAGAGCAACGTCTCTGACGTGGTAGAAACCGAAGTCGTCTGCGAGACCATCAACATGCCCAATCCTTCGGCCTACATCTCCAATGTAGCTGCTGGCTTTGGCAAGACCTATACTCTCACTGCCGACAATTCTGAGACCCTGCTTCGTCCAACCGTAACCATCCACTATGTATTGAAGGATGCTGCTGGAAAGACCCTTGCAGAAGGCAACAAGATGTCTGGCGAGACCGTTGAGTTCACTGCTGAAGGTTCACTCGACCTCTATGCATTCGACAACTCTCACCCAACCGAGTGGTATGGCCGTTCTGAAACTGTTACCATCAATAACGATGTAGAGTATGTGCTTGCTGTTTCTAACGACTACCAGTGGACCAAGGAGGTTTGCGACGGCACCGTTGAGGGCTTCACCCGTCTTGAGATCGTCGATAGCGGCAACAAGTCGCACTGGGATCGTATCTATTCTACCCAGTACTACGGCTACGATGCTGATGGCAATATCATCTGCAACGATGGCACCTATTCAGCCGACAAGACTGAGGAGGATGTAGTATTCTGGAAGCGTGGCTTCGGCTTCTTCGACAAGTCTGTCATCGGTACCGAAGACTGCAAGTGGAACGTCCAGGTTCCTAACGACATCTACACTGGCTTCCTGCCTCTCGTTCCTGAGACCAGCGACGCTTGGACTGAGAATGCCTGGAGCATCTTCCCACTCGAGGGTATCGTTTACTATGCTACCGCCGGCAACGTGATCAAGAACCCCGCTGGCCAGGCTGGTTACTGCCCAATGCATCTCCAGGAGAACTACACCTCTGATGATGCTACTAAGCCAAACTTCTACGTGATTCACAAGCGTGGTGGCTATGACCGTCCAGACAAGGGCAACAGCAACTCTACTGAGGTTGTTGTAGCTGGCGAGACCTTCTATCTCTATCGTTATGACACCGCCATCAACTCTGTTGAGGTTTACACCTACAAGGGCTTCGTGGCTGGCATCGAGGCAATCGAGAACGATGCTCCTGTTCAGCAGGCTGCTCCTATCTTCAACCTCCGTGGTCAGCGTGTTGAGAATATGGCAGCTCCTGGCTTCTACATCCAGGGCAACCAGAAGGTATTCGTGAAGTAATCCATTACATCAAATCTCATATCATCGTACCGGTGGCATTTTGCCATCGGTACATTTTGTTTTTTGCATCCTCCAATTTCATTCTTGTGGGATAAATCGGCGATTCTGAGGTTTTTTCGCGTTTTTTTGCTCGAATATTTTGAGAAGTGCAATTTGTTGCTTATCTTTGTAACCTAATATACACATCACGCTCACACATAAATATCTGAATATGCGAACCATCAAGCTATTCCTCATTGCAGCCCTTGGCGCTGCTGCGTTGTCAGTGTCTGCCCAGCGACAGAACACCGACCAGTTGGATCGTGGCCTTATTGCCGTCCAGACTTCGGAAGGCGTCTATTGCTCGTGGCGTATCCAGGCTGACGAGTATTACGACACTCAGTATAACCTTTATCGAAATGGGGCCAAGGTGAACGAGGCACCTCTCTCGGTTTCCAATCTGTTGGTGAAGGAGGGAACTGCTTCTGACACCTATACCGTACGTGCTATCGTTCGTGGGGTAGAACAGGAGGCCTCCGATGCTGCCACCGTTTGGGCACAGAACTATTTGGAGATCGTCCCCAAGCATGACGCTTCGCTTACCTCAACTTACGTGCCCAATGACGTCTGCATGGCCGACGTGGATGGAGATGGCGAACTCGAGATCCTTATTAAATATGATAACCAGAACGAGATCAGTGCCAGCTATCCGAAGAACGGCAACAACGGAGAGTATTCACTCTTCGAATGCATGAAGCTCGACGGCACCGTGCTCTGGTGGGTCAACTGTGGTCCCAACATGGGCGACTTCCAGAACAACGAGCAGAATATCGTAGCCTACGACTGGGATGGCGATGGTCGTGCAGAATGTGTTTTCCGCGCTGCCGATGGCACTACTATTCATTTGGCCGACGGCTCGACCTATGTTGTTGGCGACGCTTCGCTCAACTATCGTGCTGCTACTGGCGGCGGTACCAACTGGTTTATGCACAGCGGTGCCGAGTTCCTGCTTTATGTCGATGGACAAACTGGAAAGCCCTATCAGTGCATCGACTATCCGCTGCCTCGCTTGGAAGAGAGCGAGAACCCGAATCATCTGCTCAGTGGCTCGGCCTACGACAATCTCGTTAATACGGCTTGGGGTGATGGATATGGTCACCGTAGTTCGAAGCATTTCTTTGGCGCACCCTATCTCGATGGCCATAAGCCCAGCGTCTTCCTAGGTCGTGGTATCTATACACGCCATAAGTTCGTTGCCTTCGACGTCAATCCTGCCACCCACGAGCTCGTGCAGCGTTGGCGCTGGAATTGTAACTCTCCTGGTCCATGGTACGGACAGGGCTATCATAACTACACCATTGCCGACGTCGATTGGGACGGACGCGATGAGATCATCTTCGGTTCGATGGTCATCGATGACAATGGACTCGGCCTTTCTACCACAGGACTCGGTCATGGCGATGCCCACCACGTGGCTGACCTCAATCCCTATGTCCATGGTCAGGAGGCATTTGCCTGCAACGAGGATTACCCCGACAACAACTACCGTGACGCCACGACATCGAAGATCTATTATCGCCAGACCAGTCCCAATGACGATGGACGTTCCATCGCCGGCAACTTTTCGAACGACTTCCCGGGTGCCATGGGTTTCAGCGGTCACGACACACCCATCAGCTGCGTCGTCAACGACCACGTCAATGGACTTACCAATTTAGGCGTTTCGATTAACTTCCGCATCTATTGGGATGGCGACCTGCAGGAGGAGTCGTTCAATGGAAGTGGTTCACGCAATTCCACTGGCGTGATCTACAAGTACGGCCAGGCAAGCGCCATCGCTACGCTTACTGGTTCCATCACCAACAACGACACCAAGGCAACTCCTTGTTATCAGGGCGACATCCTTGGAGATTGGCGCGAAGAGGTCATTATGCGCACTTCGGCCAACAATATCCGTATCTATACTACCACCGAGCCGACCGCTTGGCGCAATTATTCGCTCTGGTACGACCATCAGTACCGCAATGCCATGGTTTGGCAGATGTGCGGTTACAACCAACCTCCTCATGTCAGCTACTTCCTCGGTGAGCTCGAAGGCATCACCATGGCTCCGCCGCCGCTCACTACTGTTGGCCGTGAGGTTGTGGCTGCTGGAGGTACCATCTCCACTTCGCTCAACGACAAGCACGTTCTTGTCAGCGAGAATGCCGATGCTGCCGTTTCTGTAGCTGCTGGCGCATCGCCCTACATCATGACGTTCAATGTGCCCTCTTGGGTACAGGGAACAGCTCCGAGCGAATGTACTTCACAGGAGAGTGACATCATATATGATTATTATCGTCTCGACGTGACAGGCGGAGCCTTCACCGGCGCTATGCGCCTCGTCAAGCAGGGCGATGGCATCTTGACCTTGCCCAATGTGGAGCAGACGTATACGGGTCCGACTGACATCTGGGCTGGTACGCTCAATTTCGATGGTTCGCTGAAGAACAGCCGTCTCTGGCTCAATCGTTTTGCTGAACTCAATTCCGATGGCGGACGCTTTGCTACGATTCAGGCCGACTACGCTTCGGTTATTCGTCCAGGCGGTGCCAATAAAGTGGGTGCCATCGAGGCTGACTCGTTGCTGCTCGGCTTTGGCTCACGCATCGTCTTCGACATCGCCGATGCCAGCTCCTTCGACCAGATACGTGTTCGTCAACTTGTCATCGAAAAGAAGGATTGGCAATATGGACCACAATACAGTGCGCCTGTGTTAGAGTTTGTCTGTGCGCAGACACCCCCTGCTGGCGACTATGAGCTCATCAGCACCGAAGGCTTCACAGGCGATGTAGCCAATCTGGTGGTTGAGGGCTTGAGCGGTGTCAAGTATAATGTTACGTTCGAAGGAGGAAAGGTTGTCCTTCATGTGCTCAAGACTCGTGCTGCCGAGGAAATCGCTTGGACAGGCGCAGTCAACAACATTTGGGACTTCGATAACACGCAGAACTTCACTTCTTCGTCCAAGACCTTCGTGACGGGCGACAACGTCGTCTTTGGCGACGATGCCGTGCTCACCGATGTCAATGTGGCCGAGGAACTCCGTCCTGGCAGCGTCACATTCATAGCCGACACCAAGGACTACACGCTTTCGGGCGATGGCAATATCACGGGCTCTACCAGCCTCAAGCTTCAGGGTTCAGCTACTGTCAATATCGGTGGCACTAATACCTATACAGGTGGCACTTACATCAATGGAGGTGTGCTCGTGCCTGAGATGTTGGCCAACAAGGACGGCGTGGCTTACGCTTCGCTCGGTGGTGTCGATGGCAACATCATCCTTGATAATCGTGCCACTTTGCGCACTTCACGCGACATGACCACTTCGCAGCCTATCCTGGTGGGCACCAATGGCGGCACGATCGATGTCAGCAGCGGCACCTTGATTCTCAATGGCAGTTTGCGCAAGCAATACAGTGCTGGTCAGGCCAACATCGTGAAGGAAGGACGCGGCACGCTGCAACTCGAATGTGCACCCACTTTCGATACGCTCTTTGTCAATGGCGGCACAGTCTATGACTTTGGCGACAATCACTTCGCTGGTCGGACCATCGTCCTGAGTGATGCTACGCTGCGCTACAACAACTCGATCTACTCCAGCAATAGCGAATCGGCCAAGTTTGTAGTGCCAGAAGGTAAGGAAGGTACCATCTATCCTGATGGTCGTTGCGACTACACAGGATCCTTGTCGGGCGGTGGTACGTTCAACGTTCACGCCACTTGGGTACGTTTGTACTTCAATGGTAACTGGAGCGCCTTCACGGGCATCATCCGTGCCTATCAGGATGGCAAGGTCGGCAACTACACGCCGACGTTCGAGTTCAATAATTCGTATGGTATTGGCAAGGCTACGCTTAGCATCCAGTCGGGTTGTACTGTGCATACCAACGGCAAGAACTTTGCTATCGGTGAACTCACTGGTTCAGGTAGCATCGACAATACGGGCACCAAGGCATCGAATGTCAACACCCTCACTATCGGTGGCAAGGACACCGACTTCACCTACAGCGGTACCATTGTAGGCTCGAAGGTCGAGAAGGTAGGTGCAGGCACTTGGACCATCTCCAATACGTCCTGTCTGGCTGGTACCGGAGGTGTCTCGGTGGGTGGTGGTTACCTGAAACTCAACAGCACCACTGCTACTTCGTCGATGACAGGCAGCAACCTTGTGAACGTGAAGGAGGGAGGTACCCTCTCAGGTCGTGGTGTTGTCACTTCGCTTTACCTTAATGCTGGTGGCGCTCTGCAGCCTGGCACAAGCAACAATGTCCAGACCAACATGGGAACCATCCGTGTGCTTGGTAATATGACGGCAGTTGCTGGTTCTGACATCTATCTCAACATTATCAACAAGAGCAATTCTTCAGGTTCACGTTCTTATGTGGAGTGCGACGGTACTGCTACTATCAATGGAACAATCCATTTGACCTATCGTGCCAACTATAATATTGCTGAAGGCGATTCTGCCACCCTCATCGTGGCTAAATCTATCGAAGGCACGCCCACGTTCGACCTTCCCGACCTTCCTGAAGGCCTCTCTTGGGATACTTCGACCTTGATGCAGGATGGCGTCATTCGCATCACTTCGGGCGCAGGCATCCAGCACGTGACTGCCGATGCCGGACAGTGCGACTGCCTTGTCTTTGACATCGCTGGCAAGCTCGTTGCCTCTTTCACCAATTGTGACCTTTCGGATCCCGCTACGCTTTCGAACCTCTTGCGCAAGCAGGGCCTGGCCTCCAGCGTTTATCTCGTTCGCATCACGAATGCTGATGGCGTCAAGGTTCGTCGCATGATCCTTAAGTAAACCAACTATTGGAAAGTTATGGAATATATGTCGAAAGAAGGCTATGACAAGATTATGGCCGAATTGGAACAACTTATTAACATTGAATATCCAAAAGTCAAGGAGGCGCTCATCGAGGCTCGCGACAAAGGCGATTTGAGCGAGAACTTCGAATATCATGCCGCCAAACGTGCGCAGTCACGACTGATTGGTAGAATTCGTTTTCTGCAAAAGATACTTAGGTTCACCCAGGTCATCGATACGAATCGACTGGCCGCGGATGTCGTAGGCTTGCTTTCCAAGGTAGAGATGACCAATCTGGATACCGACAGCAAAAAGACTTTCACCATCGTCAGTCCGCATGAGATGAACCTCCTGGAAAACAAGATTTCCATCAATTCTCCCATCGCCCAAGCACTAATGGGAAAGAAAGTGGGCGATGTCGTGGAAGTGCATGTCCCTGCCGGTGTTCAAAAATATCGCATCGACGTTATTCAATTATAGCAAAAGAAGACGCAAATGAACTGTTACAAATTATTGGCAATGTGTACAACGGTGTTTATGGCAGGTTGCAGCGCCCCTACTATGGAGCAGCAGATCGATGATCTTTACAAGAGGATGCCACAGGAGGAGCGTATCGCCCAGTTGCGGAGCATGTTTATGGATGACCTCTTCGACGAGAGCGGACAACTGGATACAGCCAAGTGCCGCGAGCTGATTCCCTTTGGCATCGGTCACTTCTCGCAGTTTGCCATGCAGCAGCCTCGTGACCCGAACGTGTTGCGCGACCGCGTGGCTGCCGTGCAGGATTGGCTGATGAATAACACACCGAACGGCATTCCAGCCCTTTGTCATGAGGAGGTGCTTTCGGGTGTGAATACGAAGGGTTCGACCATTTATCCGCAACAGATTGGTCAGGCTTGTTCGTTCAACACCGAACTGGCCGAGCGTAAGACCTTCCAGACGGCAACTGCCATGCGTAAGATGGGTGGCGTGCTGTCACTTTCGCCTATGGTCGATGTGTGCCGCACTCCCAGTTTCAATCGCCTGGAGGAATCTTATGGCGAGGATGGCTACTTGTCGGCTGCAATGGGTGTCGCTTTTGTCGAGGGTTTGCAGCAGGGTAACCTGAAAATGGGTGTCGGAGCCTGTTCGAAGCACTATCTCGGCTACGGCGGAGGCGGTGATGCCGATGAGAAGGAGATGATGGAAGAGATCCTGATGCCTCACGAGGCGATGATTCGTCAGGCAGGCAGCCTGGCGGTGATGCCCGGTTATCATGAGGTACATGGTACCAAATGCGTCTGCAACTCCGAGATTCTTCAGGACATCCTCCGCGGCTATGTTGGCTTCGACGGTATGGTGGTCAGCGATTATACGGCCATCGACCAGATTCCAGGTCTAGAGAGTCGAGTGGAGAAGGCGGCTGCGGCTATCAATGGAGGCAACGATGTGGATTTCCCTCAGGGAGATAACTACAAGTACTTGCAGGAGGCTATTGACAAAGGCCTGGTAAAACCTGAGACGTTTGAACGTGCCGTGAAGAACGTACTCCGTTACAAGTATCGCGCTGGTATTCTGAATGAGGTATTCGCCAAGGGCAAAGAAGTTCCTTTTGGCCAGGCTTCCTATCTTTACGCTGATGGCGGTCAGATTATACTCGATTCACCGGAGGAACGTCAGACATCCTACGACATTGCCACGCAATCGGTAGTGCTGCTTGAAAATAACGGCGTGTTGCCTTTGCAGGGCGGAAAGAAGAAGGTATTGCTGACGGGTCCCAATGCCAATTCGATGTGGGCGATGTTGGGCGACTATTCCTTCCCAGCTATGTCATATTTCTGGAAGAAAGTGGAAGAGGACCTTGACCATCCGCATATCGTCACGCTGTTGGAAGGCATGAAGTCTGGCACCCCCGATGGAATAGACATCATATATGAACGCGGATGCGACTGGACGGAGGAGATTGAGACCAAATACTCCGAACTCGGCGACGAACGCGCTTGGGAATACGAGATCCTGCACCGCAAGGTGAACTCGGGCGAGAAGGCCGATAAGGCCGCTGCACTTCGTTTGGCAAAGAAGGCCGATGTCATTGTGGCTGCCGTTGGCGAGAACGTAATGCTTTGTGGCGAGAATCGCGACCGTGAAGGACTGCGCCTGCCAGGCAAGCAGGAACAGTTTGTGGACGAGCTTCTGAAGACGGGCAAGCCAGTGGTACTCGTCATCTTCGGCGGACGTGCACAGGTGGTTTCAGGCTTGGCAGAGCGTTGTGCGGCTGTCATCCAGGCGTGGTATCCAGGCGAGGAAGGCGGTCGCGCCGTGGCTGACATCCTGTATGGAAAAGTTTCTCCTTCGGCAAAGTTGTCGGTAAGTTATCCTAACACGGAAGTCTATGAGCCTATTTGCTACAACTATACTGCCGAGCAGGATCCACGCGTACAGTGGCCCTTCGGCTATGGCCTGAGCTACACCACCTTTGAATATCAGAACCTGAAGGCTGATGCCGAGGTGGCTACCACGGCTGAGACGGTCAGCCTGTCGTTCGAAGTGAAGAACACGGGCAAGGTGGCCGCCGACGAGATTGCACAGATCTATCTCTCGCCGACAAGCGATGATCAGCATATTCGTCCTCAGCAGTTGCAGGGTTTCGCACGTATTTCTCTCCAGCCTGGCGAGACAAAGACGGTAAACGTGAAACTCTACACTGACCAGTTTGGCTATTATACCAACAATGGCGTTCGCCAATGGAACATCCAGCCCGGCAAGTTCGTCATCAAGGTGGGCACCTCGTCGCAGGATATCCGTTTGCAGCAGGAAGTTGCTCTTGCAGGTAATCCTGTCACCAAACCTATCCGAAATCACTACTTCTCGGAGGTGTCGGTTGAATGAGGAACCCTCATTCCTACAAGAAAGAATAAAACAGGCAGCACGGCCAAAAGCGGTGCTGCCTGTTTTATTGTTGGGCTTTTATTCCTTGTAGAAATAAACGTCAGTGAACGTCTTCGAAAGGCTCTTCGGCGTCGGTTTGTGCCAACGGGGCTTCATCGGATGCGGTCTCTTCGGGCTTCTCGGTGGGGAACCACTCGACGAGTTGCTGGTTGACTTTCTCCTCGATCTCGGGGGTTACGTGCGCCTTGACGCGATTGTAGGCGATGGCGAGGGTGACGGCATTGTCGAGCAGCGAAAGGATGGGACCGAAGTTGTCGCGGTTCATGAGGTTGGGCATGAACTGGTAGGCGAGGGCTGCACCGATGATGACCTTATCGACGGTGGGGGTGGTCTCGGCAGTCATTACCTGATAGCATTCGAGGGAAACCTTGGTGGTCTCGCGTCCGGCTGTCTTGGCTCCTGCCTTGATCTTGTCCAGGAGGGAACCCGCCTTGAGCCCTTCCTGGAGCTTCTTGGAGTAGTCGTTGCCGGCAATGGCTTCCTTCACTTTGTTGACAATCTCGTTCTCGCTGAGGTTCTTGGTCACTTTCTTGACAACGTCGCTGTCGAGAATGTTCTTGAATAGTTCTTCTAACATAGTAGTATTAATTAAAGGTGATGTATCACTGGGGAA
>JAEEGK010010937.1_pt1 | contig 20852 bp, 15 predicted proteins | sample 8958771 | NCBI WGS metagenome assembly JAEEGK01 (sample SAMN16246547, study PRJNA631951) | gut metagenome | biome: gut microbiome; feature: rumen; material: SC-attached | host: Bos | place: Iran: Karaj | collected 2018-10
CCCTCAGCAGCCTGGAGGACGTGGCTGGGCGCGTGGGCGCTGCGGTGCTGATGGAGCGGGAGACGGGGACGAGTCTCTACGAGCACAACGCCCACGCCCGCCTGTCCCCCGCCAGCGTCACCAAGATCATGACCATGCTGCTGGTGTGCGAAGCTCTGGACGGAGGCGGCCTGACGGAGGAGACGGTGGTGCGCTGCTCCGCCCACGCAGCCGGGATGGGGGGCAGCCAGATATTCCTCAAGGAGGGGGAGGCCATGAGCGTGGGGGACCTGCTGAAAAGCGTGGCGGTGGCCTCCGCCAACGACGCCGCCGTGGCCCTGGCGGAGGCCGTGGCGGGGAGCGAGGGGGAATTCGTGGCCCGCATGAACGAGCGGGCCGGGGAGCTGGGCATGGAGGACACCCGCTTCGCCAACTGCACGGGCCTGCCCGCGGAGGAGGAACACCTGACCTCCGCCTGGGACATCGCCCTCATGAGCCGGGAGCTGCTGGGCCACGACCGCATCCGAGCCTACACCTCCATCTGGACCGACAGCGTGCGGGACGGGGCTTTTGGCCTCAGTAACACCAATAAGCTGGTGCGCTTCTATCAGGGCTGCACCGGCCTCAAAACCGGCTTCACCCAGGAGGCCATGTACTGTCTCTCCGCCTCCGCCCTGCGGGAGGGGACGGAATACATCGCCGTCGTCCTCCACGCGGAAACCAGCGCCGAGCGCTTCGAGGCGGCGAAGCTGCTGCTGGACCACGCCTTCGCCCTCTGGCAGCTGGTAGACGCTCTGCCCGACGGGGCCCTGCCGCCGGTGGCCGTGGAGCTGGGAACGGAAAGGTATATCCAGCCGGTCATGGGCGGGAGCACGAAGCTGCTGATGAAAAAGGCAGAGGCCGCCGCTCTGAGGAAGGAGCTGGAGCTGCCGGAAAAGACCCAGGCCCCGGTGGCGGCGGGGCAGGCTTTGGGCAGGCTCCGCCTGCTGGACGGGGAGGGCCGGGAGCTTCTCTCCCTGCCCGTGGTCGCCCCGGCGGCGGTGCCGCGCCTGGGTTGGGGGCGGGTCTTCCTCTTCTGCCTCCGGGCCCTGGTCACGGGCGGCCGGTGAGATTCACAAAAAAGAAACAGCTAAGCTGTTGAAGTGGCCCCGGAATGATGGTATACTGTAGGCAAGAAGCAAATCGGCGACGCCGAGATCACATATGTGCAAATAAACGCAAAGGAGACGTGACATGGTCAAAGTAATCATGGGCGTGAAGGGTTCGGGCAAGACCAAGCTGCTCATCGAACTGGTGGAAAAAGCGCTGGAAGAATCCCAGGGCGACGTGGTGGTCATCGAAAAGGAACGGAGCCTCACCTACGACATCCCCCATCAGGCCAGGCTGATCGTAGCCGCCAACTATGACTTCGGCTCCACCGAATTCATGAAGGGCTTCATCAGCGCCATGCATGCCAGCAACTATGACATCACCCATGTGTTTATCGATAACCTCTACAAGATGTTCGAGGACAAAACCGTGGCCGGGGCCGAGGATTTTCTGGACTGGCTGGACGCCTTCAGCCAGAAAGAGGGCATCCAGTTCACCCTGACCCTCTCCGCCCCCATCGAATCGGCCACTGACCGCATCAAAAAATATTTCTGAACCCAGGGGCGAAGCACGCCACATTTTGTCGCTTCCTGCCGGGAGCGCCGCAGTATCCTGCGGCGCTCCCGCTTTTTGTCGAAGGGCGTCGAACGCTTTGGCTTGCAGGCCCCTTCCGGGCGGTGGTACAGTGCCCCCATGGGCGACGGAACAGCCGCGCCTACGGAGGAGGAAGAAGCCATGACATACCGCGTCTTTTCCCAGCGCTGCCGCACTTCCGACGGAATACGCTATACCGGGTGGGGGATCGAGGGCAGCGGGGAAGGGGAAGAGGCCCTGCGCCTGGAGGATGTGACCGAGGATAAACAGTTTGCCCTGCTGCTGGCCGCCGCCCTGAACCGGGAACAGGCGGAACCCATCCATGTTTTCGACATCATTTCCGATTTTTTGGCCGATCCGGAGCTGAAAAGGTCTTTACTTGGCAGATAGGTTGGGGTATACTGGGGCGTCAATTACAGGCAGCCCCAAAAGGGGGCCGCCGGGGAGGAAACAAGCTTGAGCATATTGGAACGCCTGAGCGACCCCCAACTGCTGGGCCAGATGAGCCTGGGCCAGAAGATCGCCGGGGCTCTCGTTACCGCCGTCATCGGCATGCTGGTCTGTATGGTGGTCCTGGCCATCATCATGCTGGCCATCCGCATCATGCACGCCCTCATGAGCCGCAAGGCCGCCCCCGAAGCGGAGGCGCCCGCAGCTCCCGCAGCCCCCGCCAAAGCGCAGCCGCAGCTGCCCGACGGGCAGTGCGGCATCGCTAGTCCCTGCGCCGGGAAGGTGCAGACCCTCAACGCCAGCGAAGGCGCCGCCGTAAGAATGGGCGACGTGCTGCTGCTGATGGAAGCAGGCAGCAGCCTCTTCCAGTTCCCCGCGCCGGTCGCGGGCACGGTGGCGAAGCTCTGCGCCGCCGAAGGGGACAGCGTGGAGGCCGGCCAGGTGCTGGTCATTCTGAAGGAAAAGGAGGGCTCGGCCGATGCTTGACGGGATCGTGAGTTTCCTGGGCAACACGGGCATCGCCCTGTTCGACTGGCGGCAGCTGGTGATGATCGTCATCGCCTGCGTGCTGCTGTATCTGGCCCTGGTAAAGGAATTTGAGCCCCTGCTGCTGGTGCCCATCGCCTTCGGCATGCTGCTGAGTAACCTCTTCGGCAGCACCATCTTCAGCGAGGCCACCGAGGGCAGCCCCGCGGGCCTGTTCCGCTATTTCTTCCTGCTGGACGAGATCGGCATCCTGCCGCCCCTGATCTTCCTGGGCGTGGGCGCCATGACCGACTTCGGCCCCCTGATCGCCAACCCCAAGTCCCTGCTGCTGGGCGCAGGGGCGCAGCTGGGCATTTTCATCACCTTCATCGGCGCCATCCTGCTGGGCTTCAACGCCCAGGAGGCGGGGTCCATCGCCATCATCGGCGGCGCCGACGGCCCCACCGCCATCATGACCTGCACCCGCATGGCCAAGCAGATCCTGCCCGCCGTGGCCATCGCCGCCTACTCCTACATGGCCCTGGTGCCCGTGATCCAGCCCCCGGTCATGAAGGCCCTCACCACCAAGGAGGAGCGCAGCATCGCCATGAAGCAGCTGCGTGAAGTGAGCAAGAAGGAAAAGGTCCTCTTCCCCATCGTGGTCACCATCGTGGTGGCCCTCCTGGTGCCCGACGCCATCCCCCTGGTGGGCATGCTGATGCTGGGCAACCTCTTCAAGGAAAGCGGCCTCACCAACCGCCTCAGCGACACCGCCTCCAACGCCCTGTGCAACATCGTCACCATCCTGCTGGGTTTGGCCGTGGGCGCCAGCGCCAAGGCGGAGACCTTCCTGACCCTCCAGACCATCGAGATCATCGTCCTGGGCGTCATTGCCTTTGCCGTGGGCTCCGCCGGCGGCGTCCTGCTGGCCAAGTTCATGAACCTCTTCCTGAAGAAGGAAAACCGCATCAATCCCCTCATCGGCTCCGCCGGCGTCTCCGCCGTGCCCATGGCGGCCCGGGTGAGCCAGATGGTGGGCCAGAAGGAGAACCCGAAGAACTTCCTGCTGATGCACGCCATGGGCCCCAACGTGGCCGGCGTCATCGGCTCCGCCGTGGCGGCGGGCATCCTCTTGAGCCTGTTCAACCACTAAGCGCGTCCTTATTCGCCGGAATGGCGGGTATCCGCACAAGCGCGAATACCCGCAGAATTCCGGCGAAACGTCCTTTTCAAAATGGAAGCGCTGCTTCCATTTTGAGGAAAACGGCGGAATGAGCGAGCCCTGCCGCCTTCGGCAGTGCGAGCGATACGGTGCCTGTGACGACAAGCAGGCGCGAATACCGCGAGGCTTACCCACCAAAAGTTCACGCGGGCGGAGGTCCAATGGACCTCCGCCCGCATCGGTTGTTCAGCAGAGTTCGTCTGAATATTCCTTTCTGCCCAGTTCCCCGAAATCCAGCGGCCCCAGCGCGAAATCAAAGGTCAGCAGCGCTTCCCGTTCCCGCTCCCCTTCCACCGGCACCCCGCCGGAACGGCCAGCCAGCATGGTGGGTGCAGACTGGCCGGGACAGGCTGTATTTACCGATAGCGTAAAGCACACGTTTTCCACGGCGCGGGTACGGATGTGACCGCGAAGGAGGTCGTAGCGACTGGCGCTGTCTCCATCGACCACATCGTAAAACAGTATCACATTCAAGTCGGTATGCTGTCGGTACAGCTCCCGGAAATACTCCGGGAAGCGCACTTCAAAGCAGATGCGGACGCCGATCCGCACCCCGCCGAAGTCCACGACGCCCGTTTCGTCTCCAGGCACGAAATTGTCCCGATCCCAACCCCACAAGGCGCGTTTGTGATACGCCAGCGGCGGCAGGCCGGGTCGGAGAATCAAGGCCGAGTTGCGCACCCCTCCGGCTGCACGGGTCATGGTGCCGACAATCAGGCAAACGCCTTGATTGTTTACAAGGCTCTGCAATTCTTCATGGGCATCTTCCAGCGTCTCAAAATCGACCGCTGCCGGGGATGGGATATCCTTGGGTGGATATCCGGTCAAAGCGCACTCCGGAAACGCCAGCAGCTGCACGCCTTCCGAAGCAGCCCGGACCGTTGCCCCCGTGATCTTTTCCAGGTTTTTCCCAATATCGCCGGATACCGGAAACTGATATGCGCCGAGTTTCATTCTTCTTCCCTCACTTTGCCATGAAAAGGTCTCACAAAACCCTGTTCTCTTCCGTTTAATCTGCTAGAGAATACAGCAAATACATATAAACCGCAAGTATATCCCCTGTTTTCGCTCTCAAAACGTCGATTTTCCGTCATTTTCTCCAAACCCTTCTTTCGGGATACAACAGATTTTTCTGAAAAACAGGTACTTGAACATATTGACATTTCGGGAACGGCGGCGTATAATGAGGTTCATTCAAGTACCTTATTGTCAAGTACCTTACAAATCTTGGAAGGAGGAGGACCATGGATCTTCAGCTGAGCCTCAACGAGCAGCTGATGGAGCAGATCTTCCGGCTCTACGCCGTGCTTCGCCGGGGCCCCATCGCGGGAGGCGACGGGGAAAAGGGCGGGCGTCCCAGCGCACAGAACCGCATCCTCCTCATGCTGGGCGAATCCGACGGCATCAGCCAGCGGGACATGACCACCCTTCTGCAGCTCCGGCCCCAGTCCGTCAGCGAGACCCTGGGGAAACTGGTGGCTGCGGGACTTGTGGAGCGGCGGCAGTCCGTCCGGGACAAGCGCATCTTCAACATCTTCCTCACCGACGAAGGCCGGGAACGGGTGTCAGAGCTGATCGAGGACCGGCCGGATTTCGCGGCGCTCTTCCTCTCCCCTCTCTGCGACGAGGAGAAGCGGCGGCTTCTGGAGCTGCTGGGGAAGCTGATCGGCGCGGCAGGTCCGGACAGCGACGAGCGCGGCGAGGAATTTGACGACGAATAACATCCCTGAAACCAAAGGAGACACACAGAAATTGAGCAAGGTCATCATGAGCGGCGACGAAGCGGTCGCCAGGGGCGCATGGGAGGCCGGCGTCGGCGTTGCCGCCGCCTACCCCGGAACCCCCAGTACGGAGATCCTGGAGAACATGGCCCTCTATAAGGAGGACGTGTACTGCCAGTGGGCCAACAACGAAAAGATCGCGGTGGAGATCGCCCTGGGCGCTTCCTTCGGCGGGCTGCGCAGCCTGGCGGCCTTCAAGCACGTGGGCATGAACGCCGCGGCTGACCCCATCTTCTCCGCCGCCTATACCGGCGTAAACGGGGGCATGGTCCTGGTGAGCGCCGACGACCCCGGCTGCTGGAGCAGCCAGAACGAGCAGGACAACCGGCTGTATGCGCCCCATGCCCGCCTGGGTATGCTGGAGCCCTCCGACAGCCAGGAATGCCTGGATTTCACCAAGGCCGCCTTTGAACTGAGCGAGAAATTCGACCTGCTGATGCTGCTGCGCATGACCACCCGCGTCTGCCACTCCAAGAGCCTGGTGGAGCAGGGCGAGCGGCAGGAGCACATGGGCAAATATACCGCCAACCCGGCGAAATACGCCATGCTCCCCGCCAACGCGCGGAAGCGCCACGTGGCCGTGGAGGAAGGGCTGGCGGCCCTGAAGGAATATGCCGAGACCAGCCCCCTCAACCGCACGGAGATGAACGAGCGGAAGCTGGGCATCATCTCCTCCGGCATCAGCTACCAGCATGCCAGGGAGGCCTTCGGCGAGACGGCCAGTTATCTGAAGCTGGGCATCACCCATCCCCTGCCGGAAAAGCTCATCCGGGATTTTTGCGGCCAGGTGGAGAAGGTCGTCGTCATCGAGGAGGGCGAACCCTATCTGGAGGAGGCCGTGAAGGCCCTGGGCATCTTCTGCGAGGGCAAGGCCTACACCACCCGCCAGGGCGAGCTGAGCGCCGCCCGCCTCCGGGCCGCCTTCGGCCTGGGCGAAGCGGGGGAGAGCGTAAGCAGCAGCCTCACCGCGCCGCCCCGTCCCCCCGCGCTCTGCGCGGGCTGCCCCCACCGGGGCTTCTACTTCGCGATGCAGAGCTACCATCAGCGGCTGGTGGCCGTGGGCGACATCGGCTGCTATTCCCTGGGGGTCGGGGAGCCCTTCCATGGCTTCGATACCGCTATCTGCATGGGCTCCGGCTTCTCCATCCCCATCGGCCTGAGTAAGGCCCTGGAAAAGCAGGGGGACAGCCGCAAGGTATTCGGCATCCTGGGAGACAGCACCTTCTTCCACTCCGGCTTCAACAGCCTGGTGGACGCGGTGCACGCCAAAGCCAACGTCTGCCTGGTGGTGCTGGACAATTCCATCACCGCCATGACCGGCCACCAGCAGAACGCCGGGACCGAGATAAACCTGATGGGCTACCAGGTGCCCGCCATCGACATCCGGCACATGGTGCTGGCCACCGGCCTTCCGGAGGAGCGCATCCTGGAGGTGGACCCCATCGACCAGGCGGCCATGAACACCGCCATCCAGAAGGCCCTGGGGGACAGGGAGACCTGGGTGATCCTCAGCCGCCGGCCCTGCGCCCTGCTGAAAGAGGTCATCAAGGCCAGAGGCGACCTCCGCTGCGAGATCGACCCCGACGCCTGCAAGGGCTGCAAGGCCTGCACCAAGGTGGTCTGCCCCTCCCTCACCTTCGACGCAAAGGCGAAGAAAGCCGTCATTTCCGACCCGGCCAGCTGCACCGGCTGCGGCCTGTGCATGCAGCAGTGCCGCTTCGACGCCATAAAGAAAGTAGGTGGAAAGGCATGATCACCAGCATCCTGCTCACGGGCGTGGGCGGCCAGGGCACCATCCTGACCACCAAGATCCTCTCTGCCGGCCTGGCGCAGATGGGCTATGACGTAAAGATGAGCGAGATCCACGGCATGAGCCAGCGCGGCGGCACCGTGAATACCCAGCTGAAATTCGGCGACAAGGTCTACGCCCCCAACATCGGCGAGGGGGAAGCGGACCTGATCGTCGCCTTCGAGAAGACCGAGGCCCTGCGGGCCCTGCCCTATCTGAAAAAGGGCGGAAGCATCCTCATGGACCGGAAGGAGATCATGCCCCTCAGCGTCCTCACCGGAGCGGCGGAATACCCCCATGAGGCCGACAAGGAGCTGGAAAAGCTGGTGGGGGCCAAGGTGATTCCCGCCGGGGAGATCGCCGAAAGCCTGGGCAGCCCCAAGAGCCAGAACATCTGCCTGCTGGGGGCCCTGGTGAAGGCGCTGGACCTGCCTCCCTTCGACTGGGAAGGCCTCATCTCCCGGATGGTGCCCCCCAAGACGGTGGCCATGAACCTGGCCGCCTTCCGCAAGGGCCTGGAGGCCTGATTAAAGGCAACACCGCACAATTCACTGCACGCATCTTGCTTGCATAATATTCCGTCATATCGCCCAAAAATCCTCGGTAATACAGAAAGTATTGCCTGTGGTTTTTGGCCAATCTGACGAAAATTCTGACTGCGCAATCTGCGCACCAGAATTGTGCGGTGTTGCCTTAAACAAGTAAAAAATAAAATAAAAATAAAAAAGAAAGGGAGAAAAGAGGCTTGAAACTGATTCTGAGATACCTGAAGCCCTTCATCCCCCTGGTTGTGCTCGCCCTGCTCCTGCTGTTCGCGCAGACGATCCTGGAACTCTATCTGCCGAACTACATGAGCAGCATCGTGAACGTGGGCATCGTGCAGAGCGGCATTTCCGACGCCGCCCCCGAAGCCATGGACGCGGACATGATGGATCTGACCCTCCGGTTCCTTGACGGAGCGGATGCGGCGACGGTCAAGAGCGCATACACCTGGGTGGATGCAGGCAAGGCGGGGAGCAAAACGCTGAAGGCTTACCCTGCGCTTGCCTCCGAGGGCGCTTATGTCAGAAACGCAATGGACAAAGAGACGCTGGCGGCCCTCAACGCGGCGGTCAGCAAATCGTACTTCATCCTCAACATGAGCCTGGGCGGCGCCGACTTCGGCAAAATGACCCCGGATGAAGTGCTGGCCCAGGCAGCCACGGTGAGCGACGGCGCCATCGCAGGCGCCCGCGCCATGGCGGAGGAAGCGGTTCCCAGCTTCATGACCAGCGTGGCCATCACCCTCACCAAGGGTATCCACACTGCCATGGGCGGCAACGTACCCAAAACCCAGCAGGGCTACATCCTGAAGATCGGCGGCATCATGCTGCTGTTCAGCCTGATGAGCGGCCTCTGCACCGTGGGCAACGGCTTCTGCGGCGCCCGAGTCAGCGCGGGCATCGGCAAGAAGCTGCGGCATGACGTTTACACCCGCGTCACCAGCTTCTCCAGCGAGGACATCGACGCTTTCAGCAGCGCCACCCTCATCACCCGAAGCACCAACGACGTGCAGCAGGTGCAGCAGGTGGCCATGATGGGCATCCGCATGGTGTTCATGGCACCCCTCTACGCTGTGGGCGGCATCATCATGGCCCTCAGGAAATGCGCCAACATGAGCTGGATCGTGGCCATCGCCGTGGTGCTGCTCCTGGCGCTGCAGGTGGTCACCTTCAAGCTGGTGGTACCCAAGTTCCAGATCATGCAGAAGCTCACGGACCGCCTGAACCTGGTGGCCCGCGAGAGCCTCACCGGCATGCTGGTCATCCGGGCCTTCGGCAACGAAAAGCTGGAGGAGGAGCGCTTCGACATCGCCAATAAGGACATCACGGAAACCGGTCTGTACGTGCAGCGTACCATGGCCACCCTGAACCCCATCGAGAACTTCATGCTCTCCGCAGTGACCCTGCTCATCATCTGGGTGGGCGGCCACCTGGTGGCAAGGTTCTACATGCCCGTGGGCGATATGATGGCCTACATGCAGTACGTTATGCAGATCATCATGGCCTTCCTGATGATCGCGCAGATGTTCATCATGCTGCCCCGCGCCCTGGTGGCGGCCGGCCGTGTGGAGGAAGTGCTGCAGCGTGAGCCCACCATCCGCAACCGGGACAGCCTCAAGAAGCTGCCCGGCCGGGCCAAGGGCCACATCGAATTCGACCACGTCTCCTTCAAATACGGGGACGCGGAAAGCTACGTGCTGGAGGACATCAACCTGGATATCCAGCCGGGCCAGACGGTGGCCTTCATCGGCTCCACCGGCTCCGGCAAGAGCACCCTCATCAACCTGGTGCCCCGCTTCTACGAGGTGACCAAGGGCAGCATTCGGCTGGACGGGGTGGACATCCGGGATCTGGACTTCCACGAGCTGCGCAACAACATCGGCTATGTGCCCCAGAAGGGCGTGCTCTTCTCCGGCGACGTGGCTACCAACATGTCCCTGGGCAAGGAGGACGGCACGGACGAAGAGATGTACCGCGCCATCCGGACGGCCCAGGCGGGCGACTTCATCAACGAGGAAAACAACGGCCTCAGCATCGCCATCGCCCAGGGCGGCGAGAACGTGTCCGGCGGTCAGAAGCAGCGGCTCAGCATCGCCCGCGCCCTCATCAAGAACCCGCCCATCTTCATCTTTGACGACAGCTTCTCCGCTCTGGACTTCCGCACCGACGCAGCCCTCCGCAAGGCCCTCTACGCCTCCACGGAGAACGCCACGGTGCTGGTGGTGGCCCAGCGCGTCAGCACCATCATGAACGCAGACCAGATCTTCGTGCTGGAGGAAGGCAAGATCGTGGGCCACGGCACCCACCGCGAGCTCCTGGAGAGCTGCGAGGCCTACCGTGAGATCGCCGAGAGCCAGCTTTCAAAGGAGGAATTGGCATGAGCGAAGAAAAGAAAAACGCCTTCCCGGCCGATTCCCAGCAGCCGATGAAGGGCTTTGACCCCTCCAAGATGCCCAAGGACTTCGATCCGAGCAAGATGCCCAAGGGGTTTGACCCCTCCAAAATGCCCAAAGACTTCGATCCGAGCAAAATGCCCAAGGATTTCGATCCCTCCAAGATGCCGGGCAAGCCCGGCGGGAAGAAGGGCCCCGGCGGCTTCAAGCCCCCCGAGGACTTTGACCCCGAAAAGATGAAGGAAATGATCGAAAAGGGCGAATTCCCCGAAGGCATGCCCAAGCCCAAGGGCATCATGAAGCTCCTGATGCCCAAATTCCCCGACCCCAACGAGATCGACAAAGCTGACCTCAACGCCTATCCCCCCGGCTACCGGCCCCTGGTGCGCCCCGACACAAGCAAAATGAAGAACCAGCGGCGGGGCGGCCGCCCCGGCGGCGGAGGTCCTCCGGGCATGCGGGGCGGCGGCGAGAAGGCCAAGAACTTCAAGGCCAGCATGAAGCAGCTCATAAAGTACATGATGGTCTATAAGTGGCTGATCCTGCTGGTGGCCGTCTGCTCCGTCTGCTCTACCCTGCTGAGCACCATCAACCCCAAGATCCTGGCGCGTATCACCAACGAGATCGTGCGCGGCGTGGCCGCGGTGACCGCCGGCGGCACCAACGGTGTGGATTTCCACTACGTCGGCCAGGTCATCCTGATCCTGCTGGGGCTGTATGTACTGAGCATGCTCTTCTCCTACGCCCAGGGCTTCACCCTGGCCTACGTCTCCAACAAGGTCTCCTATAACCTGCGCAACGCCATCATCGCCAAGATCAACAAGCTGCCCATCAACTTCTTCCACAAGTATTCCAACGGCGAAGTGATGAGCCGCATCACCAACGACGTGGACACCGTGTCCCACTCCCTCAACGCCTGCATCACCCAGGTCATCCACGCGGTGGTGACCCTGGTGGGCGTGCTATGGATGATGCTCTCCATAAGCTGGAAGCTCACCCTGGTCGCCCTGTGCATGCTCCCCGCCAGCGGCATCTTCACCGCCATCATGGTGGGTATCTCCCAGAAGCACTTCCGCAACCGGCAGAAGCTGCTGGGTACCGTCAACGGCTATGTGGAGGAGATGTACGCGGGCCAGATCCTGCTGAAGGCCTTCTGCGCCGAGGATCGGGCAGTCAACGAATTCGATTTTGAGAACGACCGTCTCTACTACGCCACCTGGAAGGCGGAGTTCCTGACGGGCATGATGATGCCCATCATGAACTTCATCGGCAACCTGGGCTACGTGGCCGTCTGCGTGCTGGGCGCCAGCATGTGCGCCCGCGGCACCCTGGACATTGGCTCCATCCAGGCCTTCATCACCTACGTCAAGAGCTTCAACCAGCCCATCACCCAGGTGGCCAACATCTCCAGCCAGCTCCAGTCCACCGCCGCCGCCGCGGAACGCGTGTTCCAGTTCCTAGGCGAGACGGAGGAGCAGGATCCCAAGGCTCACCTGAAGGTGGCCGACATGGACATCAAGGGCGACGTCCGGTTCGATCACGTCCGCTTCGGCTACGAGGAGGACGAACCGGTCATCCACGACTTCTCCGCCGATGTGAAGGCGGGCCAGAAGATCGCCATCGTCGGTCCCACCGGCGCGGGCAAGACCACCATGGTGAAGCTGCTCATGCGCTTCCACGACCTCCAGGGCGGGGCCATCTATCTGGACGGCCACGACACCAGGGAATTCACCAGGCAGGACCTCCGCACGGAGATCGGCATGGTGCTCCAGGACACCTGGCTGTTCAACGGCACCGTCATGGAAAACATCCGCTACGGCAAGCTGGACGCCACGGACGAACAGGTGGTGGAAGCGGCCAAGGCCGCTCAGGTGGACTTCTTCATCCGCACCCAGGCCGACGGCTACAACATGATCCTCAACGAGGAGACCAGCAACATCTCCGCCGGGCAGAAGCAGCTGCTGACCATCGCCCGTGCCATCCTGGCCGACAACCGCATCCTGGTCCTGGACGAGGCCACCTCCTCCGTGGACACCCGCACCGAGATCCTGATCCAGCGGGCCATGGACAACCTCATGAAGGGACGGACCAGCTTCATCATCGCCCACCGGCTGAGCACCATCCGCAACGCGGACCTGATCCTCTGCATGAAGGACGGCGATATCGTGGAGCAGGGCAACCACGACCAGCTCATGGCCATGAACGGCTTCTACGCGCAGCTGTACAACAGCCAGTTCGAGCAGGTCAGCTGAAAAACAAAGCTCACAGCAATTGCCGGGCGGCGCTCCTGCGCCGCCCGGCATTGTTTTGTTTTTATCCCTCCACGGCCTCTTTCAGGGCCGCATAGACCTCCGGCAGGCCCGCTTCCAGGTCGTAGGAGCGGTTGTCCGGCCCGGTCCAGATATGGAAGGAGCGCCCCGTCCCGGCCAGGGTACCGTCGGCCTTGCGGAGCTCATAGGTGAGGGCCAGCTTCTTGGGGGCCAGCAGTTCCGGCGTGACCGTGATCTTCACCGTCTCCGGGTAGCCCAGGGCGCCCTTGTACTGCATATGCAGGTCCACCATGGCGGGGTTCACGTGCTCAGCCTGACTGAGGGCGAAGGGGAAGCCCGCCTTTTCCAGCCAGTCGATCCTCGCCGCCTCGTACCAGATGGGCCACACCCCGTGGTGGACGACGCCCATGGCGTCGCAGTCGGGATAGCGGGTCTCTATCGTGTACTGCGTAATCAGCATCCCGCCAGCATCCTTCCCATCAGCACGCCCATGCTGGAGGCCATCATGAGGCCCCGCGTCCACCCGCTGGAATCCCCCAGGCAGTGGAGGCGCTTCACGCTGGTATTCAGCTCCTCGTCCATCTTCACCCGGTTGGAATAGAATTTCAGCTCCGGGGCGTAGAGGAGGGTCTCGTTGGCGGCAAAGCCGGGGACCACCTGGTCCATGGCCTGGATGAAGCCGATGATATTGGCCATGGCCCGGTAGGGCATAGCGGCGGTGATGTCCCCTGCCACCGCGTCGGGGATGGTGGGCCGGACGTTAGAGCGGGCCAGCTCCTTTTCCCAGGTGCGCTTCCCGTCCAGGATATCCCCGTAGCGCTGTACCAGCAGGCGCCCGTCGGCCAGCATGTTGGTCAGCTCCCCCACCTTCCGGGCGTATTCGATGGGCTGGTTGAAGGGGACGCTGAAATTATGGGAGCAGAGGATGGCCACGTTGGTATTTTCGGATTTCCGGGTCTTGTAGCTGTGGCCGTTGACCACCGCCAGGCCCCCGTCGTAATTCTCCTGGCTGACGAAGCCGCCGGGGTTCTGGCAGAAGGTGCGCACCTTGTTCTTATAGGGCTTGGGATAGCCGATGAGCTTGCCTTCGTAGAGCACCCGGTTGATGGTCTCCATGATCTCGTTGCGGCACTCCACCCGGACGCCGATATCCACGGTGCCGGGGCTGTGGGCGATGCCGTGCTTCTCGCACAGCTCCTCCAGCCATTCGGCCCCGCGGCGGCCCGTGGCCACCACCACCTCGTCGGCGTACACAGTTTCTTCCCTGCCGTCGAGAATGATCTCAGCTCCCAGGCACACGTCGTTTTCAATGATGAGGTTGCGGCATTCCGTCTCCAGCAGCAGCTCCACATCCTGCTTCCGGAGCCAGTTCTCGATATCCAGATAGAGCTGCTGGGCCTTTTCCGTGCCCAAATGGCGGATGGGGCAGAGCACCAGCTTCAGCCCGGCGGAGATGGCCCGGCGGCGGATGTCCTTCACTTCCTCCGTCTCCTCGGCGCCCTCCACATGGGTATCCGCGCCGAAATCCAGATAGATGGTGTCGGTATAGTCGATCAGGTCCTGGGCTTTCCCCTCACCGATGAGGCTGGGCAGCTCGCCCCCCACCTCATAGCTGAGGCTCAGCTTCCCGTCGGAAAAGGCGCCGGCGCCGGAAAAGCCGGTGGTGATGTTGCAGTTCGGCTTGCAGTTCACGCATTTCTGGGTCTGTTCCTTAGGGCAACGGCGGTTTTCCACCGCCTTGCCCTTCTCCACGATGGTGATCTTCCGGCGGCTGCCCAGGCGGCGCATCTCGATGGCGGTGAAGATGCCGGCGGGCCCTGCGCCGATGATGAGGACTTCTGTTTTCATAGTTCTCCTTTATGCTCCTGCCGCCGCTCCGGCGGCGATATGTCATACTAATACCTGATAGAAATCTAGGATCGAGCAGCGAGCAGAAATCGTGTCAGACGAGGCGGAGGACGAAGGCGGGCTGTCGCCCGTCAAGGCCGACAACGAAGTTTGGCGCGATTTATGCCACTGGGAATCCGAGATTTCTATTGGGTATTAGTATCAAGTGTTCGGACAGAATATTATATACCAAAAGGGCCCTGCCGTCAAATACCCGGCAGGGCCCAGACATATATAACGCTTCAGCTTATGGGGTGCTTTTGGGCGAATTCCCGCCCGTATTTCTCCAACTCGTCCCGATAGACGGCGTTGTTGTGGGGGAGAAAGCAGACCCCGTTGGGGATGGAGGGATAAAATCGTCCGCCGGGGCAGTAGGTGTCGATGGCCCGGCGCACCTCGGCGCGGATGGCGTCGTCGGTGATGTTCTCCACGTCGATCTTTGGCCCGTCGATACCGCCCACCATAGCCAGCTTCCCTCCGGTGATGCGCTGGATCTCCACGATGTCATTTTGGGGGATGACCCCCTGCCAGACGTCGATGCCGATCTCCACCATGTCCTCCACGATGGGCTGGCAGATGCAGTCGGCATGGTGCATGTAGATCATGCCCGCCTCGTGGATGGTGTCGGAGATCTCCTGCTGCAGGGGCTTGATGATCTCCCGCCACACGTCCGGAGGCAGGAACACATTCTGCTTGCTGCCCCAGTCGTCATGGTAGAAGATGATGTCCGGCTGGACCTGCTTCGCCATCTCCCGGATGTAGCCGATCTTGTGGTCCGCGATGGCCCGGAGCATCCCGGCCATCTCCTCCGGGTATTCCAGATAGGCGCAGAGGGCGTTCACCATGCCCATGAGATGATGGGAGCGCTCGAAAAGGCCGCCGCTGAACATGATGCCCACCAGCTTCTCCCGCCGGTCCGTCTCCGCTGCGACCTTCTTCGCCATGCTCCAATCCCAACCCTCCCAGGGCGGGACCACCAGGTCATCCTGCCAGTGCTCGATATCCTTGATGACCGCGTTTTCGTCGGTGACGTGGGGATGCGCGCCGGGAGAACCAGGCTTGAAGACATAGGTAGTGCCCCAAAGGTCCTTGTGCTCCAACCCGTCCTGGGGAGTGCGGGATGCCGTCAGGATGGGGTCCGGCAGCAATTGGATGGCGTCCATCAGGTCGCCGTAATAATCCGGCTGCTGCCCGTTATAGATCGCCATGGCGTTTTCGCGTGGTGTCAGCATGGTTCCTCCTCCCGGCGGCCGCCGGTGCGTTCAGCGGCCGCTCCAGGCCCACAGGCCTTTTTCGTTTTCCACCTTGAATAATACGACCCGCTCCTTCGCTTGTCAACCGCGGCCTTTCCCTCTCCATCGCCTTTTGTGCGGCTCAACCATCGCTGCCGGACGGTTCGATGAACCTCCATAGTTGTTTTTGGATGCCGACAAAGGAAAGGGCAGATCCGATCCCGGCCCTGTCCTATAAACTACGTGCTAGTCTCCTCGAACGATTCGCCGTATGGCGTCCGCATACCGGTCTGCGTGGTTGATCGAAAACTCTCCGTGCCTTAGTCCGCGCAAGCGGTGCAGCTTGCAGGACGGGAGTCTCCGGCAGATCGCTTCCGCAGAGCGCAGGATCTCTCCGGTCTCCTTTTCCCCCACATAGAGGTGTATCTCCGCGGACGTTTCGCTGAAAGCGTCCTTCAGCGCATAAGACGTATTTGCCTTCAGAAAGGCGATCATGTCCTGCTTTTGTATCTGGCAAGTATCCCGGTAATAGTCTTCAAAAAGCTCCGGCTTCATGTGCAGGGATCGGAATTGCAGCTTGGCAAACCCCCTGTTTCTAATCAGTCCGTAGCTGCTGCCGAAGGTCGGGGCGATCAGGGCGTTCGTCAGTTTTGAGGGAATGACAGCCGCGCTCTCCACCAGTGCATAGGCGCAGATATCCCTGCGCCGGGACAGCATTTCAAGCAGGATCTGACCTCCCAGCGAGAGTCCCCCGATCAGCAAAGCGGAGCCCCCAAGCTGCTCGTCGATGAAGGAAATGATCTCGGAGGCATTCTCTTCGATCGTCGCAAACGGGCGGTCGCTTCCCGCGTGTCCGTCCAGGATCGGAAGGATGATATGGTACTCTTCCTGCAGGAGCTCTGCCGCCTCCCGATAATTCCACCAGGACAATCCGCCGCCATGGAGCAAAAGGATCGGATCTTTTTTATCCGCGCCGTATTCCCGGAACCTCATGATCTGCTCCCCTCCGCAAATTTCATACCGACTGTTTTTACCGTCATCATGCCGCTGTGCCGACGATGGCATAATGCCATCGCCGCCGGTTCCCGCGAAGCGGGGAGGCGGTCGTGCCGATCTCGTATAATGACCACTCTGTGGTCATTATACCACAAAATCCGCCGGATTCCTATCGGTTTGGAAAAACAAGGGACCCTTGCTATTACTCAAAAGTGCCTTTGTTGACCGGAGACAGGATTTCCGTTATGCTTGACGGGAAAGGAAGTGAAGAGAATGGTATTTGCCGAAAACCTGCGCAGAGCGCGAAAGCGTGCGGGCCTGACCCAGGAGGCCCTGGCGGAAAAGCTGCACCTCACCGCCCAGGCGGTGAGCCGCTGGGAGACCGGGGAGGGATACCCGGAGATCACCCTTCTGCCACGGCTGGCGGATATCCTGGGCATGACGGCGGACGCCCTGCTGCGCCCGGCGGTCCTGACCCCGGAGGAGGAGCAGAAAATCGCCTGGGAGGCCCTTCGACTCGCCCAGAGTGGGAAAGGGGAAGCCGCTCTCCGCCTCCTGAAAAGAAACGTGGAGGCCCACCCCGCCTCAGAGGAGCTGCGGGACCAGCTGTGCCGGAGCGCCCTGCAGATCGCCCAGCAGATCTTGGGGCCGGGGGAGAGGAAAAGAACGCCGGCGGAGGGCGAGCGGGCAAAGGCGGAGGAATGCCTGCGACTGGCGGAAGCCCAGGGGGAGGAGCTGCTGCGCTCCAAGGATGTCTGGAGGCGGTATACCGCAGAGACGGTCCTTCCGGAGGTCTACTACCGCTTGGGGGAGAAGGAAAAGCTGCTCTCCTTCCTGCGCATCCCCCGCACTCCCCGGGTCTATAACCTGGACATCTGCGCCGCCGGGAAGGACCGGCTCTACCTGCTGAGCCATGCGGTCTTTCGTGGTTTGCTGGATCTGAACAACTTTCTGGTTAGTATGACCCTCTTCTCTCCGGCGGATAGGGAGCCGGAAGCCGGGCAGGATCCCGCCAGGGAGGAAAAGCTGCTCCTGTATGAACCTCTGAAGGACGAGCCTGCGTGGTCCCTCAGCCTTGAGGAGCGGTACGAACTTCACCGCCTCCGGGCCGAGCTTTTGGAGCGCTTTTCCTGCGGCGCAGGCTGGGGAGACCTGCGCCGGATGGAGCTTCATGCTCGCACAGAGATGCTTAAGATGGCTGTCCGGCTCCGGGACCGGGACAGGACCCTGGAGACCCTGGAGGGCATTCTTTCCCGCTTCGCGGACTCCGGGCTTCTCCGTTGGGAGCAGCCTCGCATCGACGCCGCCCAGCATTTCCGGGAGCTGAGAGCAGCCCTGGAAAGGCAGGGGAGCCCGACGCCGGAGGCGGCGGCAGCGGAAGCCCTGTCCCCGGGGGAGCGGGACCTGGTGACGGAGCCGGTGAGCCCCCATCCCGCCCTGAAATATCTGATGCAGGGACGGATCTCGATGCGGGCCCGCCCCCTTTTGGCGGATGCGCTCGGGGAGCTGCGGCAGCTGCTGGCGAGCCCGGATTTCGATTTCCTGCGGGAGGAGGAGTCTTTTCTGTCGGCAGGGCAGCGGCTGGATGCCCTTTTGGGAGAATAGTAAAGAGAGGATCGACGCAAAAAAGCAGCCTTACGGCTGCTTTTTGTCGTAGAAAGGGGGCTTGCTTCCTGTCGGGCTTCAGCTTCTGCCGACAGGCAACGCCATGAATCACACGCAGGGCAGCAACGTTGGTTCTGGCCATCAGCTGGCATCGGCGCGGCCTGTGCAGGAAAAAAGCGGGATGACATTGGCGTTATAGCGTGTTCCGACGGCGGCCCCGGCCGCAGGCCGGAAGGGGTCGAACCGTTACGGGGATCACCTCGGACGCTATTTGCTCAGCTTTTTCGAGCCGCAGAGCGGGGCGTTGCTGTCTTTATCCAGAAGGAATACCTGATACCATGCGCCCCGGGGGTCGACGCCGGCCACGAAGCCGCTGTTCCCGCTTGCCTCCGCCTTCGTTAGGGCCAGGAGCCTCCCGTCCCGGTCATAGGAGGCCACCAGGGCCGCCACGGTTTCGTCCGTATCGTCCGCCCGGAAGCGCACGGTGCTGTCTGCCGGGTCCAGCTCCGCCAGATAGATGGAGCCCTCGTCCCGGATCTCTTGGACATCCGTCAGCAGGCCCTTCCAGTTGTCGCCGAAGACCCGCCAGTCTCCCCGCTGATCCTGATAGAACAGGCAGTAGCGATCGCTGTCCGCTCCGGCGATGCTGACCAGCACCTGCTTGAGTTCCGGCGTGTTGGCGGCGGCCGCCTTATAGGGGTCGTATACGCTCTGCCGCACCGTGACGGTAACGGGTGTATCCGGGGTATAGCCGTTGGTGGGCTTTGCTCCCTTGAGATAGGCGCTGCCGATGTACCGGTATTTTTCATTCTGGGTCATCCGGTCCTTCAGAGCGGAGATCCAGGGATAGTATCTGGAGAAGGGGTAGCACAGAGGCTTGCCCCCGGCGTCCTTCACCTCCGGCTCCGGAACCGCCGTGTTGGTGAGATAGTCCAGCATTTCCAGGCAGTCCTCGGGAGCGTCGGGGTCCCAGGCCCGGAAGGCCAAAAACAGCAGGGCCATGGCCTTGTAGGGACTGTCCAGCTTATACTGCACGATGTCCTCGTAACAGCCGGGGACCGTGGAGAAGGTGTAGGTATATTCCTGCACCGTTACGGGAATAGGATGATCGTTTTCATCCACTGCCATGGCATCCAAGTCGGTTACGGTCAGGGTGGGCTCCGCCTGGACATTCTCCGGAGAATCTGTGCGGATCACTTCGGGGGGCAGGGGGATATCCGAGGTGGGAGTCTGAACGTCGGTGAGAAGACCCTTCCAGTTGTCTCCCCAGACCCGCCAGTCTCCCCGCTGGTCCTGATAGAAGAGGCAGTAGCGGTCATTCTCCGCTCCGGGCAGGCTGATGAGGACCTGATAAATGGAGGGATCGGTCTCGTGGCCGCCTTCGGGCTTATAGGGATTATACACACTCTCCCGCAGGGTGATGGTGACGGGCTCGGAGGGCGTATAGTCATTGGAGGGCATGGCCCCGCCCAGGTAAGCGTTGGCGATATAGCGGTATTTGTTGTTCTGGGTCATCCGGTCCCGGAGGAAATCGATCCAGAACGTGTACTCGGAGAACTTCCTGCTCAGCTTTCTGCCGTCGGCGTCGGTTTGGCCGGAGTCAACGGCGGTGTTGGTAAGATAATCCAGCATCTCCAGACAGTCGGTCCTGTTCTCCAGGGTCCAGGTCCGGAAGGCCAGGATCAGCAGGGCCATGGTCTTGTAGGGACTGTCCAGCTTGTACTGAACGATGTCCTCGTAGCAGGTGGGGATGGTGGTGAATGTGAAGGTGTGCTGCTTTACCGTTGTATCGATAACGATGGGGTTGTTCCGGTCGTCCACGGCCGGGGCTTTGGCGGGGATGTCGTAAACGGTCTCCACCGGCTCGGTCTGGGGATTCCGGGGATTCGGCGAGACGACGGTCTCCGGGGGCAGGAGAATGTCCATGGATGGCGTCTGAACATCGGCCAGCAGGCCCTTCCAGTTGTCGGAGAAAAAGCGCCAGTCTCCCCGCTGGTCCTGATAGAGCAGACCGTAGCGGTCATTGTCCGCACCGTCAAGGTGGATCAGGACCTGACTGAGCTCGGGGGAGCCTCCCTCCGCCGCCTTATAGGGATCGTACACGCTCTGCCGCACCGTGACGGTAATGGGGAGATCCGGCCGGTAGTCGTTGGAGGGGGAGGCCCCGCCCAGGTAGGCATCCCCGATGAAGCGGTATTTGTCGTTCTGCTTCATCCGATCCCGAAGAAAGTCGATCCAAAAACTGTACTCGGAGAATTTCTTGCTGATCCCTTTTCCGCCGGCATCCGTGCGTCCGGATTCCACGTTGGGATTGGTGAGGTAGTCCAGCATTTCCAGACAGTCGGTCTCGTTGTCCGGCTGCCAGGTCCGCAGGGCGAGGAAATACAGGGCCATGGTCTTGTAGGGGCTGTCCAGCGTATACTGGATGATCTCCTCATAGCAGGTGGGCACCGTGGTAAAAGTGAATGTATACTGTTCCACCGTGGTGTAGAAGATGGTGTAATCCCCGGACTCGTTCAGCCCGACGGCCTTTGCGGGGACGGCTTCAATATCCACAG
>JAEEGK010010939.1_pt1 | contig 20850 bp, 19 predicted proteins | sample 8958771 | NCBI WGS metagenome assembly JAEEGK01 (sample SAMN16246547, study PRJNA631951) | gut metagenome | biome: gut microbiome; feature: rumen; material: SC-attached | host: Bos | place: Iran: Karaj | collected 2018-10
TGCCGATTTGGCGAAGGTGGTGTGTTCTGGAAAGGGTGCCGACAACAATGACAAGCTGAATGCTTTCCACATGGGATATTATCTGCCTGGGGATTGGCCGGGGTTTTCCCGGATGGAAACGGATGCGGAAGGGAACCTGGTCCGTCTTCATAAACATGCGCAGGACTTTTCGGAAGCGGCCAGACAGAAACTGGCGTACCATCTGTCCCGGCTGGATGACTTTGTCCGGGATAAGCGGCCCAGCCCGGAGCTGATTGCCCTTTGCCACAAGGAGATAGAGGCCGATTACTATTCCGCGCTCATTCAAGGCCTGCTGGGGTATAAGAATGTCCAAAAGGAAGACGTATCGTCTTTTTTCCGCGTTAAAGACGCCGAACCGCTCTTCAGCGAGGATTGCATAAGCGGCAACCAGTTTGAGTTGTCTTCCAATATAGCCACGTGGATCTTCAGCTCCCTTGACCGGAAAGATGTCCTTCAGCTGGCAAATGATTATCCTGCACAGATTCATTACTTGGAAAAAGCGACCAAGAATGACATGCTGCGCCAGATGCTCCTCACCCATTTCTATAACCAGCTGCTGGAAGCCAATGAGGTAGAGCGTTTTGAGGAGTATTTTTCCAATTTCAATGAGAACGTGACCTATCCGCTGCTGAAACTCTCTACCCGAGACCGGTATGTGCTAAAGAAGTCCTGGCAGGAAAACCCTCGGGCGCTCTCCAATGCCATTCTGAATGCAGACAAGCCCAGGGATGGCCAGGCCCTTACCATCAAGGAGAACGAAGGACTGAAGCTTTTAAGGTCGGTCATTGCCCAAGAGGAAGGGAAGGTGGTTTACGTTTCCATCGGCGCAACCTGGTGCCCCGCCGTGCGCCAGGAACAGCCATTTCAGCAGAGCCTGGCTGCAGATGAAAAAGGAAAGCCGCTCCGTGTGGTCAATTTCTGGCTGGATGACGGGGCCGATGATCTGGATTCCATTGCCCTCGGAATCGAGAATTACCACCTGACCGATGCCCAACGGGCTGGGCTTGACCCGATTCTCCACCTCGGACGTGGCATTCCTTTCTATATTCTGATTGACAAGGAAGGTGTGATTGTGGACTTCGGAGAGTACCTGCGGCCGTCTATTCCGGAGACTCGGACTAAAATTGAGGCGTATTTAGGACAATGAGTATCCGATAACTATACTGTTAGTGATAAAGCAACTGCCGTCATCTCGTTTGAGGTGGCGGCAGTTTGCTGCAATAGGCTGTTATCTCGATATCCCACCGACACGGCCACGATCAATTCTGTCGATTCTCCAGTCATACAGTCCATCGGCAACATCTTTGAATGCCGGCCTGTCACGCCGGAGGTCGCGAGTTCGAGTCTCGTCCGCACCGCTTAAAATGCCTTTGCAGATATCTGCGAGGCGTTTTTTGTTTCTAGTGCCCCAAATAATGCCCCATTTTTAAGAGAAAAAAGAAATCTACACGCGTCTGGATTTGTGTGCAGATTATAGACTTTATAGACCGAACCGTACCTTCAAAAGCACCGAAGCTGGCCGAAGGGGGCTCAGGGTAGATGTATCAATAAGGTTGTTACTGGTGGCGTAGTTGAATTCGTGGTGGTTGAAGAGGTTGCGGGCTTCGATGCGGAGTTCGGTTTGGCCAAGAATCCAGGCGAAGGCCGGGTCGGCGAAGACAATATGGCGTTGACTGCCGACAATGGCATCGTTGAAGTAATGGTCAACAGAGCCTTCCAGACGGAAGTTTTTACCAAAAGAGAACTGACCAGTGAGACTTTGCTGGAGGTATGTGTAGTGGGAAAGGGCATCGCCGCCTTCTATCCGGCTTGTTACGATGGAGCCGCTACACCGGTAGAAGAGCTGAGCTTTGTCGGAAAGGCGTGTTGTCGCGGTGAGCCTTCCCTGCCACAGGCCGCGGCGGGATGGAATCAGCTGCTCCTGCCGCAGGATTTGGGCTTGCTGCCATGTACGGTTCAATGCGAAGCCCAGGGTTGTAGCCAGCGTATTGATGCGCTGGCTATAGGCAAGTTCGAAGCCATAGCGGTCGGAATGATGCGCGATGGGTAGGCCCTCCTGACGGACCAGCATGCCTTCGATGACTGAGCCCAGCAGCAGATCCTGGTCGGTGCGTGACCAGGTACCGCGCAGGGATGTCACCATCCCTATCCACGGGTTCTTGTATTCCAGACCGGCTGTAGCCTGCCGCCCCTTGCTATGTAGGAGTTGCCCGCTGCGGCGACCGATGCTGCGATAATCCGTCATCATATAACCAGTATAGAGGGAATTCACACCACCGACGCCGGATGTGAGGCGGGCATCCAGGTCGTAGCGAAGGTTCGTCGTAATTTCGCCGGAGATGGAGAGCCGTGGCAAGAAATGGAGATGCCGCTCCCGCTGGTCAGCATAATTCGTGAAGCGGGCATCGAGGGGCAGGTCGATGGAAATACGGAACGGGTCTCCGGTGTTGTATTCGAAGCGGGGAGCGAGAATGAGGTCGAAGCGGCGGAGAGAGAGGTCGTTGGTCATCGAATCGGCTGCCGGAAGTGTCTGGAGCCTGCTGTCGGCCAGCATAAAGGCAGATTGGAGGTTCTCGACCCGCGCATTGAAATGAGTCCGGACCGTCATCTGCCAGTAGCCGATGTTCTGCGACCATCGCAAGTTGTTCTGGCTGTCGAATCGTCTTGTGTGAAGTTGCTGCACAGCATTCGGCGTGGTTTCGTTGGCCAGGTCGGTGAAGGGCAGCGGAGAGACGCGAAGCGATGCCTCTCCTTCTGTATAGGACGTGTTGGACGTGACGGAATAAACCTGCTCGTCAAGACGGATCAGGTCGGAGAAGCGATTCTCTACTGAAAAGGCCGGACGGCGCAATTGCTCTCGGATGCTCCCGACTGTTCCTGTACCATCGTATATCCGGCCAGAGATATTCAGCCGCTCATCGAGATAGTGCGTGGCGTTGTTGTCTACGAGCCGGAGAGAGACTTCTGCCTGGTCAGTACGGAGTTGAGAGGCGATGAGTTCCTCCACTTCCACTGGCTGTTCCTGCAAGAAATAGTAGCGGGTCAGCGACCGGCCTTCGGCCGTCTGATGGTCGTGGATGTATGAAGCACGTGCCGAAAAGTCGACAGTAGGCCGTAGCCGCGTCAAGACATTGGCCGAGACCGCGTGGACTTTGTTCAGAAGATAGCGCGAGACGTCTACCGGCGGCTCAAAAGGTGTGCGCAGATGCAGCATCGAAGCGGCATTCTCTATGGGAGGTGTCTCAAACGACAATAGTTCAGATACCACGACATCGTCTCCGGTGTTGTTGGTCTTGTAGGTGAGCATCGTCTGGACTTTCCGCGTGAAATACATAGTCACCGCCTCGGCATTCCACATCCACGGCTTGTAGCCGCTGCCCAGATCCAGGGTTGTCGTCCAGGTGCCGCGGGCCGAGTCTTTGAGAATTAGGTTGAGCGCGGCCTGGTCGGGGCGTTCCAGCGATTCCAGCGCCCGGACGGGCTGGTGGCGTTCATAAACTTCTACCGAAGCGATGTCCGCTGCCCGGATGTTGTTGGTGGCTACGCCGTAGCCACGCCCCAGCATATCCATTCCTTCGATGTAGAAACGGTTGATCTCTTTGCCGTTATAGGAGATCTTTCCGCTCTTTTCCACCGTAATTCCCGGCATTTTCTGCAGCACCTCGCCGATGGAGCGGTCGGTACTGTCGCGGTATTGGGCCACGGTATAGATTAACGTATCTCCGTGCTGCCGCATCGGCGGCTCTTTGACACGTGCTTCCGTGATGGAGAGTGGTGCGGATTCCACAACTAGTGAAAGCTGCTGAGTCCGGGCTGCAATCCGTCGCTCCAGCGGCTTGATGTCGAGGGCGTTGCAGCGAAGCAACAGCGAATCGGCGTTGCCCCGGTAAGTCAATGAGAAAGCGCCAGCCGCATCCGCGTTTTGAAATCCGAGCATCGACTTTCCGTCGAGCGACATCAGCATTACGCCTACGCCAGCCGCAGGTCCGCCATTAGTCCCAGCGTACCGCACTGTGCCCGATACGACGGTCTGGGCAGAAGCGGCCACGCATAGCAGCAAGGCGGATGCGATCAGGAACAGGTGGTTGATTCTCATCTCTGGCTATCGTTTCAAATCCAACTCTTTGGGCCTGGCCATATGGTTTACGCCACCCAGCATTCCGGACATCCCTTTTTGACGTACTTCTTCCTGCATCAGTTCGTCCTGCCGGACTGACGCTTGAAAAATCTCCTCCCGTGTCCGATGCTTATACTCCTTTTTCCAGGCATGAAGCAGCACGGCCTGTCCTTCGGCAGGGGCGACAGAAACCAGCTGGTAGCCATAATGTCCCTTATCATCATACGCCTCACAAACCAGGCCCGGCAAGCCTTGGAGCTTCCACGGCCCCACGGATACGGGTATTTCCAAGGTGTACCAAGCGCTCCAGCGGCGGCCGCGGAATTCCGCTTCTGCCAGATGACATTCGTAATCGAGAACGGTTTTGACGGAGTCCCGGAACTCCCATGGCAGAGAGAGAGCTTCGGCATACTCCACTCCGCCATCAAAGCCGGAACGGACCGTCATCAGTCCCGGCTCCGGATAGTTCCAATAATAGTATTGAACGTCGTTGGACAACCAGTCCTGCAGGCGTCCTTTCTTGTTGTATTGGACGCCGAGGTTGATCCACTTGATGCTCCCGTTGGGCGTGCAGAACACGGAATCGGCCGTGACGCGGTCTTTGCTGAAAAAGGCTGCCGCCTGTCGCCCGACCTGCAGGATCATCGTGTCGGCCGTCATATGTCTTGACAGGGTATCTTCCATCCGCAAATCCAGATACCGGCATTCAAGAAGTTCTGGCTCCAATGCCGTGTGTTTTTGCGCAAAACCCACCTCCGCCAATGCCAGCAACATCAGCGCCCATAACAGTTTTGATGTCATATTTACTTAGTTATCAGGTATTTTGAAAAATATCGGAAGATTATATCTAACGGCTACATTCTTTCCTTCTTTTCGAGCGGCTTGTTCCCATTTCGGTGAAGTGCGGACTATCCGCAGCACTTCTTTGTCTATCGGAGAATCCGATCCCCGCAGTATCCGGGCATTGCGTATTTTCCCGCTTTTTGTCAGGGTAAACTGGCAGACGGTCAGTCCGCCACTGTGGCTGGTTTCTCGGCTCCACTGACGTATTTCATCGGAATAGGTCAACTTTGATTGCACCCACTGGGAGAATTCGTTTGTGCCCTTGCCATCAGCAAAGAGCGGTATTTCGTCAATCTCGGTAGGGGAAAGTGGCAGCAGACGCTTTTGAAGGGCTACCACACTCGAATCCCAACGTGCCGCCAGCGGCCCTTTGATCTGGAAAGTCACCGGAAGGATGCACTGCGCCATGGCGAACGATGTATCCCTGGCTGTCGCCGGCAAAGTTTGCGGGAAATGGTCGCGGACCAACGACAAGACCATTTCGTCGAGCGGGTCGCCGACACCCTGGATGAGGGCGACATTGCCAATTCCCCCATTATCATCGACGGTGAATGATACTTCAACAGTTCCCTGCTTCATGCAGTCATCCGGATAGGTCAGGTTCTTCGTGCCCCAAGCGACCAGATTACTGCTGAAAACCGGCTTGACAGGCAATTCTCCCCAAGGCGTGACGCCCTCAATCTGAGGCACCGGAAGAAAGTGGCTCTCGGCTTTAAGACCGGAGGCTTTTGTACCGGGCTCCAGGTATTTGGTAATGACAATTTCGTCGAGGATTCCGACGCCATCCCGCTCCTTTGCATACGGAATGTAACGCGGTCGGGCGGCTGTTCCGAAGGCAATCAGGAGCGCTGCAATCAGCACACAGGCACCGGCAATGCGCAAAGGTACGCTGGCTTTACGTGAGTCGTTTCCCATCCGTTCAAAGCGTTTCCGCGTCAGCGAGTGGCCCATGGCCGAGGAGATGTCGGGCTCGTGCCCGAACAACTGACGGAAGATCGCATAGCGGTACTCCTGCAGTCCGTAGCCCTTGCCCAGCACGTCTGCATCAGCCTGGTATTCCTGGACTTCTACCAGATACCGTTCGGACAGCCAGAGAAATGGGTTGAACCAGAAGAGAGACTTGAGCACGCTCTGGAACAGTTTCTCAGTCGTGTGACGGTGAGCGATGTGACTTGCCTCGTGTACGATGACCATTGCCCGGTCTTCCGGAGCGATATCGGGACCGATATAGAGCGTCTTGCCAAACGAAAAGGGAGAGTGGATGGAGGCGTGCTCCGCCAAAGTGTAGCTTTCTGTCCGAGTAAGTTTAGAAGCCCTGCGCAGTGCACGGATTTTCAGGATGCGATAGACAATCAGTGTCAGCAGGACAAACGCCACTGACGCATACACGCCGATTACAATCCATTCGGTTAACGAGAAGCCGGTGCCGGAAGTAGTTCCCCCGTCGAGGGCAGCGGTGTCGGCCGTTGAACCTGGTGTCCCGGTTTCAAGCACGAGAGAGGTGGATTCCACCGTATTAATAAACGTGGCCGCTGGACTTCCGTACGGGAAAACAGGTAGCCTCAAAGCTGGAATGGCCACGGCGAGTACGGCAGAAGCGAGCAGCCAGATGCGGCAGAAGCGATACGAAACCTTACGGGCGAGCAGCAGCTGGTAGAAAGCCAGCAGCAGACCGCCGCAGAGGATGGACTCCAAAATATAGAGGATCAACTTCATCCTTTACGGTCGTGCTTGAGCATTTCCAAGATCTTGTCGGTCTCCTCCACGGAGATGGATTTGTTGGATGAGAAGAAGTTCACCAGCCGGCTCAGCGATCCGTCGAAAAAATTATTGAGCACACCGGTCATATAACGGCTGGTGTAGTCTTCTTTCGATACCAGCGGATAATACTCATAGGTCTTGCCATAGGCCTTGTGGCCCACGAAGCCTTTCTTCTCAAGTACGCGAACCAAAGTGGATACAGTGTTGTAAGCCGGTTTAGGTTCCGGCAAATTATCGAGGATATCGTGGACGAGCACCTTCTCTTTTTTCCATATGACTTGCATCAGTTCGAGTTCCGCTCGGGTTAGCTCCGATACACCTTTATTTACGGGTCTGGCCATAGTTAGTCGAAGTGTTTCGACAAAGTTATAACTATTATTTTAGTTTTACAACTATTTTTTATTTGGTTGTCGCCTTTCAGAAGGAAATTGGTGAACCTATGCCCTAAAAGAATCAACTGCCGACACCTTAAACGAGAAGACGGCAGTTTGCTGCGATAGGCTGTTATCTCGTTATTCCGCCGCCACGACCACGATTAATTCTGTCAATTCTCCAGTCGTACTCACCATCAGCGACTTTTTTGACCCCTCTTTCTGCCCGGTTGGAGCCTGGGAGGATCCAGCGTTCGGTGAGAGGGAGAGGGCATAATGTGTGAGTTGGCAGTATTCCTCTCCGGTCATCTGCTAAAGGAGCTTTTCAATGGGTCACTTCCCAAGCTCAAGTTATGGATTAGGTATATCTTAAAGGCTTCTCCAAGCGCCATTTTGCGATTTTTCCTCAAAAAATGAGGTTTCGAGTATACTTTTGCTCAAAAAATGGTACTCAGAATATGCAGGGCGTTCAAAAAGAGCATATGCAGTTAAACAAAAATCCCTCCCGGAAGCGGAAGAGATTCTCAGTAAATCTGCCAAGCAAATGCTTGCGTTATGAGCGAAAGAAAGGGATTACTTGAACAAATCCACGGGGTTAATGGAAAGAAAGTCTTCGGCCTTCATTCCACCTTCCCCAACAACCAAGGATAAATATGGCTTGAACATGCCATTGAATTCCGAAAGCCCGCGATTCCACTGATCAGCGTTACTCTTGACCTCAATGGCGATCAACTTGCCATTCTTCTCCAGGACATAATCCACCTCGCAGCTTTCGCCATTTCGCCAGTAGTACACCTTGTATTTCCCGGCATACGCATAACTCATGATGTGAGCGCCGATGGCTGACTCATACAAGCGTCCCCATAAGGTCCGGTCTAAGATGGCTTCCTCCAGCGTTTTCCCGCAATAAAGGGTTTTCAGGGCATTATTGTAAACCTGATGCTTGGGAACAGAGTTCTTCTTCCTGGCCAGGTCATTGGCGTATTTATTCAATCCCGCAACGAGTCCGGCTTGAGACAACAGATTAAGATACCCCGTAATCGTCGTAGTGTTCCCTGCGTCATTCATCTGCCCGATCATCTTCGTTAGCGACAGTTCCTGACCGGAATAAGCCGAGGAGAGTTCGACTGTCTGCCTTAGGAGCGCAGGCTTGGTAATCTTCTCGTTGACGAGGATATCCTTGTTAATAGTCGCATCCACTATAGCCCCGCTGATATAATCCATCCAGCGCTCGGGGTCATCGATCAACTCTGCAGCTCCCGGATAGGCACCATAATAGATAAACTGTTCGATTGTAAAACCAAATGCTTCCTTCATCTCCGCATAGGACCAGTGCGAGAGGATAATCCGTTCGAAACGTCCTTCAAGACTGTCGGCCAGCCCCTTGTCAAGCATTACACGCGATGAACCCAGAAGGACGACTTTCAAAGGAACATCATTGAAGGTGTCGCTATCCCACTCCTTCTTAACGATTTCACTCCACCCAATGATCTTCTGGATCTCGTCAATGATCAGAATCAGCTCCGGTAGATGCTCCACCTTCATCTTTGCACGGGCAGCATTCCAGCAGTCGCTGATCCAGGAAAGATTCGTAACAGGGACGGCGTCGGCCGTGTAAAACATATAGGGTATCTCCTGCGACTGGACAACCTGTTTCATCAAAGTGGACTTCCCCACCTGGCGCGGACCCATGATCACTTGTATGAAACGTCGTTTTTCAGCCATGCGCTTCGCAAGCGTATTATACTGAACTCTCTTATACATAATTGTTTATGCTTGTTTTTCTAATTTTACTCAATCGACTGAGCAAATTTACTCAATTAATTGACAATATCAAATCAATCCATTGAATTTCGTCATCGAGTCGGCCTTGATGGAGTCCACGATGTCAATGTAGGGCTTCATGGCCTTGTAATCTGAGTGGCCGGTCCATTTCATTACGATATTCGGCGGAATACCCAGGGAAAGGGCATTCACGACGAAGGAACGGCGACCGGTATGGGTTCCGACGAGTTCCCATTTAGGATGGATCTCGTCAATGCGGACGTTACCCTTATACGAAGTAATGCGGATAGGCTCATTGATCTCGGCCAGTTTGCACAGTTCCTTGAGGTCTCGGTTCATCGCTTGGTTGGTATAGTTCGGCAAAGCCTTATCGCCATTGAAGGAAATATCCTTGTATTTCTCCAGAATAGCTTTGGTTATGTCGTTCAGTTCAATGGATATACTGTCCGCCGTTTTGACGGTCGTAATCTCGATATGGTCGCCCTTGATGTCGCTGCGGCGGAGGTTGTTGACATCTGAATGCCGGAGGCCGGAGAAGCAGCAGAACAGGAATCGTCCGCACCGCTTAAAAAGCTGCCTTTTAAGGGCGGCTTTTTTTATGCGGTTCATCCATCGCAGCGCAAACACAGTCCCCAATCGCCAATAATGGGGATTTCCTTTTTTCAGGATTATTCCGAACTTTGCCGCAGAATAAAGCAAAGAAATGATGAATCCTGTATTTGCGGCCTTGTTGATTCCATTCCTGGGGACAGCCCTGGGATCGGCGTTCGTTTTCTTTTTAAAAAGGGATTTGCCGCCACTGGTGCAGAAAATCATGCTGGGATTTGCTTCGGGCGTCATGGTAGCGGCTTCTGTGTGGTCGCTGATCATCCCGGCTATCGAGATGGGAAGCGGAACATCGGCCATTGTACCGCCGACCATCGGTTTGCTGGCAGGCTTCGCATTCCTGCTGCTGATTGACTATATCACGCCGCACATTCATCCTGCGGGCGGACCGGAAGGACCGGAAAGCCGACTTTCCCGCACGACCAAACTGGCACTGGCGGTCACCATCCACAATTTTCCGGAGGGAATGGCCGTAGGTGTCGCCATCGCGGGCGCACTGACGGCCGATTTCAACATGGCCGGCGCATTGGCCTTGTCGCTGGGCATTGCCATCCAGAATGTGCCGGAAGGAGCCATCATCTCCATGCCGCTCCGGGTAGCAGGGAACTCACGCATGAAGGCCTTCGGAATCGGTACCTTGAGCGGCATTGTGGAACCCCTCGGCGGCGCGCTGGTTCTGCTGTTGGCCACCTCTGTCCTGGGCATCATGCCCTATATGCTGGCCTTCGCGGCCGGCGCCATGCTCTACGTCGTCGTCGAAGAACTGGTCCCGGAGTACTCCCAGGGCAAGCACTCCAACATCGGGACCGTCGGATTCGCCCTTGGGTTCGCCCTGATGATGGTGCTGGATGTCGTATTGGGGTAATGGCGTTTGGCCGTTTTGCAGTTTTTGATTATTTTTGTTGTCCAAGGTAATCATTAAAGAAGCAACCCATGAAGCAACTCCTTTCCATTCCAGCCATGGCCCTGCTGATCATGTTCACTGCAGGATGCGGATCACTGGGAAACATCGCCAACAACCTGGGCCTGGGCGCGCACTCTTACACCTTCAACAGCCTGCCCCAGAATCTCAATGAACTGAAAGCCCTTCCCGAAGCGAGCTTGACCGACCCGTATGCCGTTGCTGCCCTTACCCTCGCCGCGCTGACGCGCTACGGCACAAGCAGCAGCGACTGCTTCGAGATGCTCAATTACCTCAAGGGACCCGAACCGCTTTCGGGTTATGAGAAACAATTCATCCGCGAACGGCTTGAAGGCAAGACTTACAAACCTTTTTCCTATTTCAGGGGAGCAACGCCGCAGAACAACTACACACCCAGCCGGCCTTACAAGGTCACGATCGACAGCAACCAATACTCCTTTACCACCGACGGCTCCGGCCATCAGTGGTGCACGATGTGGGTCACTTCCGGTGGCGCCGACAACCCGCGTTCGATCAAACTTCGCAAGAAAGGGAGCACCGGCCAATGGTTCCTCAACGACATCCAGTGTCTGAGCGACATCCGGACGCCGGCCAGCCAGGACAAATGGTATTAGGATTACGCTTCTGACGGTTCCGGCTCCGGCCGGAAGAAACTGAAATGGACATTGCCGTACTTCTTCTCCTTCACGAAGGAGGGATGTGCGGCAAAGTTGTAATCGGCCGGATGCTCGAGGATCAGGTAGCCCCCGCCATGGACCAGGCCTCTTGAGAGAACCTTGTCTGGGATCGTATCGAGACCTTCCAGGGCATAAGGCGGATCGGCGAAAACGATGTCGAACCGTTTCGTGCAGAGCGGCAGGAAATCAAAGACGTTATGGCGGACCACCTGCACCGTCTGCGCCAATCCCAACGAGGCGGCTGTCTTCCGGATAAAAGCCGCATTGGTCGGATTCATCTCGACCGCAATCACGCTGCCGGCACCGCGGGAAGCAAACTCGAAGGAGATACCGCCCGTTCCGCCGAAAAGGTCGAGGACGGCGAGATCGTCGAACCAGTATTCACTGTCGAGCGTATTGAAGAGTCCTTCCCGGGCGAAATCGGTCGTCGGCCTGGCTTCGTAGCCTGCCGGCGGATTGATCGCCCGCCCGCGCAGTTTGCCCCCGATGATCCTCATAGCATCTCCACACTGGCGAAATGGCGGAACAGATCGCCTTTGATGGTGTCACCCGCCTCGCCGAAGAAATGGACGGTAGTCACCTGCGGGTTGATCTGGAATTGCTTCAGGGCGGCGAAAAGGAAATACTGGGCGGTCACTTCATCGACGGCAGGATAGGCGTTGCAGAGCAAGAGCCGGTCGCCGGCGGCAACCACGATTTCCACCGTCCCCTCGCCCAGATGCACCACCACTTTGTTATACCGGTCGAGTGCCGCGGCCGCTTCCACCATATCGGCGATGCGGCGGGCGTCGTCATCCGCCCCGGCATAAAGAAGAACTGCCTTGTAGCAAGGCAGTTCTAAACTTTTTACCGAATCGGATTTCTCGAGGATGACCACTTTGGAAAGCAGGTCCGCCGCAGTTTCCGGCGAGAAATACGCTTCCGGAATGAGGGTGAACTTCAGCACTACTCCCAGTTTCCGGCGTTGTTGTTGGCGTTGTCCACCGATCCGACCATGAAGCCGGGATAGCGGTCGGTATCCTCACGCTCTGCCACCAGGTTCACGATCTGCTGACGGTCCATGCCTTTGAGCAGCGACCAGAACGGCATCTTGGCTTCGAAAAGCGGCACATCCACACCGGACACCTGCTTGACGACGGTGCTCATGATCACCGTGTCACCCTCGGAGAAGGGGATGTAGCGAAGATTGTTCACATCGAACTTCGTACGGCCGGTGAAGAGCGTATCTTTCACAGCGGTCTGCTGCGGGATACGGACGATCAGGTGGTTGTCGCCGGCTTCGTAGAGTTCAAACAGTTTTTCCATGAGTTTCTCGCCCTTGAGGTTCTTCAGGCCTTTCTTGACAGCTTCCGTGTGGAGGACGGCTACGGAGTCATCCTCGGAACCGATCTGCCGCATGATGGTGATCCGGCCGTTGTTGTAGAAGTCGATCAGCGAGTCCATCACCGGTGCATAGTGACCGTAGGTGTCACGGTAGGTGACCTGCAGGGTACGGATGTCCTTCAACTGTTCGACAGCCACGTTCTGGCGCTGCTGCAGTTCTTTCTTGAACTTCACCGGTTCATTGATGCTCCGGAAAAGGAGAAAAGCCAGCCCGATGATCACAAGGGGGAAAATGAAATAGGTTAAAAGTTTTCTCATATTGTTGAATCTTTAATATTGTCTCACGTCAGTGCGCGGTCTGCCAAATTCGATTTGACTTACAAAAGTAAAAAATATATTTCAAGACTACAATATATTTTTAAATTTGCGTCAAGAAAAAACAGACCCGACCTACCTATGTCGATCGATACCGAACCTTTCGAAGTCTTCCTGTCTGAAGCCCGCGACATCGTGCTCATCGGCCATTTCAACCCCGACGGCGACGCCGTCGGCAGCGTCACGGCCGCCTGGCACTATCTCCGGTCCCGCGGCAAGCATCCCCATATCCTTCTGCCAAGCCCCTACCCCGAAAGCATGTCCTTCCTGGAGCCGAACGAACAGAAGATCCTGATCTGTGAACAGAATCTGGCGGAGGCTCGCCGTCTGGTAGCCCGGGCCGACCTGCTGATCTGCCTCGATCTCAACCGCCTGGCGCGCACGGAATACCTGGAAAGAGACATCCTCGAAACTCCGGCCAGGAAGGTGCTGATCGACCACCACATAGCCGCTGAACTGGACCGCTTCGACCTGGCCTTTTCCACCATCGACGTTTCTTCTACCTGCGAACTGCTTTACCAAATCCTGCTCGCAATGCCCGACATCGACGGCGACCCGGCCCGCATCCCCCTGCCCTGCGCGGAATCGCTTTACGTGGGCATGATGACCGATACCAACAACTTTTCCAATTCGGTCTTCCCGGGCACCTTCGACATGGCCGCCCGGCTGATTGCCCGCGGCGTGGACAAAGACGACTTGCAGGAAAAGGTACTCAGTTGCTACAGTGTCGCCCGCACCCGCCTGATGGGTCACATGGTAAAGGACAAAATGGTCATCCTGCCCCGGCACAAGGCGGCCTACATGCTGCTGAGCAACAAGGAGAAAGAACAATATCAATTCGTGCCTGGCGACAGCGAGGGATTCGTCAACCTGCCGCTGGCCATCGCCGATGTGGAAATCAGCGCCCTCTTTACCGAGAACGCCGCCGGCGAATACGTCCGCGTATCCCTCCGTTCGAAAAGTCGCATCAACGTGAACCGGCTTGCCGTCCGGTTTTTCAACGGCGGCGGACACCGCAACGCTTCGGGCGGACGGCTTTACCTGCCGCTGGAAGAAGTACCTGCCTACTTTGAAAAGGCATTGGATGCCTATCCCGACGAAGAAAAATTTTCATAAGGCACGACTTTTGAGTAAATTTGCAGGTTATTCAATCATTTCGACGATGAAGCTGCGCCTGATTCCTGTCCTGGCCCTTGCCCTCTTGCCCGTTCTCGCCTGCGAAAGCGAGGTGCGTGAGGCCAATGTCAACCAGGACAAGTATATCGACAGCTACATCAACGATAATTATGCGGAGAATACCGTGTACCACAACGGCGGATCGAGCCGGGTCGTGCTGATAGAAGGGCCGCAAGGCGCGCCCGTCATCGAAAAAGGCGACTCGGTTTATCTGTACTATGCCGGCTACACCTTCAGCCAGCGAGGCCCTGAAAACTGCTTTGTGATTGACAGCGGGATGGTGCGGATCGGCGCTGGCGACCTGATTCGGGGGCTGGAAGAAGGACTACCCGGTGCCCGGCAGGGCGAAGAGGCCCTGGTCCTATTCTCTGCGGACGACGGCTACGGCACCCAGTCCGTCGGGCTCGTGCCTGCCAACACGGCCCTGCTCTTCGACGTGGGCGTGGCCATGATCAAAAAGAACCATTGACGTATGCGTATCAGTAGAACATTCTTTGCAGCGATGCTTCTTTCCGGATTTCTGGCCGTCTCCTGTGCCGTCACGCCGGAAGAAGACACCAATTATTCGTCCGACCGTGTGATGAAGGCTTGGCTCAACATCCACTATCCCGGCGTAAGCACCTTCGAAGACACGGGTGCCTACGTGCTGGAGATGGAACCGGGCAACGGTCCCGCCATCGGTGACAGCGCCTACGTCTGGACCCACTACGTAAAACGGTCGCTCAACCAGACCATCACCTCGACCAACATCCAGCAGCTCGCCGAACAACTGGGAACCTATAGCGCCACCACCTATTACGGCAGTGACATCTGGCAGGTAGACAAAGGTTACCTGCCCGATGGTCTGGAAGCCGTGCTCAAGACCATGCGTGGCGGCGGACACGTAAAGATCGCCCTTCCCATCTCCGCATCCAATCACAGCAGCGCCATCTACTCGGCCTTCACCGGCACAAGCGAGTCGGAAAACCAGATCATCGACCTGACCGTCGATACTGTCGTAAACGATATCTACGACTATCAGGAGCGCACGATGCGAACCTGGTTCCAAGAACACTACGCCAGCACGGATACGATTTCCGAAGGACTGTATTTCAAGAAACTGATCAAGAAAGAGGCGGAAACCGACACCATTCCCGAAGGTAATTCCGTCAGCGTCCGCTACATCGGCCGCCTGCTCGACGGCACCGTCTTCGACACCAATATCGAGGACACTGCCAAATTCTACCGCATCTGGAAAAGCGGGGGCTCCTACACCGGCCTGACCATCAACTTCTACAAGACGGACGACACCAAGCGCAAATCGGAAAACAGCGTCGTGGATGGCTTCGCCGGTGCCGTGATGCACATGAATTACGGGGAAACCGCCGTCACGGTGTTCAATTCCAAACTGGGATACCAGGAAAAGGGCAGCAGGCCCTCCATTCCCGGATACTCGCCACTCTGCTTCTGGCTCTATACCGAGCCGAAAAACTGATTCTGATTACAGATTGGATACGACCTGCACGCCCGCCGGGATCACCTCGATCCGGACGGGCGTGATGCCGACCGGCTCGCCGTCCACCTCCATGTAAGAATAGGGAGCTGCCGATATCTCGACCTGCCGGCCGCGGGTATGTGTGACCTCCTTGTGCTTGAAGATGTCCCCTTTGAACAAGGACGGCACTTTCAGGAGGAATTTCCACTTGCTGAGTTTCCCGACCACAGTTACGTCGATCAGCCCGTCATCGGGAACGGCATCGGGCGTCTGCATCATGCCGCCGCCACAATACTTGCCGAGTCCCAGGGCCACGGAGAATGCAGGGCCGCGATAGAACTCCTCTCCGTCTACCGCCACACGGAAGCGAAGCGGCTTATAGGACAGGAACCCCGTCAGAAGCGATTTGAGATACTGCTTGTCACCGGCATGGCCGCGTTCCTTGGCCAGGTCGAAACGATGACATACTTCCGAATCGAAGCCCAGGCCGCCGATGTTGATCATATAACGGCAATAGGGCTTGCCGTCCATGCGCGTATGGACCCGGGCGACATCCTGCACCCGTGTATGGGCAGCTGCTCCGGCTATCAGTTCCACGGCCTTCTTGTAGTCATGGGGAATCTGGTGCAGGCGGGACCAGTCATTGCCCGAGCCTACAGGAATCAGTCCGAGGGTCACTTCGGACGGAGAAACCTCCGACTGGGAATAAAGGCCGTTGAGCACTTCGTGCATGGCACCGTCACCGCCGATCACCAGCAGTTTCCTATAACCGTCACGCACAGCCTCCTTGGCCAGTTCTATGGCATGATAGGCGTGGTCAGTGATATGCTCACTAAAGTCTATTCCTTTGTTATTTAATAATTTAGCGATATCCGGCCAGTCTTCGAGGGCTTTCCCGCCACCCGAGCGGCTGCTGACGATCACATTCCATGCAGACTGGATTGTCATGATTCAGGTGTTTAGCTACGCGAATTTAATAGTTTTTTTTCGTATTTTTGCAGGTTATGGGAAAGATCATCGCAATCGCCAACCAGAAAGGCGGTGTCGGCAAGACCACCACCGCCATCAACCTGGCCGCTTCGCTCGCGGTCCTGGAATACAAAACCCTTGTCATCGACGCAGATCCGCAGGCGAATACCACCTCCGGCCTCAACTTCAACCCGGACTCGAAAGAACACGACACGCTCTACGAAATCCTGATCGGCGAACGGGATGTGGACAGTGTCATCAAGCCGACCGATCTGGAAAGGCTCGACATCATTCCTTCCCATATCAACTTGGTCGGCGCCGAGATCGAGATGTTGGAAGTGCCTGGAAGAGAGAACGTGCTGCGCAACGCCCTTGCCGCCGTCCGGGACCGGTATGACTACATCGTGCTCGACTGCGCCCCGTCGCTGGGCCTGATCACCATCAACGCCCTGACTGCCGCCGACAGCGTGATCATTCCCGTCCAACCGGAGTATTTCCCGCTGGAGGGGCTGGGTAAACTGCTCAACACCATCAACATCGTCCGCACACGCCTCAATCCGCAGCTGACCATCGAAGGCTTCCTCTTCACGATGTACGACAGCCGTCTGCGCCTGCACAACCAGGTGGTGGAAGAGGTCAAGACCTACTATCCCGACATGGTTTTCAAAACCATGATCACCAAAAACGTCCGGCTGAGCGAAGCTCCTTCCTACGGCAAGCCGGCCATTCTCTACGACGCCCGCTCCGCCGGCGCTGACAATTATCTCAACCTGGCCCGGGAAATCATCAAGAAAAACGAATCATGGCAAAGAGAGCAGCTTTAGGAAGAGGTCTGGGCGCCCTTTTGGGCGATGCCGCACCGATCAAGGAAGTCCGTGAAATCCATCGGCTGGTAAACGGCAATCCTGCCGCCGTGGCCGATATTCCGATCGACCAGATTGTTCCCAACCCCTGGCAGCCCCGCGCCGATTTCGATCAGGAAGCCCTGGAAGAATTGGCCTCGTCCATTCGTTCCCTGGGTATCATCCAACCCCTGACCCTGCGGCAGACAGGGCCCGCCAGTTATCAGATCATCAGCGGGGAACGCCGCTACCGGGCTGCCAAGGCCGCCGGCCTTACCCAGGTACCCGCCTACATCCGGCAAGCCGACGACGCCGCCATGCTGGAAATGGCCATCGTGGAAAACATCCAGCGGGAAGACCTGGACCCCATCGAGACGGCACTCAGCTTTCAGCGGCTGATCGACGAATGCAATCTCACCCAGGAAGCCATGGCCCTGCGCGTGGGCAAGAAGCGGGCGACCGTCACCAACTACCTCCGCCTGTTGAAACTGCCTGATGAAATCCAGAAAGCTCTCCAGCTTGGCAAGATTTCTGTGGGACACGCCAAGGTTCTGCTGGGCGTTGAATCGTCCGGACAGCAGCGGAAGCTTTGCGAAGGCATCGTCCGGGGCGACTGGTCGGTGCGGCAACTCGAACAGAAAGTGCAGGCGCTTGCCCGGAACGGCCATCCCGTCCAACCCGCGGAAGAAGAACTGCCAGAACTGTTCTACAACCTGGCCGAACGGATCGGCCGGCACTTCGACAACAAAGTCTCGGTCCGCCGGACTCCCAAGGGAAGCGGAACCATTACCATCCATTTCGACAACGATCAACAAGTAGCCCGTCTCCTCGAAGACTTGAACCGATAAACCCCGTGCGCCGATTCTTACTCACCGTCCTGTTGCTTGCCTGCGTCTGCGGCAGCTTGCATGCCCAGTTCCGGAGCACGCGCAACGACGTATCGCGGATCAACAATGCCGGTACGGTCTCCGGTCCTCCGGGTTCCGAAACGAACAATGTTGCCGCAGCCGACACCACGGCTGCCGTCGATTCGGTGCAGGGTTTCTCCATCCGGAAACTGGTGCGCGGCTATGCAGGCCGGGACACGCTGACTCCGGGCTACATGCTGCTCGGAACGGCCATTCTCCCCGGTGCCGCCCAGATGTACAACCACGACTGGTGGAAAGTTCCCGTCATCTATGCCGGCATCGGCGCCGGCGTCTATGGAGGCATCTGGAGCAACCGGCAATGGCACCAGACCGGCGAAACGAAATACAAATATTACCGGACGGCAAGCTATCTGGCCGCAGGCCTCTTCTACTGGGGACAGATGCTCGACGGCGTGGCCTGTTTCAAGACCGATTTCCGTGCGCCCGTCCCGGCCAAGTCCACCATCTACTCCCTCCTCCTGCCCGGTCTGGGGCAAGCCAACAACGGAGACTGGTGGAAGATACCCATCTGGACCGGAGGCCTGGTCGCCTGCGGCTACTTCTACCATTTCAACGATATGCAATACCGCCGTTTCCGCTGGATCACCCAAGTGGCTGACAACAAAGAAAGCGGCTATGTCGGCGGCATCACGGCCAATCAGGCGGAGACCTACCGCGACACCTACCGGCGCTATCGCGATTACTCGATCCTGGCCACCATCCTGGTTTATGCGCTCAACGTCATCGATGCGAATGTATTCGCCTATATGGCGGATTTCGACGTGAGCGACAACATCGCATCGCTCGAGGTCCAGCCTACGCTCATCCAGCCGCTGACCCCGTTCTATTCCTGGTACGACACATCCTCCTCCCCCGCCGGCACACCGGCACTGGGGGTCAACCTGCAATTCACATTTTGATTTTTTATGAAACGTTTCTCCCTTTTCCTCCTGCTTGCCGCTTTTCTCCTCTCCCCTTGCCTAAGCCATGCCCAACGATTGAGCGAGAAAAAGCGGCAGAACCTGCTGATCGAAGAGCTGCAGCACCGCATCGACTCCCTGCAGATGGCTTTCGATTCGCTGTACAATGAGTACCAGATGCTTTCCGCGCCGGCCAACGACGAGGATGGTGACATCCTGGTGGACGATGACATCGAAAACCTTATCGAGTACAACTCCGACAACATCGACTCCCTGCTGAGCCTCTATTACATCCAGAAGCAGATCGACGTCAACGAGTTTGACGTCTCCACGCTGGAACTCGACTCCCTCACCAGCAACATCCCCGACCAGGTTTACATCGACCGGCTCCAGAAGATGAACTCCTTCATCCCGGTCCAGTTCAACAAGGCGGTCAAGAACGCCATCATCCGTTACACCGAACGGATGCCCATGGCCACCTCCCGGATCATCGGCCTGTCCACCTACTACATGCCGCTCTTCGAGGAGATCTTCGACGAATACGGACTTCCCCAGGAACTCAAGGCAATGGCGGTCATCGAGTCGGCCCTCAATCCCCGCGCCGTTTCCCGTGCCCGTGCCAAAGGCATGTGGCAGTTCATGTACAATACGGGCAAGATGTACGGTCTGGAAATGACCTCCTACGTCGATGAGCGCTACGATCCCCTTACCGCATGTCGTGCCGCGGCACGCCTGCTCAAAGACAGCTACATGATCTTCGGCGACTGGTCTCTGGCCATCGCTTCCTACAACTGCGGTGCCGGCAACGTGAGCAAGGCCATCCGCCGCAGCGGCGGCAAGACCGATTTCTGGGAGATCTACAACTACCTGCCCCGGGAGACCCGCGGTTACATCCCCGCCTTCATCGCGGCGCTCTACATCCTGGAGTACTACCCCGAGCACAATATCGTGCCCACGCCCGTCTCCCTTCCCGCCGCAGTGGACACCTTCCACGTCAACAAGATGCTCCACTTCCAGCAGATCACCGACAACATCGGAATCCCCATCGAGCTGGTGCGCGACCTCAATCCGCAGTACTTCCACGACATTATCCCCGGAACTCAGAAGGAGTATATCCTGAGGCTCCCCTTCAACTACAGCAACGCCTTCGCCGAGAAGGAGAAGCAGATTTACGCATACAAGGATTCCACCTTCTTCAACGAGGTGGCGATCAAGAAGATAGCCGACAGCCCCTCATCCGACCAGGGCGGCCGCATCATACATAAGGTCCGCAAGGGCGAGACCCTCTCCTCGGTTGCCTCCCGCTATCACACCACAGTATCCAACATCAAGCGCTGGAACGGCCTGCGCGGCAATACCATCAAGGTGGGCCAGAGGCTCAAGATCTACGGCAAGTCATCCGGCGGCTCGTCCTCCTCGTCAAGCGTAGCGTCGAGTTCGGGCAGCAGCAGCGGCAGCAGCACATACGTCGTGCGAAAGGGAGACACCCTCTCCTCCATCGCCAGGAAGCACGGCATCTCGCTCAATGCCCTTCTCAAACTCAACGGAATGAATATGAAGAGCACTATCCGCCCGGGTCAGAGACTCCAGGTAAGATAGGCAGCGGCTTCATTCTCCGACATACGGAGCCATATTTCGGCTTTTCGGACGGGAGCGTACTTTACCAGAAGGTACGCTCCCGTTCCCTTTCCGTACAGGGTGGCGCCGGCGAAACTCTGCGGCACTCCGCTCTGGTAGAGCTAGACCCTGGAGCCCCCTCC
>JAEEGK010010940.1_pt1 | contig 20848 bp, 15 predicted proteins | sample 8958771 | NCBI WGS metagenome assembly JAEEGK01 (sample SAMN16246547, study PRJNA631951) | gut metagenome | biome: gut microbiome; feature: rumen; material: SC-attached | host: Bos | place: Iran: Karaj | collected 2018-10
AAGCACACTAGGGCTACGCCCGTTTCTATGCCTTCGGCGTTTGATGGTTCAAAGTTCAAGGGGTTCAAAGTTCAACGTGAGCGTAGCGAACACATTCGTGGATATTCGTGAGATTCGTGGTTTCTATGGCTTCGCCGTTTCTAAGTTTGATGGGCTTTGCCCGTTTCAAGTTTCAGGTTTCTACGGCTTCGCCGTTTCTAGGTTTCAAGTTGTTGTGGCAAACCTTATTCAAAAATTCTCCTATACGCTTCTGCTTTCTTTTCCAGTTTCATTGGAAAAGCCCGCGAACTTGACGGCATACGATAGAATCTGTATTCCTTTCCATCAATGTTAAAAGTGGCATATCCACCGACTTCGGGGACTTTGCAACCGAGTTGTGCGGCTATTGTTTCAGCCGACTTGCCGCCTGTGGAAACTACTGTGCGGCATTGTGGAATCTTGCGCAAAAGAGCAGGAATATCGGTTGGCTCTACGATTTCCAGATGGGCATCGGAAGCATTGTCCATCAGCCGTCGCACCGAACTGGCGGCATCGAAGATTGCAATGTGCTTCTCGGTACAGAATTTCACAACCTTGTCGTAGCAGAACTCGAACTTCTTTCCGTTGGCTTCCACAAAGTAGTCCTTGTCGTTGAAGAAGATAAGTCCCATGATGCGCCACATGTCGTTTTGTATGTTCGGGTAGTAGAAGTCCATCGACCAGCGCTCGCGCTTAGGAGGAAAGCTCCCAAGCATAAGTATTTCGGCACCATCGGGAAGAAATGGTTGGAGAGGATGCGCTTCTATTGGAATGTATTCTTGTTCGGTGGTTGGCATGTGAAAGCCTTAGATTACAAGGTCTTCGTACTTAACTTTTGGGACATAATGTATTCCGTCCTTTCGGTAATATACGTGGCTGTCGGATTCGGAAATTGAAACCATTTCAATCTTTTCGTCGCCCTTACCGATTGCAACTATTGCCAGCGGTTCGTAAGGCAACGAAAATTCGCGTTTGATTTCCTCTTTGTTGAAGGCGCAGATGATGATGCCGTTGAGTCCCATTTCCACTGCTTTCAGCAGCATCGACTGCATTGAAATGCCAAGGTCGATGTCAACAATCTTGTTTTCGGCAGCGGTTGAGCAGATGATAACAAAAGCTTCTGGCTCAGTCCCTTCGAAAGGCAAATGCAGTTCGGGTAAAGCACCGCCGAGATGAATGTTTTTCAAAACCTTCTCGGCACCAGTATCCTTGGTTACAATCTTGAACCTCAGCACCTGCTGGTTGCGTCCCGACGGAATTTTTGTGTTAACAGCCACAATGCGTTCCATCATTTCGGGGCGTACAATGTAGTCCTTCTTGTAGCCTCGGTAGCTGCGGTTTTTCGCTATGAGCGAATCGATTGAGTTTATGTGTTTCGGGTGCGACTTTGCGCTTCCTTGTCCGAAAACTTCCTCGTATCTGTTTTCCAAATAATTGTCTGCCATTTTTTTATTCTTTTATTGTTTCATGAATTTACATGTGTATGACTTAGTGTTGTTATACATTCGTACAAAGTATAATCCATTAGCCATGTCTGAAATGTCGATGCAAGCACCTTCCCATCTCGATGAGGCATCAGTTGCGAGCGATTTGACAACTGCGCCTTGCTGGTTGATTATCTCCACATTGTAGCTTCCTTCATCGACATTGTTTGAAATGAAGAAAAGAACTTCAGTGGCTGGGTTGGGGAAGCACTTAATGTATCCGTTGCCTGTTTCAATGTTTTCAATTGTTGTTGGATTGTCTTCTGGTTCAACTACGAAAACATGCGGGTCGGGTTCTCCTATGTATGGATGAGTCTGCACTTGTCCGTTTTCGGTTTCTGCCTTTATGTAGTATGAAACTTTCTGCCCACGTTGTAAACCATCAAAAGAGAACGAATATTCATCATTGGAGACATTTGTCATTGTTTCCGAAATGTATTCGCCATCGTCAATCTTGAAGAAAACTTTTGCACTGGTGATTGATCCTCCATTGCCGATGGTGTAGATGTTTGCAGTGATTGTGTAAGTTTCTGCATATTCAACGGTGTCGAGGATAGGGTAGTGGGCAATGCGAAGCATGTCGAAACGAGGCACTTCGTGCGTACGGCAGTGCAATGCATCTGTTCCTTCCCATGGTGCGCTGCTTATAGGATTGAAGCCTATTACTTCGTAGCCAGGCATTGCCTCTTCGTAAACAGCCTTTGCGTTGGCATTGTTTGTCGCATCGCTATTCGGGAACGCAAGGTAAACTTTTCGGTTAAGTATCAAAGAGTTGGAATAAGGTTGTCTATTAGGGCTGTAAGTTCTGTAAACCTTGTACTTGTTGCCGTACGAACTTGTCTGGTTTGCCCAGTAGTCGGCCATTGCCTCGTATGCGGCGTATTGCGTGTTAGTTGTAGGTACTTGGGTAATTATAACCTTGTCAACATCGATGAACTTGCCCCAGCAGTCGATATGTGCAATGTAGTCGCCCAGCGGGTCATCGAGGTGCATATAGTTTGTAATTCCGAGGTAGTTCTTGAATATAGTGTCAAGTTGAGCTGGCGTATATGTGTATCCGTCTTCTGAATTTTCGACATCCAGTGATGCAGAACACGATGCAGCAACGCCAAGTCCATCGGTCATGTAGTTTCCTCCAGTATGCACTACATTCATACCAAAGACAGGCTTGTCGAAATATGAGCCGAAGTAATTCGTAATCTCATCGTCGTTAGGACGTGGTCGGTTGTAAACATAGTCAATCATTCCAATTTGTTTGTCGCCATACTCGATGAACCACGGGCTGTAGTCGCGGCACCAGTACGAGTCGATTTCGTGAGTTACAAATTTCAAGTGATTCATATTAACGCCATTGTTCTGCAAGGTATTTCTAACAGACGACTGACTGCTTGATGCGCATATCAAGTAAACGGTATCTTCCTGTGAAAGTTCGGCTATAAGCGAATATGGTACTCCAAAACTAACGCCGCTGCCCCAATAACTTGGCGGAGCAGCCACAATTACGCCTTGATTAGGTTCAAATTCGGCTATGCTTCGCGGATTCTCTGGCGGGTCGGTTACGATAAGGTCGCGAGTGTTTCTTTTTGCCGAAAGTTCTTCCCAGCGCAAAGCATGATACTTACCTCGCAGTTCCTGTGGAATTTCCTGTGCGAACATTGCCGATGCAAACAGGATTGATAGAATTGTTATGAATGACTTTTTCATGTTTCTATGTTTAAAAAACAATGGCATCGCACTTTCGCACAATGCCATTACAAATATCGTCTTTTATTATTTTACAATAGATAGATTCTTGGTTATAACCGAATTGCCGATGTTTGCCTTAACTATGTACATTCCAGCCTTCAATGCTGAAGTTTCAACAGAAACATAGTTTTCGCCCTGCTGCATATTGGTGCTGTCAATAGTCTTTACCAATTGACCTACAGCGTTGTATATGTAAATTGAAACTTCGCTGTTGTCGGTAAGATTAAGGTTGATGTAAGTGTTGTCGTTTGCAGGGTTGGGGTAGATGTCCATTGAGTTTTCGGCAACATCTATGTCGGTATGTATGCTAACGGTTGAGTTTGCGTGTGTTGGTAACTTTATATCATCAATCCATGCGCAGTCGCTACCGCCAGTGTCTGATCTATCTTTTACATACGACCATTTCAATGTATGGGTTCCTGCTGTAACAGAATATGTCTGCAAGCTCCAATTGTCGCTTGTGCCAGCCCACTGACCTTTCATATCGCCGTCGATGTAGAAAGCAAGGTAGTCGTAGTAGTTTGTGCTACCCCAAAATGAACCAGGATTTTCGCACGAAACCTTCTTGTAGAATTCAACATTGTCAGCATTAAGGACTTCCAATGTAATTGTAAGGTCGCTGTTAGCATTGTTGCCAATATTGCCAGATTTTGCACAGTATTGACCTGCGTATGCACCTGTTGAAACGATTGTCCATGGTCTTGCACTGCTGTTTTCCCATGCATAGGAATCGAAGCTGTTGCTTTCCCAGTCTTCAATCTGAAGTCCTGCTGCCAGACCAGTGTTGAGACTTGCTGTGTACATTCCTGCTGTTTCGGTAATGTTGAAGTTCAATGTAGAGCCAGTCTGGATATTTTCGGGAATACTGATTTCGAATATTACATTCTGGGAACCGTTTACTGCTATTGCTGAGGTTTCAACTTCGCCAGTAACGATCGTAATATCAGTGTTGTTGCATGTAATTATTGCTGTTCCTGCTGCAAGTTGATTATGTCCTGTATTGCTTATGCTGAAAATCAATTTTACAGTTTCTCCGGCATCAATCATGCTGTTGTTGTTGCCGTTTTCCGAATCGTCAACGCGGACAAATTCTATTTCAGGTTTTGGAGCATTTACAACCATTGTAAAGTTTCCGCTTCTCGAATCCGAATTGTCGGCTGTTATGCTATACGAAAATGGAATGCTTGTCTGGTCGGCAATGCCATTGCGAACTGAGAATGTAAATGCGTTTTCCTTTGTCGATGTACCTTCGGCAGCAATGTTTCCAAACGATTCGCTGTCGTCGCTTATTGTAATGTCGGTGCTTGATGATGCGATTGTCATGTTTACATTGTTGGCAACTGCAACACCAACATTATTCAAGGTATAGTTCAATTTGATTGTTTCTCCATTGTCTGCAGCACCATTGTTGTTGCCTTCGTTGTCGTTGATAGTGTAGCCACCATTTACAACATACGGACCTTCGGGAACAATTACCATTATTTCTGTCTGGTAAGTTACCTTATTGTATGCTGTTGCTGTAAGTTTAACCGTGCAAGGTGCATCTAATCCTGCAATGTCAATAGTTGCAGTACCGTTGTTGACATAACCTGCACCAAGAATAACAACTTCACCATCAATTTCCTTTGTGATAGCGATGAGAGTTTCTTCTGCATTGCTGCTTACTTCGATTTCGTTCTGACCTACAGTAAGTACACTTGGGTGTGTAATTGTCATTTCCTGCGGAGTCTTGCTGCGGAACATAGTTGACGGGTCGCCAAAAATTGTCCATGCGTCGGCAGTGTTGACTCCGTCGCCTTCTGAACTGTTAGCAGGATGGTCTTGAATCATTCGGAAATAACCGTTGAATGAAATGCCACCAATTGTTCTCTTAATGTTTCCGTCAAGAGATTCGACAATGATGTCAACCATTTCGTCTTGTGCAGTCATAGGCGGGTTCCAGTCCTGACTGATCGTAGAACCGAGGAATGCAAGTGCGCCAGTTGGATTACCGTTCTTGCTTGCGCGAAGCCAAGCCTCTGCGAAGCAGGTTTTACCGTTGAAATCGCCGTTCAAACAAGCAACACTTATGATGAAAGGATATTTATTGGCATTGGTAAGAGCATTGACATGTGAATTTGTATAGCTTGTGCTTGCCCATGAGGTTTCATCGCCGTGACCGATATAGCAAGCAACTCCCACTCCATTGTTGAAAGCTGTTGATGTCCCCGCAACATCCGATGAGTATCCTGATCCTTGATTTACGCGGGTTACAGTGTATCCATAGGTTTCAAGATCTGTCTGTATATAGCCCATGTGTGTCATATCGCTTTCGGTACCATGTCCTTGGTTGTGTCCGCTACCATTACCGCCTTCGTTTGATGCACTGCCGTAAGCGTTTGTAAGCCAAGTGTCGCTTGTGGTAAGTTCCTTTTCGTATAGGATGACTTTGCGTACCATGTTGCTAATGTCGGCAACCGACTGTCCCGAGAAACGTCCGATGAATACATCAGCATAGTGGTCGTTTCCAACAAGATATGCATACTTGTTGTCTGATGTCATTGTTTCCGAAGACCAACCGGAACTATATGATGAAATGTTTGAAGGAACGTCGCCACCATCACCTACAAGAAGAATGTATGCAAGGTCGCTATGTTCATTGAAATAGTTGGTAATGTAGGTCTGAACATTGGTAGCGGTCGTGCCGATTGCGCTCATGAGGACCATTTCGGTTTCGATGCCCTTTTCGCGTTTCCATGCTATGAAGTCAGGCATTGCCGACTGGTAGGTGTCCTTGCAGATAATGAGCATTCTGCCAGGATGTCCGTCCTGCACCTGGGTGTAGCGAGTTTTGCTGCCGTAGTTGATGAAAAGGCGGCGATAAATGCTCTCGAACTCGTCAATTTTTTCGTAAGATGTTGTGAGTTCGTTTTCGCTTGGCTGTTGGGTGAACTTTACCTTAACGGTTATTTCTGTGAAAACTTTCAGCTGCTTCTGTACTGGGTTGTACTGGAACGGGAAGAAGCGAACCGTTGTACCGCGTACGTCCCTTATGCAGAATGCTTCGCTGTTTGTGGCATTAATGTTCGGAACAAAAGCGTCTGTGCTGTAGCACTTGCCGTACTCGTATGGCACAGTTGACGGATCAATCTTACGGCTTATTGAACCTTTCGAAGGAGCGATGCTAATATCATTTACCGTGATGTAGTTTGCATCAACGATTTCGGCTATAGCCTTGCCCTTTGCAGGGATGCGTACGGATGTTGCAAAGTATGGAACATCGGGAATACCTTTGTCCATATAGTTGATGCCATCGGGAGACCCGACTATTACTTCGGTGCCGTTAGGTGTTTGTACTTCGCTAAGCGAATACGAATTTACATTCAGCTTTAGTGTAATTCCGCTGTTATTTTCTTCGATGATTTGAACCGATGAGTTCTGTGGTTTCTGATTGTCAATGACTACCACCGATTGTGAGTTGACCAGCATTGCTGTCGCCAATATTGCGACGATTAACAAAAATTTCTTCATTGCAATTATAATTTGTAAACTGCAAATATAAACCTATTTTTCAAAACGAAATCAAAATATAATCCTAATAAATAGTAACACCATATATTATTTCATATATGGTATTTTTTGTGAGATTAAATAATGGTAGCAAAGATTATGAAAGAATAGGATTAATTATGCAATTTGTATCTGCAATATTTTTTGTAATTTTGCGCCCGTTTTTCAAGAAAGACTAAATGGCTAAGTTTCAGATAAAAGACATTTTCTATCCCAAGTTTTTCAGCGTGCTGAAGAAGGGATACACGAAGAAACAGTTCACAAAGGACTTGTTCTCGGGCATAATCGTGGGTATTGTCGCACTGCCTTTGGCAATTGCATTTGCTGTGGCATCAGGCGTTTCTCCCGACAAAGGTATTGTTACCGCAATAATTGCAGGCTTCCTTATTTCATTTCTCGGTGGTAGCCGAGTGCAGATAGGCGGTCCTACCGGTGCATTCGTAATCATAATTTCTGGCATAGTTGCTCAATATGGACTTGATGGACTGATGATTTCTACCATTCTGGCAGGTATCTTTATGATATTGTTTGGATTGCTGAAACTAGGTTCACTTTTGCGTTTTATTCCACATCCTTTGGTTGTCGGATTTACGAGCGGTATTGCACTGACCATTTTCTCAACGCAGATAAAGGATGCTCTTGGACTTGAGGTTTCGGATGTGCCAGCAGCATTCGTTGACAAGTGGTCTGTATACATTGACAATATTGGTACAACTAACTACTGGGCATTGGGAATTACAGTTGCTACAATTCTCATAAGCATAATAATAAACAAGTTGACTAATAAGATTCCCGGTTCGTTCGTGGCAATAATACTTATGACCGTAGTTGTTGCAATATTCGACATTCCAGTAACCACCATTGAAAGCATGTTCGGCGAAATCAAGGGAAGCCTTGCTATCAGCATTCCTGAAATACATTGGGAAAATGTTGGAAATTATCTGCAACCTGCAATCACAATCGCACTGCTTGGTTCAATTGAATCATTGCTCTCGGCAGTCGTAGCCGACGGTATGATTGGTAGCAATCACCGTAGTAACACTGAACTTATCGGACAAGGTATCGCCAATGTCATCACTCCATTGTTCGGCGGAATCCCAGCAACAGGAGCCATTGCTCGTACGGCAACCAACATCAAGAACGGAGGTCGTACTCCTATCGCAGGCATTATACATGCTGTAACGCTGCTGCTCATAATGCTGTGTTTTGGAAACTATGCTAAACTCATTCCGATGTCGTGTTTGGCTGGTATCCTTATAGTGGTTGCCTACAACATGAGTGAATGGCGCAGTTTCACATCAATACTTCGCGGTTCGCCGTACGACATTATAATATTGCTCGTCACATTCTTCCTCACCGTGCTTGTCGATTTGACGGTTGCTATCGAAATAGGTATAGTGCTTGCTTCGCTCATGTTCATGAAGCGAATGGCCGACAACGGCGAGGCAATTCTTAAGAACGACCTAGACACCAACACAATGGAAAACTATGATGATATTCCCGAGGGAATTGAAATTTACGAAATCAGCGGTCCGTTCTTCTTTGGTGCAGCAAAGCAGTTTAGCGAGGTGCTGAAAGGCCGTCCGGATTCCACTAAGATTCTGATAATACGAATGCGACATGTGCCATTTATGGACGAAACCGGCGAACGAAACTTCCGCGAGGCCATCAAGTCGCTTAAGACCGACAACAAGAAGATTTTCCTTTCTGGTGTACAGCCGAATGTTCGTAAGTCGTTGGATAAGTGCAGAATATCTTTCCTCATTGGCAAGGGCAACATACACGACAACTTTGATGCGGCATTGGCTCACGCAAAGGAAGCCTTGGCTGAGGAGGAAAAGTAGGACTTTTGTTTTAAATATGTGGACTATACTGGGATGCAAATTGGAATAGCGAATGGAAACTAAAGGAAAAATTTTGTCTAAAATTACCGGTACTTCGCTATTTGCATTAATCTGCAACTTGCTTCTGGTGTATGCAATTATGTTTGTCGCTCATCTTGAATTTCTATTCGAGAACTACAGCTATTTTTCTGGTAATCTTTCATTTTCGCATATTTGTGAAATGTATGTTGGTTCGTTGCGTTTCGATTTGTCCGGAATCCTGTATGTGAACATTTTGTATATAGTCCTAATGTTGTTCCCGCTTCATTTCAAGGAAAACAAGGTGTATCACAGTATATGCAAGTGGATTTTCTTGATTTTTAATGCAATTGCACTTTTGGCAAACCTTATCGATTCCGTCTATTTCAAGTACACCATGAGGCGTACAACGGCAACCGTTTTCAATGAGTTTGGCAACGAGGAGAATATGGCATCAATTTTTGGCAATGAAATACTGAACCATTGGTACTTGCTTTTGTTGCTTATTGTGCTGATGTTTGCGATGTACAAACTTTATAGAAAGCCGAAGACGGAAAGGAAAAGCCTTGTGTGGTGGAAGTATGACATTTCGTATTTTTTGTTTCTCGCATTGGCTGTATATTTGAGTGTGGTTGGTGTTCGTGGCGGTTTTACGCGGGCAACTCGACCAATTACCATAAGCAATGCAAATCAGTATGTTGATCATCCTGTTGAGGCTGCGTTGGTGCTTAATACGCCTTTTTCGATAATAAGGACAATAGGCGTTTCAACTTTTCAGAATGTAGATTATTTTGCAAATGAGGAAGACTTGGAAAATGTGTTTACACCTGTGTATAATCCTGTGGTAAACAATGAGTTCAAGCATAAAAATGTCGTTGTGCTGATAGTAGAAAGTTTTGGTCGCGAATACATTGGCGCTTTCAATAAGGATTTGGAAAATGGTACATATAAAGGTTATACGCCTTTTGTTGATTCTCTTATTGAACATAGTGCAACTTTCAGATATTCATATAGTAATGGCCGTAAGAGCATAGATGGAATGCCATCCGTCTTGTCATCTATTCCGATGTTTGTAGAACCGTTTGTGCTTACGCCGGCATCAATGAACAAGGTTAGTGGTCTTGCCGGTGAGCTTGGCAAGAAAGGATATACTACGGCATTTTTCCATGGCGCGCAGAACGGAAGCATGGGATTTCAGGCATTTGCGCGAAGTACTGGTTTTGGCAGATATTATGGTCGTGACGAGTACAATGCCGATTCTCGTTTTGGCGGCGATGCCGATTTTGATGGCACCTGGGCAATATGGGATGAGCCGTTCCTTCAATTTTTCTGCACTACAATGAATGAAATGAAACAGCCGTTTATGACGGCGGTATTTACGGCATCTAGCCATCATCCGTACAATGTTCCTGCTGAGTATGAGTCAGTTTTCCCCCAAGGTGATTTGCCGATTCACAAATGCATAGGTTACACCGACAATGCCTTGCGTAAGTTTTTCGATTCTGCACGCAAGCAAGCTTGGTTCGACAACACGATTTTTGTCTTAACGGCTGACCATACCAATGAAACAAGTCATGCGGAATACCAGACCGACATTGGCGGATTTAGTGTGCCAATAATCATTTACGAACCTGGTAATGATAGCATTGTCGGCTATTACGACAAGGTTGCCCAGCATATTGACATCATGCCTACTGTTTTGGGAATGTTGGGTTATGACAATTCGTATCTGGCTTTTGGTTGTGATTTATTCTCGACAAATGCTGATGAGACTTTTGCCGTGAATTATTTGAATGGAATATACCAGTATGTGAAATATGGTTATGTGCTGCAGTTTGATGGTACAGATACTAAGGCAGTTTATTCTCAGGATGATGTGTTTATGAAAAATAATCTTGTCGGAAAGGTCGAGTGCCAGCAGCAGATGGAAAAGGAATTAAAAGCAATTATCCAGCAGTATATGTCGAGGATGAATGCTGATAGGTTGACAGTAGAAAATTAGCCGTTTACAAACTCGTCGGCAGCTTAAACTTCATCGTTTCCATTGTGGCAAGATCAATCATAAACAAGGTATCTTTCAGAACCTTGCCTACGCCTGTAATCATCTTCACCACTTCGTTGACTTCCATCGAGGCAATCACAGATGGCAGAACGCCCATCACACCGCGGTTTACATTCCCGAGCGCAACAAGTTCCTTCTCGTTTGGATATAAGGTACGATAGTTGGCACATGGCGGCTGATAGTTGAACACAGCCAACTGGCCTTTTGTGTCGCCGATAGTTCCATAGACAAACGGCTTGCCAAGTGCCACGCAGGTGTCGTTTATAAGGTAACGTGCCGTATAGTTGTCGGTGCAGTCGATTACAATGTCATAATCAGCAACTACTGACTTTGCATTTTCGGCAGTCAGAAATGTATCGTATGGTACAAGTTTCACTCCGCTATTCAGACGATTGAGCGTCTTAACTGCAAGTTCGAGCTTCGACTGCCCAATTTCATCTTCGCGATACAGCACCTGACGCTGAAGGTTGTGCAACGAAACAACATCCTTTTCCATCAAGCCAATTGTGCCAATGCCTGCGGCAGTAAGATAAAGCGAAGCAACACTTCCCAAACCGCCAACGCCTACAACCAAAACTTTGGCATTTCTCAGTTTTTCCTGCCCTTCTGCGCCAAAGTTCGGAAGAACAATCTGACGCTGGTATCTTTCGAGTTCGTAATCGGTAAGCATACTATCTCAATGTTTTGTCCCAGTCCTTGTAAATCACATCGTAGCCCTGAGCGCGAATCATCTTTTCCATTTCGGCAGCCGAACGACCGTCGTTGATGTGGAACTGCTCCAGCTCGCGGTCGGGATGGGCATATCCGCCCGGGTCGGTGTGTGATCCTGCGCTTACCGATGTCACGCCAAGTGTGATGAAATGATTGCGCATATTGCTGGTTTCGCGCGTTGACATCGACATTTCAACATCGTTGTCGAAGATGCGGAATGCCCACAAAGTCTGAGCAAACTGCTTCTCGCTCATCAGGAAGTTGGGCTGGAAACCGCCTGCAGCTGGACGCATACGCGGGAACGAAAGGCTGTACTTGGTGCGCCAATAGTTCTTCGTCATAAAACGCAGGTGCGAAGCAAGGAAGAACATTTCGGTGCGCCACTCCTCAAGTCCGATAAGTGCGCCAAGACCAACGCGGTGTATTCCTGCCTGTGCAATCCTTTCGGGAGTACCGAGACGCCACTTGTAGTTGCTCTTCATTCCCTTGGGATGGTAAATCTTGTAGCGGCCTTCGTTGTAGGTCTCCTGATATATGTAAACACTGTTGCAGCCAGCCTGCTCCATACGCTTGTACTCCTCGACCTTCATCGGGAATACTTCAAGGTTTATGGCGGCAAAATGGTCGCGGCACAACTTTATTGCATGTTCGATGTAGTCAACACCTGCAATGCTAGGGCATTCGCCAGTAAGCAGTAGCACATTGTCATAACCCATCGACTTTATGACCTTTATTTCCTCCATAATCTCGTCGTCTGTCAAGGTCTTGCGGGCAATGTCGTTGTTGTGGTTGAAGCCGCAGTAGATGCAGTGGTTGCTGCACTCGTTCGACAGGTACATCGGGATGTACAGCAAAATCACCTTTCCGAAACGCTTCTGGGTAAGGTTGCGCGACATCAGCGCCATCTGCTCAAGATATTTTTCGGCAGCGGGCGAAATTAACGCCTTGAAGTCCTCCAAAGTCAATGTTTCCTTGCCCAAGGCACGGCGTACATCGGCATCAGTCTTTGCATAAATGCTTTTTGTAACTTCCTCCCAGTTAAGGTCTTTTATCGTATCATAAAATTCCATTGTGCATTCTCCTTTTATTCAATATTTATCTTTTCTTTCTATTTATTTTAAATTCAAAAACATATATTTTCACCACTTGTGAAAATCCTTAAACATTTCAACATAATCAATTCCAAATTTACGAATAACCATCGCATTGTATAGCCGTAATGCAAGTAAATCTTCGCCAAGACCAACCTCTAAGAAATACTTTTTCCTAAAATTTTCTAATTCCCTTTTTGTTTCGTCGTATATTTTTCTAATCTCTTCAACCGAACGATGATTTTTCTTCAATCTTTCTTCCATATCCAAGCGAATTTTCTCACAAAGCGCAAAATAAATATTCACGCACGCAAATATATTTTCGGTAGGATGTTCCTCGTATTCGTAATACGACTGGAACGGGTCGAATATTGTAAAAGATTGCCAATGAATAGAATCGTCAAGTTCTGTTATGTCAAGCAGAATCTGTACAACGAACTTATATTTCTGAGTAGCAACATAACCGTTTTGAATCGAGCTTTCTGATTGTGGTGGCTTTTCGTAAATGAATAATTTAACATCATTATTCCATTTTATATATGGTCTAATAAAAAGTCCGAAACTAAATTTATCAGTAGCATCTTTATTTTTGGGATAAAACGCTCTTAAGCTATCCCCAAAAACCAATTCCTTATTAGTGCTTGAATTATATTCAAAAGACGGATCTTCCCTTTCGAGATAATCAATCTTTTCCGATTTGGACTTGCTAATAGTGAATTTATAATTATTACTCCAGAAAACATCATTGTACGGGATTAGAGAAATCTTTCTGTAATCTGACGATTCTGCATAATAATCAAATATTGGCTCTATAAAAGGTTTCCCATAATCATATAAATACAAAAAAGATTTTGAATCTATTTTGCAAAATATTCCTTTCTCTAATCGTCCTAGCTTTCTGCTGTAATAATCAATAGAATAATCGTATTTCACTAATTCAGGTAATACATAACTGCCATTATCTGTAAAAGTTTCGTTTATGCGTAGCGAAACATTCCCAATGCTATCGTCAGTAAAAGAATAAAATGGATATATTGTCGCATTATCGGCAAAATAGTCGATTTGTTTCAAACTATAGTCTGACCTATCAATGAAAATATAACCAGAAAAATACTCTCCGCTTTTATCCTTCGGCGTAAAAAAGACCTTGTACATATCATCAGTAAATTCCATTTCCACATTGAATCTTTTTTTCATACCCGACAAGCCAAAATTAAGAATTGACGACGGGAATAAGTCTGACTCCTGAAATACATCAAAATGTTTGTATGTCTCGGAGGCATTAATAGTCCACAAGCCGCTTTCGCTTTTCTTCAGAAATAATTTTCCATTCTTAAATGCCAAATCGTTTACCTTAAGTCCACTAACATCAGCGGTGTAAAAACATTCAACAACTTCTAAAGGCACGTCATCCTTGGTGGATTCTATAGAAAAGAAAGCCTTTGAACTAGACTTGTTTTTCTGCTTAATATTTACATTCCTGCATTTATTGAGAATCTGAAACCATACGTCATCATCGGAACTTACTTCCACTTCGGGCAGAACGTATGCACATTCCTTCAAATACACTACTTTCTTGCTGTCGCCAATATCCGGAATGCTGATATTTTTAGGTTCATATCCTATGTGAGATATTGATATTGAATCAGTTGAATATGAAGACGGCACTTCCATAGTTATTACGCCGTCTTCATTTGTAATTCCGCCCAATCCGCTACCTTCTATACCAACATTGCAGAATTGTACAGCTTCTTTCGTTTTCTCATTCTTTATAACAAGAGTGATATGGATCTGAGAAGAAGCCATATATGACAACATCGCGAATAATATTATTAGATAAAATTTTGGCATATTAAATAGCAATATCTACATCATTTCTAGTTTATTCCGTAATCTTACCTTTCGACGATACTTCTCTCGAAATTCGCATAGCGCAGAAATTAGGTCCGCACATTGTGCAGTAGGGGGTGTGCTTTATCTTTTCAACGCCATAGAACTCCCTTGCCTTGTCGGGGTCGAGCGAGAGGTTGAACTGGTCAATCCAGCGGAACTCGAAACGAGCCTTGCTGAGCGCATCGTCCCTCTCGCTTGCCATCGGGTGATGCTTTGCAAGGTCGGCTGCATGGGCTGCAATCTTGTAGGTGATAATGCCTTCGCGTACATCGTCCTTGTTCGGCAACGAAAGATGCTCCTTCGGCGTAACATAGCAAAGCATTGCTGTGCCGAGCCATCCGATAATAGCAGCGCCGATTGCTGATGTTATGTGGTCGTAAGCAGGAGCCACATCGGTAGTTAACGGACCGAGAGTGTAGAACGGAGCATCGTGGCACCAGTCCTTCTGCAATTCCATATTTTCCTTGATTTTGTCCATCGGCACATGTCCAGGACCTTCGATAAGCACCTGCACATTCTTTTTCCACGCACGCTGGCATAATTCGCCCATTACCTTGAGCTCGCCCAACTGAGCCTCGTCGTTGGCATCGTGGGTACAGCCGGGACGCATTCCGTCGCCAATGCTGACAGCGACATCGTAGTCGGCAAGAATGTCGCAAATTTCATCCCAGTGGGTGTAAAGGAAGTTTTCCTCGTTGTGATCGCGCATCCACTTTGCCATAATGCTTCCGCCTCGCGACACGCAGCCTGTGAGACGCCTGTCCAATGCTGGCAACAAATGCTTGAGCAAGCCTGCGTGGATAGTAAAGTAGTCAACACCCTGCTCGCACTGCTCGATAAGAGTGTCGCGGTACATTTCCCAAGTGAGTTCGTATGCCTTGCCGTTTACCTTCTCAAGTGCTTGATACATAGGAACAGTCCCCATTGGTACCGGACAGTTGCGGATTATCCATTCGCGTGTCTGGTGTATGTGCTTGCCAGTTGACAAGTCCATCAAGGTATCGCCACCAAGGCGAGCACTGTAAACGCTCTTTTCAACTTCCTCTTCAATCGACGAGCCGAGAGCCGAATTGCCAATGTTGGTATTAATCTTCACGAAAAACTTGCTTCCGATAATCATCGGTTCTGCCTCGGGATGATTTGGATTTGAAGGAATTACTGCCCTACCTGCAGCGACCTCGTCGCGAACAAATTCTGGTGTGATGTAGCTGTCCTTGCTATCCTTACCAAGGTTTTCCCTTATGGCAATGTATTCCATTTCGGGGGTTACGATTCCCTGACGTGCCAATGCCATCTGTGTGAAAGCCTTGCCTTTCTTTGCCTTCTTGGGCAGATAGGTAATCGGAAAGGCGATTTTCTTGAGTTCGTCATCGGCAAGCTGGGCGTTGGTGTAACGCGAGGTGAATTCGTTGAGCTGCTCGAAATTGTCATCATCCTTGTGCCAAGCCTCGCGAAGACGCGGAATACCTTTTCGTACATCGTGCTTGTAGTCTGGGTCGGTAAACACACCGCCAGTATCGTACAAGTTTATGCTTCCGTTGGGGATTCTCTCGCCCTCGACCACCGTATCGGTCAGAAGCACCTGCTTCATTCCCACTTCCACGGGGAACCTTTTCCCTTTGACATATATTTTCTTTACTCTGTCGTCGCTATAACAATTTTCCTGTGCCATATAGTTATGTTTTTTAGTTTCTAGGTTTCTAATAGTTTCTAAGTTTAACTTCGTTGAGGGCTTCGCCGTTTTTGTTGAGACGCAAAATTTTGCGTCCGTACAATATCGCTAGCTGAGCTTCGCTCAGGGGGCGGCTATTTATCAATTGCCTCCTGTTCCTCGTCCAAAAATGCCGTCAGCGGTGATGTTGCAACAGCCATGTTGCTGACGCTGCCCAAGCCCGACAAGTAAGCCATACGACCTGCCTTTATGCTCAATGCGAAAGCCTCGGCCATCTTAACGGGATCACCAGCAATGGCAATAGCGGTATTTATCAGGCAGGCATCGGCACCAAGTTCCATTGCGTATGCAGCATGCGAAGGTGCGCCAATTCCTGCGTCAATTACCACTGGAATGTTGCTCTGCTCAATGATTATGCGAAGCATTTCCTCGTTCTTTATGCCCTTGTTTGTTCCGATTGGTGAAGCCAAAGGCATAACCGTTGCAGCGCCCATTTCTTCCAACTGCTTGCAAGCAACAGGATCAGCCTGAACATACGGCAACACCTTGAAACCAAGTTTTACCAATTCCTCGGTTGCCTTCAGTGTTTCGCGAGTATCGGGAAGCAAATATTTGGGGTCGGGATGGATTTCGAGCTTCAGCCATTCGGTTCCGAGAGCAGCACGGTTCATCTTTGCAGCGAAAATAGCCTCCTCGGCATTACGCACACCCGATGTATTGGGCAACAAAACGCACTCCTTCGGAATGAAATCGAGAATATTCTCGCTACCGCTATCTTCGGTGTTGAGCCTCTTAAGCGCGGTAGTAACCATTTGCGAGCCAGAAGCCACAATTGCCTGTCTCATCACTTCGTTTGAAGGGAACTTGCCCGTGCCGATAAACAGCCTTGACGAAAATTCTCTTCCTGCAATAACTAAATTGTCATTCATTGTATTTTACCTTTTAAAATGTTTTCAAAATTTGTTCAATTGTTTCGTTCGGATTTTGCGATTCAAGTATCACCGACGAAATCGCAACTCCATATATTCCAGTTTGTTTTAAGTTTTCCAAGTCAGCAACGGTAATTCCACCGATGGCGTAAATGGACATTTTCAAGCCACGCGACTGCAATTTCTGCATTATGTTGCTGTAACCTTCGAGTCCGAGTATTGCCGAAAGGTTTTTCTTGGTAGTCGTGAAGCGGAACGGTCCCATACCAATATAGTCGGCACCGTCGGCGATTGCCCGAAAGACATCATCTTCGGTATTGCAGGTCGCGCCAAGAAGAAACTTGTTGCCAGTCAACTTTTTAGCCTCTGCGATTGGCTTGTCATTCTTGCCAAGGTGCACGCCATCGAAAAGCCCGGTTTCGAGAAGATTTATCCTGTCGTCAACAGTTAGAAGCGCAGCATATTTGTCGCATTCGGGACGCAAAATCTTCGCTATTGCAACAACTTCATCGTCCGAAGCATCCTTAATCCTTAGTTGCACGAACCTGATTCCTCCACACAAAGCCTCCTTGCATCCCGAAATGTAGTCGAAACGGGCATTTTGGTGCGAAATAAACATAGTGCGTGGCAGTTCCCACAAGGCAGACAGCATTGCAAACGATGAAAATCCGACTTCCTCAAGTTTGCCGATATTTTCAAAGGTTACACCCGAAAGCGCACAAACTTTTTCGTCAAGGACTTTCTCGTCAAACAGTCGCTTCAACTTCGCCAACGAAAATTTTGAGCAATAACCTTGCTTGCTTATCGAGTCGAAAACCGGCGAAAGGAAGCAATAGTCAACTTTGTCCTTGCATTGCAGAACTTCCTCTATGCTATGGCACGAGCGCGAAATTCGACCAGAGAAACTCACGGGAGGATTGGGATTTCTGCCGTTCAGGTGTACTCCGCCAATATTCATTTCAACAGCAAGACGATGATGGTTGTGCAACGACAATTGTTTCCGCACATCGGCATCGAAGTGCGAAAGGTAGTCGCGCATCTGTATTTCGGTGAAATCGGGCTTACGGATATGGAAATACTCCACCTTTCCGCTACGAATCATCGCCGAAATCCGTTCCTGCTCGCGGAACACATTCTCTTGTGGTGTTATGCCAATCAGCCTCCGCATGTTGCCCTAATTATTGTAACCTTGTCGCCTTCGTGTAGGACTGTGGCATCCCACATATTCCTGTCAATGACATCGGTACCTACAGCAACAGCAACAGGCTCGTTTGCCTTTATGCCAATCGTTTCGCACAATTTCTCCAATGTGCATCCCGATGTAACTTCCGTATTCTTTCCGTTAACTAAAACTATCATAATCAACTATTTATTACAATTTCTTTCCAATCCCCAGAAATGGTTCGTCGAACCGTGTCCGTGACCGACTTTTGCATCCTTTGCAGCCAGAATTGCGTTATATACATAATCCTTGGCTTGCGCTACAGCCTCCTCGAGCTGAAATCCCATAGCCAGATATGTTGCAATTGCCGACGAAAGCGTACAGCCTGTTCCGTGGGTGTTTTGTGAATCTATTTTTTCCGCAGTAAAAGCCTTGTAGCTTCCATCGCCACAAACAAGAATGTCGGTCATTTTTTCTCCAGTTGAATGTCCGCCCTTGACAAGCACATTCTTGCAATGGCATTCGGCAACTATCCGCCTGCCACATTCAACCATATCGTCGATGTTCGAGATTTTCATTCCCGAAATGGCTTCAGCTTCCGAAATGTTTGGCGTAAGCACAGTGCAAAGCGGGAAAAGTTCTGCCTTAAGCGACTGAAGGAAATCAGCCTTTGCAAGCATATCGCCACTTGTAGCCACAAGCACAGGGTCGAGAACAAGATGCCCGCGGTAGTTGTTTTTTGCCAACGACTCACGAATTGCGACAACATTTTCCTTAGTATAGACCATGCCTATCTTTATGGCATCCACTGGAATATCCTCAAGCACTGCATCAATCTGCGCTGACAGCGCCATGGCATCCACAGCCTGAATAGCACGCACACCGCAGGTATTCTGTGCCGTGACAGCCGTTATCGCACTGGCGGCATACTGCCCGAGCGAGAAAACTGTCTTGATGTCGGCCTGGATTCCCGCACCGCCAACCGAATCGCTACCTGCAATGGTAAGTATATACTTTAGTCCATCCATAAATTTCAATTTACAAATCTGTGTGGTACAAAAAATAGAGCGGATTGAAATTCCCAAATCTGCATTACCAGACTGGTCAACGGGTTTAATCTCAGCCTACTTTTTTCAGCACCCCAGCAATATGTTTGCGCCCGACAATGAAAGTCAAGCGTTGCAAAGGTAATAATAATTTGGATTCGAGGATTCGAAAATTTGAAGATTTGAAAATTTGGCTTCACCGAGCTGAAGGTCGAAGTTTTCAGAATGTAGTGTACAGACAAGATATGTCGCCATCGGTTCGCAACATGAACATAAGCAGCACCAACGCAAAGACGGCAATCACAACCAACACTTTACCTATTTTCCTTTTCCACGACATAATCCTTGATTTTTTGATAAATAAGATATGCTCCATAGCTGGAATGATGCTGCCAGTCGCGAAATGCACCAGCAGTAGATGAAATGTCTGTAGCATCAATATAGTTGGCGTTTTCGGCCTCAAGAAGTTTTGTTATACTGTCGCAAATCGATTGCATTTCCGGAACTTCTGTCGGATGTGCCTTGCCAAATGCAATACTGTTGTATGGTCCGACAACGAATGTTATATCAACATTGTTTTCACGGCAAACCTGTATCATGGCGCATAGTTCATCGTAACGGTATGTTGCCTCGGGATGTGCATCGAGCGAGTACGAGTTTATGTCAAACGATGCATCTACATTAAGGTCATAGTTATGTGTACTGCTGTCGGGCGGCTCGTATGTGGAAGGCATCGTCAATTCGTGTTGCGGTTTAATCCAAGCAAGCGTATTTTCAAATTTTGCAGTATCAATGTTGAATACCAAATCCTGGTAGTATTTGCGCCTTGCCCTGTCGATGTAGTATGAAAAAAAGTCCGACATAACATAATCCAGTCGTGTATTACGCAAATTGGCTTTTAGAATTTCGTCCACGGCTTTGTTTTCTGGTTTGTTCGCCTTGTAATAGTTTGCAAATGAGGTGTACCTGAAAAAATAGTCGGCATTGCTACGCGCCAATTTGTTGCACCAGTATGCAGGATTCACGAAATAAATAATCTTCAGACCTTCAATGTTTTTGTTACTTTGTATCAGTGGGAAATATGTACAAGCCGTCCTGCCTGCCCCTGCAATTACCGAGAAACGGCACTGGAGAGTTGTGTCGGCATTAAGAATATCGTAATAATTCTCACCATACATATAGTCACTTTCCGATGTTCCCAGTACAAGGTATCCGTTGTTTGCCTTGATGCTTTGCAGAAACAAATCGGTATATAATGTATTGTTGTCGCGCAACTCCTGATGACGGATTGTGTAAAGCTGCCTGCCGGTTGCCGAATAGCGGAATGAGGGAATGCACAGCGATGCAAGCATCCAGAACGCCACCGCCACCAATGCGACAACTCCAACAAATGCCATATATTTCATCCGATACATCTTCATCAGAAAAGCAAATTAAACATTTCTACTAGCTGTTCGACAGGATAATTGAAGAAAATCCAGCCAACCGTCACAAAAACGAATGTAACAGCAACTCCCATGATTTTACTCAACGAACCATTGCTTTTGCCAACATTCTTATTTGTTGCAACCTTATATATTGACAATCCGATTCCGTGCCATAGTCCCCAGAAAACAAAGTTCA
>JAEEGK010010943.1_pt1 | contig 20844 bp, 14 predicted proteins | sample 8958771 | NCBI WGS metagenome assembly JAEEGK01 (sample SAMN16246547, study PRJNA631951) | gut metagenome | biome: gut microbiome; feature: rumen; material: SC-attached | host: Bos | place: Iran: Karaj | collected 2018-10
GAACCCTGTAGCACGAGAGAATGCCTGAAATCCCATCGAACCGCGCTGGGCGCCGTGGAAGAAAGCCGTCTGATAGCCCTCTGCTGCAAGGATGGAGGCTATGCCGCTAACGTGGTTCATCGAGGCTGGGGTGAGGAAGAAAGGCTCCACAAACATCGGGATGCTTGAGAGGATGCTCGGCATACCATCGATGCTCTTGCGCCCGTTGCAGTAGGTGTGGCTGAAGGTGACGCTCTTGGCGATAAGGGAATCAACGCAGGGGGTATAGCCTTTGTATTGGCCGTTCTCCAAAGTCTTATTGAGGGCGCCGATGTATTCGCGTCCGAAGCTTTCGACGATAAGGATGACGACGTTCTTTCTAGAGAAAATAGAATCTCTAGATAATCTAGAGTCACTAAGATTGTGTTCAGGGCTATAGATGGCCGCCAGCTCCTGCTCATTCTGATAGTAATCAGGCACTACGAAGACGGCCTTACCGATGGTGCGATAGAGCGAGAAGGGAGTATTCAGCACCAAGGCGGCCTCGATGGGACGGTTTACATATTGGTTGGCATTGGAGATGGTGATGGGTCTGACGGCGGTGGTAAAGCCCCCTCGGATACCAGCCACAACGAAAGGGGCAAAGGCAGCCAACGAGAGAAATACCGTGAGGGCGTAGGGCCAGGGACGCAGGCGTTTCCATTCCAAGCCTGTCTTGACATACAGTTTCCACACGCCCCAGATGAGGAGGGCGAAAGCGATGACGAGATACCAATGATGGAGGGTCTCCGTGAGGAAGATAGAACCGAGGTTTCCTTCGTTTGAGAATTCGCTGAAAACGGTGGTTGTCGTGCGTCGCATGGTGTAGCGGAAATACACGCTGTCGCAGAGGTTGATGGCAAGAGCCAGACCGTTGATGACGATGAATACCCACTTGCAGATCTGCTGGTAGGTGCTGTTTTCCTTTCTGTGCCAGGGCAGGAGCATCAAGACGATATAGGGAATGTTGGTCACGAGGATAGCTGAGGTGTCGAACACCAATCCGCCTCCCAGCATCTCTGTGAGATGAGAGAAACTCAGACCTTGCTCGAAATAGCTATAGTTTACCAGCAGGTAGATGATCCTTGCCAGGAAATAGAGTATATATGCAATGACAAGATTGCATAGCATTGCCGTCAACGGCGCCAGATATCCAAATCGTTTCGTCTTCATAACTATTGTCACTTTAACTCCCTTAAGTCCTTAGCTGCTGTCTGCAGAATCGCCTTTCCCTTTTTGATGAGTGCCTCGCTGTTACTGCTCTTATCCACAATGATACGGTTGGCATTGAGATCGAATACCGCAAAGCCAGTGCTGTCTTTCATCGTGATACCATTGTTGTAGGTATGGACGGCGAAGGGGTAGCGATAGCTCTGACTCATCACGTCGCGACTGAAACGGAAATCGTTGTGGGGAATGCCTAATTGTCCTAAGAGTGTGGCAGGGAGGTCTGTCTGGTTACACAACTGCGTAATGCGTCGCGGGGCTTTCAGAGCACCTCCTAACCAGAGCATCGGCACATGGTCGTGCATCTCGTGTTCCTCACCTACACCGAAGTGTGAAAAACCGTGATCGGGTAGCATGATGACCAGCAGATTTTCCCACTGTGGGGTCTGTCTTATGTCGTTGATAAAGTTGCCGATGCATTCGTCCAGATAATTGAAGGCATTGGCTATCTCATCGTCCAAACGGTGTGTAGGCACATCCCAGGGTTCATGACTGCTGAGTGTGGAGTAACCGATGAGGAAGGGACCTTGTTGGGATTTTACCATCTTTGCGAGGGTAGCAAAGGTGATGTCGTCGCGTACACCCCATTCTGCAGTGTTTTGTTCCTGAATGGTATAGTCATTCTTCCAATGCAGTTGTTCGAAACCTGTCGTCACCAGATAACTGCGCATATTGGTGAAATTGATATCACCGCCATAGAGGTAGGAGGTGTGATAGCCTTCTTGTCTGAGAGACTGCGCAATGCCTGGCATTAATCTTGTCTTGGCAGGCATCTTCATCACTGAAGAACGTGGGAATGAGGGATAACCACTCCATGTGCAGAGTGTACCACGGTCGGTGCGATAGGAGTTGGCATAGAAATTGGCGAAGTAGACACCCTCTTTTGTCAGACGGTTCAAATGGGGCATGATGTCGCTGCGCCCTCCGATGTCTTCGGTAAAGATGCCTCCGCAGCTCTCTAACAGAATCACGATGATGTTGGGGCGCTGGGTCTTCAAGAGGGTATCAGGTGCTGTGCTGTCTGTGAAATAGAGACCTTCCATTGTCTTTGCTCTTTCTGCCTCACTCATGAACTGATAATCGGGTACATAGTAAGCGGTTTTTTCGAATGAAGCCAGAAAATTGAAAACAGGATTCACCGCCGAATGGTTCAGGAATTGGTTCTGAGCGTAATATACCTGTCCTACGTTTGTGGTGGATTCGCCTAATCCGCCCCTGATGCCGATGATGATAAGAGGCATGCAGAGCAGAGCGCCTATCGAAGCCATGATGCGGTGCCTTCTTGGCAATGGATCAGCCTTAAATATAGGATAACCTAGATAGATTACATATCCTAGAAGAACAAGGATGACGAGTCTCACTAAGAGATAACCTGTTGATACGCTGGCAGTGGCCTCCGAGGGGGTCTCGAGGTATTGCAGGCAGGAGGAGTCAAGCTTGTAGTTCCAGAAGGGATAGAGGCTAGTATCTGCTACGAAAGCCAGGGCAAAGGCAATAGAGATGAAGATAAAGTAGATGGTGCTGATTTTGCTGAGCACCTTATGTGTCCACCAGAGGCTGATGATGGCCAACAGGAAGGGCAGTATCAGGAAATAGAGTGCTGTGGAAAGGTCGAGTGTCAGACCGTGACAGACGACATCCCAGATATCGCCAATGCCGAATATATGTCCCTGATGACAGCAGAGCATGAAAACCACCTTCGCGATGATAAACACCACCACCGTCCAAAGATATGTCTTCACCAGAAACCCAACACGCTCCCTCATTTCTCCTTCTCTCCTTACACTTGCTGCATCTCATGCAGCTTCTTATAATATCCGTCGATATTCAGCAGTTCGTCGTGGGTACCACGTTCCACGATGCGTCCTTCATGCAGCACACAGATTTCGTCTGCATTCTTAATGGTAGAGAGACGGTGGGCGATAGCTACTGTGGTACGAGTTTTCATCAGTCTTTCAAGAGCATCCTGCACCAGTCGCTCACTCTCTGTATCCAAGGCCGATGTCGCCTCATCGAGAATCAGGATGGGCGGGTTCTTCAGAATAGCTCTTGCGATACTCACACGCTGGCGCTGTCCTCCAGAGAGCCTGCCACCGCGGTCTCCGATGTTGGTGTCGAACTCTGCCTCTGAGGCCATGATGAAGTCGTAAGCATTGGCAATGCGTGCCGCTTCTTCTATCTGTTCGTCAGTGGCATTGTCCACACCAAAGGAGATGTTATTGCGGAAAGTATCATTGAAGAGGATGGCCTCCTGGTTTACGTTACCGATGAGTTGCCGGAGGTCATGTATGCCCAGATCTTTCACATTGATGCCGTCAATGAGCACCTCACCCTCTTGCACATCATAATAACGGGGGATCAGGTCTACGAGCGTAGACTTTCCACTGCCACTCTGTCCTACGATGGCGATGGTCTTTCCTTTCGGAATCGTCAGGTTGATATCTTTCAATATCCACTGTTCTCCATAACGGAATGAGACATTCTTGAACTCTATCTGGTGCTCGAAACTTGGCAGACGCTTAGGACGTGCCACCTCTTTAATGGTGTTCTCTGCCATCAGGATCTTATCGACACGTTCCATCGAAGCCAGACCTTTGGGGATGTTATAGCCAGCCTTTGAGAAGTCCTTCAGCGGATTGATGATGGAGTAGAGCATCACCATATAGTAGATGAAGATAGGTCCCGATAGGGTATGGGTATTGAGAACTAGCACACCGCCGAACCATAGTACAATCACAATCAGGATGGTGCCCAGGAACTCACTCATGGGATGTGCCGACGACTGGCGGATATTCACCCGCATGATATCGTTGCGATAGGCGGTGTTGATCTGATCAAATCTGTGGTTCATCTTCCCTTCGGCACAGAAAGCCTTGATGATGCGCAGACCACCGAGTGTTTCTTCCACCTGACTCATCGTATCGCTCCAGAGTGCCTGGGCCTTGATGGAGTCTTGCTTCAGCTTACGGCCTACCCAACCCATAAACCAGCCCATAATGGGTACGATGGCCAATGTGAAGAGTGTCAATTGCCAAGAGATAAACAATAATGCAGCGAAGTAGCTGATGATGAGGATCGGATTCTTGAAGAGCATCTCCAATGAAGACATGATGGAGTTCTCTATCTCCTGTACATCGCCACTCATACGGGCGATGATGTCGCCCTTGCGTTCCTCGGAGAAAAAGCCGAGCGGCAGCGAGGTGATCTTCTGATACACCTGATTGCGGATATCGCGCACCACACCTGTGCGGATGGGAATGATTGTGGCGGCAGAAAGGAAGTAGGCGCCAGTCTTCAGGAAGGTGGTCACAGCGAGAAACAAACCTATGAAAAGCAGGGTGGTGGTCTGTCCCCATTCGGCGATGAGACCATTCACGTAGTAGTTCATGTTGTTCATTAGCACTGTCTGGATATTGCTCCAGTCCCAGGCCATCAGCGAGGTGGCAGTCTCTGCGTCACTCGTCTGGAAGAGAATCTGCAGAATGGGTATCAGCGCTGCAAACGAGAAGATGTTCAATATCGCTGAGAGGATATTAAAAATCACCGACAGCACCAGATATTTCTTATACGGCGGTACGAATCGCCTCAGAACATTCAAAAACTCCTTCATCTCCTTACTCCTTCATCTCCTTACTCCTTACTCCTTCGCTCTCCCCGAGCAGCGTGGCACTGGTTGAGCCTGTGATCTTCACCTGTACAGTTTCACCGATATGATGTCCTGCCTTGGGGAATACCACCATCTTATTCTGTTCCGTTCGTCCGCAGAGCTGATCTCTTGAGCGTTTCGAGAAGCCCTCAACGAGCACTTCAAAGGTCTTGCCCTCGTCTTTTTTGTTCTGTTGGGCGGAGATTTCCGTCTGCAGGGCGATGAGTTCATTCAGTCTGCGGATCTTCTCTTCCTCTGGCACATCATCAGGCAGATGTTTCGAGGCGTATGTGCCTGGGCGCTCTGAGTATTTGAACATAAAGGCAGAGTCATACCCCACCTCACGCATCAAGTCCAGTGATTGTTGGTGGTCTTCCTCCGTCTCTGAGTGATAGCCCACGAAGATATCTGTAGACAGTCCGCAGTCGGGGATGATTCTACGGATGGCAGCGACACGATCCAGATACCACTCACGGGTATATTTCCTGTTCATCAGTTTCAAGATCTTATCCGAGCCGCTCTGCACGGGCAGATGGATATGCTTGCATACATTCGGCATTTCGGCGATGACCTGTAATGTCTCGTCACTCATGTCTTTCGGGTGGCTGGTGGTGAAACGGATACGCATCTCTGGTGCTTCTTCGGCCACACGACGCAGCAGGGCCGGGAAGTCCGTCTCCTTCTCTCCTTCTCTCCTTCTCTCCTTACTCCTATACGAATTCACATTCTGCCCCAACAGCGTTACCTCTTTAAAACCTCTGTCTCTCAGGTCTCTCACCTCTTTGAGAATGCTCTCTATATCGCGGCTCCGCTCACGTCCTCTGGTATAGGGTACAATACAATAGTGACAGAAATTGTTGCAGCCACGCATGATACTTACGAAACCGCCAATCCTGTGGCCCAGTCCGATGCGCTGGGGTACGATATCCTTATAGGTCTCTGTCGTCGACAGCTCAATGTTCATCGCCTTATGACCAGTTTCAGCCTGTGCAATCAGGTCCGGCAGACTCAGGTATGCATCGGGGCCAGCTATGAGGTCGGCATGATGATTATCCAGCAGATCCTGCTGCGCCCGCTCTGCCATACATCCTAATACGCCGATAATCAAAGGACGTTTGCGACGGATGGCAGCCAGAGCCTCTAAACGGTGATAAATCTTCTGTTCAGCATTGTCTCTCACTGAACAAGTGTTCAGGAATACGGCATTGGCTTCATCGAGGTTCTCAGTGGTTTCGTAACCTGCCATCTGCATCACCGAAGCTACCACCTCTGAATCAGCCACATTCATCTGACAGCCGTATGTTTCGATATATAATTTCTTCATCTTTCACTTATTTTGGGTGCAAAGGTAGTGCTTTTTGGGCAAAATACAAAATAATACATTAAAAATCCCTCCGCTATGCGGGGGGATTACTTGATGATTCTACTTTTGCAATTCTCTCCAATGCTTCGAGAAGTCGGGAGCGGGGACAAGCGATGTTCAAGCGGATATAGCCCTCGCCTGAAACGGGGCCGTACATTGTACCAGGGTTCACCCAGACCTTCACTTCTCTGAGCAGACAGTCGCAATAGGCTTGTGATGTCATTTCTGTGGCGGTGATGTCAACCCAAGGAAGATAGGTGCCTTCAAGGTGGCAGATCTTCCATTTGGGGAGATGCTCTGTTACAAAAGCACAGAGCGTCTGATAGTTGTCCCATAGATATTCGTTGAGCGCATCAAGCCAGTCCTCACTCTCATTGTAGGCGGCGATGAGCGCCACAGGACCGAAGGGATTCAGGTCGCACACCTCGTTGATGTTGATAGCACGGTCTAAGCGGCGACGCCATTCCGGTTGTGCACAGATGATGTTTGCAGCCTGTAGCCCTGCAATATTAAACGACTTAGAAGGTGAATTCAGAATGACACTGTTTTGACGACATGCTTCGTTGACTGCAGCAAATGGTTGGAACTGATAGCCTGGCATAACGAGTTCGCAGTGTATTTCATCACTCACTACCTTTACACCGTATTTCATGCAGATATCGTTCATACGTTCGAGTTCTGCCTTAGTCCACACACGACCACATGGGTTATGAGGATTGCAAAGTAAGAAGACTGTCGTTTTCTCATCAGCACATTTTGCTTCGAAATCTTCGAAATCCACCTCGAAGGTGTTGCCCTTACGGCATAGAACAGTCTCTAACACCTCACAGCCATTGTTACGGACTGAAGAGAAGAAACAGTTGTAGTCAGGGGAGAGGATGAGTACTTTCTCGCCAGGCATGGTGAGAGCCTTGATGGCAACACTTATGGCTGGTACGACGCCAGTAGTGTAAAGAATTTCTTCGCGACGGATCGTCCAATTATGACGGCGCTGGAACCACGAGATGACAGCCTCATAATAATCGTCACCTACGACGGTGTATCCGAAAACGCCATGCTCAGCTCGTTTACGCACAGCCTCTTGAATGGCAGGTGCAGCCTTGAAATCCATGTCAGCCACCCAAAGGGGAATGATATCAGGATTAGTACTTATTCCTGCTGACGCGTCCGCTCGAACTTGTTCGCTTGCCTCAGCAAGAACCTGTGGCCTTTCATCCCACTTTACACACCCCGTTCCCCGACGGTCTACCAATTCGTCAAAGTCATATCTACTCATCTCCTTACTCCTTCACTCCTTACTCCTTGTCCTTATTACGCAATTATTCGGTTCTCGCACATTCTCATCGATGGTGATGCTGCCGATGCTGTCTGCGACGATATGACCAGACGTAGGATTCTTGATGTTCTCGATATGTCCACGGATATCAGCTTCTACCATAGAATACTCAAACATGCGGTCGCACATGGGGTCGATGGTACAGTTCTCAAGTACCAGATTCTCCGTATAGCAGAGCAACTGCTCACCGGCCAGATGGCAATTCACCAGCCTGACGTTTTTCGAGTGCCACGCCAGATACTCCCCATCAAGTGTAGAATCATAGATAGTCACGTTTTCGCACTCCCAGAACGAGTCTTTTGTTAGAATGTTTGCATGGTGAATCTCCACATTCTTGCAGTATTGGAATACATATTTCGAGTCGCTTTCAAGGCCGTCGACATAAATGTTCTGTGAGAACATGAATGGGTAGGTTCCTCCATGCAACTTCACATTCTTGATGCGGATGCCATCCACCTTCCAGAAGGTCTCGTCGGCATCGGTGATTTCTACGTTCTCGAGTGTCAGGTTCTTCATTTCGCGGAAGAATTTAGGCCCGTCGATGCGTGAGTTGGTCATCACCAAGTCGTTTGTATACCAGATGGCCGAGCGGGAGCCTTCGGCGAAGTAGCAATTGTCGATCTTGGCACCGTCGACGTGCCACCAGGGATATTTGCCGTAGAATTTGCAGTCGTAAGCCTCGATGTTCTGACACTGTTTGATACCCGATTCACCATCGGTAATGGTTATATTTTCCAATCTCAGGTCATGGGTAGCAAACAGGGGACGCTCGCCACCAAACTTTTCATTACGAATCACCTTGTTCCCGGGCAGGACTCGTCTACCCGTAGACTTTGTGTTGGTTTCTTGTTCTTGTGTCATAATCTGAAAAACGTTGGTTTGGGCTGCGAAGATACGAAAAAAGCGACAGATTTCCAAATATCTGACATAAAAATGCGTTTTTTCTTGCATTTATCGGAGATTTTTTCTAACTTTGTCCCGGTTTATGATTTAAAAGCGACCTGCCGATGCCATTTCCCATAAGGCTCATGTTCCTGACACTTTTGCTGTTGCTCTGCCCTCCGAAGGTGCAGGCAGAGAAGATGGTGCTGATGACGTCGTGGACAGCTCAGGCACAGTTTGCCGGCTATTACATCGCTTACGAAAAAGGCTATTATAAGGAGGTTGGTCTCGATGTCGAGATTGCACACCCCTCATTGACCACCACCCCGCTTATTTGTTTGCAGCGTGAGCAGCCCGATGCAATCATGCTCTCACTGATGTCGGCGATGGATTTCATTTCTCAAGGCATTCCGTTGGTGAATATTTTTCAGGATTCGATGAACAGCAGTAACCTGCTCATCTCTCGTTGGGGCAAAGATCCTTTGAAAATGAATGGTAAGAAAGTGGCCATCTTTAACGCCGATCCCAATTATTTGACCTATATTCTTAGTAAAAAAGAACAACTGAATTACGAGATTATTCCCTGTACTAGTCATATCAACCTCTTTATCTCTGGTGCTATTGATGCTGCAATGGCCACGACCTATAATGAATATTTGCAGTTGCTTCAGTCTGGTTTCAGAATGGGTGATGAGAGCATTTATCGTTTCAGCCAGCATGGCTACAATATTCAAGAGCAAGGGGTTTATGTGAAGCGCAGCTACTACGAGGCCCATACCAAAGCCTGCAAGCAGTTTGCCGCTGCTTCGCGCAAAGGTTGGGAATGGGTAGCTACTCATCCTGAGGAAGCTTTGGGAATTGTGATGAAATATGTGCGCAGTGACCATGCTGTCACCAATTTGCCCCTGCAGCGTAGGATGTTGCAAGAGATACTTAATCTCCAACTCGATGCCGACAGCAAGAAACGCGAGTTCCGTGTGCGTCGTGATATGGTTGAGAAGGCCAGTCGCTTAATGCTCGAGTGTGGCCTGTTGCGGCGTGCTGTAACTTATGAAGAGCTGATTGTGCCATGAAAAGCCTGAAAGATTACCGTCGATCGTTATCAGCCCGCCTGAGTGTGTGGACAGTGCTCGTGGTGACTGCGATTTTTCTCGCTGCTCTCACCATCATGTTCACTGAGTCGCGCGATCACGTCCGGAAGGATACCTTAGGCAAGGCTCGCCAGACGCTTGATGGTACAGTGCTCCATATTGACAACACACTGCAAGCTGTGGAGGTGGCAGCCAATAATATGATTCGGGTTATCGAAAACAATCTTGATAAGCCCGACAAGATGCTCGATCTCAGCCGAAAGATCTTGGAGACTAATCCGATTCTCGACGGTTGCAGCATTTCATTTGAACCTTTTTATTATAAAGAGAAGGGTGAGTATTTCTCGGCCTACTCCTACAACAATGGTGACAGCATCCTAACTGAAAACGAGGGCGCCGACTATTACCAATATCATACGATGGATTGGTATTTAATACCCAAGCTCCTCAACCGTCCCTATTGGATAGAACCTTTTCAGGAAGATGCAACCGAAGGCATTGTCGTGCAGGACATTTTCTCGTCGTATAGCCAGCCTATCCACGACAAAACAGGTAAGGTGGTCGGTACCTTTTCTGTCGACATTTGTCTTGACTGGTTTTCTGATACCGTTTCCGCCACCAAACCCTTTCCCCATTCTTACACAATTATGTTAGGTAAGGGTGGTACATTCCTCGTTCATCCCGATAGCACACGACAGTTCTACGAAACTGTCTTCACTAGTTCACTGAACGAATCCGACCCGACACTCGAAAGTTTGGGCGAGGCGATGATTGCGGGCGAGAGCGGCTATCGTACGATGACAATCAACGGCGAATTGTCGCATGTGTTCTTTAAACCTTTCAAAAATACAGGTTGGAGTGTTGCGATGGTCTGCCCTGAGAGCGATATCTATGCCGCCTTCCGTCAGTTGCAGCGTACTGTTCAGATTGTGACTGCTATCGGTCTGCTTTTGCTTTTACTGAGTACATGGTATATTGTCTCGCGCAGCGTCCGTCCTTTGCAGAAGTTGGTCGATTCCACTCACCAGATGACCCAACACAAGTTTACGGGAGATATCTCAGATAGCACCCGTGAGGACGAAATCGGCCAGTTGCAACGTCGTTTTAAGGCTATGCAAGAGTCGCTGGGTAAGTATGTGGGTAAGGTGCGCCAACAATCAGCCGTACTCGAAGCCCGTCATGCGGAACTGCAGCAAGCTTACAACCATGCGAAGGAAGAGGAACATATCCGGAATGCTGTGCTCCACAAAATGACGAAGCGCATGTCGGAACCAGTGGCCGACATTACGGCAGTTTCTCGTACTATTTGCGAGGAATACCAAAATATGACCAATGACTATATGGATGCCATGGTGGACAAGATTGAAAACGATGCCAATCAGGTCAGCGAACTCTTAAACGAACTTCTGCGTGCTGCAGAGGAGGAAACGAGCCATCACTCTCAAACCGATACTGCCTCATGAACATCATTGCTAAACAGATACGCCGTTCGTTTGCGCTACGTCTCAGTTTGAGTATCGTGGTGATTGCCACTATTGTCTTCGTGGTGGCTATTGGCGAGCTTTTCTATCGTTCGCGAATCGCTACTCGTGAGGCCGCGATATCACAGGCCACACAGGTACTCAGCAATGTTACGCAGCATATGACAGCCCTACTCAGTGAGGTTGAAGTAGCTACGCATAATACTGAGTGGCAAGTTCTTGAAAATCTCCGCCCCGATGCCCTTCTGCAACTCTCCCGCAACATGGTAGAGTTGAACCCTATCCTCGATGGCTGTAGTATTGCCATGGAGGCCAATTTTTTCAAAGATCAGGGTAAGTACTTCTCCGCCTATTCGTCGCGTAGTGAGGATCATATTGAAACGCAGCAGGAAGGCAATGAGAGCTATTATTATTTTGGCATGGACTGGTATAGTCTTCCCATACTCCGCGGCAAGGCCCTTTGGATTGATCCCTTCCCCGACAGCAACGACATCACGGGCAACAATCGGGGTCTGATTATCTCTTATTGTAAACCTCTCATGTCGGTCGATGGCCATAGCATCGGTGTTATCTCATCGGATATCTCACTGCGCAAACTCACTCAGGAACTCTCTCAAGAACGACTCTATCCCGAAAGCTATTTTGTCCTCTCCGATAGTCGTGGTAAGCCCATCGCCTCTACCAAGGCTGATGCTAGTGAACAGGAAGTGGTTATCGACTATGATCACAATTTAGTTATTGATCGTCAGGTGCCCCATACCGATTGGAAAATCACTATTGTTTGTCCTAAAAGTGATATCTTTAGGGGCTATTACCAACATATCTTCATGGTCGTCACTATTATTGTCTTCGGCTTGTTGTTGCTGTGGACTTTCTGCTATTTCGTGGTGAAACGCAATGTCACTCGTTTGCAGGTGCTAGCTGCAACGACACAGGATATGGCGAACGGCCGCTTTGATACCCCCATTCCGCAGACGCGTCGTAAAGACGATATCGGACGCTTGCAGAATAGTTTCTCTACCATGCAGGCTTCGTTGGCCGAGTATGTGGCCAATTTGGAGCGGATGAAAGCGGAGTCAAAGCAGCGCAACCAGGAGTTAATGGTGGCGAAGGGGCTGGCTGAGGCATCTGACAAGCGTAAGTCGGCCTTCATCCAGGATATGTCGCATCAAATTCGCACACCGCTCAACATTATCAACGGCTTTGCACAGATTCTCCGCGAGAACCATCGTCAGATGAGCGAGGAGGAGCAGTTGATGTTGTCTAAGGATGTGCTGCACAATGGCTATACGATCTCTACCATCATTGACAACTGGTCGATGACTTCCGCCCTCGAAAAGGTGAAGGAACTGCCTTGCAAGGATATGATTACCGCCAATACGCTTTGCCATGAGGCCGTTGGTAATGTGTTGTTTAAACAACGTGACGAGGTGATGGTAAACATCGAGACGGTTGAACGCGATATCCATCTGACAACCGATAAACAGAGTGTATTGAAGATCCTGAGCGAACTACTTCACAATGCCGATAAATTCACTGCTGAAGGAGCCATCACAATCGGCTGTCAGCAGCTAAATAGTCGCTTTATGGCATTTTATGTGGCAGATACAGGCTGTGGCATAGCCTCAGATGATCAGGAGCGAATCTTTGAGCCGTTCTTGAAACTCGACGAGTTTAGTGAGGGACTTGGTCTAGGCCTGCCGCTTTGTCGTCGCTTGGCTAGCCTCCTTAAAGGAGAAATCGTGCTCGACACGCTTTATAGCGGCGGAGCACGATTTCTTCTGAAATTACCCGTTTAATCTTGATTATTCCGAGTATTCTTCTTATTTATTTCTCAGGCATCATGACAATTGAGGCATGGTTGCCGGCGTTAATCATATCTGCGAGGAACTTTTGCACTTTTTGTGCAGTTACGGCTTTTACGGTCTCTGCATAGTTTGTCTGCAGGTCGACACCCTCTGCCGTCCACTCGGTCAGCACATTCATCCAGTGACTATTCTCGCGGTTGTTGTCCTCAGCCTGCTTCAGCATAATCTCCTTCACTGTGTTCAAGTCAGTATCAGTGATCTTCTGTGTGGATTCCGTCAGATACTTCAGCATCAGATCGCGGGCAATCTTCTGCTTGTCAGGATTGGTCGGAGCAACGGCTTGAAGCATGAATACAGGTTTGTCGCCGTTTACACTGATGCTGCTCTTGGCACCAACATTGTAGGCAGCACTTTCCTCCTCGCGGATGGTGCGGTCGTAGATACGTGTCAGAATCTGTTTGGCAATATTCATCAGTACCACGTTCTCCTGGGTGTAGGCCATCTTGTCGTTGAGCCAGATTTCTGTGATCTGAGCCTGAGGTGTTTCCATCTTACGGGTGAAGTTGCATACAGGGTTGCCCTTGAAGAAGGTACGCACATCCTTGGCTTTTACAGGTGTGCCCTTAGGCATCGGGGCGATATACTGCTCCAGTAACTCACGCACCTGCTGCTCGTCGAAATTACCAATGATGGTATAGGTAAACTGTCCGCCGTTGCTATATAACTGCTTGACCATCTCCAATGATCGATCGTAGTCGAAGCGCTGGATATCGTCCACACTAGGTGTGAGGTAGAGGAAGTTGCCGCAGTTCTGTACGCTGGCCACTGAGTCGCGATACACGATTTCGTGGTTCAGGTCCTTATTCTTCAAGGCAGTCTGCATCAAATTGACGAATGAGGCCATCGACTTCTCGTCCTTCTTTATATTAGTCATTGTCAGGTAGACGAGTTGGAAGAGCGTCTCAATATCCTTTGGTGTCGACTGACCGGCGATATACTGACGGTCTTCAGCCACATTGATGCTCACTGAAGCCACTTTACCGGCGAGGGCCTTGTCGAGCTCTGACTTCAGGAAGTTGCCCAGACCGCTATAGGCGGGTACAACTGAGATCAACTGCAGGTTCATGTCGTCGGCCTTACCGAAGAGCGACATACCACCCTTGGCTTCTGCCTGCATCATCACCTGGTCGTCCTTGAAGTCGGTCTTCTTCAGAATCACGCGGGCACCATTCGAGAGTGTCAGTTCCTTGTAGCCGAGCGTCTTGTTCTCTGTTTCCTTCACAATTTGTCCCTTGGCTGGCATCTGGGTAATCAAGGGCTCCTCCTTCACGTTGTCCACCCAAGCGGTGAGTGTCTCCGTGCGTACGGCCTCAGTACCCTTCTTCAGGGCGTCGGCGGTAATATAATTGGTCTTACCCTCCTTCTCCTGTTCCATGCTGAAGACTACGAGGTTCTTTCCGTCGATATTGATAATCTGCTGGGCATACTGGTTCACCAGATCCACGGGTAGTTGTCCTGCCAGGGCGGTCATCAACTGATAGAGCGTTTCTACCGAGGGGATGGGATCACTTTCAAGGAAGTTCTCCACATATTCGCTGCAGTAAGCATCATTCTTGCGTTTGTCACGATTGGTGTAGAGCTTCTCTAATCCGCTCAGGTAGTCTGCCTTTGCACGGGCATATTCCGTAGCGGTGAAACCGAAGTCGCGGGCACGCTTGGCCTCGCGGAGCACAGCCTGAAGGGTTTCGATATCCTTGCCATCCTTAGCTACACCGATGAGCATCAGTGCGTCCTTTGTACGGGCCAGCTGCATGAAGTTGCCGTCCTGTACCTGTGCTTGGATAAACGGACAGTCGGGCTGCTCGGTAATCTCCGAGAAACGGCTGTTCATCATCGAGCATACCATTGTGTTCAGGTATTCCTGCACCAGATAGGCAGAAGTTTTCTTCAACTCTGTAGGCACGGGATCGCGCTTCATCGAGAGCATCAGTATGGGATACTGCTGTTCCTTGTCCTTCTCAGCTACGTAGATGGCCTGTTCATTATCGGGAACGGGCTCGTCAATCACTTTGGGGGCGTTCGGGTCTACCTTGATGTCACCGAACAGTTTCTTAATCAGTGCCTCGGTGTAGTCCACGTTGATGTCACCTACGATGATGATGGCCTGGTTGTCAGGACGATACCATTTCTTATAATAGGCCACAAGTTCCTCGGGTTTGAAGTTGTCCACAATCTCCATCTTGCCAATCGGCATGCGGAAACCGTATTTCGATCCTTGGAATAGAGTGGGCAAGGCACGCTCAATCATACGCTGGTTAGGACTATTACGCATACGATACTCGTTGTGAATCACATCGCGTTCTTTCTCGATTTCTTCGGGAGTGACGGTGATGCCGTTCGACCAATCGCGTAGTACGAGTACACATGAGTCAAGAGCACTCTGACGCTCGGTGCTCACATCAGCGATGTAATACACTGTGCGGTCAATGCTGGTATAGGCATTGAGGCTGCGGCCGTACTGCACACCGATTGACTGCAGATACTCAGTCATTGTTCCGGTGGGGAAGTGTTCTGAACCATTGAAAGCCATATGCTCCAGGAAGTGGGCCAGACCCTGTTGCGAATCATCCTCCTGTATGGAACCAACGCGTTGCGCGATGTAGAAGTTGGCTTTCTTTTCTGGAGTGTTGTTGTGACGCAAGTAATACGTCAGGCCATTGTCGAGTTTGCCGATGCGAACACTGCCGTCTACAGGGATCTCAGGCATTTGCATCTGTCCTTGGGCTGATGCCAGTCCTGTACTAATCAGGGCTATTGCTACAAATAGTCTTCTAAGTCTCATTTTGAAATTAATTAGTTGATTATACTTTTCCGGTTGCAAAGATACGGATTTTTTCTCTAATAGTGTGTAAAAAAATGTTATAATCACTTCTGGGCAATCAGACGACTGTCTAAGGGTTCCATCACAACCATACTACTGGTCAGGAACATATTGTCCTGTGTCTTGTTCATCTTATAGGTTTTAACCGTGGTCAAGTTCGGTGCTGTCGAACGGTAGAGCGTCACCTCCGTGGGCAGGTCATATTGTTGTTTCTCAGCATTCCAATAACTCATTTCTACATTATATCCGTTTTTGAAATATTTATAGGTTAGGCGGCTACTCTTTGTCCATTGCTTAGTAGCTTCGTCCCAAGTCATCATCTCCTTGTCTTGCAGTCGGCCCTGTTCATCGTAAACGTAGCGGTACTCCATCTTTTGCGTCATTTGATGATGATCGTTTTCGGCATATACCTCAATCTTGTTAATTACGCCATCTTCCACTTCACCATTATACATATAATTGGCGTTGTCGCTGTTGACGGCGTTGAAGTACATTGTCAGTACTGTTGCTGCTGTGATGATTGCTTCCATAACTTTATATTTTTAATCGTTCTACTTTTTTTCAATTCAATTTGTCCTTTAGACGTTGCAAAGGTATGGAAAACTACAAAAACTTTAAGTTATTTGTATGTTATCTTTAGGTTAAATGTTTTCCCTGCATTAACAAACCATAAAAACACCCATACTCCATGCTGCCTTTTCGAGCCTTGGCCTGCAATACGACCTTACGCCCCACCTCGGCATCTACATCGAACCAAGCCTGCAATATTTCTTCAATGACGGCAGCGATCTGAATACCTATCGTAAAGAACACCCGCTTCAGGTCACTCTACCCCTCGGCATCCGCTTCCATTGGTAAACTTTGCTAAACTTTTTGTTCTCTGCAGCCTATTTGCCACTGCCTATGACTTTCGAGATGTCCATAATCATACCACCGTTGCCACTCATAATCTGAGGCATCTTGCCATCCCACTTCTCAATCATGTCCTCCTGGACAATCATTGGCGAGAGCGAGGCTGCAATGGTCCTGTTGTAGTAAGCCTCAGCATCAGCCTTGATCTTCATAGCCTTGGCATTACCCTCAGCCTTGGCGACGGCAATCTTGGCGTTGGCCTCAGCCTCCTTTACCTCGTTTTCAGCCTTCAAAGCACTCTGGATAGCCGTGTTCTTGGCATCAATCATCGAGAGCAGCGATGAGGGAGGCGTGATCTTTGAGGTGAACTCCTCCACGAGGAATCCCTCTGCCATCAGCGATTTTTCCAGACGGGCACGAACGTCACGCTCAAAGTTGGCACGGTTCGACATCAGCGAGTCGGAGGTGTACTGGTTGGCGCATGTGCGGTAAGCCTCGTAGATACAGGTACGGATATATCCTTCTTCCAGCTCCTTCACGCCCACACGATACTTCGTGAAAATATCACAGGCCTTGTCTGGGTTAATGCGATAGGCGATGGTAGGATCCATCTCGAAGAGCGAGGCATCCTTGGCATTCACGGAGAACGTCTCGTACTGCTTACGCTGTGTGAATGTGGGGTAGGTAAATACGTTGGTGGTGATGGGGTTATAGAATACCCAACCCTTGCATGTACCTTCTACACCGCCATAGTCCTGTTCGTTGAGTGACCACTTATGGAAACGGATGCCCACCTCGCCAGAGTCAACCACTGTGCAACAAGTTGCAAAAAGAATCAGGATCAAGGCTATGCCTCCTCCGACATAAGCCAGAATGCGATAATACTGTTTCATCATACTCTAAAATCTTAATAGGTTCCTTAATACAGCGACAAAGGTACGAAAAAAAACATAATCATCTGTAATTTGTATGTTATCTTTAGGTTAAATGTGATTAGGGTATTCATCTGACATTACAGAATGCGGGAGTGAAAAACATTCAAAAGTTTGGTCGTTTTAATTATTATGTGTACCTTTGCCCACGTAAATAAAGCACAGAAGAACGACTAAAGAGATGATGCTGAAAGAGTTTTTATGCATACAAACAAATATAAATATGTGTCGATCGTGAGTGCAGTGGCGGTGCTATTGCTATTGGGCATCTATATGTGGATGACCTACCGTTCTGTATCACGTGACATTGCCGAACGGGCTGGCAACCAATTGATGTGGGCGATGTTCTACGAGAGCTACACCCGCGCTGACCTTGTGACAGCGGAAGATACACTGAGTTTACCGCAGTCGCGTGGTAACCTGTCTTTGGCTTCATCGGTGGAGGGCATGAATGATGCTTTGAGCCGGAAATACCACTCAGAACTATCGCTCGACAATGTGGCAATGTATGTCGACTCGCTGTTGAGCGTGGTGAGGATAAATCGGGATGTAACCGTTCAAGAAGTAGAGTTGGATGATGAAAGCGGGAGGATGGATGGTGTGAGATGGAAGGTCGTGAGACAGAATAATGAGCGCAGCTCTAGTTGGTCGATGATGACGAAGCCAGTGAGCATAAGGCGTGACCAGTCGAGGGCCATTCGTCTAGCACTAAACAACCCTTATCCGGAACTGGCCAGGCGGTTGAGTCCGCTGTTTATGATCAGCGCTATTATCTTGGGTTTCTTTGCTGTCATTATTATCCAGTTGCTGCGTTTCATCACTGAACAGGAGCAGATGGTGGAGTTGAGGAACGACTTCTCGTATGCGATGGTACACGACATGAAATCGCCGTTGTCGAGCATCATTATGGGAGCACACTTCCTGCATAGTGGCAAAGTGGACGACAAGCCGCAGATCAAGGAGAAATACTATACGATTATCGAAGATGAGGCGGAACATTTGCTGGCACTTGTGAACAAGTTGCTGACCATTTCGAAACTTGAGAACAAGAAACTGATTTTGAACAAATGGAATATTTATATCGAACCAATCATTAACGATTTGGTGGAAAAAGCCAAGGTAAAGGCTACGAAGCCAATTGAGGTGAACATCTCTTTGGAAGTGAAAAACGTATTGGCCGACGAGCAGTATTTGACAGAGGCCATCGCCAATCTGATAGATAATGCTTTGAAATATTCAAAGGACGAGATAGAACTGTCGATTAAGACCTTCGATACAGACAAATATGTACTGCTGAAAGTACGCGACAACGGCATCGGCATGACGAAGGAGGAGCAACAGGTGATATTCGACAAGTTCGGGCGAGCTGCCATCCATGAGAAAAACCGTAAGGGTGGCGTCTCGGGCTTTGGCCTCGGATTGAACTACGTGGACCAGGTGATGCAGGCGCATGGCGGCAAGGTGACTGTGTCGAGCGAGAAAGACAAATTCTCCGAGTTTACCCTCTATATTCCCAAAGAAACCCATAAAACCCATTCTATTCATGATAAAATTACTCTTGGTTGAAGACGATGCATCGCTGGCCTATATCGAGAAGACGGGCCTGGAGGATATTATTGGCGGCTATGAAGTGACGACCGCTGCCAACGGCAAGGAAGGTGTGAAAGCCTGGGAGGAGACACATCCCGATGTGATTATTTCCGACATTGATATGCCGGTGATGAATGGCTTTGAGATGGTGGAGCGTATCCGTGAGACCGACCAGAACGTAATCATCATCTTCACCTCTGCTTTGACGTCGCCCAACGATGTGAAGGCGGGCTATCGCCTCGGTATCAACAACTATGTGAAGAAACCATTCGTGCCTGAGGAACTCGACGCCCATATCCAGGCACTGATGAAGATGCGGGGAGGGGCGAAGACGCAAAAAGAGACAAGCCACTACAAACTCGGCAAATATACCCTTGATGCCGACCATGCCACACTGCGCAACGATGAGACGGGCACTTCGCAGACAATGACGCAAAGGGAGGCGCAGATTCTGGCGATTCTTGCCGACAATAAGAATAATGTGGTGCGAAGGGAGGCTATCCTCAGCCGTTTCTGGAATACGGAGGATGATTATTTCGCCTCGCGCTCACTCGACGTTTTCGTGAATAAACTGCGGAAACTGCTTGCCGATGAACCGCGGATAACCCTCAAGACTGTACGTGGCATCGGACTCCAGCTGATTGTCGGTTAATCAATCGGTTTATACGGTTCCATCGTCTGGAGAGCCAGAACGGCGCCAGGGACAAAGAGGATGGCGGCGATGAAGAAACACCAGGCTGGAATAGTCACACCGATGAGAATGACTATCATCAGCCAATAGCAGATATCGCCGAAGATGATGGGGACGACGCTTCGGGAATAGTCGTAGAGATAACCCTGGAACATCACTGCCATCGTGGTAGGAATAGCCAAGACGGGATTATTGAAACATGCTGACAACAGACCTATGATGAGGCCAAACACAGGGACAATAATCTGTGGACGGTGCTTCCACTCCAAAAGCTCTCGCATGATACCGCCATAGATGACCAAGTCGCCTGTGGCCTCGATGAAAGACATGCCTATCAAAGAGAGGATGGGGTGCTTGGCCATCCATGCATACGACTCGCGCAAAGAATCATCATTGCTAAAGAAAGGGTCGGAGATGGTGCAGTAGAGCAGGGCCAGACCATACATCGCCATACCAGTAAAGGTGATGACGTTCCTACGCTTTCCTTTTGGAATGCGGCCTAAGGTGTAACTGGCAAAATGCATGCGGAGGAACACGATCTGCAGGATGATACAGGCAATGCAGAGAATGCCCATACCGATGGCGAAGTAGAAGTCTGAGGGATTCAAGTTCGCATTGGGCTCGTTACGGAAACCGTCGATAAAGCCCTCGATGAAATGCCCCATGAAGCCCAAAGCGGCTCCACAGACGAACATCACGACCAGGACGATACCCAGCGAGAGTAACAAATACATCAATGCCTTTCTCATCTCGGGTGCAAAATTACACAAAAATCATGGAAAGGCTGGCAAAATGTATGTTATCTTTAGGTTAAATAGTTTATAGTTTATGGCTTACAGTTTACGGTTTACAGTTTACAGATGATTACTTCTATAGGCGGAATGGCTTGCAAGGTAATCAACTGTAAACCGTAAACTGTAAACAAATACTAGTTAATCAGGAAGATCTTGGTCTTGCCATTGTAGGTGGCCTTGATGGTGGCACGACCTTCAACGATAGGACTGATGTCGAACTTCACACCAACAGGAATGTTGGCCGTAGCCTTC
>JAEEGK010010944.1_pt1 | contig 20843 bp, 16 predicted proteins | sample 8958771 | NCBI WGS metagenome assembly JAEEGK01 (sample SAMN16246547, study PRJNA631951) | gut metagenome | biome: gut microbiome; feature: rumen; material: SC-attached | host: Bos | place: Iran: Karaj | collected 2018-10
GGCCGCCGCCACGGCGGCGCTGTGGCCCGCGCTGCCGCCGCCCACCACCAGCACGTCGCATTCATCGTAGATGGGGACCAGGGTTTGGGGCTCCAGATAAGTCTTCGCGTTCATTCTTTTCCCTCCAGACGAGGCCTCGGCCTCATTATTATTTCTTTATAACTTTATCATATCACAGGCATTGCCCCTGTTCAAGCGTTCATTCCACGCGGCAGCGCCTTTCGCCCCTCTGGAAGGCCCGGATATTCTCCATGATCTCCCGGAGGCAGCGCTGCCGGGTCTCCAGGGCGCCCCAGGCCATGTGGGGGGTGAGGCAGACGTTGGGCAGGCCCCGGACGGCATAGAAGGGATGCTCCTCCGGGAAGGGCTCGACGCTGTAGACGTCCACCCCCAGGCCGCCCAGCCGCCCCGCCTTCACCGCCTCGGCCAGGGCTTTTTCGTCCGCCACCGCGCCCCGGGCCACATTGATGAAGATGCAGTCCTTCTTCAGAAGGGACAGCCTCTCGGCGGAAAAGAGGCCCCGGGTCTCCGCCGTCAGGGGCAGATGGACCGAGAGGACGTCCGATTCCCGGCACAGGGTGTCCAGGTCCGTGCAGGGCTCCCCCGGCGCGGGACTGCGCCGCCAGGCCAGCACCCGGCAGCCCAGGGCTTCGGCGATCCGGCCCACCTGCTTTCCGATGCGCCCGTAGCCCGCGATCCCCCAGGTCCTGCCCCGCAGCTCATGGTAGACGGGGACAAGCAGATTGGCGGTGGGCCCATGGGTATAGCTCCCGTCCCGCACGGCCCCCAGGTAGCTCCCCAGGCGCTCCGTGAGATAGAGGGCCATGGCGGCGGTGAGCTGGGCCACGCTGTCGGTGGAATAGCCCGCCACGTTGCACACGGCGACGCCCGCCCGGCGGCACCAGTCGACGTCCACGTTGTCGTAGCCGGTGGCGGCCAGGCAGATGAGCTTCAGGCTCGGATTGTCCCGCAGGTTTTCCCCGTTCAGGCGCACCTTGTTGATCACGGCGACCTCCGCGCCCAGGAGGCGGCTGCGCACCAGCTCCGGGGGCGTGGCGTCGTAGACCGCGACCTCTCCCAGCTCCCGGAGAGGCGAGAGCTCCAGATCCGCCCCCAGGGTGGCGGCGTCCAATACGGCGATGTTCATTGCCGGCTCCTTTCCGCCCGGCGGAAGAAAACGGTCGCATTTCCTCCGGCGGTATGCTATGATATGTAAGATAACAGGCTTGATCCGAAGGAGGATCGGTATGAAACGGTTTCTTTTGCTTTTGACGGCGCTGCTCGTCCTGGCGCTGGCCGCCTGCGGCCAGAAGTCTCAGTCGCCGGGGGAGACCGCGGCGCCCGCCACCGCGACCCCGGCCCCCCAGCCCGCGGAGACCGAAGCGCCCGACGCCGGGGCGAGTCCCGGCAACATCCGCGCGGAGATCACCCCCGCTCCCGCCACGACCCCCGGCAACATCGAGCCGGAGAACCCGGCGCTGGCGGACAGCTACTGGGTGGGCGTCCGGTACGAAAGCCGGGACTACGGGACGAGCGAGTTTGAAGCCTGGGACGAAGTCTTCAGCCTCCGCCTTCTTCCCGGCGGGACCGGCATCTTCCGCAGCAGCTTCTGGAGCGTCTACGACTCGGACAACGGCCCCCTCGCCTGGAGCGAAAAGGACGGGGAAGTGACCCTGGCGCTGGAAAACGGCTATATCCTGAACGGCGTCCTGCAGGACGGGCAGCTGGTGCTGGAATACTACACCGGCACCCTGGTGATGGGACCCGGCGGGGACGCACCCGTGGGGGAGGACCTGGGCACGCAGCTGCTCCGGGGCGCCTGGAGGCTGGACAGCGCCGAAACGGAAGGCTATGCCTTCTCCGCCGAGGAGGAGGGCCTGCGGGTCTTCCTGGAGTTCGGCCCGGAGGGCGCTTCGCTCTATTGGAACAGCGGCGAGAAGAAGACCTCCTTCTATGAGGAGAATATGCAGGTCTTCCCCGTCTGGCAGTCCCTCTACCCGGACTGCCCCAACGGCTACTGGTACGCGGAGCTGAGCGCGATGGAGCAGGCCGGCCGCCGGGAATTCTATGTCACCCCCGTGGGGAGGGACCGCCTGGAGCTGCTCCTGTACACCTATTCCGACGAAGGGATCGAACATCCCTCGGTGACGTCCTGCTTCTTCGTGCCCGCGGCGGACGGATCCGTGGAGCGCATGACGGCGCCGGAGCCCGTGACCGTGAGCACCGTGGACGAGCTGATGGACGCGATCTGGGACCGGGCCACCGTGCTGCTGGCCCCCGGCACCTACAACGTGACCGAATGGCTCGCTTCTCCCGGGAACGGGGAGCTCTCCGCCGCGGGATACGGCGAATATCCCCCCTATGCCCACGGCCTGTACCTGACCGGCTTCGACGACGAGCCGGAGCTGATGATCGCCGGCCTCCGGGGCCTCACCCTCCGCTCCGCCGATCCGGACCATCCGGCAGCGATCGTCTGCGAGCCCCGCTACGCCAACGTGATCACCTTCGCCCACTGCTCCGATCTGCGCCTGGAGGGCCTGACCGTCGGCCACACCCCGGACAGGGGCACCTGCAGCGGCGCCGTGCTGCATTTCTACAACTGCAGCTCGACGGAGATCCATCGGTGCGACCTCTACGGCTGCGGCACCTACGGCATCACCGCCGAATACGACTGGGGCATGAACGTGACTGACAGCTGGATCCACGACTGCACCTACGGCTGCGTATACCTGATCGACTGCGCCGGCGACACGTTCACCGGCGTGCGCTTCACCGACTGCGCCGGCTATACCATGCTGGATCTCTTCGGCTCCGGCGTCTCCTTCTACGGCTGCGACTTCCAGCGCCTGGACGGCGAAATGCTGTATGCCGACGAATATTCCTCCGTGCTCTTCCGGGGCTGCACCTTCGACCAGGCGGCCTCCGACTCCCTGGTGAGCAGCAGCGCCTACGGCACCGACCGGGTCGTGGACGACCGCTCGGACGACGGGGAGAACGCCCGGCCCAAGGGTTAAGAAAACTTATCCGAAGCAGCATAACCGCCGGGCGGCACACAGCCGCCCGGCGGAACATTTTAGCCTTTACGCTTTTTTCCGGAAGAAGAGGACGCCGATGCAGGCGGGCCCGCAGTGGCTGGCGATGGTGCTGCCCGCGGAGGTGACGCAGATCTCCCGGAAGGGGTGGAGGGAGCGCACCAGGGCCTCGGCCTCGTCCACCAGCTCCTGGGGCATGGCCGTGTGGGTGATCATGATGCGGCCGGGCTCCACGTTGTCGTTGCCCTCCAGTCTGCCCCGGATATAGTCCATCACCGTCTTCTCCATGCTGCCCCGGTATTTCCGGCCCACGGTCATGGCCCCGTCGGCCACCACGATCTCCGGGCGCAGCTTCAGAAGGTTGGCGCCCAGGGCCGCCACGCCGGAGCAGCGGCCGCCCTTGTGGAGGTATTCCAGGGTCTGGAGCACGAAGCTCACGTCCAGCCGGGTCTTCATCTCCTCCAGGCGTTCGGCGATCGCGGCGGCCTCCATGCCCTCCGCGGCCATTTCCGCGGCGGCGATGGCCAGCTGGCCGCTGCCGGAGGAAAGGTTCATGCTGTCGATCACGAACACGCCGCCCACTTCCTCCGCCGCGATGCAGGCGTTCTGATGACAGGCGGAGAGCTTGCTGGAGATATTGATATGGATCACGGCGAAGCCGTCCCCGGTATACTTCCGGAACAGGTCCTCATAGGCGCCCACGGAAACGGCGCTGGTCTTCGGGAGGGTGCCGGTGCGTTTGGCGTATTCGTAGAGCTCCTCGGCCTCCACGTCCACCCCGTCGGAGCAGATCCGTTCCCCGAGGGCGACCTGCAGGGGCAGCACCTCGATGTCGTATTTGCTGTAAAGCTCCTTTGTCAGGTCGCAGGTGGAATCGCAGGTGATCTTGATCTTGGCCATGTTTGTGTCCTCCATCCTGTCTGCGGCAGGCGGCGCGGGCCGCCGTTCGGGGCTGTATCCTTCGGACCGTGAGGCCATTGTAACCGCCCACGGGGAAAAAAGCAAGTACTCCCGGCGCATTTCGTCCGCCCCCTCCCCTTCCGGCTTGCAATTCCCCGCGGCCGTATTATAATTATAACGGTAACGATATAAATGAACGAACAAGCGCCGCCCGGCGCCGCGCTTGTTTTGAAGGGAGGAACAGCATGAACATTCCCGAGCGATTCCTGCATAACCAGGCCTTCGATTCCCGGGCCCTGGCCTTCAACCGCCAGCTGACGCCGAATTACACCGCCGACCCCTTCGCCCACGTGGACAAGCCCCTGGGCACGGAGGTCTTCCCGGACGGGACCGTGCTCCTGCGCTTCTACGGGCCGGAGGCCCGGAGCGTGAAGGCGGGGCACGAGGACACCTGGGTGGAGCTCACGAAGGACGGGACCGGCATGTGGACCGGCGTCCTGCCCTACGACGAGCCGGGCTTCAAGCAGCTGGCCTTCGTGATGGACGGGGTGAAGGTGCTCAACCCCCTGGCCCCCATCGGCTGGGGCAGCGGCAGCGCCATCAACTACGTGGAGATCCCCGACGAGGACCAGCCCTTCCTTCTGATGCGGGACGTGGAGCACGGGACGGTGAGCCTGGAATACTTCCCCTCCGCCGTCACAGGGGAGACCGAGTGCTGCTACGTCTACACCCCGCCCCATTACCGGGACAGCCCGGACACCCGCTTCCCCGTCCTCTATCTCCAGCACGGCGGCGGCGAGAACGAGGGCTGCTGGGTGCATCTGGGCAAGGTGAACCTCATCATGGACAACCTCCTGGCCGAGGGGAAATGCGAGCCCTTCCTCATCGTGATGAACAATCTGATGATGCAGGTGCAAAAGGACGGGAAGTGGGAGGAGGACGTAAACCAATTCGGCGATATGCTGATCCGGGACTGCATCCCCTTCATCGAAAGCCACTACCGGGTGAAGCCCGGCAAGCGCGGCAGGGCCATCGCCGGGCTCTCCCTGGGCTCCCTGTATTCGGGGCAGATCGTCATGGAGCACCCGGAATGCTTCGGCTCCGCGGGCCTCTTCACCGGCTACACCTGGCCGGTGATGCCCGGCTATCTCACGAAGGAACAGCCTTGGGTGGACGCGCTGAAGGACGCGGAGACCTTCAACCGGGAGGTGCATCCCTTCTTCGGCGCCATCGGCGACCGGGAGGTGAGCCTGCCCCTCTTTGAGAAGGAGCGGGAATTCTGCCGGGAGCAGGGCGTGAACTACATTCAGAAGATTTATCCGGGTTTCCACGAATGGCGGGTCTGGCGGGCGGCGGCCCACGACTATTTCCAGATGCTGTTCCGGGACGGAGAGGAGGACTGAGCATGCTGCGCAAGGTATTGACGGAAAGCGGCTGGGTGCGGGGCATCCCCGCCGCCGATCCCCGGGTGACGGCCTTCAGGGGCATCCCCTTCGCCGCCCCCGCCGTGGGTCCCAACCGCTGGCGGGCGCCCCAGCCCCCGGAGCCCTGGGAGGGCGTGCGGGACTGCCTGGAGTTCGGCCCCATCGCCATGCAGGAGATCCCCGGGGGGAACCCCGACGACATCTATACCCGGGAGTGGCACGTGGACGGCAGCGTCCCCATGAGCGAGGACTGCCTGCAGCTGAACGTCTGGACGAACGCCCAAAGCCCGGAGGACAGGCTGCCGGTGATGGTCTGGATCTACGGCGGGGGCCTCATGGTGGGCTACCCCTCGGAGATGGAGATGGACGGGGAGCGCATCGCCCGCCGGGGCGTCGTCCTGGTGAGCATCAACTACCGGGTCAACGTCTTCGGCTTCCTGGCCCACCCGGAGCTCACCGCCGAAAGCCCGGAGAAGCCGACGAATTTCGGCCATCTGGACCAGCAGGCGGGCATCGCCTGGGTGAAGCGCAACATCGCCGCCTTCGGGGGCGACCCGGAGAACATCACCATTTTCGGCCAGTCCGCCGGGGGCGGCAGCTGCATGGTGCAGCTCGTCTCCCCTCAGAACAGGGGCCTGTTTCAGCGGACCATCCTCCATTCCGGCGGCGGCCTCCTGCCCCCCAGCAGCCTGAGCCTGCGCCTGGAAGAGGCGGAGGCCCAGGGCGTGAAGCTCTTCGAGAAGCTGGGGGTGAAGACCCTGGCCGAAGCCAGGGCCCTCGACGCCCGGACGGTCTGGGACGCGGCCGTGGGCCAGGGCGGCTTCAGCTGGGGCAGCGTCATCGGCGACGCCTTCCTGCCCGACACCCCGGCCAACATCATCCTCCGGGGCGAGGAGAACGAGGCGGACATCATCATCGGCAACACGGGGGACGAATTCATCGTCCGGCCGGAGGGGGACAGCTTCGAAGCTCTGGAGGCCTTCGTCCGGCGGAAATACCCGGGCATCGCGGAGGAATTCATGTCGGAGGCCTGCTGCTGCGCCATCACCCTGGGGCAGATGAAGGAGAACGCAAGCTACAACAATTTCGAGATGGGCAACAAGCTCTGGCTGGATCACAACGCCCGCCGGCCCAGGCACCGGATGTATTTCTACCGCTTCGATCCGGAGATCCCCGGCTGGGACGATCCCGGGGCCTTCCACTCCTCGGACCTGTGGTTCGCCTTCGAGACCCTGGCCAAATGCTGGCGGCCCTTCACCGGCAGGCACTACGACCTGGCCCGGCAGATCTGCAATTACTGGACGAATTTCGCCCGCACCGGCGACCCCAACGGCCCCGACGCCGACGGGACGCCCATGGAGACCTGGGAGCCCTATACGGCGGGGAACGAAAAGGTCATGCTTTTCGGAGACCGGCCGGAGCTGATCCGGGCCGCGGAGAGCGATTTTTTCAATCTCCTGCAGAAGGCCTGCGAGGACGGGCGCATCACCTACCGCTCCCTCAACGCCTTCGACCGATGACCCGCGGGCCCGCGCCGATCGATACCGGACACAGAAAGGAGATCTGAGCATGGCGACCATTCACGTCACCTACTATTCCCAGGCCCTGTCGGGGCAGAGCGAATTCTACATGGTGCTGCCCAACGACGTGCCGCCCATGATGGCCGCGGCGGGCCCCAATCCCGCCTTCCAGCGGCCCGCGAAGACCCTTGTCCTGCTCCACGGCTACAGCGGCACCGCCATCGACTGGCTGGCGGGCAGCAGCATCCAGGACCTGTGCAGCCAGTTTAACCTCGCCGCCGTCATGCCCGGCTGCCGCAACAGCTTCTATCTCGACCGGGAGGCCACCGGCGAAGCCTACGGCGCCTTCGTGGGGGAGGAGCTCATCGGCTACGTCCGCAGGACCTTCGGCCTTTCGGACAAGGCGGAGGACACCTTCATCTGCGGCTTTTCCATGGGCGGCTACGGGGCGCTGCGCACGGGGCTCAAATACACCCACAACTATTCCAAGCTGGCCGACCTCTCCGGCGCGCTGATCTACCGGGAGGTGGCGGAGATGACGCCGCCCAACGGGAACATGGTGGCCAACTACGCCTACTACGCCGCCACCTTCGGGGACCCGAAGAAGGTGCTGGAGAGCGACGCCAATCCCGAGGTGCTGGTGGAGCAGAAGCTGGCCGGGGGCGAGAAGCTGCCGGGCATCTTCATCGCCTGCGGCACGGAGGACATGCTCTGCCCCCTGAACCGGGCCTTTTCCGCGTTTCTGACGGAAAAGGGCGTCGCCCACGAGGCATATTTCACCCCCGGGGAGCACAACTGGAGGTTCTGGGACCCCTATCTGGAAAAGGCCGTCGCCTGGATGCTGGCGGAGTAAGGAGGATATCATGGCAGCGAAAAAAGTGGGAGACCTCATCAAGGAAGCCCGCACGAACGCGGGGCTGACCCAGGCCCAGCTGGCCGAAAAGGCGGACGTCACCGCCTCGGACATCAGCAAGGCGGAGCGGGGGGAGAAGGAGCTCAGTCAGGCGGTCCTGAAGAAGATCGCCAAGGCCACCGGCGTCACCCAGGCTTCCCTCCTGAACGCCCCCAAGGGCGCTTCCGGCAAGACCGCCTCCGGAAAGACCGGTTCCTCCGGGAAGACCGGCTCCTCCGGGAAGGCCTCCGGCGAACTGAAGCTCACCGCCGCGGAGAAGAAGCTCGTGGAGCTCTACCGGGCGGCGGACGCCGACACGAAGAAGGCCGCCGTCAGCCTCCTCAAGGGGGAAAAGACGGAAGGCGGCATCCTGGGCACCCTTTTCAGCGGCGCCGTGGACACTCTGCTGGGAGGGAAAAAGTGACGGACTACCGGGAGAATTACGACATTCTGAAGCAGGTCTGCGCGGAAAAGAGCGTCATCCGCCACGTATCGAAGCACCGCAAGGCGGACGGCAGCATCGACCGGGAGGGCAACCTGAAGCTCTGGAACGACGCCCTGGAGCGCTTCCGCGTGACCCTGCTCTGGGAGGACGGGGCCCCGGATTACGACGGCCGGGATCCCCTGCAGCCGCCCCCCTCCATCATTTTCGTGCCCGCGCCGAAGGCCGAAACGCCCCGGGGCACGGTGATCGTGGCCTGCGGCGGCGGCTTTGAGACCCGCACCGGCTGCGAGGGCTTCCACGCGGCGGAATACTTCACCGAGGCGGGCTTCAACACCGCCATCCTCACCTACCGGCTGAAGCCCTATTCCCGCTGGGACGCCATGGCGGACATGCAGCGGGCCATCCGCCTTCTGCGGGCCCGGCGGGAGGCGCTCGGCGTCACGGACAAGGTGGCGGCCATGGGCTTTTCCGCCGGGGGCATGCTCAGCGCCAACTGCGCCACCCACTTCGACTTCGGCGATCCCGGCGCGGCGGACCCCGTCGAGCGTCAGTCCTGCCGCCCGGACGCGGCGGTGCTGGGCTACGGCGCCTTCGCCTTCGCCGGGCTGCCCGGCGGCTTCTTCCTGGACCCCTTCGGGGACCGGATCATGAACCCCTATGTGGCTGACAAGGAGGAGCTCATATACTTCGCGCCGGAGGTGAACGTTACCCGCGCCACGCCCCCCTTCTTCATCTGGCAGACCAACAGCGACGATCCCCGCCATTCCTTCACCCTGGGACAGGCCCTCACCGCCGTGGGCATCCCCTTCGAAATGCACCTTTTCCCCGAGGGCGTCCACGGCCTGGCCCTGGCCGACGGGAACAACGACCTGAGCGCAGACCTCCCCCACGTGGCCCGCTGGGCTTCCCTCTGCGCCGAATGGCTGGAGGAACAGGGGATATAAACCATCAAAGCACAACCGCTTCGCTGGGTTGTGCTTTGAACAGGCTTACACTCCGCTCCCCGGCGCGGAAGCGCCGGGGAGCCTTGCTTTCTTCGGTTTTACGCCAGGCGGGAGAGGCGCATGCTGTTTTCCTCTCCCAGGCCCATGGTCTCGGCGTCGATCTCCACGGCGAAGCGGAGCTTCTTCCCCTCGTTCCGCAGCAGGACGGCGCCGGTCAGCACCATGATGAAACGCTCCCGGAAGGGCTTCTGCCGGGGCGCGAAGGTCAGCTCCAGGCGATAGCTTCCCCCGTCCTCCAGGGGAGGCAGCGAGGCCAGAGCTTCCCCCGCGTCCGCCCAGCCCGACGCCCGCCAGCCGGTGTCCGTCCACTTCTCGTCTTCCCCTGCCACGGGATAGCCGACGCCCTGAAAGACCCCGGTCCAATACGCCGTGAGCCTCTCGCGCAGCTCAGGCAGCTGCTCCGGGCCCAGGCCCGCCTCCGCCAGGTCCTCCGGGCCGAGCTTTCCCAAGATGTCCCCGATGGCCTCCATCGCTTCCCTGTTCCGTACTTCCATGGTCTTTTCTTCCGGGAAGCCGCTTTGAAGCTCACACAGCCGCTGCATGCGCGCTTCCAGCGCCGCCAGCTTCCGGGCCGCGGCCTCCCGCAGCTTCTCCGGCGGCGCGTCCAGCAGTCTGCGGATCTCCCCGATGGTGAACCCCGCCTCCTGCAGGCAGCGGATCCGCGTAAAGACCGGGAGCTGGCTTTCCTCATAATAGCGGTAGCCCGTCCACTCGTCCACCTTCGCCGGCTTCAGCAGCTCGACCCGGTCGTAATAGCGCAGGGTCTGGGGCGTGCAGGCGCAGAGGATCGCAAAATTTCCCACCGTCAGCATGCTTCCCTCCTCCTTTCGCCCTCACCCTATCATTGAAGCAAACTGCAAGGTCAAGAGGGATTTTGAGAAAAATCGGACCCGCTGCGAAACGGGTCCGATTGCGATTTGATTATACCATTTCGGCGGTGATGACGGGGGGCTGGCCGCCGAATTGGAAGGGGGAATTGTTGGCCGCGGTGATGCTGACGCCCTTCCCCTCGAATTTCATCGTGTATACGTCCTCCAGGCAGGTCTCCAGCCAGCGGCAGCGCAGCTCGAAGGTATCCTCCGCCGTCCACGCGCCGTGGGCCAGATAGAGCTGCGTGCAGTCCTCGGGCTTTCCCAGCACGTTCGTCATCCGCACGCCCCGGGTGCCCACCCGGACGGTCTCCTGCCGCCCGGAGGCGGCGGCCATGCGCCAGATGCAGCCGTAGGCATCGAAGGTGAAGGAAAATTCCTTGATGGGATCCGGCCCTTCCCCGCTCATGAAGTTGCCGCCGAAGGGGCCGAAGACGCCGGAGGTCATGCGGAAGGTCCTGCCGCTGATCCTCTCCGCCGTGGGGCTGTCGGGCCCGTAGGGGGGATTGCCGATGCTCAGGCTGCTCAGCACGTCCGCCAGGAGCTTTTCGCCCACCGGGTCCTCCGGCAGGGGGCCGTCCGCCGTCACCTTCGCCGCGAAGTCCCAGGTGAGGTCCAGGGTATTCTGGGCCCAGTGTGCGCCGGGGGCGGTCTCGGTGATGGCGATGATCATATCCTGCTTCGGCAGGACGATGGTGAACTGCCCCATGGCCCCGTCCGCCCGATAGGCCCCCTCGGGCTTGCACATCCAGATCTGGAAGCCGTAGCCCAGGAAGTTGTCCGTGGCGGGAGGATTCACCGCCGCCTCGGAGGCGGAATCGTTCTGATTCGTGGTGGCCAGGCGGACGTAGTCCTCCGCCAGGATGCGCTCCCCCTCCCAGACGCCGCCGTCGGCATAGAGCTTCAGCAGGCGCAGATTGTCCTCGGTGGTGGCCCAGAGGCCGCCGCCGCCCACCTCCATGCCGTCGGGCATATACGCCCAGCGGAGGTTGGAGGGATCGATGCCGATCTTGTTGAAGAGCCGGGGCGTCAGGTAGTCGTGGAGGCCCAGGCCCGTCTTTTTCCGCACGATGGCCCCCAGGAGGGTGGAGCCGGTGGAATTGTACATATAGGTCGTGCCGGGCCTGTGGTTCACGGGGGTGTGCAGGAAGTCCCGGATCCAGTCCTTGCCCGGTCCGGGCATGGTGTCCATGCCGCAGCCCATGCAGAGCACGTCCCGCACGGTGAGGAGCTTCAGGTTCTCGCCGGGCTCCGCCGGGCTCTCGTCGGGGAAGATGTCGATGATGCGCTCGTCCAGGCGAAGGATGCCCTCGGTATAGGCGATGCCCACCGCCGTGGCGGCGTAGGTCTTGGTGTGGCTCTGGAGGCCGTGGCGCAGGCCGGGGGCGAAGGGGGCCCACCAGCCCTGGGCGCAGAGCTTCCCCCGGCGCATGATCATGAGGCCGTGCATCTCCGCGTCGGAGGCCTCCAGCGCCGCGATGTAGTCCAGGATGTCCAGGGAGCGGATGCCCACCGCCTCCGGGGCGGCGGTCTCGAAGGGCTTGCGCGTGAACATGGCGTTTCCTCCTTATATCGTAATCTCTTTACCTTGTTCCCCCGTTCCCGAAACGCAGCCTTGCGCTGCGTTTCGGAGAGGAGGAGCCGGGAGAATCTTCATCGGAATTCTCTTCCCTGTTCCCCCCGTTCCCGAAACGCAGCCTTGCGCTGCGTTTCGGAGAGGAGGAGCCGGGAGAATCTTTCGGGTATTCGCGCTCGCGCGGATACCCGATATTCTCACGAGCTCCGACGAAGGGGAGGTATAACCGAACTTCCCTCCCCGGGTCAAGTTTTTCCGGCTGCGGGGACACGGCGATTATAAAAACGATCTGTTCGACGCCGGACGCTGACCGATAAGCAATAACAAAAAAGAATAACGGAAAACCTGAACGCTGAACCCGGACGTCTTCCAAAAACGATACCGAAGTACCGCCAAAAACCGGCCCCGCAGACCGGCGGCGCGTTTTCTTTTTACAAATCGATCTCCATGGTCTCGGTGCTGTTCACCTTGTCCAGGGCCGTCTGCGCCCTGGCCAGCTCTTCGGAGGCCGCGTCCGCCGCGGCCTTGGCCTCCTCCACGGAGTAGTTCGCGTAATTGTATTCGATGACGGCGCTGTTTGCCGCGCTGCGGCCCTTCACCCTGGACTTGGGCAGGGCCCCCGCCATGTCCCGCAGCTTCACTCGCCGCTGGTTCAGCTGGGGGATGTAGACCAGCATCTGGTCGATGGTCATGCCGAAGCCGGGCACCTCGTGGGTGGAATTGAAGACGTTGAGGGCGTGCTTCACCCTGCGGATCTTCTCCTCCAGCTCGCCGAGCTTCGCCTGCACGGCGGCGAAATCATAGGCGGGGCGCACGCTCTCGATATCCTCGCTGACGGCGGCCACGAAGGCAAAGCTCTGGCTCTCCAGCTCCAGCAGGGCGTCGTACTCCTCCTTCAGCCTGCGCAGCAGCTTGGCTGCCTCTGCGGACGTATAGTTCATATCCGATCCCTCCGATCAAAGATGATTTTTCATTCTTCCCTGCCCCAGGCCCGGGACAGCTCCACGGCCTTCTTCCAGCGGCCGTAGAGGGCGTCCCGCCGCGCCGCTTCCATCTCCGGCGTGAAGACCCGCTCCGAAAGGCGCAGCTTTTCCAGCTCCTCCGGCCCGCTGTAGACCCCCGCGGCCAGCCCCGCCAGGGCCGCCGCGCCGAAGGCGGTGGTCTCCACGTTTTGGGGCCGGTCCACGGGGATATCCAGCAGGTCGGCCTGGAACTGCATCATAAAATCGCTGACGCTGGCGCCCCCGTCCACCCGCAGCTCGGTGATGGGCGCGCCGGTGTCCCCGTCCATGGTGTGCACCAGGTCGGCCACCTCGTAGGCGATGGCCTCCAGCACGGCGCGGCAGAGCACGGCCCTGTCCGTACCCCGGGTGAGGCCGAAGAAGCAGCCCCGGGCCGCCGGGTCCCAGTAGGGCGCGCCCAGGCCCGTGAAGGCGGGGACGAAGTACACCCCCTGATTGTCCGGGGCCTTCTCAGCCAGGATATCCGTCTCATGGGCGGTGGTGACGACCCCCGCCCCGTCCCGCAGCCACTGGATGGCGGAGCCGGCGTTGAACACGCTCCCCTCCAGCACGTAGGTCGTCTCGCCCCCCAGCTGCCAGCCCACGGTGGTGACGAGGCCGCTCCCGGAGCGGACGCGGCGGGAGCCCAGGTTCATGAGGGTGAAGCAGCCGGTGCCGTAGGTATTCTTCGCCATGCCGGGGCGGAGGCAGCCCTGGCCGAAGAGGGCCGCCTGCTGATCCCCCACGGCGGCGCAGACGGGGATCCCCTTCAGGTCCGGGAAGCCGGGGTGATGGGCCACGGCGCCATAGGCTTCGCTGTTGGACACCAGGCGGGGCAGCAGCTGCTCCGGGATATCCAGCTCCCGCAGGATCTCCGGGTCCCAGCGCAGCTTCTCCGTGTCCAGGAGCATGGTGCGGGAGGCGTTGGACACGTCGGTGACGTGGGCCTTCCCCCCGGTGAGCTGCCAGACGAGCCAGCTGTCCACCGTGCCGAAAAGGAGCTCCCCGTCCCGGGCGCGGCGGCGGAGATCCGGGTCCCGGTCCAGGAGCCATTTCAGCTTGGTGCCGGAAAAATAGGGGTCGATGATGAGGCCCGTCTTCTCCTGAATATAGGGCCCCAGCCCACGGGCCTCCAGCTCCGCGCAGATATCCGCCGTTCTCCGGCACTGCCAGCAAATGGCGTTTCCCACGGGCTTTCCCGTCTCCTTCTCCCAGAGGACGGTGGTCTCCCGCTGGTTGGTGATGCCGACGGCGGCGATCTCCGTGGGGGAAACGCCGCTCTTTTCATAGACCTCCGCCAGGGCGTGGAACTGGGTGGCCAGGATCTCCATGGGGTCGTGCTCCACCCAGCCGGGCCGGGGATAGATCTGGGTGAGGGGGTACTGTGCCTTCATCACGGCGTTGCCCGCCGTGTCGAAGAGGATGGCCCGGGAGCTGGTGGTACCCTGGTCCAGGGCGAGGATATAACCGTTCATCGTGCTCCTCCTTCCGGAATTGCCTTTTCATTCCGCCGTTCCGGGTGTATGATGGGAAAAAAGGAAACAAGGGAGGCGCGGCCATGCGCAGAGAAAGCTACCCTTCCGCCGGCGGCGGGGAGATCCGCTGGTATCTTTGGGAGCCGGAGGGACCGGCGAAGGGGATCGTACAGATGGTGCACGGCATCGCGGAGCACGCCGGGCGCTACGCGGCCTTCGGGGAATACCTGGCGGGAAACGGCTGGCTCGCCGCCGCGGAGGACCACATGGGCCACGGGGAGACCGTTTCGGAGAGCTGCCCCCGGGGCTGCGTCCGGGGCGGGTGGGACGCCATGACGGCGGACGTGCACGGCCTGACGCTGCTGCTGAAGGAGCGGCGTCCCGGCCTGCCCGTTTTCCTGCTGGGGCACAGCATGGGCTCCTTCCTGGCCCGCACCTTCCTCTACACCTATCCCGCCGAGGGCCTTCGCGGGGCCGTCCTCTCCGGCACGGCGTGGCAGCCGGAGCCGGTGCTGGCGGCGGGGAAGCTCCTGACAAGGCGGGAGATCAAAAAGCAGGGGGCGGACGAACCCAGCCCGAAGCTGCAGCAGCTGATGTTCGGGGCCTACGGGAAGCAGTTTCCCGGGGAGACCTCCCCGGACGCCTGGATCTGCTCCGATCCGGCGGTTGTGGCGCGCTACGGGGAAGACCCCCTCTGCGGCTTCGTCCCCTCCGCGGGCCTGGTCCTGGCCATGCTGGAGGGCCTCGGCCGCAACCAGCGGAAGGAGAACCTGGCGAAGATGCCCGACCTGCCGGTGTTCTTCATCGCCGGAGGCCGGGACCCGGTGGGCTCCTGCGGCAGGGGCGTGAAGCAGAGCTGCGAAGCCTTCAGAAGGGCGGGGCTCCGGGACGTCAGCCTGAAGCTCTACGCCGGGGACCGGCACGAGGTGCTGAACGAAAAGGACAAGGCCCGGGTCTGGGCCGACGTGCTGGCCTGGCTGGAGGAAAAGCGGAAGGAAGGCTGACGGGACCCGCCATTTTTATTCTACCACATTCCCGCCCGGAATAGGAAGCGCAGATGCGCGGTTTTCGCGCTTTTTCCCTTCCGGGCGGACGGAGGGGCGACGAACGGCGCCGCCGCGGGCAGATGGTTCTGCCCGCGGCGGCGTATGCTTTCCGTCCCGCGCCTTTATCCGACGCTCATGGTGACGGTGTTCGTATGTTCGGTATTGCCCAGGGCGTCGGTCACCACGCAGTAGATCTGATTCCCGTTCCGGGCCTCCGTCAGCTCCACGCTGTAGGTCGGGCCCGTGATGCTGGACTTGGAGAACTTCGTCGCGCTGGGCTTCTTCACGTACCACTGATAGCTGAGCCCGCTGCCCTCGGCCGCCACGGTGAAGGAGGCCGTGCTGCCCAGGGGACCCACGTAATCCGTAAGATCGGCGACGACCAGAGGCTCGGCGATGATCATGGTGACGGTATTCGTCTGTACGGCGTTGCCGTGGCTGTCCATCACCACGCAGTAGATCTGATTTCCGTTCCGGGCCTCCGTCAGCGTCACGCTGTAGGTCGGGCCCGTGATGCTGCTCTTCGAGAACCTCGACGCCGAGGGCTTCTTCACCCACCACTGGTAGCTGAGCCCGTCGCCCTCCGCCTCCACGGTGAAGGAGGCCGTGCTGCCCAGGGGACCCACGTAATCCGCAAGGTCGTTGAGAACGGTGAGCGGTTTGAAGATCGACATGCTCACGGTGTTCGTCTGGAGCGTATTGCCGCGGGCGTCCGACACCACGCAGTAGAGCCGGCGGCCGGAATTCGCCGCCGTCAGCGCCACGCTGTAGGTCGGCCCCGTGACGCTGCTCTTCGAGAACTTCGACGCCGTGCGGTTCTTCACGTACCACTGATAGGTAAGCCCCTCGCCGGAGGCCTCCACGGTGAAGGCGGCCGTGCTGCCCAGGGGACCCGCGTAGTCCTCCAGGTCGGCGTCGAGGGTCAGCGGCGCGCCCAGGTCCACCATCAGGTTTTTGATATAGAAGCCGTCCAGGCCTCTGCTGTAGCTGGTGTCCTTACTGAACCGCCACTTGAGCTGGTGTTCCCCGGAGGAAAGTTCCGTTTCCATGTGCTCCCAGCCGCTGGTCTTGCTGGTGGAGAATACCGTCTCTCCGTCCACAAAGAAGTACCCGGTATCCCAGTTTTCTTCGGCCTCCACGAAATAGTCGAAGCTGAGGGTCGTGCTCTCCGTAAGGGTGACGGCGGCTTCCAGCACGGAGGTAGAGCTGTCGATCCCCGAATTGCCGCTCCTGGCCGCCAACTCCCCGTCGAGCTTGGCGATGACCCAGGGATAATCCCCGTCGTTTTCATACGTCAGGCGGCAGCCGGGAGCGTTGACTGCGCCGTCCACAGCCCCGCTCAGGCAGAGGAACGTGACGTCGGAGGTGAGCACAGTACCTGTGCCGTCCGTCACCTCGCAGCAGTAGAGATAGCCCAGGCGGGCGTCGGTGATGCTGCCGGTGAGGACGGGGGTCTTATTGCCGCTGTGGCCGCTGTTTGTCCAGCTCTCTCCCCCGTCTGTACTCACCTTCCACTGGTAGCTCAGCCGGAAGCCCGTGGCTTCGATCCTGAGAGTGAAGGCGTCCCCCAGCGCGCCGGCGAAGGGGCGGGGCTGGCTGACGATCTCCGGCGGCGTACACCACAGATTCACTTCGGCGTCCACCGTGCGGCCCAGCCGGTCCGTCACGACGCAGCGGAAGGAGCTGCCTATCATATCCTCCGTCGCGACGCCGGAGAGGGTGTCGGTCTGCGCGCCGTCCAGGGTGCAGTCCGCCCAGGCCGAGTCGTCCCAGATCTGCCACTGATAGCTGAGATTGCTGCCGTAGGCCTCTATATGGAAGGTGAAGCTCTCTCCCGGAAGGGCGGACGCGTCCTCGGGCCAGCTGACGATCTCCGACTCCGCCTCCAGGATGCGCACGGTATTCGTATAGACCACGTTGCCGCCGGCGCCCGTGATCCGGCAGCGGAAAAGATGGCCGAGGCGGGCGGCGGTGATCTCGCCCGTCAGGGTGTCGGTGGCGTTCCCGTTGTGGCCGCTGTTTTTCCAGGTGCTGCCCCCGTTGGTGCTCACCTCCCACTGGCAGGCGGAAGCGCCCAAGGCCTCCACGTGGAAGGTGAAGGTCTCGCCCACGACGCCGGTGAAATCCTCCGGCTGCTCCGTCACGGCGAAGACGCTCGCGCCCAGGACCACGTTCCGCACCTCGAAGCAGTCGCCCTCCTGGCTGACGCTGACGTCCTTCGTGTAGACCCAGGTCAGGACGTGCTCCCCGGCCTCCAGGTCCGTGGCGTAGAGTTCCCATTCTTCCTTATGGGCGCATTCGAACATCTCCTCCCCGTCCACCAGGAACGAGCCGAAGTCGTACATGCCGCCCTCGCCGAAGACGCGGTATTCAAAGGACAGCACGGCGGTCTCCGTGAGCGTGCAGGAGAGGGTGAGGGCGGACTCGGTGCAGTGCGCGCCGCCGTTGCCGCTCCTGGCGAAGGAAACGCCGTCCTCCGTTTCCGGCGTCCAGGGATAGACGGAATCGTTCACAAAATGCAGCGCGCCGCCCGCAGCGTTCAGAACGCCGTCCACGGGGGCAATGGAGATCATGCGCACCGGGACGGTATACAGCAGGCGGTCGTCGAAGGCGGTGATCCTGCAGCGGTAGCGGTAGGCCAGCCGGGTCTCCGTGATGCCGACGCGGAGGGTGTCCGTCTTGTTGCCGGAGGAGGAGGAATTCGCCCAGGTCTCGCCCCCGTCGGTGCTCACCTGCCACTGACAGGCCTTCACCGTGCCCAGGGTCTCCACCCGGAAGCTCGCCGTGGCGCCTATTTCGCCCTTGAAATCAATGGGCTGGCGGAGAACGACGCAGAAATCCTCTACTTCCGCCACCTCCACGCGCTGATAGACCATGACGGCGTTTTCCCAGCGGTAGACGTAGTCCGCCGCTTCCCCGTTCACCGTGACGGCGGGGAGGGCCTCCGGGTCGAAGCTCTTCGCGCAATCGTTGATCAGGAAACAGAAATAGTATTCCCCTTCGGCGGGAATCGGAGTATCGTCGTTAAACATCGAATTGAATCCCACGGCGTAGTCTTCGGGATCCAGATCTTCATCGGTCCGGAAGCAGATGCTGACGTAATCGCTGACGTCGCCCGGGGCGCCGGAGACGTACCAGTCGTCCTCATCCGCGAACGCACCCGTCTTGGGACAGGTGACGGCCCGGAAGAGGGCCTCGCTCACCTGACGTCCCGTGACCTGGGTGTTGAGCAGCTCGAGCACGGAGGTATCGTAGGTGACGTTGAGAGCGGTGATGTACTCTTCGCCCTCGTCCGCCAGGACGGCGCCCGGCAGCAGGCCTAAGGCCAGCAGCAGGACGAGGAGCAGGCTGAGCAGCCGCTTGCTTCGCTTCATGGTCGTTCTCTCCTCCTGTTTTGATTTTTGATGATCCACGGCCGGGGGATCCTGCGGATCCCGGTTCATACTCTGATTATACTACTCCGGGCTGCCCTTGGCAACCGTTTCCAAGGCCTTCCCGGTTCCGCCGGGGCGGCGGGGCACAAAAACGGCGCTCCCCCGACGCCCAAGGCGTCGGGGGAGCACGTGCACATTTTTATCCGTAGATCCGCATGCCGTCCAGGGTGACGACGCGGCGGCCCTGGACCTCCAGCTCCACGGCGTCGCCCCGGGCGTATTTCGTCCAGACCTCCTGGCTGACGGCGGCGGAGTAGACGTTGCCCTTGGCGTCGGTGAACCAGAGGACGTATTCCTCGCTGCGGCCGCTCTCCCGCTCATTGCCGCCCAGGCGGGTGTCGGGCCAGTAGGGCTCCGGGTCCACGGGGAGGTCCCGGCTCAGGCCCTCGGTCTTCGGCTCGTAGCCGCTGCCCCGGGCCGCCTCCTGCCGCTGGGGCACCCACCGGTCGATATCGTATTCGTAGAACGTGGCGTAGACCGGCTCCTGCCGGTAGACGGGCACGGTCCTCGTCTCCGTGCGGTATTCCGTGCGGTAGCGGGGGATCTCGGTCTCCACCTCGGTGAAGGTCCCGTCCCCGTTGTCCTTGTAGTCCGTCTGGGTATCGTAGCCGTCCAGCACCTGGTAGGGGACCTCATACTCCTCCTCGGCGTAGTGGTCCAGCACCTGATCGTAGTGATGAATGGCCTGGCTGCTGCCCGTCATCGTGCCGCCGGAGGGGATCGACCAGCCGGATTCCCGCACGGTGGTGAGGGCCTCCACGGCGACGGTCCGCTGCCAGGTCTTGTCCGTCACGGTGGTGGCCCGGCTCCGGGGCAGCACCGCGAAGACAACGACGGCGATCAGGGCGATGAGGATGCCGACGATCAGTCCCGTGCGCTTCTTCTTCGGGGGCCGGGGGGCAGGCTCGGGAGGCTTGGCCGCGGCCTCCTCCTTCCGCCGGTTTTCAAAATAATCCCCGGAGGAATCCGCCCGCTCCGCGCCGCAGTTGACGCAGTTTGCTTCCCCGTAGCGGTTCAGGCTGCCGCAGAAGGCGCAGGTCCAGTCGGCTCCCTTGCCGTAGTTCTTCGCCTTCTCCTCGTCCAGGACTTCCTTCTTCTCCCCCAGGTAGAACTTGGTGCCCGCGTCCTGGGGATGGGCGCAGTTGGGGCAGCTCTTTACAAGCCCGTCGATGCCCTTCTGGCCGCAGTAGGGGCAGTCCCACAGCCCCTTGATGATCTTGTTTGCCATACGATTACCTCCCGTCCCGCCGGCGGCGGGAACGTATGCTTCTCAGCGGCAGACCCCGCAGAAGGCCGCGATGCGCGCTTCGTTGCCCTCCGAGGGCCTGTCCCCCGGGTCGATGAGGATGAGCTTCGCCTTCAGCTCCGCCCCCAGGGCTTCCTCCAGCTGCCGGAGGGCCTTTTCTCCCCCCGAGCCGCTCTGGCAGGCAAAGGCGGCGAAGGTCTTTCCCTTCAGGGCCTTTCCCTCCGCCTTCAGGAAGCTCCGGAGGGGCGGAGCCGGCCTCCCGGCCCAGACGGGGAAGCCGAAGATCACCCGGTCGAAGGCGTCCGGATCGAAGCTGTAGGGCCGGAGGGGCGGCGCTTCCCCGAAAACGGCGCTCTTGCCCCCCAGGAGGAACTTCGCGGCGCCCCGGGCGGGATAGGCCTTCTCCGGCTCGAGCCGCAGCGTCTCCGCTCCCAGGGCTTCGGCGATCCGCCCGGCGGCCCAGGCGGTGTTTCCGGTGAGGGAAAAATATACGACGGCTGTGGGCACGCGGCGCGCCTCCTCTCCCGGCGCACGGCGCGCCGACGGGTCCCCCGTTTTTCCTGATTGTATGATTATACCCCCCGCCGCCGCCCCGGTCAATGCCCGCGCCGGGGAAATATGCGCTGCCGGGGCTGAGAAATCCATTGAAAAACGAAAAAACGCTTGACACCCTTTCCGCCCTGTGTTATTCTCATTTCAGAATAATGTTCCGGGCGTTCCATATGGGGTGCGGAACGGGCCGGAACGCCGGTTCGCGGCAGTGGTGAGGGCCGCGTATCACTCCTTTTCTTCCTGAATCGCTGCGCCGCAGAAGCCGAAGGGCTCTGCGGCGGCGGCGTTTTTTGCTTGCGCGGGCCCGGGTTTTCCAGTATACTGAACGAAGCGGCGCGGGAGCGCCGCGGAAGGAAGGGGAAAGAAAATGGGATCTGTTCTTCTCACCGGGGGCACCGGCTTCATCGGCTCCCACACGGCGGTCGAG
>JAEEGK010010946.1_pt1 | contig 20842 bp, 12 predicted proteins | sample 8958771 | NCBI WGS metagenome assembly JAEEGK01 (sample SAMN16246547, study PRJNA631951) | gut metagenome | biome: gut microbiome; feature: rumen; material: SC-attached | host: Bos | place: Iran: Karaj | collected 2018-10
CGGGGTCGGCCTGTTCCTGGCCTACATGTAATTGCAAAGTCTCAAAACGGTAATTCTTCTGTGTACTCATAATTCTTATCCTTTCTTTTTGTTCTTTGTTGTTTTCTGCTGCAAAGGTACGGTGATATGGTAATATCTTCCAAATTCCGGATGAAATTCAGAATAAAGTATAAGAGTATGCCTAATCTTGGGAATAAAGTTCTTTTCGCGGGCGGAATTATTGCGGTGAAAAGAATAATCCTCTAAAAAATGAGGGAATAATTTGGTATTTCGGATAAAAAATACGTATATTTGTGCATTCTAACTAATGAAATTATGAAAATAACAAATGTACCAGCAAGACTGGATGAGATAGATTTACAGATACTCAGAACGCTGCAGAAAAATGCCAAACTGACGACAAAGGAGTTGGCGGAGGCTGTCAATCTGACTCCGACACCGGTTTTTGAACGCCAGAAGAGACTGGAGAAGCAGGGCTTTATCAAGCGTTATGTGGCGGTTATTGATCCTGAGAAACTGAACCAGGGCCTGCTGGTGTTCTGTAAGGTGAAGCTTCAGCAGATTAACCGTGAGATTGCCGATGCCTTTACCCGCCGTATCATGCTTATCCCGGAGGTTACGGAGTGCTACAACACCTCGGGTGCCTATGATTATTTATTAAAGGTTCGCGCGCGGGATATGAAGCAGTATCAGGAATTTGTCCTTACCAAACTGGGCGAAATAGAAAACGTGGGTGCCATTGAGCGTACCTTTGTGATGAGCGAGGTGAAGCAGAACTATGGTCTGAACTTTTAGCCCCCCCCCCCTCTTCGACTTTCGGGGGAGAGAAAAATTAAAAGGTAAAACTTTAAAGGTGAAAAGATAAAAGTGAGAGAAAAAAGAAATGTTTCAATTCACGGGACATTGAAGCAACTGCTATTATCATTATTATTTTTAATAAATATATTGCTGCCGCTAAAGGGGGCTGGGAGGGCTTTGCTCCCCGACACCATCCTGATGCGTGAGGTAAGCGTAAACGGGCAGCGCCAGCGGGTAAGCTACCGGCTGGACCGTCAGCGTATTGACGCCTCGCAGGTACTTACAGCTCAGGGAGGCACAGCCCTGGATGTGCTGCGTGCCGTATCGGGGGTGACAATAGATGCTGACGGAAACCTTTCCTACCGGGGCAGCCAGAACTTCCTGGTGTATGTGGACGGTAAGATTTCTCCCTTAACAGGTACTGAAGCTCTGCAGATGATAGGCGCAGCCAGCATCAGGGACATAGAGATCCTGACCACCCCCTCGGCCAAGTACAAGACGGACGGTGATGTGGGCATCATCAATATCGTTACCCGTAAGGCTGAGACGGAAGGCTGGGATGCCGTCGTTAATGGCATAGCCTCCACCTGGGGTACACTCTCCCTTGATGCCAAAATCAACTATCGCTTGGGACACCATAATATATATGTTGGCGGGCAGGGCTCGGATATCCATAACAAGAGTCAGTTCCAGCAGGAGAAGCAGACGGCAGGAGTCACCTCTTATGCCGATGGTACGCGCTTCCGCAATTTCCGTACCTTCATAGGGCAGGGCGGCTACGAGTACAATACCGGACGGCACCGTTTGGCTATCGACCTGCAAGGCGGGCGTACTATCAATCCCAGAGGTGGAGATATGTTGTACCAAACGAGCCTCACGCCAGCCCTCTCCCAAGGAGAGGTCCTTGACAGCCATGACCGCTATAAGCTGACCAAATATCTCTCTCAAGTTTCCGTGGATTATACCTGGAAACTGAACGAGCGGGGCGATGAGCTGAGCCTCTCCAACCGTTTCCGTTACGACCGTTTTTCGGAGGAATACACAGAGAGTAATATGTTTACCCTGGCAGGCGAGCGTCAGGAGGGTACACGAGGCTACGAAACCGAGCATCACTTTGATTGTGACGGTGCCCTTGCCTATAAGTTGCACTATCGCCCTCAGGGAACCTTGGAGTTGGGTAGCCAGTACACTACCTATAGCGAGGAGGGCGACTACCGCATCTGCTATTGGAACCTTCCCCGCCAGAGTTTCGTCTGGCAGGACGACCTCTATGCTCCGTTCTATTATCGCCGTCAGACCATCAGCGGCTATGCCCAGGTGAACGACCGCTTTGGTCCCCTGCAGTTCGATGCCGGATTGCGTGTGGATCACCTCATTGACGATATGGACCTGCCCACCATCACCAGTCGGCATAAAAGGTACACCGAGCTATATCCCTCGGCCCATCTGGCTTATACCACTGCCAAGGCAGGTACTTTCTCGTTGGGCTATTCACGTAGGACCAACCGCCCTGGCATCTGGAAGCTGGAGCCTTACATCACCTACGAGGACTATCATACGCGCATCATTGGTAACCCCGACTTGGAATCAGAGTACATCCATTCCTTGGAGTTCTCGTGGCGTAAGGCCTTTGGTAATACACAGTTGACGGCCACGGGCTATGTACGTCGCAGGACGGGGGTGGTGGATTATGTCCGCCGTGCCTACGATGTGGGCGTAACCCTGGATAGCATCGTCAATGCAGGAAACGGATGGCGCAAGGGCCTTGAACTTCAGGTAACAACCAAGCCCGCCCCTTGGTGGCAGCTCACAGCCAATGGCGACCTCTCCTTCCATAACTTCCGTGCCACCTACGAAGGCTGTATCAGTCAGCACAGCACCACAGGGACCATTGGCTGCATCAACAATTTCCGCTTGGCCAAGAACACCTCCCTGCAGTTCGATGGGCATTTCATAAGCGGACATCACCTGACGCAAGGGTGGGAGACCGCCTATGTGTACTTCGACCTTGCCGCCCGTCAGACCCTCCTTCAGGGGAAGATGCAGCTCGGGCTGGTGGCGCATGATGTCTTCCATACGGCACGTTATCATAGCTTGCGTACCCATACCCTTCTGAGCAGCGAGACGTGGGTGCGTCCCACCTATCCCAATATCGTCTTCAGCATCAGCTACCACTTCCGTCAGCCCACAGCCAAGGCCCGGGAGGGAGCCCTGAGCAAGGAGGCAGAGTTCGTGGGAAAAGACTTCTGAGTAATGATATAAAAATAGGTGGACATCCTCACGGATTGTCCACCCTATCTTGTTTAGTTAGTTTAGGGAAAGACTAAGAGTATATCTTAAAAACCTGCACTGAGGTTCTTTATACTTCTTCTAAAATATTTCTATCGCAAATATATGTGTTTTTACAATACGAGCCAAATATTGTTTAAGAAATTTTCACAGAAAAGCACATTTTTTTGAATTTTGCCATGAGGGGCTGCTTTCATATGGGAAAAAGTGTATCTTTGCATATCTATATTTGTATAATTGACATGAAAGCTATTCTTAAACCTTTCCTCTTGCTGCCCCTCTTCCTGACGGCATGCAGCACAACCTCCCTCATTGTTATCAACCCCGTCATTGATGCCGATGCGCCAGACCCTACGGTAATCAGGGTGGGGAATACCTACTATGCTGCCGCAACATCCGGCAATAATGCGCAGGCCTATGTCCGCTATCAGTCCAAGGACCTGAAGAGCTGGCAGAAGACGGGCTATGTCTTCGACCAGTGGCCTGAGTGGACCAAGGGGGCCTTCTGGGCACCTGAGTTCTTTGTTATCGGTAACAAGGTGATGTGTTACTATACTGCCCGTCAGAAGAGCGACGGCACCTCCTGCATCGGACTGGCTTCCGCCGACGGACCGGAAGGCCAGTTTACAGACCACGGACCGTTTATCCGTACTACCAACGAGGCCATAGATGCCTTTGTGTTCAATGATAACGGACAGCTCTATATCACTTGGAAGGCTTACGGTCTGGACCCCAGCAAACGCCCCATAGAGATTCTGGCGCAAAAGCTTTCTGCCGACGGCATGCGTCTGGAGGGCGAACCTTTCATGTTGCTGCGTGATGACGAGCGGCAGGGAATGGAGGGGCAGTGCATCTTTCGCGAGGGCGATTATTATTATATGCTGTACTCCATCCGCGACTGCTGCACGCCGCAGAGCGACTATGCCGTCTCCGTTGCCCGTAGCAAACGGTTTACAGGTCCCTGGGAGAAATACAAGGGGAATCCCATCCTGACGGGCAATAGCCGGGATATTCAGAGTTGCGGCCACGGTACGTTGGTCACCACTCCTTCAGGAGAACGCTATTACCTGTGCCACGCCTATTATCTGAAACGCTATAATGAGGGCCGTAAGGCTATCCTGCAGCGTATCAGCATGGGAAAAAACGGATGGCCCGCCTTCGGCTCCCCCAAGAGTGTGAAAGCCGAAAGCCGGCTGAAGGTTAAATTATAGTCTGTAGAAAACCTTTTGTCCTTTTACAATGAGGAGGCCCTTCTTCCCATTGAAGACTGAACTGCCTTCTTGCCCTTTGTCCCTTGTTTCTTGCCCCACTTTTCTTCCGCTCAGGTCATATACGGCTCCCTCTCCTTGGGAGAGGGGTGGGGTGAGGCTTTTTATTCCGGTTTCGGTTTCTGCCGTCTGGTCCTCCACCACGTACTTGCCGCTGTCCTGGGTGCCGGTTATGCATAGGTAGCTGTCGGCCTTGAGCCCTATGAGGTCAATAGTTTGCCTGCCGGAACTGTTGCTTACCACCAGGTTGATGTACTGGCCGGGGGAGGTGAGATGGTAGGTCTGATAGTACCACCGCTTGCCGTTTATACTCTTGGTGGTGGTAACACGCTTGCCGGGCCAGTTGCCGCTCAGCTGCTTGTCCTGATTATCCCAGGCGTAGAAGTTCATGCCGCCCCAACTGATGTCGGAACGTACGTAGAAGGTGATGTCATGCGGCTGGAAAATCTGGTATTCACGTTTCTGAATGCCATAGACCTTTCCGCCTGACAGGATGCCTGCCCTAAGGGTGCAGGAGGATTCTATATTCAGTATGGTCCCGCTTTCTGCCTTCAGGCTCTCTGCCGTCGGCTCAGAGCCGTCCAAGGTATATACGATGCTGGCTCCTGTGAGATTGCTGACGGCAGTCAGCCTGACCTGGAGCGGAGCCTCGTAGGTGCCGTCGGGAATGTCCATCCAGACGGTGTTGGCGCTGCGGCTCAGACAGTAGCGGTAGCCCTTGCCGGAAAGTATTTCGGTGTATTGCGACTTGCTGACGCTATAGCTCTGAGGCGTATTGCCCACCACGCAGAGCAGGGTGGCGGCATTGCCCGTAGTAGCTGTGGCGTAGTAGTTCTGGACGCTGTATTTCTGCTGCGTGGAACTGGTGTTGGTGATGCCGGCCAGACGGCGTGCCAGAATCATCTGCTTGAGGGGGTACTTGCAGTCACGCCAATGGGTATAGAAGATGCAGGGCGTTCCGGGCATGGCCAACAGATAGGCATTGGCTGCCAGGGTGTCTGTGCGGATGGGGTCCTGCTCGTCGCCGTTGCCGCGTTTCTCGGTATCGTGGTTCTCGACAAAGGTAACGGCATACTGCTTGTAGTAGTTGTCAGCCACAAGGGGCTTCTCGTCGTAACCGAGCCAGCGCCAGTCGCGATTGTTGATGGCATCACGCATGCGGTAACGGAACTGGAAGTCGAAAGCGGCACTGGTGGGTTTGTCAGAGACATATCCCTTGCTGTTGCTGACCCACTCCCTGATTTTACTGCTGCTGTCCCAGTATTCGCCCACACTGAAGGCGGGCTGGGCATAGGTATTGTAGTCGGCTATGAAATAGGCATAGAAGCCCTTCACCATATCGTAGCGGAAGCCCGTATATCCGATGTCCTCCAGCAGGAACTTCAGGTAAGCCTTGACGCAGCGCTGTACGTTGGGGCTCTTGTGGTCGAGGTCGCGACAGCCGGACCAGTCCTCGCCGGTATCGTCGTTCTGCGACAGCGACAGGCCGTTGCCGCTGGCCCATCCCTGGGTGGCGCCTCCATCGTCATTACGGCAGATATCGGTGGACAGCATCTGATAGGTCTCTCCGTTATACGTCTCGGCCGGATAATCCACCCACGAGCCGTTCTGCCCCATGTTGCTGCGGTGGTTGATGACTACGTCAGCAATCACCCCCGTCCCCCTCTGCTTAAAGGCGGAAATCATGCTGCGCAACTGAGCCTCAGAACCGAAGGAACTCTTCTGGTTGAAATAATAGACAGGCGTGTAGCCCATCATATTATAATCGGTATTGCACCAGCCGCTCTGGGGCACCCATACCAACTGGAAGTAGGGTGCTATCTCCTCGGCCTCGGCCTGTAGCCTGGCCCACGAGGTCTGCGTATAGGAATCCCAGTAGAACCCTTGCAGCATCACACCGTCATAGTCGGACGGCCATCCTTGGGCACGGATGCCCAGCTGCATGAATGCCAGTAATAGAGGCAGTATGATTCGTTTCATTTCTTCTTTTCATTAGCTCTGTGTTGCAAATATATGTAATTTGTACAAATGTGAATCGGAAAAGCGGAGTTTTTTTTCTCCCCGTGTCCATTAATCTGAAATAAATTGTAAATTTGTGTCCGAAAGGACAATAACTTTAAGATTTAAGATAATGAAAAAGACAAATCTGATGCTGCTCTTAGTGGCAATGTGCGGAGCTCCCTCTTTCTGTCAGGCCGAGGATAATGTGCTGACCAAGAAGGAGGTGAGACAGGGATGGGAACTGCTCTTCAACGGCAAGGACCTCTCCGAATGGCGTAACTTCAATGGTTCCGAACTCTCTAACGGATGGGGCGTTGTGAACGGCTGCATACAGGCCAGCGGCTCTGGTGCCGACGACTCGGGCTATATCGTTACCCGGCGTAAATTTGCTGACTTCGAGCTTTGCTGGGACTGGAAACTGACGCATGGCGGCAACAGCGGTATGATCTATCATGTGGTAGAGAACCCTGCCTTCAGTGTTCCTTACGTTACAGGTCCTGAGTACCAGCTCATTGACAATACCGGATGGGAGGAGGTGAATGCCCCAGCCAAGCTGGAGGAATGGCAGAAGCTGGGTGTTGACTATGCCATGCATCTGCCCGACTATAGTAAGATGAATGTCAATCCTGTGGGCGAGTGGAACAGCTCGAAGATAGTCTTTGATAACGGTCATGTGGAGCATTGGCTGAATGGCAAGAAGATTCTGGAGTTTGAGGCATGGACCGATGACTGGTTCCAGCGTAAGGGCAGCGGCAAGTGGTCACATGCTCCGGAATACGGTCTGGCCGGCGAAGGTGTTATCTGCCTGCAGGATCATGGCGACCCGGCCTCCTTCAAGAATATTAAGATCCGTCCCTTGCCCCATAAGGCTGGCAAGACGGAGCGCCTCTTCAACGGCAAGGACCTGACGGGCTGGGAACCCTTTGGCGACGGCAAGTGGAGCGTGGATGCCGACGGTAACCTTGTAACTGAGAATGGCGACAAGAAGCAGTACGGCTACCTCTGTACCCGCAAGTACTATAAGGACTTTGACCTGACCCTGGAGTTCAAGCAGGCCAGCAACGGCAATAGCGGTCTGTTCTTCCATTCCTTTATAGAGGGATTCAACAAGGTGCACGGCTGGCAGTGCGAGGTGGCTCCCAAGGGCCATGATACGGGCGGCATCTACGAGTCCTACGGCAGGGGCTGGCTGCAGCAGATTCCGGATGAGAAGGAGGAGGTGCTGAAGGAGGGTGAATGGAATTCGCTACGCCTGCGTGTGGAGGGTAATCATGTGCAGACTTGGCTGAACGGTGTTCTGATGTCAGACCTGGAGGATGAGCTTATCGGTAAGACACCCGGACGCCTGATGCTGCAGATTCATGACGGCAACGACATCAAAGTCCTGTGGCGGAACTTCAAGTTGAAGCAGCTGTAGAAAGGAAGAAAAATAAAACTGCTATCCTTCCCTTGCATCGGAAGTGATAGCAGTTTTTTTGTGTTGTTAATAATAGAAATCGGTTATTAGTCTGATCAGACGTTTCTTTTCCGGAAAAACACCTTGCGGCTCTTTGCTCCTTCTCTTACGATATATATGCCTTGCAGGTCCTTGCCGGTGAGCGACACGGGCTGAGCATTCAGATTGTATATCCTTACGGGTGATGGTGCGGGGGACGGGTCTGCCGTAATGCCCTTTACCGGTGTCTCGGCATCCTTGTCGGGTGTAACGATGAAGTTGTCGAACCGTACGCTGGAGTTATGAGAACGGAATCCTGCCCTTCCGGTGATGAAGGGGACAGGATCGGTATAATTGATGAGCGGCTTCTCCATATCGTCCAGGTAGCACCTGATGTTGGCTCCCTTTACTTCTACCTTCATGTGATGAGGCTCAGAGGGAGAGATGTTCTTGTTGGCAGAGGCTAGTGTCTGCCAGCCGAAATTATGCTTACCCAGGGCTACGGAGGTGGTGCCTGCCAGGAAGATATAGCCTTGCAGGAAGTCGGTGCCCAGGACGGGGTTGTCATCGGCTCCGCCTGTGGAGGCGTTGGTCGTGCGGAAGAGGAGGCCTCCGTTCATCTCGCTGCTACTGGTATAGATGACATCGCACTCTACGGTATAGTCCGTGAGGTGGATATCCTCGAACCCTCCCATAAGCATCTTGCCATATCTGCCGGTGGATTCCAACTGGCCGTTGACAATGGTCCAGTTGCCCTCCCGGTATCCCCACTCGGGACTGAATCCGTTATTAAAGTCGTCACTCATGATATGGGAATCCCTTACGCCGCGTTTGATATTGTATTCGTACAGGGTGGGGTTGCCGTCTGTGACTTCCAGCGTCAGTATGTGGTGTCCTGCAGGTATGGGCACGAGCTGGAAGGTTTGGACGCTGAGGGCAGAGCGGGTGTTGGGGAGTTCGGTTGTACCTGTGATGTCTTCACCGTCAATAAGAAGGCGGATGTGTGAGACGCTGGTTGATTTGTATCTGAGTCCGATATTATAGACGTTGCTGGCTTGTACGTTTACGCGGTACTTCAGATAGCTTCCGGCAGGGCAGCGCATGAGGGTGGCACTACCTGCGGAGAGAGCGCTGGAAAGGGTTTTGACGGCATCGGACTTCTCGGTACACAGATTGGCTGTAATCATGCCGGGAAGGGGGAGGCTGACATCCAGTATGCCACTGCCGTCCACATAGGGACTGATGGCTACATAGGAAAAGTCTGCCGTACCGGTGTGGGTGACATATCCTATCTGTCCGCCTGTCTCACTCAGGCTGACCTGGAACTTACGCATGCCGTCGATATATACTCTGACCCGTTTAGCATTCTTCTCTACACGGACGTTATGCCAGCAGGTAGGGTTAAAATCTGCGGGAAGGCTGGCACTGCGGGTCAGGCTGACGGTTCCGTTTACGTAGTTGTTCAGTATAAAGGTATTGGTAGCGGCATCTATGAGGACTTCTGTGTAGTTGCCAGGGTTCTGGTATGAGAAGATACATCCTGACTTCCCATTTTGCTTCTCACAGGAGCGCAGGGTGAACTCGGCTGTGTAACTGTCGTATGAGCAGGGATTGAAGAGCGCCTGACAGGTATCTGCGGTGAGGGCCTGACTGAGATAGCTTCTCTCCTTAACGCTCCATTCGCCGCCACGGACAGACCAGTTGTTGCCCAGCTCCGTACGCTCGAAGTAATCGTTCCTTGCCACCTGTGGCTGGTCCTGTTCCCAGCAGGTGGGGCCGGTCATGATGAGTTTGTCGCCGCACCAGGCTATGCGTTCGAAGTTGAGCAGTCGGCGGGCTTTGTTGTCCTGCAGGTTGTGATAACAGAAGTAATAGGTATCCAGGTCAGGGCCTACAAAGGCGGTTCCGTGCCCAAGAGCTTTATGGGTAGGGGTCTCTGTATCTACGAGTATGGGATTCTGCTCACTTTGGGGCGTGAAGCCTGAAAGGGCGCCGCTGCGGCTGATGGCATAATCTATGCGGTAGCCGTTAGTCCATACGTGATTGCCGGTATAAAGCAGGTAGTAGAGGCCGTTGCGTTTGAACATGCAGGGGCCCTCGGTCCATTGGCCGGTGATACAGCAGCCCAGATCCACATCGTTGCCGAATGACAGGTTGGTGGGCATGGTGCAGCCGCGGATTCCCTGGTTGTTGGCATGATAGAAATAGTGCTTGCCATCATCATCGGTAAAGAAAGAACCGTCGATGTCTCGGCCCAGGTTGCCGGTCTTGTGGACGAAGGGACCCGTAGGACTGTCGCTGGTGAGGATATAGTGCCCTCCGCCACGCGGTGATGTGCACATGTAGAAGGTGCCGTTCCAATAGACAACCTCCGGGGCATAGGCTACGGCGGTAGTCTCGTCGGTACAACAGATGTAGGCCGTGGACCATTCCATCAGGTCTTTGGTGCGCCAGCAATAAATGTTCCTGTCGCCTGCACTTACGTAGAGGTAATAATAGCCGTTGTACTTCATGATGTAGGGGTCGCCCAGGCTGCGGTCCTGTAAGCCGGGAAGAACCATGGGGTTATTCCACCCGTGAATATACGAGAGGGATAGAACACAGCAGAAAAGAAAAGCTGTCAGTCGGGAAAGGATACGGTGTTGCATAATACTCTGAAATTTTATTATGTCAACAAAATTATAAAGAAAAGGGATATGAAAGAAATTCCCCTGTGGAATATACCAAAAAGCAAAGTATTAAAATCAAAAAACAAAGGAATGGGGTGTCAGTGGGGGGGATATAATAAGGTGGAACCTGAAAATGAGGTCCCACCTTATTTATAATATACACATGCTTTGCAAGGAGAGGTTTATTCCTTGTCGAGCAGAATCTTCATCATCTCGATAGCTGAATAGGGGATGGGGGTACCGGGTCCGAAGATGCAGGCAACACCGGCCTTGTAGAGGAAGTCATAGTCCTGAGCGGGAATAACACCGCCGGCAGTTACCATGATGTCCTCGCGGCCCAGCTTCTTCAACTCCTCGATAAGCTGAGGGATAAGGGTCTTATGACCTGCTGCCAGTGATGAGGCTCCGACGATGTGCACGTCGTTCTCAACAGCCATGCGGGCAGCCTCCTCAGGAGTCTGGAACAAGGGGCCCATATCCACATCGAAGCCACAGTCGGCATAACCTGTTGCCACTACCTTAGCACCACGGTCGTGACCGTCCTGACCCATCTTGGCAACGAAGATACGGGGACGACGGCCTTCCTTCTTAGCAAACTCGTCGGTAAGGCGCTTGGCCTCCTCGAAGTCCTTATCGTTCTTAGATTCTGAACTATACACGCCTGAAATTGTTCTGATTATTGCTTTATACCGGCCTACGATAGCCTCGCAGGCATCACTGATTTCACCCAAGGTGGCACGGTGGCCGGCTGCGATAACAGCCAGGTCAAGCAGGTTGTGCTCTGACTTCTTGCCCTCGTTGAACTCACGGACACACTCGGTGATAGCCTCCAGGTCTTTCTTGACCTGCTCGTTGTCACGGTTGGCGCGCAGTTCCTTCAGTGAGGCTTCCTGCTGCAGACGGACAGCTGTGTTGTCCACCTCCAGGATATCGATAGGATCCTCGTGGTCAAGACGGTACTTGTTGATACCCACAATCGTCTGAACGCCTGAGTCGATACGAGCCTGTGTACGTGCTGCGGCCTCCTCGATACGCATCTTGGGCAGGCCGGTCTCAATAGCCTTGGCCATACCGCCCAGCTTCTCGATTTCCTGGATATGCTCCCATGCCTTGGTGTACAGCTCCTGTGTCAGTTTCTCAACGTAGTAAGAACCGGCCCATGGGTCAATGTGCTTGCAGACCTGAGTCTCGTTCTGGATATAAATCTGGGTGTTACGTGCGATACGTGCGGAGAAGTCGGTGGGCAGTGCAATTGCCTCGTCCAGCGCATTGGTATGCAGCGACTGGGTGTGACCCAGTACGGCAGCCATGGCCTCGATACAGGTACGGCCTACATTGTTGAAGGGGTCCTGCTCGGTCAGTGACCAGCCGGATGTCTGTGAGTGGGTACGCAGGGCCATGGATTTGGGATTCTTAGCACCGAAGCTCTTCACAATCTTGGCCCACAGCAGACGGCCGGCACGCATCTTGGCAATCTCCATAAAGTGGTTCATGCCGATAGCCCAGAAGAATGACAGACGGGGTGCGAAGGCATCCACGTCGATGCCGGCATTGATACCCGCGCGCAGGTAGTCCATACCGTCGGCCAGGGTGTAGGCCAACTCGATGTCGGCGGTAGCACCAGCCTCCTGCATGTGATAGCCGGAGATAGAGATACTGTTGAACTTAGGCATCTTCTGAGAGGTGTACTCGAAGATGTCGGCGATAATCTTCATGGAGAATGCTGGCGGGTAGATGTAGGTGTTACGCACCATGAACTCCTTCAGGATGTCGTTCTGAATGGTACCTGCCATTTCCTCGAGCTTGGCACCCTGCTCCAGACCGGCATTGATATAGAATGCCAGTACGGGCAATACGGCACCGTTCATGGTCATAGAGACAGACATCTTGTTCAAGGGAATTCCATCGAACAGCACCTTCATATTCTCCAGTGAGCAGATGCTTACACCGGCCTTACCTACGTCACCTACTACACGCTGGTTGTCAGGGTCATAGCCTCGGTGGGTGGGAAGGTCGAATGCTACGGAAAGACCTTTCTGGCCTGATGCCAGGTTACGACGGTAGAATGCGTTACTTTCCTCGGCTGTGGAGAAACCGGCATACTGGCGGATGGTCCACGGACGGAAAGGATACATCATACTATAGGGGCCACGCAGGAATGGCGGGATACCGGCTGCAAAATCCAGGTGTTCCATACCTTCCAGGTCCTCTTTTGTATATACGGGCTGAATGTCTATCTGCTCGGGAGTCCTCCAGTTGGCAGTAATACCAGCCTCTTTTTGCCATGTCTGGCCGTTCTTTGCCTCTATGCCGGCAAAGATGTCTATGTTGCTAAATTGTTTACGTGCCATAATCAGATTCCAAGTTTAGTGTTGTACTCTTTAAGAGTCTCAAGCTGGTTTGACCTTACGTGGATGAAATTCTCGATGCCGGCTGCCTTGAGCTCTTCTGTGCAGGCGGGCGCTCCGGCTACTACGTAGAGGGCACGGCCGTTCAGATACTTGAAGGCGGGAATAGCATACTCGGCATATTCATCGTCGCTGGAACAGATGACTACGATGTCGGCTCCTGCCTCCAGTGCCTTGTCAACGCCTTCCTCAACGGTGGCGAAACCCAAGTTGTCGATTACCTTGTAACCGGCAGCTGCCAGGAAGTTGCATGAGAACTGGGCACGGGCCTGACGCATAGCCAGGTTGCCAATGGTAAGCATGAAGGCAACAGGTACCTTCTTGGCCTTCTCGGTAGTCAGGCGCAGGGCCTCGAAGTCGGAAGCCAGACGCGTGGGCTTGAGGGCTGCAATCTCGCCCTCTCCGGCACAACAGCAGCATGCTGTAGCAGGTTCCTTGCCCTCGCTCTTCTCAGTGAAGTTGGGGAACTGGTTGGTACCCAGCAGGAATTCCTTGCGTTTGCCTGCATTGCCATGGCGGGTTGCGTTGGTCTCGTTTATGGTGTTCTGGATGTTGCCGGTCAGGGCTTCCTTCAGGAAACCGCCCTTCTCCTCTACGTCAAGGAAAAGCTTCCAGGCCTGCTCGGCCAGAGACTTAGTCAATGTCTCGATGAAATAAGAGCCGCCGGCCACATCTACGATACGGCCGAAGTGGCACTCCTCCTTCAGCAACAGCTGCTGGTTGCGGGCAATACGCTCGGCAAAGTCTGTCGGTGTTTCGTAGGGAGTATCGAAGGGAACGACTACCAGGCTCTCTACACCGCCTAAGGCAGCCGACATGGCTTCTGTCTGGCTGCGCAGCAGGTTAACGTAGCTGTCGAATAGGGTCTGATTGTAGGTGGTGGTCACAGCGCAGATGTGCATCTTGGCACTTTCCTTGCAGCTGGTGTACTGGCTTACAATCTGGGCCCACAGCATACGGGCGGCACGTACTTTGGCAATTTCCATAAAGTAAACGCCGTTGATTCCCAGGTTGAACTTGATGTTCTGTGCTGCCAGTTCAGGAGCTACGCCAGCTTCGACCATTGCTGCCAGGTATTCATTACCCCAAGCCAGGGCATAGCCCAGATCCTGATAGCTGTATGCTCCGGCATCTGTCAGCTTGTAGGCATTGACAGCGATGGCACGGAATGCGGGGAAGTCCTTCAGCACCTCTACCATCTCCTTTGCCTGGGCTATCAGGTCTGAGCGGTCCTTGCCGCCGCAGAGAATCTTCTCGATGGGATCGAAGCTGATGCTGCCTGCAATCTTTGCCTTGTCGCAACCTTTCTTCTCGAAGTAGGTTGCCAGTAACTTGGCCAGCTCTACGCTATGGCGCTGACAGGTCCTGAAGTTCAGTTCCACGCACTCCGCATAGATGCCTTCCAGTAAGGTTTCGATGTACTCGGCGCTCAGTTTTTCACCCGGAATTGCGAATCCCAGACTGTCAACACCCTTGTTCAGGATGTCCAGCGCCTTTTCGTTGGCTGCCTTGGGACAATCACACTTAATGTCCTGGCGGACATACCACTCATTATCTGCGGCCTTGTTGCCGCGAACATAGGGGAACTCGCCGGGAAGGGCGTTAACGAGGGTCAGGTTCTCCACATCTTCCTTACGGTAGAACGGTTCCATGCTGAAGCCTTCATTAGTTCTCCATACCATCTTCTTCTGGTAGTCTGCTCCCTTGAGGTCAACCTCAATCTTGTCACGCCATTCCTGACGGGTGGGGGCAGTAAAGTCAGAGAAGAGTCTTTCTTTACTATCTGCCATTTTTCTTTATAATATAATAAATAATGTTATCAGCTTAAGTGGATACAAAGTTAAGTTAATTTTGGAATAACAACAAAAAAAACCGCACAAAATGAATAATTATGCACGCAAAAGAGCAGAATTCGATGACGGGAATAACAATCTATCCCATTTTTTCATACCTTTGCACCCGAAAAATGAAGAGTGAAAAGTGAAGAGTGAAAAATAATAGTTACCAACGGTAAACTCTAAACAGTAAACGTAAACTAAATATGGAATGGTTTTTGAGTCTTCTGACTAACACTTCCGGTGTGGGGCATATCGTCATGCTGTATGCCTTTGTGATTGCAGTAGGTATTGCTTTAGGGCGTGTGAAGATAGGCGGAAAGAAAAACGGCATTGCCTTAGGCGTGACGTTTGTCCTGTTCGTTGGAATCCTGATGGGTCATCTTCACAAAAGTACAGGATTTGTGTCTGATGAGGGTTTTGCAGCCCCGGGTAACGTACTGACATTTATTCAGGACTTCGGTCTGATACTCTTTGTTTATTGTATTGGTATTCAGGTAGGTCCGGGATTCGTGGAGTCCTTTAAGACGGGCGGACTGAAGATGAACCTTATTGCTGTGGGTGTTATCCTGCTGAATGTGATATGCTGCATAGGACTCTTCTTCATGATATTCTATAAAGGTGGCAGTATGGCTGGCGAGAACAGTCGTAACCTGGCCATGATGGTGGGTGTCCTTTGCGGCGCTGTTACCAATACGCCGGGTCTGGGTGCCGCAACGGAGGCTTGCGGAAATATCTTCGGTGCCAATGCTCCTTCCATAGCGAACGGTTATGCCTGTGCCTATCCTCTTGGTGTTGTGGGTATTATAATGGCTATCATTGCCGTCAGACTGCTTACGCGTACTTCACTGAAACAGGAACAGGATGCATTGGAGCAGGAGAAAGCTGCCAATCCGCACGCCACACCTCACAGGATGACTGTCAGTTGCAAGAATCCCTATATCGTGGGTAAGACCATTCTGCAGATCCGTGAGTTCCTGGGACGTGATTTCGTGTGCAGCCGTATTCTGCATCAGGGACATGTAAGCATCCCTAACCGCAGTACCGTACTGGGTGACGGTGATATGGTGTATGTGACCTGTGCCGCTGCTGATACAGAGGCCATTAAGGCTTTTATCGGCCCGGAAGATAACAGTATTGTATGGGAGGAGCAGGATGTACCCATGGTAAGCAAGCATGTGATGGTAACACAGTCAGCAATGGCAGGAAAGACACTGGGCGAAGTGCACTTTAGCAGTGTATATGGCGTTAATGTGACACGTATCCGCAGGGGTGACCTGAATCTGTTTGCCGAGCGTAACCTGCGCCTGCAGATGGGCGACCGGCTGGTGGTTGTAGGTCCTGAAGATGCTGTTGACCGTGTAGCTGCCAAGATGGGTAACAGTGTAAAGAAACTGGATCACCCCAATCTGTCGGCCATCTTTATCGGCATTCTGGTGGGTATCATCTTCGGCTCCATTCCTTTCGCCATTCCCGGCGTTCCCACTCCTGTCAGATTGGGCTTGGCCGGAGGCCCCCTTATCATTGCCATCCTGATAGGTGCCTATGGTTACAAACTGAAGCTGAATGCCTATACCACTACCAGCGCCAACCTGATGCTGCGTGAGATAGGCTTGGCACTCTTCCTGGCCAGCGTGGGCATAAAGGCCGGAGCCAACTTTGTGGATACTGTAGTGGATGGTGACGGACTGACCTATGTGTGGTGCGGTTTCATTATAACCGTTCTTCCTATCCTTGTCATGGGAGTTATCGCACGCAAGTGGGCCAAGATTAACTATTGTACCCTGATGGGACTGATTGCCGGCTCTACTACAGATCCTCCAGCCCTGGCTTTTGCTAACCAGACTGCCGGAAACGATGCCCCTGCGGTAGGATATAGTACGGTTTATCCCCTCAGTATGTTCTTGCGTATCCTTACAGCGCAGCTCATTATCCTATTGCTTTGCGTGGCATAAAGGCTACGTTAGGCAGATTTATAATTCGGGTTGTTGACTTACCTTAAGTCTTTAACCTGAATGTTGTCTTTGTCGTTATAATTCAGATTCTCACCTGCCATACCCCAAATGAAGGTATAGTAATAGGTGGCGCTAGCGCAGTGGATGCTCCATTCGGGCGACATGATGGCCTGTTCGTTCTTCAGCCAAACCACGCGTGTTTCCTGAGGCTCACCCATCACGTGACTGATTTGCTGTCCCTCTGGCAGATTGAAGTAGTAATAGGCTTCGATACGGCGACCATGGGTGTGAGGAGGCATGGTGTTCCATACGCTGCCCTCTTGCAACTGGGTTAATCCCATCTGTAACTGGCATGGACCTTCCTCGAGTGCAGTGTTCACAATCAGTTGGTTGATGGTACGTTGGTTGCTCTCGGCTTTGGTGCCCAGCGGCTTCTCCTTGGTGCCGACAATCACAGCCTTGAGGCTCTGCACCTTGCCGTTCTTGCGTCCGTCGAGCGTTACCCACTGTGTCTTGTAATGCTGATGGGCTGTAGCGCTGTTCAGGTAGAACTTGGCAGGCTTATCGGGGTCTTTTGAACGGAAGATGACCTCTTTGTTGGTGTCGATGTCGTTGCCTTTCTTGTCCTTTCCTAGCCAGCCGCGACCAACGTAAAGAGCTTCGCTGTAGCCCAAAGGATACTCTTGCCCATCGACGATGACCACACCATCACCACCTGTGTTGATGATGCCCAATTCGCGATTCCGCATGAAGTAGTCGGTGCGCAGCTGTGGGTGCGTTTCCAGCTTAAGTTCTTTATTCACAGGCATAGCGCCTCCGTAAATAAAGCGGTCGTAGTACGAGTATGTGAGGTTAATCTCATCAGGGACCATCACCTTCTCCATCACAAAGCGGTCGCGCAGTGTTTGCGTGTCGTAGTGCTTCACATCGGCAGGATGACAAGCCGTTTGGAACGTCATGTTTTGCTGGCCATGAGCCGTCATCAGATTTCCCATAAGCATCAAAGCGAAAATTGATTTCTTCATTGTTATAAATTATTATTGATTATTCTTTTCATCGGCAATAATGCGCTGGCGGTTGAACCACATCATACCAGCGGTGAAGATAGTAAGCACGCCCAGACCAACCCACTGCAGGTTGTTAACACACTTATAGATGGACCAACCAAACAGGCTTGAAGCAAAGTCGAGCGCACCAGCCTCGAAGCCTTCAGGAATCTTGGCGGCGTTATCGCCCGTCTGCTCAAACACGGTGTGGGCAGCCTGCGTAAAGGCGGGCGCCATATCGGTTACAAACCACAATCCGATGGCCAAAGCCACCAAACCTACAATAAATGTCTTAACCACGTTTCCCTTGGTGTAAGGCAGCACCATCACAAACACATAGAACATGCCTGCCAACGAGGCTAATGGCAGGAACTGGTTGCCTGGCAGGATAACAGCCACCCCTAGTGTTATAGGAATCAGCAAAAGCGATACCACTAATGTGGTGGGATGTCCGATTACCAATGCTGGCGACATGCCGATATATACCTTCTTACCATTGAACTTCTTCTTAACCACCTCCTGAGTTTTCTCAGAGATAGGCATCAGACCGTCGATAAACAGCTTGGTGATACGTGGGATAAGCTCCATCACTGCGCCCATGGTAACGCCTAAGAACAGGATTTTCTTGATATCCAACTGCGCCAAAGCACCAATGAGCGCACCAACGATAACACCCAATACCAGGGGCTCACCCAACACGCCAAACTTCTTTTTCAAGCCCTCGGCATCGATATCCAGTTTTGAGAAACCAGGAATCATATCTAAGCCCTTATTAACAAGCATGGCAAACGGGGTAAAACTCTGCACAAAAGGCTGAGGGATTGAGATGCCCTCCATTCCCTCGTAATAGCCCTGGAACTTAGTTGCTGTAAGGTCAGCCATTACCAGCGTGTTGATGTAGCAAACGATAGCGGCAAAATAGCCCCATGCCAAACTCTGGTCCATCACAAAATAGACTACGGCACCAATAAAGGCAAAATGCCAGTAGTTCCACAGGTCGATATTAACGGTGCGGGTGGTTTTGGTAATGAGCATGAGGAAGTTTACACCCAGACAGATGGGGATAATCAATGCCCCAACAGCCGTGTTATAAGCTACAGCAGCGGCAGCGGGCCAACCCATGTCGAACACGCCGAGCTGGAGGTCGTACAAGCTCGAAATCTCAGAAAGCGGATCGCCAAAATTATTTGTAAGCAGGGCTGTAACAATGCCCAGACCTACAAATCCTACGCCTACGTAAAGCCCTGATTTTAAAGACCTTCCGAACTTTAACCCGATACAGAGACCAATGATGGTAAAGAGAATGGGCATCATGACCGATGCACCAAGACTGATAATATAACTGAATACTTGCTCCATGTTAATTGGTTAGCGCATTAATTTTTATCTTTTCTCTCTCTCGACATAATTTTTATCTCTCTTAGTGGGCTTTTATTTCGGTTGTTTCCCAATATAAGCCAAAATGCCACCATCAACATACAAGATGTGTCCATTGATAGCATCGGATGCATGAGAGGCTAAGAATACGGCGGGAGCTCCAATCTCCTCAGGGTTGAGCCAACGTCCGGCAGGCGTTTTGGCACAGATAAAAGAGTCAAAAGGATGACGGCTACCGTCCGCCTGACGTTCACGTAGCGGGGCGGTTTGTGGCGTAGCTATATAACCTGGACCGATTCCGTTACACTGGATGTTGTATTCACCGTACTCCGAACAGATGTTACGTGTCAGCATTTTCAGACCTCCCTTGGCGGCTGCGTAGGCGCTAACAGTCTCGCGGCCCAATTCTGACATCATTGAACAGATATTTATAATCTTACCTTCGCGACGTTCCATCATTTCTGGAATGACGGCAGAGGAACAGATAAATGGTCCTACGAGGTCGATGTCAATGACTTGTTGGAACTCCTCGCGTTTCATCTCGTGCATCGGAATGCGCTTGATAATACCGGCATTGTTGACAAGGATGTCAATCTGTCCTATCTCTTGATGTGTTTGTTCTACAAGTGCCTTCACGGCTTTCTCGTCGGTTACGTCACAGACATAACCCTTTACATTTTCAATGCCAGCTTCTTTGTAATTTTCATATGCTTGCTGCAAAGCCTCCTCGCTGCGACAGTTGAAAATGATGTATCGGGCTCCTGCTTCCACAAAAGCTTTTGCAATGTTGAAACCGATGCCATAGCAAGCTCCTGTAATCCAGGCATTCTTGCCCTCTAATGAAAAGATATTTGTCATATTCATACTTTTTAATGCTTAATCTGTACAATATTTGCTGCTTTGAAGACAAAAATACACAAATTTGTGCACATGTTGCAAAATTTATCCAATAAATTATATTAATTTCGACAAAATAGTGCCAAAAATGATGCATTGAGCTCTGGTAGTCCCGCTTTTGCTCTTTTCGTATTCCCCTCAAACTGTTATAAAATGAAGATAAGTAGCTTTCCTGTCAATGCACAACACTCCTTTCGCGCACATATATTAATATAAGGTAGTGCTGTTTCCGGGTTATTTTTTTTCGAAAAAAACGTGTAATTGTTTTGTTGGTTTGCGGAATTGTTGTACCTTTGCACCCGCAAACGAGAAAACACGGCCCCATCGGGGGTTAGCAAGTAACTCGGGAGCACAGTTCTTTGACATGATTCCATAGACAGAAATTGTAGTACAAGAGAAACAAGTACGAACCGTCATTCTGAAAAGAAATGAGATACTCGGCCAGTTAAGATTCTTTATACCGTATTATATATACAGAACAAAAATCATTCGCAAGAATGAACAAAGATATTTTTACAATGAAGAGTTTGATCCTGGCTCAGGATGAACGCTAGCTACAGGCTTAACACATGCAAGTCGAGGGGCAGCATGAAGTCAGCTTGCTGACTTTGATGGCGACCGGCGCACGGGTGCGTAACACGTATCCAATCTGCCCGTTACTCAGGGATAGCCTTTCGAAAGAAAGATTAATACCTGATGGTTTCACACCGCCGCATGACGTTGTGAATAAAGATTCATCGGTAACGGATGAGGATGCGTCCGATTAGATAGTAGGCGGGGTAACGGCCCACCTAGTCGACGATCGGTAGGGGCTCTGAGAGGAGGATCCCCCACATTGGAACTGAGACACGGTCAAAACTCCTA
>JAEEGK010010947.1_pt1 | contig 20841 bp, 20 predicted proteins | sample 8958771 | NCBI WGS metagenome assembly JAEEGK01 (sample SAMN16246547, study PRJNA631951) | gut metagenome | biome: gut microbiome; feature: rumen; material: SC-attached | host: Bos | place: Iran: Karaj | collected 2018-10
GAGATAATAGAGCGAAGAGACTGTCTAATTCGTTCCAGACTATCCAGCTCGTGAGCGGAAGCCCGGGGTGTTTCGTTACGGGACGTTATGGAGCACGCCAGTTCTTAGCGACTGGCGAGCCGAAGGCGAAGACAGAGCTTAGAATCTGCTGCGTGCGGAATACAGGCGCGAGCCGTGTCCCGGAACGGAATTTCCCGGGGTGGAGCGGTTCCGAAAAGAAGAAAACCAGTATGTTTCTGAACAAACTACACAAGACCTTCGAATATAATTGTTCACAAAAAGAAAAAGCAGGGTTTCCCCTGCTTATTTCCCTTCCCACTCATCAAACCGGAACGCGATATTCTCCTTCGCATGCGCGTCGCTGGACATGATCAGCTTTCCGCCGTGCGCCCGGATATAGTCCCGGATCTCCTTCGCCGGATACGGCGTCGTCCGGTATCCCCGGGAAATCGCGCCGGTATTCACCTCAAAGGGCTTCCCGGTCTTCAGCAGCTCATCCGCCGCTTGCTGCCAGGCTTTCACATACCGCGGATGGTTTGTATCAAACGCGGGATCCTGCTCGATGAACTTGGTAATCAGGTCAAAATGCCCGATGATATCGCATTTCGTCACTTCCACCACTTTGGCCATCATCGCATAGTAGGCTTCCGCCAGTGCGTAGAAGTCGCCGCCGAAATACTTTTCAGCGCCTTCCCGCAGCTTCTCTGCCATATAGTCAATCGGCACACGGTGTCCGTCCGGCATGGCCAGCCAGTGAACCGAGCCGATCGTGTAGTCGTAATCGGCAAAGTCATCGGTAAAATAGTCCCGCTCCAGCCCGCACAGCACGCGTATCTGCCCTGCATATTTTTCCTTCAGGGCAGCGATCTCCGCGCGGTAGTCCGCGCTTTGCTCCAGCGTCATCCCGCAGGGGTCCCCGGAGCTGTGGTCCGAGATCCCGACGGTTTCCAGTCCCTTCCGGATCGCTTCCTGTACCATCTCCTCCGCCGTGTTCGTCCCGTCGGACCAGATGGTATGCATGTGAAGATCGAACATCAGACCATTTTCTCCTGCTTCACTTTCTTGTCAATCACGTGGCGGGATGCCAGTTCCCGGTGGATGTCCTCCAGGGAGATGCCGGCCTCAATCATCAGCACCATAACGTGGTACGCCAGGTCCGCGATTTCATATACGGTGTTCTTCTTGTCCTTGTCCTTCGCGGCGATGATCACTTCCGTGGTCTCCTCGCCCACCTTCTTCAGGATCTTGTCCAGTCCCTTTTCAAACAGGTAGGTGGTGTAGGAGCCTTCCTTCTTCTCGATCTTCCGGCCGATCAGCAGGTTCATCAGTCCCTCATAGGTGAACTCATGAAGCTCGTCGCTCTCCCACACTTCGTCGTTGAAGCAGGATTCCGCGCCCGTATGGCAGGCCGGGCCGTCCTTTTCCACCTTCACCAGCAGGGCATCCCGGTCGCAGTCCGCCGTGATGGAAACGATATGCTGGTAGTTGCCGCTGGTCTCGCCCTTCAGCCACAGCTCCTGCCGGCTCCGGCTCCAGAAGCAGGTCAGTCCCTTCTCCATGGAGATTTTCAGGCTTTCCTTATTCATGTATGCCAGCGTCAGCACCTTGCCGCTGATGGCGTCCGTCACAATCGCGGGAATCAGTCCTTTTTCATCAAACTTCAGTTCATCGATATTCAGCATGGTTTTCTACTCCTTTATCAATATTCAGATTCATCGGAATCCGTTTCAGATCCTCGCGCTGATTCCGTTCCTCCGCATCTCCTGCTTCAGGTCCGCAATCCGGACTTCCCCGAAGTGGAAGATGGAAGCCGCCAGCCCCGCGTCCACGCCGGGCAGTGTTTTGAACAGCGTAATGAAATCTTCGATCTTCCCGGCGCCGCCGGAGGCGATCACCGGCACCTTCACCGCGCCGCACACCTTCTCCAGCAGTTCCAGGTCAAATCCCTGCTTCACGCCGTCCGTGTCCATGGAGTTCACCACAACCTCGCCGGCGCCTTCGCCGACGCAGCGGCGGACCCACTCGATGGCTTCCAGACCGGTGTTCTCCCGGCCGCCCTTGGCGAAAATCCGGAACACGCTGTCCACCCGTTTCACGTCCACGCTCAGCACCACACACTGGTCGCCGTACAGCCGGGCTGCCTTGCCCACCAGTGAGGGATCCCGGATTGCGCCGGAGTTGACTGATACTTTGTCTGCGCCGCACTTCAGCACGCGGTCAAAGTCATCCGTTGTGTTGATGCCTCCGCCCACCGTCAGCGGAATGAATACTGTCCTCGCGGTTTCCGTCAGGATATCCGTAAACAGCGCCCGTCCTTCCGCGCTGGCGGTGATGTCATAGAACACCAGCTCATCCGCGCCGCAGTCGCTGTAATACTTCGCCAGCTTCACCGGGGAATCCACATCCCCCAGGTTCTGGAAATTCACGCCCTTGACCACCCGTCCGTCCTTCACGTCCAGGCAGGGAATAATTCTCTTGGTAATCACCGGGCCACCTCTAATGCTTTCTTCAGGTCAATATCACCTGTGTAGTAGGCCTTGCCGATAATCGCGCCGTACAGGTTCATCTTCCGCAGGCTTTCCACGTCTTCCAGGCTGGATACCCCGCCGGAAGCCGTAATCTGCAGTCCCAGCTCTTCGGAAAGCTCCCTGTACATTTCGCGGTTGGTTCCGCGCATCGCGCCGTCCCGGGAGATGTCCGTGCAGATCAGGGTTTTCACGCCGATCTTTTCCATCTTCCGGCAGAAATCCATCAGGCCGATGGCGGATTTCTCCGTCCATCCCTTCACGGCGATAAATCCGTCCCGGACATCCGCGCCGACGGCGATTTTCTCCCCGTATTTTTCCACCGCCGCGGTCAGGAATTTCTCATCCTCCACCGCCGCCGTCCCGAGGATCACCCGGTCCAGCCCGGCGTCCAGGTAGCGCTTCACAACCTCCATGCTCCGGATGCCGCCGCCGATCTCGCAGAACAGGCCGCTGCTTTCCCGGATCCGGATCACCGTCTCCAGGTTCGGCGTCTCGCCGCTCTTCGCGCCCTCCAGGTCCACCAGGTGGGCATGGGTCGCGCCGCAGGCGGCGAAATCCTTCCCGATCTCTTCAGGATGCTCACTGTAAACGGTCATCTGGGCGTAGTCGCCCTTGAACAGGCGTACCGCCTTGCCTTCAAACAAATCAATCGCGGGAAACAGGATCATGCGATTCCCTCCGTTTCACAGAAGGCCCGCAGGATCTGCAGTCCCGTATTGCTGCTCTTCTCCGGGTGGAACTGGCAGCCGAACACGTTGTCCTTGCCGACGCATGCGGTAATCTCTTCGCCGTATTCCACCGTGGCCAGCAGGGACTCTTCGCATTCCACCGCGCTGAAGGAGTGCACGAAATACACGTAGTCTCCCTCCCGGGTATACTTCAGCAGCGGGGATTCTTTTTTGATCTTCAGGTCGTTCCATCCCATCTGGGGAATCTTCAGGTTTTCCGGAATCCGTCCGGCCATCGGGCGGATCACGCCCTTCAGCAGTCCCAGTCCCGGATGCTCGCCGTATTCATAGCTGCGCTCAAACAGCATCTGCATTCCCAGGCAGATGCCCAGCAGCGGCTTTCCCTTCGCTGCTTCCCCGCGGACAACCTCATCCAGTCCGCTTTCCCGCAGCTTGCGCGCGGCGTCCTCAAATGCGCCGACGCCGGGCAGGATCACCCGGTCCGCCGACCGGATCCGTTCCGGATCAGCGGTCACCTCGGCATCCTCGCCGATCGCCGCGAAGGAGGAGCGAAGGGAAAACAGGTTCCCGACGCCATAGTCAATGATGGCTGTCATCACAGTACTCCTTTCGTGGAGGGAATCTCGCCCGCGGTGTCCGGATCGATTTTCACGGCCGCCCGCAGGCTCCGGGCCACGCTCTTGAACGCGCCTTCAATGATGTGATGGCTGTTCCGCCCCGCCAGCTGGCGGATGTGCAGCGTGCAGCGCGCGTTCTGGGCAAATGCCTGGAAGAAATCCTCCACCAGCTCTGTGTCAAACGTCCCCACCTTCTCCGTCGGGATATCCAGCCCGTAAGCCAGCATGCCCCGCCCGGAAATATCCACGGCGCTTTCAATCAGGCTTTCGTCCATCGGCAGCAGCATGCTCCCGTACCGGGTAATCCCCTTCCGGTCGCCCAGCGCCTTGTCAAAGGCCTGGCCCAGGGCGATGCCGATATCCTCCGTGGAGTGATGGTCGTCCACCCAGGTGTCCCCCTTGCAGGTCACCTGCAGGTTGAACCGGCCGTGCCGGGCAAACAGCTCCAGCATGTGGTTCAGGAATCCGACTCCCGTGTCAATCGTGTACTCGCCGGTTCCGTCCAGGTCCAGCCGGATCTGTACGTCTGTCTCGCCCGTCTTCCGGCTGATCTCGCTCTGCCGCATACCGCAGTCCTCCTTTATGCTTTCAGGATCCGGCTGATCTTTTCGATCACCGTTTCCATGTCTTCCCTGGTTCCGATCGTAATCCGGTTGTAATCCCTGATCCGCTCTACGCTGAAGTGGCGGATCAGTACACCCTGTTCCTTCAGCTTCAGGTACAGGTCTTCACCGGAGATTTCCGGGTGCCGGGCGAACAGGAAGTTCGTCCGGGAAGGCGTTACCTCAAATCCCAGTTCCTCAAATTTCTGCCGTGCCCATTCCCGGGTTTCAATGATCCTGCGGCAGTTTTCCATGTTGTACTCATCGTTCTCCACGCATGCCGTCCCGGCAGCCATGGTCACGCTGTCAATGTTGTACGGGTTGGTGGAAAACTGCACCGTTTTCAGGTCCCGGATCAGTTCCGGGTTCGCGATGCCGATTCCCAGCCGTGCGCCCGCCATACTGCGGCTCTTGGAGAACGTCTGGGTCACCAGCAGGTTGTCATATTCCCGGATCAGCGGCACGCAGCTTTCCGCGCCGAAGTCCACGTAAGCTTCATCCACAACCACCACGTTGTAGGGATTCTGCTCCAGGATCTGCACAATCTCCTCGCGTTTCAGGGCAATGGCTGTCGGCGCGTTCGGATTGGCGATAAAGACCGTCCCGGCTGCCTGGAAGTAATCCTGGGTCCGGATGGTCAGGTCGTCCTGCAGCGGGATTTCCCGGTACGGCACCTGGTCAATCTGTGCGAACACGGGATAGAATCCGTAGGTGATATCCGCGAATACCGCCGGCGTGTGCTTGTCGCAGAACGCCATAAACGCAAAGTTCAGCACCTCGTCCGATCCGTTGGTGATGATCAGCTCATCCATCGAAACGTTCAGTCGCTTGGCCAGGGCTGCCCGCAGGCTGGTGCTTTCCGTGTCCGAATAGAGCTGCAGGCTCTTCGCGGCTTCCTCCGCCGCTTTCGCCACTGCGGGGTGCGGAGGATACGGATTCTCGTTGGTGTTCAGCTTGATGTACTTCTGGTTCCGCGGCTGTTCTCCCGGTACATATGCCTTCAGGGTTGCGTACTTATCCGAAAAATACCGGCTCATATCACACTGTCCCCCTGATTATTTCAGTCTTATTCTTCCCTTGTGCGGATGGTAGCGCTGCGCGCGTGCGCGGTCAGCCCTTCCTTCCGCGCAAACAGGTCCACGTCCTCCGCGACCCGTGCCAGCGCGTCCCGCGTAAAGTAAGTATACTGCGTTTTCTTCACAAAGTCATCCACCGACAGCGGGCTGGAGAACTTCGCCGTTCCCTGTGTGGGCAGCGTGTGGTTCGGTCCCGCCAGGTAGTCGCCCAGTGCCTCCGGGCAGTTGCGGCCCATGAACACGGATCCGGCGTGCCGGATGCTGTCCAGGTAGTCAAACGGATTGTCCACGCACAGCTCCAGGTGCTCCGGCGCGATTTCGTTGGCGATGTCGATCGCCTTCTTCAGGTCGTCCGCCACGATGATCTTGCCGTTGTTGTCAATGGAAGCCCGGGCGATTTCGTAACGTTCCAGTTCCGGCAGCTGCTTCTCCAGTTCCTTGCTCACCGCTTTGGCCAGCTTCATCGAATCGGTCACCAGCACCGCGCTGGCCACCTTGTCGTGCTCTGCCTGGCTCAGCAGGTCCGCCGCCAGGTAAGCCGGGTTGCTCTTTCCGTCCGCCACCACCAGGATTTCGCTCGGTCCGGCGATCATGTCAATGGAAACCACGCCGTATACCTGGCGCTTTGCTTCTGCCACAAACGCGTTCCCGGGTCCGACAATCTTGTCCACCTTCGGCACGGATTCCGTTCCGTATGCCAGCGCCGCGATTGCCTGCGCGCCGCCCGCCTTCACAATGCGGTCGGCCCCGGCAATCCTGGCCGCCGCCAGGATTACTGGGTTGATCTTTCCGTCCGGTCCCGGAGGGGTGGTCACGATGACTTCCTTCACACCGGCAATCTTCGCGGGGATCACGTCCATCAGAACCGTGGAGGGGTACGCCGCGGTGCCGCCGGGCACATACAGGCCCGCCCGGTCCACGGGGATCACCTTCTGGCCCATCACGATGCCGTCCTCGTCGTTGATGATAAACGAGTTCCGCACCTGGCGGCTGTGGAATTTCCGGATGTTCGCCGCAGCCTTTTCCAGTACGGCGATGAATTCCGGCTCCACCTGCCGGATGCCTTCCTCCATTTCCTTTTTTGTCACAGTCAGGCTCCGCACCGTCGCCTTGTCAAACTTCTTTGTATATTCCCGCAGTGCCTTGTCGCCCTTCTCGCGTACGTTGCGGATAATCTCCGCCACCGTATCGGTCGCGTTCACGGTCGGCATCGTGCGGGCGAATATTTCTGTATTCGGCGTCTCGCCGTATTTCATAATCCGGATCATTCCTGGGACACTTCCTTCCTGAGCTCATTTACAAGACGTTCAATCGGTTCCGTCTTGAATTTGAATCCCGCCTTGTTCGCAATCAGCCGGGCGGAAATCGGCACGATGGTTTCAATAACTTCCAGGTGGTTTTCCCGCAGGGTCGTTCCCGTCTCCACGATATCGACGATCACGTCGCTCAGTCCCAGGATCGGGGCAATCTCAATCGATCCGTTCAGGTGGATGATGTCGATGTCCCGCCCGAGGGAGGTGTAGTAATCCCGGGCAATGCGGCTGAACTTCGTTGCCACACGCAGCGTCCGGTCCTGGTTGTCTTTGAATCCTTCCGGTGCGGCCACGGCCATCCGGCATTTGCCCACATTCAGGTCCAGCAGCTCGTATACGTCCGGCCGGTACTCCAGCAGGATATCCTTGCCGGCCACGCCGATGTCCGCGGCGCCGCGTTCCACATAGATCGCCACGTCCGACGGCTTCACCCAGAAATAGCGGACTCCCGCTTCCTCGTTGTCAAAAATCAGCTTCCGGCTGTTCTCCAGCAGTGCGGGGCACTCAAAGCCCGCCCCGGCAAACATGGCGTAAACCTTTTCCCCCAGCCTGCCCTTGGGAAGTGCGATATTAAGCATTTGTCCCTGCCTCCTCTGTCAGCCGTTCCAGCATATTCAGGAATACCGCGAATCCCACGGCCTTATCGCGCCGGCCCATCCGGCGCATCAGGTGGTCATACTGCCCGCCCGAGAGAACGCTGCCCGGAATGCCGCTGATGAATCCCTTGAAGGCGATCCCGTTGTAATACTTCGTATCGCCCGTTGCGGAGAAATCCACGCGGATTTTGTTTTCCATCGGGGTTCCCGCAAATCCGGCCACCGCCCGGCCCAGCTCCGCTGCAGCTTCACCGACGCCGTTTTCCTCGGCCAGGGCCCGGATCCTGGGCATCACGGCCTTCGGCGCGCCGTACAGGCTCAGCAGCTGGATCAGCGGTTCCTCGGCGCCTTCCGCGATGCCGTTTTCCCGGCAGATGCGGCGGATGCCGTGCAGGTTCTTTTCCCCCGCACAGTGCAGGATGGCCTCCCGCGTTGCCGCGTCCGGCGCGATCCCGTCCACAAAGGAGCTCAGGATATCCAGGTGGCTCACTTCCAGCACGAATTCATCCGCGCACAGCTTCAGGCTTTCCGCCGCCAGTTTCAGCACTTCTGCCACGCAGGCGCCGTCCACATCGCCCATGCATTCCACGCCGACCTGGGTCTGTTCGCGGAAGCCGTCCTCAACGCTGGTCACGCGGTATACGTTTTCATGGTAGTACACCTTGCGGATCTGCCCGGGATTGTCCCGCCCGTTTTTGACAATGGACAGCGTCACGTCCGGTTTCAGCGCCATCAGGCGTCCGTTCGTATCCGTAAAGGTAATGACACTGTCGGAAAACAGGAAATCCTTGTTCCGGCTGTACAGGTCGTATTCCTCAAACTTGCCCATCCGGTACCGGCTGTAGCCGTAGCCGTTATACAGTCCCCGGAGGCGGAAGCCGATCCGCTCCTGCGCGTCCATTACCTGATCCTCGATCATCATTCCGGTTCACCTCATCCGTTCGGTTTCATCCTGATATACATTCTTTTGGCACCCGGGGAAACCCTCTCGCCAAAATACTTCATCATATTACTGCTTTACCGTGATAAAGTCAAGGGTATTTTCAAAAGAATTTCTGCCTGTTATTGACTTAGAGTGAACTCTATCCCCTATGATAAGGTTACATTCACGAAAAATGCTGCTGGAAAGGACGGATATTATGAATAACTTCATCTTCTACTCTCCCACCTGCTTCGTTTTCGGCAAGGATACGGAATCCCAGGCCGGCGCGCTGGTAAAGCGTTTCGGCGGTTCCCGTGTGCTGATTCATTACGGCGGCGGCAGTGCCGTCCGTTCCGGCCTCATCGGCCGGGTGAAGGCTTCCCTCCAGGCAGAAGGCATCCCGTACTTCCTGCTGGGCGGTGTCCGTCCGAATCCCCGCAGCGGCCTCGTTTACGAGGGCATTGAACTGTGCCGGAAGGAAAATATCGACTTCATCCTTGCAGTCGGCGGCGGAAGCTCCATTGACTCCTCCAAGGCGATTGCCGCCGGCGCGGTGTACGACGGGGATTTCTGGGATTTCTACAGCGGCAAAAGGATCGAAAAAGCCCTGCCCGTCGGCACTGTGCTCACCATTGCCGCTGCCGGCAGTGAAGGCAGTCCGGACAGCGTCATCACCCGGGAGGACGGTATGTTCAAGCGCGGCGCCAGCGGCGACGCCATCCGCCCCCGCTTCTCCATCCTCAACCCTGCGCTCACGCAGACCCTCCCGCCCTACCAGACGGCCGCCGGCATCACGGACATCATGGCGCACCTCTACGAGCGGTACCTCACCAACACCAAAGAGGTGGAAGTAACCGACCGGCTCATCGAGTCCCTGCTGCTCACCATGATCCATGAAGGTCCCCGCGTCATCGCCGATCCGGATAATTACGATGCCCGCGCGAATATCATGTGGGCCGGCATGATGGCCCACAACAATTCCTGCGGTGTCGGCCGCAGCCAGGACTGGAACAGCCACAACATCGAGCATGAGCTTTCCGCCCTGTATGACTGCGCGCACGGCGCCGGCCTCGCTGTCACCCTGCCCGCGGTTTTCACCTATGTCATGAATCACGATGTCATGCGCTTTGCGCAGGTGGCGGTCCGCGTCTGGGGCTGCCAGATGGACTTTGCCCATCCGGAAGTCACGGCCCGGGAAGGTATTGAAAAGCTGCGCGCCTTCTTCACCTCCATCGGCATGCCTCGGAACTTTGCCGATCTTGGTGCGAAGGAAGAGGATATCCCCGCGCTGGTCAAAGCCCTCTGCCGGGGCGACGGCCGCCAGGGCTCCATCTCCGGCTTTGTCACCCTCAATGAGGAAGACTGCGCAAACATCTACCGCCTGATGCTGTAATCTGTCACTGTCCGGGCCGGCACCGGATGCCGGCCTTTTTGCATCCTGAAAAATTTTATATTTTCCCTTCTTTTTTCCGCTTTTTGTGCCTGCCCGGAATCCCGTGCGGCACATCTTGTGGTTCAGGCGGGTTTCGCCCCTCCAAAATGGCGGTATGACGCCGTTTGTACCTTTTGAACGGGTTTGCATTTTATGTTTTTTTAGATATAATATAAGTTGGATTTGAATCTCCCGGGTTGGCCGGGAGTGGATAAAACAGGAGGAATCACTATGAAAAAACGTGTTGTGGCCCTGGTTCTTGTCCTGCTGATGCTGGTACCGGCGATTGCTTCCGCTGTCACCTACTACCGTGTCAACACCTCTTCCCTGGTCGTGCGTATGCTGCCCGAGGATGACGCCACCAAGCTCGCGACGTACAACCTCGACACCGCGATGAAATTCACCAAGAAGATCAACAGCAAGTGGTCTTATGTTGAATTCATCGGCGGCAAGGAAGGCTATGTCCAGACCAAGTACATCTCCAAAATCAAGAGCTACTCTGCCTGGGTCACGAATGACGATACTCCCATCCGGGAGGGCGTTGCGTACAATTCCACCGAAGTGGGCCGTCTTGCCCGCGGCGCGAAGGTCACCGTGCTGACCCACGGTAAAAAGTACGACTACGTCAAGAGCTCCATCGGCACCGGCTATGTCATGAACGGCTGGCTGAGCAAGAAAAAGGTCAAGGCTTCCGGCAACGCGTCCGTTGCGGCCTTCACCCCCGGCGCGAACTACACGGCCTATGTCACCAACGGCAGCCGCGTTGTCAACCTGCGTGCGGAACCGAACACCAAGTCCGCCATCATCATGTATTACCCGACCGGAACGGAAGCCACTGTGATTTCCCACGGCGCTGACTGGGATTACATCCAGATCGGCAGCAACAAGGGCTACATGATGTCCCGGTTCCTGACCAAAGCCAAGCCCGCTCCGACGGATGTGCCTGTCACCCCCACCCCCAAGCCCGGCGCCTACACTGCCTATGTCACCAGTGACAACGGCAAGACTGTCAACGTCCGCAAGGGCCCCGGCACCGGCCACACCGTCATTTTCAAGGCTCCCTACGGCTCCGAGATCAAGGTTCTCGAGCATAATGCCAAGTGGGACAAGATCGAGCAGAACGGCAAAACCGGCTACATGCAGAACAAGTTCATCACCCTGTCCCTGCCGAGCGGTTATACTACTCCCGCCCCGGGCGCGGATACCTCTCCCAAGCCCACGGCGACTCCCTTCCAGGCCTACACGGCGACCGTCACCTGCCCTGAAGGCGAAAAGGTGAACGTCCGCTCCAAGCCCTATAAATCCTCTGCGGTCATGCGTCTCGATCCCGGCACCACCGTGCAGGTTGTCGGCACCTACCCCAAGGACAAGGCCTGGGTCAAGGTCAAGATCGACGGCAAGGAATACTACATGAAGAAGGAGTTCCTGAAGTAACATGAAGCAGCGTTCGAAATCCAATGCGGTTGCGATTTTCATCGGCGTCCTGCTGACGGCGGTGTTTGTGATCGGCCTGACCGTCACAAATAACCCCGATGCCTTCAACGTTAAATACCGCTATGATTTCGCGCTGGATCAGTTCAAGGAATTCTGCGCAAGCTGGTATGTTCTTGCGGGAGCGATCGGCATCCCGACCCTCGTGATTTCCCTGGTCATATCCCTGGTCCGGGAATCCCGGGAAAAGTAATCCGATATACAAACTGCGGTATGGCATCTGCCATACCGCAGTTTTTCATTTGCTTTCAGGTTTATTTCCCGCCGCCGATCAGGTTGCCCAGCAAAGACCCGATCTTGTCGCCGATGTTGTCCGCCGCGCTGGATCCGGCGCTTCCGGCGCCGCCGACCATGTTCAGCAGGTTCAGTGCGGTCTCGCCGTATTCCCCTTTCAGAACCTTCAGGGAAATCTTCTTGTTGTCGGAAGTCGCCGCCCGGTAGGCTTCCACCAGCTTCTGCTCAGCGGATGTCACCTTCATCGACACATTCGCGCTTGCGGGAACCGCGGGTTTCTTCGCGGCCGGCTTCTTGGCTGTCGTCGTCTTGGCGGCCGTCTTCGCCGTGGTGGCCTTCTTTGCGGCGGTGGTGGTCTTGGCGGCGGTGGTCTTCTTCGCAGCCGTCGTCTTGGCAGCCGTCTTCGCGGTGGTAGTCTTCTTTGCGGCTGCGGTGGTCTTCGCCGCTGCAGTCTTCTTCGCAGTCGTCGTCTTGGCCGCTGTCTTGGCCGCGGTTGTCTTGGCAGCAGCGGTCTTGGCCGCGGCAGCCGCTTTCTTCGCGGCCGCGGCGGAGAGGTTCTTCGGTGCGTTCACCAGGGATGTCTGGGTTACGCCGCAGGCTACCGCAATCTTCTTCAGCTGGGCAGCGCTCAGGTCGATTTCTCCCCGTTCGCACTTCCCGATATCATTGGCCGTCACTCCGGCCGCCTTGGCCAGCTTGTCCTGGGTCAGTTTCGCGGCCGTACGTGCTTCCTTAATCAGCACTCCAACCTTCTTTGTTGCCATATACGGATGCCTCCTTTTCATTTTTCCGGTTCTGCTGCCTGTATTGTACTCCATTTCCCCTTCCGGTTTCAACCCCGGAGCCCTTCTGCCGCATATAAATTTTCCGTTTCCTCTTGCCATGCCGATTTCATCTTTGTATAATATATACAGTACAAATCGGATGGCTGATATCCGGTTCAAAATTTAAAAGGGGGCTTTTTCATGGACATCCAGAAAATTATCTCCGAACTCGTACCGAAGCTGACCGGCAATAAGGACCTGATCGGCAAGTTCACAGCGGATCCGCTCGGCGCCATCAAGGAACTCCTCGGCATCGACCTGGATAAGGACCAGCTGGATGCGGTCGTCAAGGGCGTTACCGAAAAGCTCGGCAGCAATGTCGGTGATGTCGTGAAGGAAGGCAAAGGCCTGCTCGACAAGATCAAGAGCCTCTTCGGCAAATAAGCCATGCCATAGAAAAAGGAACCGGAATTCCATCCGGTTCCTTTTTTGTGTCCTTTATTTCTTCTTTGCCTTTGCCAGCGGCTCCAGGTGCCAGATCTTCTCGTTGTACTCGCGGATCGTGCGGTCGGAGGAGAAGACACCGGACATAGCCGTGTTGGTTACCGCCATCTTCTGCCACTTCACCTGGTCGGCGTAGTCGGCGTTCAGCCGCTTCTGCGCCATGGAGTAACTGCCGAAGTCCTTCAGTACGAAGAAGCTGTCGCCGATGCTTCCCCAGCTGCCCAGCAGCAGGCTGTGGTACAGTTCCTGCAGCGCGGCGGGATTCTCCGGCATCAGCGTGCCGTCGATCATCTGGGTCATGGCCTCGCGGATCTCATGGTTCGATTCGTAAATCGTCATGGGATTGTAGGTGTTCTCGCGGTACATGTCGCGAACGGTGTTGCTCCGCATGCCGAAGATGTAGATGTTGTCCATCCCCACCTGCTCGCTGATTTCCACGTTCGCGCCGTCCAGCGTGCCGATGGTCACCGCGCCGTTCATCATGAACTTCATGTTGCCGGTACCGCTGGCTTCCTTGCTGGCCGTGCTCAGCTGCTCGGAAACTTCCGCCGCGGGAATCAGCACTTCCGCGCTGCTCACGTCATAGTTCTCCAGGAACACGACCTGCAGCATCTTCCGGGCCCGCGGATGCTTTTCAATCAGCCGGCTCAGCGCGCAGATCATCCGGATGATCTGCTTCGCCCGGGTATATCCGGGGCTGGCCTTCGCGCCGAAGATGAATACGCGCGGCTGCATGGTAAAGGTCTCGTCGTTCACAATCCGGTTGTACAGCACCAGGATGTGCAGCGCGTTCAGCATCTGCCGCTTGTACTCGTGCAGGCGCTTGGCCTGGACGTCGAACATGAAGGCGGGATCCACATCCACGTTCTGGCGGTCCTTCAGCATCTTCGCCAGCCGTTCCTTGTTGTGCTGCTTGATCTTCGCGAACTCCTCGCGGAACGCGGCGTCATCCGCAAAGGGACGCAGCTCGCTCAGCTTCTCGGGCTCGCGGATCCAGTCCGTACCGATCGACTTGTTGATCAGTTCGGTCAGTTCGGGGTTGCAGCTCATCAGCCAGCGGCGGTGCGTAATGCCGTTGGTGATCGCGCTGAACTTCTCCGGCATCACCAGGTTGAAATCATGGAAGGTTTCTTCCTTCAGGATTTCTCCGTGCAGCTGGCTTACGCCGTTCACGGAGTAGCTCATCGCCACCAGCATGTTGGCCATATGCACGTTGTCATAGCTCACAATGGCCATCCGGGCAATCCGGTCCCAGTCTCCCGGGAAGAAGTTCCACAGCCGTTCGCACAGGCGGCGGTTCATCTCGCAGATGATCTGGTAGCACCGCGGCAGCAGCTGCTGAACCATGTTCACCGGCCACTTCTCCAGCGCTTCCGCCATGATCGTGTGGTTGGTGTAGGCAATGGTCTGCCGCGTGATGTTCATCGCTTCATCCCAGCCCAGGCCTTCCTCATCAATCAGCAGGCGCATCAGTTCCGGAATCGCCATGCCGGGATGCGTGTCGTTGATATGGATGACAACCTTCTGCGGCAGCTTGGACATGTCGTTGCCGAAGGTCTGCTTGTATTCCTTCAGGATGTACTGCAGCGAGGCGCTCGTGAAGAAGTAGTGCTGCTTCAGCCGCAGCATCTTGCCTTCGTAGTGCCGGTCTTCCGGATACAGCACCTTGCTGATCGTCTCGGCCAGCTCGATTTCCTCGGAAGCCTGCACATACCGGCCTTCGCTGAAGTTCTTCAGGTCCAGCTTCTTGGGGCTCCGGGCGGACCACATGCGCAGCGGGTTCACGGTCACGGCGTCATAGCCGACCACCGGCATGTCGTACGGGACTGCCTCCACGGTATAGTAGTCACGGGTCACAAACTTCTGCTGCCCGTTGATGGTGATTTCTTCCACATGGCCGCCGAAGTGCACCTCACAGGTGTCCTCCATCTTGGCGGTTTCCCATGCGTTGCCGTTGTCCAGCCAGCTGTCCGGCAGCTCCACCTGCTGTCCGTCCACGATCTTCTGGCGGAACAGGCCGTATTCATAGCGGATGGTGCAGCCCATCGCCGGCAGGTTCAGGCTGCTCAGGCTGTCCAGGAAGCAGGCGGCCAGGCGGCCGAGTCCGCCGTTGCCCAGGCCGGGTTCCGGCTCCTCCTTCAGGATCTCCCGCAGGTCGATCCCGAGCTCCTGCAGCGCTTCGGTGTATTCCTTCGTGGACAGCAGGTTCAGCATGTTGCAGTACATGCTCCGGCCCATCAGGAATTCAACGCTCAGGTAGTACAGGCGCTTGCCTTTATTCTTTTTGCGGATATCCCGGCACTCCACGACCTTCTGCATAATCTGGTCGCGCACCGTGGAAGCCAGCGCGCGGTAGATCTGCGCCTTCGAGGCTTCCTCGATGGTCAGTCCGTTGTACCGCTGCACTTTTCCGATAATTGTATTTTTAATCGATTCCTTGTCAAACTTTGTAGCTGGCATATTGAACCTCCTCCGGATCCGTCCGGGTTCTGATAACTACACCCCATAATATTATACCATTCCGATATCTTGTATGACAAGGCAACGAAATGTCCGTTTTTCTACCATCTATGCCATGTGCAGCCGGTCCATGAGCACCAGCCGCACCGCCTTTCCGGCAATGTCCGCTGCCGTTTCCGGCAGCAGCCGCGCCGTCACGGTGCCGTCTTCGCCGCAAACGTTTACCGCTGCCGCGTACAGCCCGCCGTGGGTCTTCACCAGGCAGGAGTAGGTGCCGCCCGCAGGCAGTTGCTTCCGTGCCGGTACGTGGATCGGGAATTCTTCCGCTTCAGTTGTCACGGCATCAGCCGGAATCCGTCCGCTGATCTCGTATTCGTGTCCCAGCAGTTCTTCCGCCTCCCGGATCTTTCCGGAGGCAATCTTTTCACGGATCACGCTGGATGAAACCGGTGTCCCATCCTCCATGGTCACCGGCGGCTGGATCAGCACGTCGTACCCGTGCTTTTTCCCATCCTCCCGCAGCATATCGGCGGTTCCGCGTCCCTTCCGGCCGAAGGTGTAGTTCCATCCGGCTGCAACCGCGCGCAGATGGACGGTTTCCCGCAGCATGGCCAGGAAGTCCTCCGGTTCCATATCCGCGATCTCCCGGCGGAAACGGATCAGCGCCGTCTCGTCTGCCCCGGTCTGGGCCAGCAGGTTCACCCGTTCCGGAATCGTCGTCAGGATCTTCGGTGCGAATTCCGGCCGGATCACTTCCAGCGGATGCCGGTCAAACGTGCATACACGCATCGGGATCCTGTTTTCCCGGGCATACCGGATTGCCGCGTCCAGCAGCTCCCGGTGTCCCCGGTGCACGCCGTCAAAGGTGCCCAGTGCCACGATCCGTGCCCCGGCAGTCTCCTTCTGCCAAATCACTTTCATGTCTTGTATTTCTCCTGAATCGTTCAGTCTTCCGGTGCGATAACAGCTCTCCATACGATCAGGTCTCCCTGCCGCTCCGCCATGCCCCGGAATCGGTTTTCCAGGTAAACCCGGACGATTGTCCCGTCCGCCGGCAGTTCATTCATCACGGCTTCAGCGTGAAGCTTGGCCCCGGCGGCTACTGCCTTGCCGAACCGCGGCCGGATGTCAATCCGGGGAATATGCCCGATCGGCACGTCCGGCGCCATCATCCGGCTCATCAGTTCTCCCCGCTCTGCCAGTTCCCGCGCCTCGTCCAGCGGAATGGCGGTTTCCAGGGTGAATACGCCGCTCCGGGTGCGCACCAGGCTCCGCATATGCGCGGGGCATCCGCATTTCTTTCCCAGGTCCTCGCACAGGGTCCGGATATAGGTACCCTTGCCGCATTTTACCCGGATGCGGACGCCGTGTTCCGGTTCTTCGCCGGCCACATCAATCGCGTATATATGCACCGTGCGTTCCGGCACTTCAGCGGTCTCGCCCTTCCGCGCCCGGACATATAGCGGCTTTCCGCCTACCTTGATCGCGCTGTACATGCTCGGCTTCTGGATGATATCGCCGACCAGTTCCGCGGCCTTTTCCCGCACCGTATCCAGGTCCGGGTAGTTTTCCCCCGTCTCCAGCACGGTGCCGGTCGCGTCCTGCGTATCCGTCCGGCTGCCGAAAGCGCACACCGCCTCGTATTCCTTTTCCTTGTCCACGAGGTAGTCAAAAAGCCGCGCGGCCTTCCCTGTCATCACAGGCAGAACACCCGCGGCTTCCGGATCCAGCGTCCCGGCATGGCCCACATGTTTTTCCCCCGTCAGCCGCCGCATCACTGCCACCACGGCAGCACTGCTCATCCCTGCGGGTTTCATGATATTGAAAAAGCCATTCATTCCGCTTTAATCTTCCGTTCCATTTCTGCCAGCACACGCTCGACAGCTTCATCCAGCGTGCCCTGCATCGTGATCCCGGCCGCTTGCTCATGTCCGCCGCCGTTGAATATCTGGGCGACGTCATCCACCCGGGCCGGTTCCTTGGCGCGCAGGCTCATCTTGATCATGCCGCAGGGGGCTTCCCGTGCCAGCAGCGCCATGGTCGTTCCGGTGGTATCCAGTCCGTAGTTGACGATGGTGTCCGCGTGCTGACCTGTCGCTCCGCTGTCTTCGAAATCCTTCTCTGTCAGCTTCATCACGGCGATCTGCTGCCCGTATCCGCGGAAAGTGAGGCTTTCCAGCGCCCGGCCCAGCAGCTTGATATGCGGCCGGCTCTTCACGCGGAACAGCATCCGGTTCAGTTCTGCCAGCGGCAGACCGGCCTGCATCAGCTCACTCATCACTTCAAAGCATTCCGAGCTTGTCGTGGAGAAGGCAAAGTTCCCGGTATCCGTGCTGATGCCGGTGTACAGGCATTTCGCGATATCCCCGGTCAGCTTCACACCCAGTACCTTCAGCTGTTCGCGCACAAGCAGACATGCCGCCGGCGCGTTTCCGTCCACACTGTTGATCTCCATGAATTCCGGGTTGGTTCCGTGATGGTCAATCTGCGCTGTTTTCCGGCTCACCTTCCGCAGCGCTTCGCATGTGCCCATCCGCCCGGTATCGCTCACGTCCACCGACAGCAGCAGGTCAAACGGTCCTTCATTCTCACCGGGTGTACGGAACATGCAGACACCCGGCAGGAATGCCAGGTTGTCCGGCACCGGGTCCTCGCAGAACATGCTGACCTCTTTCCCCATGGAAAGCAGGCCGAGGCGCATCGCGGCCGCACAGCCGATTGTATCCCCGTCCGGGTTCACATGGCTGACAATCGCGATGCTCCGGGCTTCCCGTATGGCTTCCGCAACCGCTTCAGGATTCCGTTTCATCCTGTTCTCCCCCGTGATCATTTGTCTTGATGGTCTCCGAGAGTACCTTGGCGATATGCACGCCATACTCAATGTTTTTGTCGCTGACGAAAATCAGTTCCGGCGCGTAGCGGATAATCATCCGTTTTCCGAGGGAGCGGCGGATGAAGCCTTTGGCGTTCTTCAGGGCGTCCATCAGGCCGTCCCGCTTGTCATCCTCCAGCACGCTCACATAGACCTTCGCGAAGCGCAGGTCGCCGGTCACTTCCGCCCGGGTGATGGAAAAGGTTCCGTCCACCCGGGGGTCGTTCAGCTCTTCCCGGATAATCGCGTCCAGCTCGCGGCGGACTTCTTCCGATATCCGGTCAATTCTCTGATAACTGCTCATTCTTATTCCTTAATCAATTTTCGTCCCATGGAATGCCGGCTTTCTCAGCGCGGAATCTCCTCCATGATGTAGCACTCGACGATATCGCCTTCCTTGATATCGTTGTGGCCTTCCAGGCTCATACCGCATTCATAGCCGGCCGCCATTTCCTTCACGTCATCCTTCAGGTGGCGCAGGCTGCTCAGCTTGCCTTCGAATACGACCACGTTGTCACGCAGCAGGCGGACACCCGCGTTCCGCTGCACCTTGCCGTCCTGCACATAGCAGCCGGCAATGATGCCGGAACCGGTGATCTTGAATACGTTCCGGACCTCGGCATGGCCCAGCAGCACCTCGCGGTACTCCGGCTCCAGCATGCCCTTCATGGCCAGTTCCATATCCTCGATGGCCTTGTAGATAACCGTGTACAGCCGCACGTCCACCTTCGCCTTTTCGGCAGCTTCCCGGGCGGAAGCATCCGGCCGGATGTTGAAGCCGATGATGATGGCGTTGAACGCGGATGCCAGGTTCACGTCGTCCTTGGTGATGGCACCGGCGGCGCTGTGCAGCACGCGGATCTTCACTTCGTCGCTGCTCAGCTTCTCCATGGCCTGCTTTACCGCTTCCACGGAGCCCTGCACGTCTGCCTTGATAATCAGGTTCAGTGTGGTCACCTTGCCCGCCTCGATGGTGGAGAACAGGTTCTCCATGCTCATCTTGGCCATGGTGGCCTCACGGCTGGCCTTCAGCTTTTCACGGCGCTCGTCCGCAACCTGGCGGCTCAGGTGGTCGTCGCTCACGGCGATCATCTCGTCACCGGCGCTCGGAACATCATCAAAGCCCATGATCTCAACCGGCATGGACGGACCGGCGGATTCCACCCGCTCGCCCTTGTCGTTGATCAGCGCGCGGACACGGCCGGAAGCCATACCCGCGATAATGCTGTCGCCCACATGCAGCGTACCGTTCTGCAGCAGCACGGTCGCCAGGGGTCCGCGGGCCTTGTCCAGCTTCGCTTCGATGATTACGCCGCGGCCCATCCGGTTCGGGTTGGCCGTCAGCTGCAGCACGTCCGCCTGCAGCAGGATCATCTCCAGCAGTTCGTCCACGCCTTCACCGGTATGCGCGGATACGGGCACGCAGATCGTCTCGCCGCCCCAGTCTTCGCACACCAGGCCGTACTGGGTCAGGTCCTGCTTCACCTTTTCGGGGTTCGCGGCCGGCTTGTCCATCTTGTTGATCGCCACGATAATCGGCACTTCCGCCGCCTTGGCGTGGTTGATGGATTCAACGGTCTGCGGCATTACGGAGTCATCTGCCGCGACAACCAGCACGGCGATATCCGTCGCCTGGGTTCCGCGGGCACGCATGGCGGTAAACGCCTCGTGGCCGGGAGTATCGAGGAAGGTGATCTGCCGTCCGTCCACATCCACGGTGTACGCACCGATGTGCTGGGTGATGCCGCCGGCTTCCCCGGCCGTCACCCGGCTCTTGCGGATGTAGTCCAGCAGGCTCGTCTTGCCGTGGTCAACGTGGCCCATGATGGTCACAACCGGCGGACGGGTCACGAGATTCTCCTCGGTATCGTCAAAGTCTTCGGCAACCAGCGCGGCTTCGGCCGTCTGTTCCTGCTTCCGCTCGAGGGTAATCTCGAAGTCGGAGCATACCAGCTGGGCGGTATCAAAGTCGATTTCGCTGTTGATGGTGGCCATATTGCCCAGCATGAACAGCTTCTTGATGATTTCGCCGGCGGGCTTGCCGATCTTTTCGGTCAGGTCGCGCACGGTGATGGTGTCGCCGGCCATGTACGCCGTCTCAATCTTGATGGGCGCCATCATCTGCTGGGCGCTGGGCTTCTTGGCCCGGGCGCGCTTGCCGCCGCGGATCACCTCATCGTCATAGCCGTTGAAGGTGTTCTTGCTCGCCTGCTTCCGGTTCCGGCTCACATGCTCCGGATCGTGCTGGCGGATATAGTTTTTCTTGTTCGGGTCATAGTTGGATACCCGTTCTTTCTCCATCGGAACCGTCAGTTCGGGTGTCCGGGCACGGCCCGCGCCTGCGCCGCCGCGGTTCTGGCCGAATCCGCCGCCCTGCTGCGGACGAGCACCGCCCTGGGGGCCGCCTGCCGGACGGCCATACTGGCCCTGCTGTCCCGCCGGACGGCCATACTGTCCGGGCTGGCCGGGCTGTCCCGCGGGACGGCCGTAGGGGCCTGCCGGGCGTGCCGCGCCCTGGGCCGGACGCTGCGGAGCGTCTCCGGGCCGGCTCACGATCTGGCCGATCGCCGGCTTCTTCGGCTCTGCCGGGCGGGCAGGCTTCGCGGGTTCCGGCGCGGGTTCTTTCTTTTCTTCTTCCGCCGCAGGAGCTTCCGGTTTTTCTTCGGCTTTGGGCTCCGCCTTGGGTTCTTCCTTGGCTTCGGCTTTCACCGGTTCTTCCGCTTCCTGCTTCGGTTCGGGTT
>JAEEGK010010948.1_pt1 | contig 20840 bp, 16 predicted proteins | sample 8958771 | NCBI WGS metagenome assembly JAEEGK01 (sample SAMN16246547, study PRJNA631951) | gut metagenome | biome: gut microbiome; feature: rumen; material: SC-attached | host: Bos | place: Iran: Karaj | collected 2018-10
CTTCGTGTCTATATCTGACAAATATTGTTAAATAATTACAATTCTTTCTTCTTTTGAAGAAAAAGACCATCAATTTATGAACAAATTGTCGTACCTTTGCACCCGATTTATGCAATAATAGACAGAAAACAATCAAAAATCAGATAAATATGAAAATGAATTTGAAGTACATGACTATCCTTGGCACAGTAGTTGCTAGCATCTTATCTTCATGCAGCAACAATTCACAAAGACAGATGCCAGCAGCAAACTTCGAGACCATGAAGGTTACGACAAAAGATGTCACCATGACCACAAAATACAGCGCTACCATACGCGGACGTCAAGACATTGACATCATGCCACAGGTGAGCGGCACACTGACAAAACTCTGCGTTACAGAGGGTCAGGTGGTTAAAACCGGACAGACTTTGTTTATCATAGATCAGGTTCCTTATCAGGCCGCGCTGAATACAGCCCTGGCATCACTGGAGTCTGCAAAAGCTCAGTTAGCAACATCTGAGTTGGAATATGAAAGCAAGAAAAAACTTTTCGACCAAAGTGTTATCAGCGAATTCGACCTTCAGAAAGCCAACAACTCTCTGCAGACCGCCAAGGCACAGGTGGCACAATGTCAGGCTCAGGTGGTGAATGCAAGAAACAATCTTAGCTATACCGTTGTCAAGAGTCCGTCAAACGGTATTGTTGGAACGCTTCCCTATCGTCAGGGCGCATTGGTAGGTCCCACCATGGGCCAGCCTCTTACTACGGTTAGTGATAACAACCAGATGTATGTGTATTTCTCTATCAACGAGGCACAGTTGCTGACCATGACTCGTGAGAGCGGCAGTGCAGAGGCAGCCATTTCTGCCATGCCAGAGATCAAATTGATACTGGTGGACGGTAGCGAGTACAAATATGCAGGAAAGGTGGAAAGTGTAAGTGGTGTAGTTGACCGCAGCACAGGTACCGTCCAGGTTCGTGCCGTCTTCGACAACCCCGAGAAACTATTGCATAGCGGAAGCACAGGACACGTGATTATCCCCACAGTCTACAAAGACAAGATTGTCATTCCTACAACAGCAACCGTACAGATTCAGGATAAGTTTAAGGTTTACCTAGTCGACAAGGATAACATTGCTCACGAAAAACTTGTAGTTACCGAGCCTCATTCTAACGGCAAGGAATATGTAATCAAAGATGGCCTGAAGGTTGGCGACGTGATTGTAGCCGAAGGAGCAGGTATGCTGAAAGACGGCCAGGATATAAAGCCAAATAAGGAATAAACTCATATGAAAGGAAATATATTCATCAAAAGACCGGTAATGGCTATCTCCATAGCCATTATGATTCTGCTGGTAGGCGCCATATCATTCACCTCGCTTCCATTGGAGCAGTATCCTGATATTGCTCCACCAACCGTATCTGTCAGTGCCACCTATACCGGAGCCAGTGCTGACGCTGTAATGAAAGCTGTTATCCAGCCATTGGAGGAAGGTATAAATGGTGTAGAGGATATGTTGTACATGAGCAGTACGGCCACCAATTCAGGCTCGGCTACTATCAACGTAATCTTCAAGCAGGGAACTGACCCCGACATGGCTGCCGTGAACGTCCAGAACCGTGTGAGCCGTGTGCAAGGCCTGCTTCCTCAGGAAGTAACCCGTATTGGTGTCTCCACTACCAAGAGACAAACATCCTTCCTTCAAATTGATGCTCTATACAGCGAAGACGGAGTCTATGACGAGGACTTCATATCCAACTATCTCGACATTAACGTTATTCCACAGATTAAGCGTGTGGAGGGTGTAGGTGATGTGATGCTGTTGGGTGGTACCTATTCTTTGCGTATCTGGATGAAGCCTGAGCTGATGGCTCAGTATGGTGTAGTACCCGATGATATTACCACAGCCTTGGCAGAGCAGAACTTAGAGTCACCTGCCGGCCAGTTAGGCGAGAAGCCCGTAAACGGTACCCATGGCGATGGTGTTGAGAACTGCTACCAGTACACGCTGAAGTACAAAGGTCGTCTGAAGGAAATCTCCGAATTCGAAGACATTGTCATTCGTGCCAATGCAGATGGTACCATCCTTCGCCTGAAGGATATTGCAGAGATCGAGTTGGGAGCCATCAGTTATTCTTTCCATGGTGAAGCAAACGGTCACCCCGGCGTAACCTTCCTTTGTTTCCAGTTAGCAGGAGCCAATGCCAAGGAAACCAACGACCGCGTGAGTGCTAAACTTGCAGAGTTGAGCAAGGATCTTCCCAAGGGCATGAAGTTCACAACCATGATGTCCAGCAACGACTTCCTTATGGCTTCTATTGCCAACGTAGAAGAGACATTGTTCATTGCAATCCTGCTGGTTGTTCTGGTAGTGTACTTCTTCCTACAGGATTTCAAGGCTACCATCATTCCCTCTATTTCCATTATCGTATCATTGGTGGGTACATTTGCCTGCCTATCTCTGGCCGGCTTCACGCTGAACCTTCTGACATTGTTTGCTTTGGTGCTGGCGATTGGTACGGTAGTGGACGATGCCATTGTGGTCGTGGAGGCCGTACAGGCTAAATTCGATGCCGGCTACACGAGTCCATACGAAGCAACCAAGGATGCCATGAGCGATGTAACAATGGCCGTTATCTCATGTACCTTCGTATTCATGGCCGTATTTATTCCTGTCAGCTTCACTGGCGGTACAGCGGGTATCTTCTATACCCAGTTTGGTGTAACACTGGCAACTGCCGTAGGATTGTCTTGTGTAAGCGCCTTGATTCTCTGCCCCGCCCTGTGTGCCATCATGATGCGCCCTGCCAGCGAAGAACGTCGCAAAGGATTTTTCGGCAGCATCAATTATCGCACGCGTTTGGCTTACGAAGCCACCTACTCGGCTATGATGGAGAAATATGCCAATGTGTTGCGCCGGATGGTATCACGCAAAGTAAGATATTACGTTAGTTTCGGTGCTTTGGCCGTAGCCTTGGTAGGCGTACTGTTTTTCGCCAGTCATCTGCCAGGCGGTTTGGTTCCCAGTGAGGACCAGGGCGTTTGTATGATGAACGTAAGTGCCGTTCCAGGTAGCAATGTAGCATCGACATACAATGTGATGAACAAGGCACAGCAGATTATCGAGGATGTGCCAGAAGTAAAAGAATATACCAAGGTTGCCGGCTATGGATTCATGTCTGGTCAGGGAACATCATATGGTATGTCCGTTATTCGTATGAAACCATGGGCTGAGCGTCAGTATGGACTTGGATTCGGATTCGTAACATTGATTCTGTTGGCATTCATCATCGCATTGATTGTATTCGTACGCAGCCTGTTTACCCGTAAAAAGGTTGGAAAGAAGGCGTTAGCCTTTGCCATAACAACCGCTCTGGCTGTTGTAGCATGTATGAACTACCACCCGCTCGATAACATGATGAGTACAAGCACCATGGTAGCAAATGCGAAATTGAATGCACGATTGTTAAAAGAGATTCCCGAAGCACAATGCTTCGTCTTCGAGCCCGGTATGATTCCCGGTTATGGTATGGGTTCAATCGAGTTGCAGTTGCAGGATAAGACCGGAACAGCTGACAAGGAAGTATTCTTCAACTACACCAAGCAGTTTATCGCTAAGTTGAGTGAACACCCCGAAGTTGGCCGATGCATTACGACATACGAGCGTAACTTCCCGCAGTTTGAAGTGGAAGTAGATGCTGCTCAATGTAAGCGAGCCGGTATCTCCCCCGCAACAGTACTGAGTGCACTTGCCAGCTACTGCGGAGGTTCATACATCAGTAACATGAACCAGTTCAGTAAGGTTTATCGTGTCATGCTGCAGAGCAATCCACAGGCCAGAACCACGGAAAATGACCTGAGCAACATGTTCATCCGTAATCAGGGTCAGATGGCGCCACTCAGTCAGTTCGTAAAGTTGAAGCCAGTTCTTGGCCCTGAGATTGATAACCGTTTTAATCTTTTCAGCTCTATCTCTGTAAATGTTGCGGCCAACACCGGTGTCAGCAATACCGAGGTCATGAAGGTTATCGAGAAAGTGCATAAAGAAGTCTTCCCCGAAGGTTATAGCTACGAGTACGGAGGTATGGCACGCGAGGAGGCACAGACCATAGGAAGTTACGATACATACCTCACCTATGCCATCTGCGTGATATTAATCTTCCTGATCCTGAGTTGTCTATACGAGAGTTTCCTTGTTCCCTTTGCCGTTATCTTCTCTGTTCCTGCCGGTCTGATGGGAACATACGGATTTGCATGGCTATGGAATGCAGGTTTCAACTGGACGATAAACTTGGGTGGACAAGCCGCCCCCATCGGCAGAATGATATTTATGGGTCAGATCGAGAACAACATCTACCTGCAAACAGGTGTGATTATGCTTATCGGTCTGTTAGCCAAGACAGCCATCCTTATTACCGAGTTTGCATTGGAACGCCGTCGTAAGGGTATGGGTATCGTTGAGGCCGCCTATGCTGCTGCCGAGGCACGTCTTCGTCCTATCCTTATGACCGTATTAACCATGATATTCGGTATGATTCCCCTGGTCTTCGCCACCGGTGCAGGTGCTAACGGTAACCGTACGATTGGTATCGGTGTTATCGGCGGAATGACGGTTGGTACCATAGCCATCCTCTTTACTGTTCCCCTCTTCTTCATTATCTTCGAATATTTACAGGAGAAGATTCGTCCGGTTATGGTTGAAGAGGCCGACCAGCAATTCCTGAAGGAACGCGAGCGTTCTCAGAGAGAAAAAGAAGAAGCAAACAAGAACAAATAAGGTACATTATAATATGCGTACATCAAATATTCTAAAGGTAACCCTAGCAACAGTCATGTTGAGCAGTTGCGGGCTATTCAAAAACTATGAGCGTCCTGCCGACATTAACGCTGACGGCATCTATGGCGATGTGCAAAGCGGTGGCGAACAAGGGTTAGGCGACATTAAATGGCGTGAAATATTCACTGACCCGCAGTTACAGAGCCTCATCGAAAAGGGACTGACCAACAACACCGACATGAAGAATGCCGATCTGAAGATTCAGGAGGTTCAATATGCTCTCAAGTGTGCCAAGTTGGCTTACTTCCCCAACATCTATTTCAACCCCAGCGGAACGGTAAGTAAGACGTGGGACCCTTATGATCGTAACGACTATAGCACCAGTACCACCTACAAACTGCCCGCCACTATGAGTTGGCAGATTGGCAGTCTGGGTAGCTTGCGCAATGCCAAGAAGAAAGCTCAGGTTAACGTAGAGCAGTTGAAGAATGCCAAGCAAGCCGTACAGGCAGCCTTGGTAGCCAATATTGCCTCTATATACTACACTCTGGCTTCTCTCGACGAGCAATTAGCTCTGACTCAGACCACACGCGACAACTGGGGCAAATACTATGACATGGAGAAGAAACTGATGGAGGCTGGTCAGGCCGACTTGGCAGCTGTATCCAGCATCGAGGCTACCTACTACAGTATCTGCACCAGTGTAGTAGCTTTAGAGGATAATATCAAGGTGGTCGAAAACTCGCTGGCTACCATCTTAGGCGAGACAACCAGCCATGTCAGCCGCGGTGCTCTCAGCACGTTTCAGACGCCTTCCATTTTAGCTACAGGAGCACCCATAAACATTCTGGCAAGAAGACCGGATGTTAAGGCAGCCGAGTTGGAACTGGCCAGTGCTTTCTACGAGAAGAATATTGCCGTTAGTGGATTCTATCCCTCATTGAACATCAGTGCCACAGGACAGTTCACCAACAGCCTTGGTACAGGTGCCATCAACCCCGGCATTATGATTGGTAATGCTGTAGCAAGCCTCTCACAACCCATCTTCTCAAACGGTCGTATCCGTGCTCAGTATAAGATTTCCAAAGCCGAGATGGAAGTTGCCACCAATAATTTCAAGCAGGCAATCATAGCTGCCGGCAACGAAGTCAACACTGCCATGGTTGAGATGAAGGGAGCAGAAGATCAGAAGGAACTCATAGGCAAGCAGGTCACTTCGCTCGAAAAAGCTCTCGATGCAACTCAGAAGCTATATGCTCTCAGTAGCACCAATTATCTGAACGTCATCACAGCCCAGAATTCACTGTTGTCTGCCCAGATGAGTCAGATCAAAAACCGCATGGATGCCATCAACGCAACCATCGACCTCTATCAGGCTCTTGGCGGCGGTGCAGAATAATACGATTAATAAAAACATATTGACAAGAAAAGAGCGTCCTCCCATCGGGGAGAGCGCTCTTTTCTTATATCCATTTACTGTTTAGAACCTTAGAACGGCAAATCCTCACCTTCTGCCTGGGGAGCAAAAGGAGCGGCAGCAGGAGCATCTGCTACGGGAGCTGCAGCAGGAGCCTGAGTAGGTACGGGAGCACCACCGAAAGGAGCTGTATCAGGAGCAACGGGAGCTGCAGCCATAGGAGCGGCCTGAACATTACGATCTACACGGAAAGCACGTACGCCATTGAACCAACGACCCTGATATTCGCGAGCATCAATATCGAAAGAAACGGTCATTATCTCACCCAACTGAATATTAAACTGCTGCATACGATCGGCACCGAAAACCTCAAAGAAAAGCTTACGGGGATACTGATCCATTGTTTCCAGTACATACTGACCACAAATCCACTCACTTCCAGTTCTGCTTGATGTACCCTTGCGTGGCTCGAGTACTGCAATAATTTTGCCTGTTATTTCCATTGTTATATTGGTGTTATATTAAAATCGTGCCACAAAGGTATGAAAAAATAACTTACTATACGTTTTTTTCAGGGTGTTTTTTTTGGTGTACGGGAAAATTCAGTATCTTTGTACCATAATAAAACAACACATTATAAATATGGAATTCAAAGTTTCTAGTTCAGCTCTTTACAGCCGCCTGACAGCAGCTAGTAAAGTTATGGGGTCAAAGAACTCCATGCCTATCCTTGACTGTATCCTGTTCGATGTTAAGGACGGCAATATAACCATCACCGCTTCCGATAGCGAGAAGTACTATATCACATCAGCTCCTATCATTGAGCAGAGTGGCAATGCACGTTTCTGCATTCCTGCAAAGACCATCATAGATTCGATTAAGGAATTGGCTGAGCAGCCGTTGACCATCACCTTCAACGAAGCCAGCATGAAGGTGGAGGGAACCCATAGCAGCGGTTCATTCAGCGTCATGGCTCAGGATGCAGCTCCCTACCCTCTTGCCAAGAAGGTTAGCGACGGTGCTACCCGTCTGACTATGCCTGCCGAGGTTTTGCTGAATGGTATCAACCGCTGTCTGTTTGCTACGGCCAACGATGAAATCCGTCTGGTTATGAATGGCATCTATGTAGACATCACTCCCGATTATCTTATCTTTGCCGGTACCGATGGTCGTAAATTAGTTCGCAACACCGTACACAGCATTAAGAGCGGACTGACTGCAGGCTTCATTCTGCCCAAGAAAGTATGTGCCATTCTGAAGGGCGTTCTGAATAAGGATGAGGAACAGATAGAGATTCTGTTCGATACAGACAAGGCCACCATTAAGTCAGAGGATATGACTATGCACTTCCGCCTGATTGAAGGCCGTTACCCCAACTACAATGCTGTTATCCCACAGAGTAATCCCTTTAAGGCAACAGTTGACCGCGTAGCTCTTGCCAGTGCCCTGAAGCGTGTAGCTGTTTTCTGCAATCAGAGCAGTGGCTTAGTGAAAGTGGAACTGAGCAACAACAGTATGAAGTTGACTGGACAGGACAACGAATATGCTACGAGCGCCGAGGAGTTCTTGGTTTGCGACTATTCAGCCAGTCCCATCAGCATAGGTTTCAGCTGCCAGTTCCTACTGGAGATCGCCAACATCATCGAAAGCGATACCATCACACTGGAAGTAGCCGATCCCAGCCGTCCCGGTATCATTCGTCCTGTCGATGAAAATACTGACGATGAGGTGCTGATGCTATTAATGCCAATGCGCGTAGAGGATTAAAACCGACTTATAAAGCATGAAGCTTAATCTGAAGAACCCTATTATATTCTTCGACCTGGAAACCACCGGTCTGGACATTGCCAAAGACCGTATTGTGGAACTGTGCTACATCCGCGTCGAGCCTAACGGCAACGAGGAGGCTAAAAGCATGCGCATCAACCCCGAGATTCATATTCCGGAAGAAGCCAGCAAGGTTCATGGTATCTACGACGAGGATGTCAAGGAGTGCCCTACCTTCAAACAGATAGCTAAAACGCTCTGGCACACCTTTGAAGGCTGTGATTTAGCGGGTTACAATAGTAACAAATTTGACGTACCCCTGCTGGTAGAAGAATTCATGCGGGCAGGCGTGGACATCGACCTGAGTAAGCGTAAGCTGGTGGACGTGCAGAATATCTACCACAAGTTGGAACGCCGCACTCTGATTGCCGCCTACAAATATTACTGTGGGAAGGACTTGGAGAATGCCCACAGTGCATTGGCAGATACTCAGGCTACTTACGAAGTGTTGCAAGCCCAATTGGATAAGTACCCCAACGACCTGCAGAACGACATGCAGTTTCTTGCCGATTACTCCAGGATGAGTAACAACATTGATTTTGCCGGACGTTTTGTTTACGACGAGAATGGTGTCGAGCTTGTGAACTTTGGCAAATACAAAGGGAAACCATTGAAGGAGGTGCTGCAAAAAGATCCCGGCTATTACGGATGGATTATGCAGAGTGACTTTACAATGAATACCAAACAGGTATTAACAAAACTCAGGTTCAAGTATGCTGCAGGGTAAGAAAATTGTGCTGGGCATTACAGGTAGCATAGCCGCCTACAAGGCATGTTATCTAATCCGGGGCTTGATTAAGCAAGGGGCCGAAGTACAGGTGGTTATAACTCCTTCGGGCAAGGAATTCATTACTCCGCTCACGCTGAGTACGCTCACCGGAAAGCCCGTAGTGAGTGAGTTTTTCGACCGAAGGGACGGTTCATGGCACTCACATGTGCAACTCGGTCTTTGGGCCGATGCCATGATTATTGCACCCGCCAGTGCCAGCACCATTGGCAAGATGGCCAACGGAATTGCTGACAATATGCTCATCACAACCTACCTAAGTATGAAGGCTCCCGTATTCATTGCTCCCGCAATGGACTTGGATATGTATGCCCACCCCAGCACACAGAAGAACTTGGAGATACTGCGTTCTTTCGGCAATCATATCATAGAACCTGGCACAGGCTTCCTTGCCAGCAAACTGGAAGGTAAAGGCCGCATGGAAGAGCCAGAAAAGATTATCGAGGTCTTGGAAAGCTTTTTTGCTGGGCAAAACGACATGCTGGGCAAAAAAATTATGATTACCGCAGGACCTACTTACGAGAAGCTGGACCCCGTCCGCTTTATCGGCAACTACAGCAGCGGAAAGATGGGCTTTGCCCTTGCCGAGGAATGTGCTGAACGTGGTGCAGAGGTCGAACTGATATGCGGTCCCGTTGACATAAAGACCAGCCATCCCAATATTAAAAGAACTGATGTAGAAAGTGCGGCTGAGATGTACCAGGCTGCTACCGCCGTTTTTCCTAACACCGATGCAGCCATCCTTTGTGCAGCTGTGGCCGACTTTACACCCACCAATGTGGCAGACAACAAAATAAAGCGTGAGGGCAACAAGCTGACTTTGGAACTAATGCCGACGAAGGACATTGCTCAAGCCTTGGGACAAATGAAGAAGCTGAGTCAGGTAATGGTAGGCTTCGCATTAGAAACATTCGACGAAGAGAATCACGCCAAGGAAAAACTGCAGAAGAAGAATCTGGACTTTATCGTCCTGAACAGTCTGCAAGATGACGGTGCAGGATTCCAGCACGACACGAACAAAGTAACACTCATAGACAAAGACGGTGAGACCCGCTTCCCGTTGAAGTCAAAAAGAGAGGTAGCCAAGGATATTGTAAACAAACTGGTATCAATCATAAAATGAGGAACGTTTGCATTTTTCTTGTTTTCATCGTTTCGGCTCTTGCTGGCATCCGGCTTAATGCACAAGAGTTGAATGCAAGGGTAAACATCAACTACTCTCAGATAGAAAACACCAAAACGGATATTTTCCCAAAACTTCAGACTACCATTCAGGATTTTCTGAATAACCATAAATGGACGGAAATCGCTTTCCGTGAGAACGAAAAGATTCAGTGCAACTTCAATATCACGGTCAACGAATATAACGTTAACGAGAATTCTTTCAAGTGTACATTGCTGATGTCGAGCAACCGCCCTGTTTTTAACAGCAACTACAACACAGTATGCTATTCGGTAAACGACAAGGAATTTGTGTTCAGGTTCTCGGAATTCGACCAGTTGGAGTATCAGGAGAATCAAGTAGACAACAATCTGGTAGCATTGCTGGCCTATTATGCCTATATGATTATTGGTATGGACCTCGACACCATGTCACCCAAGGGTGGAACTTCCTGTTTTCAGACAGCCGAGAACATTGTATCGGCAGGTCAGAATCTGGACTTCCCCGGCTGGAAAGCCTTCAGTGATGCCGGAAACCGATTCGGGCTGCTGAACGATTATCTGGACGGCTCAATGGAATGTATGCGTGATTTTCAGTACCTATATCACCGCAAGGGATTAGACAGAATGGCTGATAATCCTGACACTGCCAGAGCTGCCATCACAGAAGGGCTGGAATTGCTGCTTCAGGCACACAAAGCCAAGAACATGAATCGTGTTGCCCAGCTTTTTACCGAATACAAACGGAACGAGTTGGTCAACATCTATTCAGGAAAAGGTACTACCGAAGAGAAAAACAAAGCTTACGATGTACTCTTTGCCATAGATGCCTCACAAGATCAGGAATGGCAGAAAATAAAGAAGTAAGACTTTATGCTTAAGCATCTTTATATCAAGAATTTCGCTCTCATCAAGGAGTTGGATATTGATTTTCAGTCGGGTTTCTCTGTCATCACAGGTGAAACAGGTGCCGGAAAGTCCATCATGCTGGGAGCCATAAACTACCTGTTAGGTCAAAGAGCAGACTCCAAAAGCATTATGCCCGGTGCCGAAAAATGCACGATAGAAGCTACCTTTGGCATAGAGGGCTACCAACTGAAATCTCTTTTCGAAGAAAACGATACAGATTTTGACGAGCAGGAATGCATCATCCGCCGCGAATTTACCACAAGTGGTAAAAGCCGCGCCTTTGTAAATGACACTCCTGCCAATCTGACATTCCTGAAAGAACTGGGCTATCAACTCATCGACATTCACTCGCAGCATCAGAACCTGCTTATCGCAAAGGAAGATTTCCAGCTGCACATCCTGGATGTCATGGCACAGAACAACAAGCAACTTCAGGATTATCGCACCTGCTATGCTTCGTACAAACAAACCGAACTGGAGTTGAAGCACGCAAAGGAAATACTGGCACAGTCTAAGGCCGAAGAAGATTATCTTCGCTTTCAACTGGAACAGCTTGAGGAACTGAATCCAAAGGCTGGCGAGGATGAGGAACTGGAAGAGGAACAGAACGAGTTAAGCCATGCCGAGGAAATAAAAAGCGTCCTGTATAAGGCTGACTCCCAATTCAGCAACGATAGCGAACAGGGGGGCGTAATAGAATTGCTGAAGCATATCAGCCAAGGCATCCAATCCCTCACCCGCGTATATCCAGCAGTAGAGGAATATGCCGAACGAATAGAGAGTGCTCTTATCGAACTGAAAGACATAAGCGCCGAGTTGAGCGATTTAGCCGAGAGAGTAGAATATAATCCCAATCGGTTGGAAGAGATAAACAACCGTCTCGACCAAATTTACACCCTGGAAAAGAAGCATGATGTAAAGTCGGCTGCCGAACTGGAAGCCTTTATGTTGGATGTTAGACAGAAACTAGACATCATCGGTAACGGCGAAGACAGAATCAACGAATTGGAGAAAGAGGTACAGGAGAAGTTAACCAAGACAACAACTCTGGCTGAACTGTTGAGCAAGAGCAGAAAGGCTGCGGCCAAAGAAGTTGAAGCCTCCATTAGCCAGATGCTGACACAGTTGGACATTCCCAATAACCAGTTCGAGGTAAGGATTGAAAAGAACAGCCAATTGACAGAAGATGGATCCGACCAGGTTACCTTCTTCTTCTCGGCCAACAAGAATGTAGCCCTGAGAGCCATATCGGAAGTGGCCAGTGGTGGTGAGATAGCCCGACTGATGCTCGCATTAAAAGCCATCACCAGCAGGAAGGAGAATCTTCCTACCATCATATTTGACGAGATAGACACCGGTGTGAGCGGGAAGGTAGCCTCATCGATGGCAAACCTGATGAAGGAGATGACGAAGGATAACCAACATCAGGTAATTACCATTACTCACCTACCCCAGATTGCATCGTGCGGTACAACACATTATTGGGTTTTCAAGGAAGATACTGAAGAACAGACATTCAGTCATATACGCGAACTGACACAAGAAGAAAGGGTTACGGAAATTGCCCATATGCTGAGCGGCAATGAGGTTTCGGAAGCCGCCATTTTGAATGCAAAACAACTATTGAAACAATGAAGAAATATCTGATTATACTTCTATATACATTATTATATGTAGTACCGATGCAGGCACAGTCCCCCAAATGGCTCAAGAAAGTCAGGGGGGCACAGGTGGCCGTAATGGTATATAGCAAGAACGGAGAAATGAGAGAAACACAGGGCGTCTTTTCTGACGAGAGAGGTACCGTCCTGACTGAATACGACGCGCTGAAGCATGCCACTCGTGCTGTTGTGGTTGATGCAAGTGGCAAAGAATATCCCGTTAAGGAGGTCTCAGGAGCCAATGCCATGTACAATGTGGCAAAACTGCAGATTGAACTCACAAAGGGAAAGATTACATTTCTTAACCCTGCTCCGGCAGCAGCAACCGAGAAGAGCATTGTCTATATTCTTCCCAACGTAAAAGCCGGAAAGAATGCACTTTGCACAGAAGATACGGTAACAAAGGCAGAAACATTTAAGCAAGACTATAATTACTATACCATAAGCAGTCCGGCTAACGAAAGACAGAAAAACAGTGCCGTATTAAACGAGAACGGAGAAATGATTGGCTTGCTGCAACTGGCAGCTAAGGAAGGCAACAATGCTTACATTATCGATGCCAAATTCATTACCGACCTTAGGATTAAACCCATGGATGCAGGCAACAACGACCTGAAAGCTATCTTCATCGCAAAAGCACTGCCCGAGACAGAGGAAGATGCCCTTACCTATCTGTACCTGTTGGATAGAAAAGACAGCATGACATACATGGCCAGCGTAGACAAGTTCGTCCACAAATACCCTCAGAACACCTCCGGAAGAGTGTTGAAAGCAGAAAGCTATATCGGAATGGATAAGTTTGCCGAAGCAGACAAAATATATCAAGATGCACTGAGTACCGACGGAATCAATAAAGATGAAGTGTATTATTCGAAAGCAAAAGCCATATATTCGCTGAACCTGAGCAATGCATACAGCAAATATAACGACTGGGATATGGAGAAAGCATTAACAGAAACAAAGAATGCTTATGAAAGCAATCCGTTGCCCATTTACATCCAACAAGAAGCAAATTGCCTGTTTGCTTTAAAACGCTACGATGAGGCACAAGAGAAATTCCTTTCTCTGACGAAGACCAACTTGCGTTCAGCAGACATGTTCATGAGTGCCGCACAATGCTTGATGGTTCAGAACAAAGAAGAAGGGGTATTGGAATTACTCGACAGCGCACTTGCCTGCTATAGTAAACCTTATCCTGCAGCTGCGGCCAATACCATTCTGATAAGGGCCAATACCTTGGCCAAGGCAGGAAAGAACAAAGACGCTGTTATTGGCCTGAATGACTACGAACGTCTGACCGGTGGCAACCTGAATGCCAACTTCTACTACGAAAGAGAACAGTTGGCAGTAAAATGCAGGATGTACCCCCAGGCACTCCAAGACATCGAGAAATCAATAAGTCTGGCACCACGCGAGCCGTTGTATTGTGCCGAGGCAGCTGCACTGAACTTTAGGGTGGGACAACTGGACGATGCCATAGAATACGGGAAAAAAGCTATTGCCATAGACGACAAGTTCCCCGATCCCTATCGTATTATAGGTGTCTGCTACAACCAAAAGGGAGACAAGATGTCGGCAAAGAAATACTTGCAAAAGGCTGTAGACTTGGGCGACACCCTGGCATCAGGCATTATTGACAAGATGAAGTGAAAGAGAAAGTAAGGAAGTATATACAGACAAACCAGATATTCAGTCAGGACGGACTGATTCTGGTTGGGGTAAGTGGAGGGGCAGATTCTGTCGCTCTTCTGTTAATCCTAAAGAGTCTGGGCTATCAGGTCCAGGCTCTTCACTGCAACTTTCACCTTCGACAGGAAGAATCCGACAGAGACGAAAGATTTGTCTCCGAACTGTGCAGAAAAAACAATATTCCTCTCCTTATCAAGCATTTCAATACAAAAGAATATGCTGCCCGGAATAATGTCAGTATCGAGATGGCAGCCAGAGACCTAAGATACAACTGGTTCTACGATGTCCTGACCGACAACAACGCACAAAGCATTGCCGTGGCCCATCACAGGAATGACCAGGCAGAAACACTTCTGCTGAACCTTATAAGGGGCACAGGAATACGCGGCCTTGCTGGCATGTACCCTATACGCAACCAAATTGCCCGTCCCCTACTCTGCGTTACTAGGGATGAGATTCTCGCCTATCTGAACGAAATAAAACAGGATTTCGTAACCGATAGCACCAATCTGGAAAGAGAGGCCACCAGAAATAAGGTCCGACTAGACATCCTACCGCAAATGGCAGAAATAAATCCCAGCATAGTCAATACACTTTCTGAGACCTGTTCTATTCTGATGTCAAGTTTGCCATTTTATGAAAAGAAGGTTGAGGAAGAATTGAATCGGGTCAAACACAATGATACAGAAGTAAGCATCCCACAACTACAAGAATGCGAGAACACAGATGTCCTGATTTATGAATGGCTAAAAGACAAAGGATTTACAACCTCACAGCATCGTGAGATTGCAGAATCGCTGGAGAGCACATCCGGAAAAATCTGGGAAAGCAAGGCATACAGGCTTCTAAAGGACAGGGATAGACTTATCCTTCAAGAGAAGAAAGAGAAAGTGTCAGGCCCGCAGATTATACAGGAACAGGTGGACTCCATCACTGAGACAGGACCTGATCTGGCATATTTCGACAGTGACAAAATCGTGGCGCCCATCACCTACAGAACAGCAAAGAAAGGCGACTGGTTTATCCCCTTTGGAATGGAAGGAAAGAAACTCATAAGTGATTATCTAACAGGCATTAAAGCAACAAGGTTTGAAAAAAAGAATCAACTTCTGGCTTTATGTGGAGAGGATATCATTTGGGTAGTCGGACACAGGTCAGACAACAGATACAGGGTGGATAAGGATACCCGACATATTATCAGACTAAGAATAAAAAAAACATAATTAAAATACATATCGATATGAGTATGATTAAATGTCCTGAGTGTGGCGAAAGAGTGTCTACTATGGCAGGCACATGCCCACATTGTGGAATCAATATTGCAGACAATCTGAAACAATGCCCAAATTGTAATGAATATTGTCTTAACACACAAGATAAATGTCCCTACTGTGGCACCAGCCTTTCTATTGTTACAGATGAACCCATCGGGCAAGAAGAACAGGAGAACGGAGCTACAGCAGAAAACACCAAGAAACCGGAAAAGAAGAAAAACAAGCCCCTTATCTTCTCGGTATTCTTTGCTACTGCCCTATTGCTGATTATTGGCGGATTGTATTATCTCGACTACAAGAATGACATAGACCGGGAGGAAAGAGAGTTCACAATGCTCGAGAATACCTCCAATCCCGAATACTACAATGACTTCCTGGCCAAATACCCTAAGAGCAAGCACTACAAGGATGTAAAGGAACGCCTTAACGTTTTATTGGACGAGACCGAGGAGTGGGACAAGATGACACAGAACATCAGTCGTTCGGAGATTGAAAAGTTCATGACTGCACATCCATATTCCAAACGGATTCAGACATGCGAGGACATGATAGACTCCATCGACTGGAACGAAGCTAAGAAAAAAGACACAGAAGAGGCCATCGTCAACTACCTCGGCATGCACCCCAACGGCAAATATGCCGAAGAAGCTTCCCAGAAAAAAAATGAATTAGGATTAATGAAGATAACAGCTCAGGACAAGGCCTTCATACGCAGCTCCCTTGAGAACTTCTTCACCGTTGCTATGAGTAAGCAAGATGCTGCACTCATCTCGGAGGCAATACCGGAAAAGATGGAGAATTTCTGCGGAACACAAGATGCCACTCCAGAACAGATTATTGCTTTTGCCAAGAACAAAATGGCAGCAGATGTTATGGGCCTGCATTACACTATAGGAGGCGAGCTGACAGTTCGTAAACAGACTATTTCCGACGGGACAACCGGTTATGCCGTAGAATTCCCTCTGCAGGAGATTATCTCGCGTTCTGACACCAATCAACCCGGAACAAAATCCTATCAGGTATCAGCCCTGCTCAATGCAGAACACAAGATTATCAGGATGTATATCAAGTAATTCCTTCTGAAGGAACAGCTATCTGCCCAGATACGAATCCCCGAACTGAAGGGGAAGCAATGCATCAATATTGTCTATAATATGAGTGCCCTCTGTTCCGTACAACAAAATACGGATGGGTTGGTTATACCTTTGTTCGACACCCGATATCACCTGACGACATGCACCACATGGAGTGATGGGTTGTGACAGGAATCCTTCCTTGTTTCTGGCGGCTATTGCCAACGACAGGACGGGTTGATCGGGATACTGAGCATTAGCCGCAAACAAGGTTGTACGCTCAGCACACAGGCCCGATGGGTAGGCAACGTTTTCCTGGTTGCTACCAATAACGACAGTTCCATCTTTCAGAAGGGCAGCTGCACCAACACAGAAACCCGAATAAGGTGCATAACTTCCGTCGGTTGCATTTTTTGCAGCCTCAATCAGATTACGGTCTTCCGGCGTCAATTCTTCCCAACCGTAAACACGCACTATGCTCTGAATTGTGTACTCTTTCATCTTTTACGTCACATTTTCAGCACAAATATATGAGTTTTCTTCATAAAGCGGTAATTTTTAGCTAATTTTGTGCCCGAAATTGAAAAACTGGAGATGAAATCAAGACTATCCTCTTTATTTACGCTACTCTTGTTCTTGCATTTAAGCATTTTTGCTCAAAGAACAAACCAGGCCTACTGGTCATACATAGACCAATACAAAGGCATTGCCATAGAGCAAATGCACAGGTACCACATACCTGCCAGTATTACATTGGCACAGGGACTCCTCGAGAGCGGAGCTGGGCGCAGTAGCTTAGCCACCAAGGCCAACAACCACTTCGGCATTAAGGTAAGCGGAAACTGGACTGGACCATATGTTCTAAAGAACGACGATGCGCCCAACGAGAAGTTCCGTAAATACAGAAATGCAAGGGAAAGCTACGAGGACCATTCCAAGTTTCTGCAAGGAAGACGCTACCAGAGCCTCTTCCAGTTGAAGATTACCGACTACAGAGGATGGGCCAGAGGACTCAAAGCTGCAGGATATGCCACATCCCCCACTTACGCTGATGCCCTGATTAGAATCATCGAGATGTACAATCTGGACCAGTTTGACAGCGGGAAGTTCCAACAAGAGAAAAAAGCTCCCATCATTCCGGTTAGCAACGCACAAAGTTCATTCTTCCAGAGACACACCGTCTATTCGCACAACAAGAACTACTTCATCATCGTGGAGATAGGCGATGACATGGCTACCATAAGCAAGGAAACCGGCGTCAGTCTGAAGAAACTCTACCAGTATAATGATCTTCCACGTGATTACGCTCCCACCCAAGGCGACCTGATTTACCTGAAGAAGAAACAGAAATGTGCAAGCAAGCAATTCAAGAAGAATCCCATACATATCGTCGAGCACAACCAGAGTCTATTCGACATCTCACAACTTTACGGTATTCGACTGAAGAGTCTTTACAAACTCAACCAATTTGATCCATCGCACGAGATCAAACCGGGCGATATCATCCGAATCAGATAAAAAAGAACACAGAAAATATATGATTACATTATCGAACATTGCCGTACAGTTCGGCAAAAGAGTCCTCTATAAGGATGTGAATATGAAGTTCACCAGTGGTAACATCTATGGTATTATTGGTGCGAATGGAGCAGGAAAGTCCACATTGCTCCGAGCCATTAGCGGTGAGTTGGAACCCACAAAGGGAACCGTTGAATTAGGTCCGGGTGAACGTCTGAGCGTACTTAGTCAGGACCACTTCCAATATGATCAGGAAACCGTTCTAAATACTGTATTGATGGGTCACACCACCATGTGGGAAGTGATGAAGGAACGCGAGAGTCTTTATTCTAAGTCCGACTTTACGGACGAAGACGGTATCCGCGTAGCAGAACTCGAAGATAAATTTGCCGAGATGGGAGGCTATACTGCCGAGAGCGATGCCTCTGCCCTTCTCTCCGGCTTGGGCATCAAGGAAGAAAAGCATCATCAACTGATGGGCGAACTTTCTGGTAAGGAAAAGGTGCGTGTCATGCTGGCCAAGGCCCTCTTCGGCAATCCCGACAACCTGCTGCTCGACGAGCCCACCAACGACCTGGACCTTGAAACAGTTGAGTGGCTGGAAGATTACTTAGGCAACTACGAACACACCGTGCTTGTTGTCAGCCACGACCGCCATTTCCTCGATGCTGTGTCCACTCATACGGTTGACGTAGACTATGGAAAAATTACTTTGTACGCCGGAAACTACAGTTTCTGGTACCAATCGAGCCAATTAGCCCTACGTCAGGCACAGAACCAGCGACAAAAAGCAGAGGACAAACGGAAAGAGTTGGAGGAATTCATACGTAGGTTCTCCGCAAACGTAGCTAAGAGCAAGCAGACCACGAGTCGTAAAAAAATGCTCGAGAAATTAAACGTCGAAGAGATACAACCATCCACGCGAAAGTATCCTGGTATTATTTTTCAAATGGATCGTGACCCCGGAAATCAGATTTTGGAAGTACAAGATCTGAAGGCCGTCACCGAAGAAGGCACCGTGCTCTTCGATCATTTGAGTTTCAACATTGAAAAAGGGGAAAAGGTCGTATTTCTAAGCAGGAATTCAAGAGCAATGACTGCTTTGTTTGAGATTATCAACGGTAACCGCGAGCCTGCATCGGGTTCATACAAATGGGGAGTCACGATAACCACAGCTTACTTGCCTTTGGACAACACCAAATTCTTCGACAGCCAACTTAACATGCTCGAATGGCTAAGTCAGTTCGGTGAAGGCAATGAAGTGTACTTTAAAGCTTTTCTGGGACGCATGTTGTTTTCGGGTGAAGACATCTTGAAAAAAGTCAACGTGCTTTCCGGTGGCGAGAAAATGCGCCTCATGATTGCACGCATGCAGTTGAAAAACGCCAACTGCCTTATTCTTGATACACCAACCAATCATTTGGATTTGGAAAGCATACAAGCGTTCAACAATAACTTAAAGCTATACAAGGGAAACCTACTTTTTGCGAGCCATGACCATGAATTTATCGAATCACTCGCTGGCCGTGTTATTGAACTCTCACCTAACGGTTGCATTGACAAATTGACCAATTACGAAGACTATATTCGCGACGAACACATCAAAGAATTAAGAGAAAAACTCTATCGTGGAACCTAATTGGTACGACTTTTGCAATTGCAAAGGTGACTAAAACAAAAAGAAATGAGTAAGAAAAAACACAACAAAGTGACAGAAAATATCGAGCAAGAACAAGCCAAAACGGAAACGCAAGATACAACTGAAACAGTCGATTCTTCAGCAACAGAAGAAAAAGATGCGGTTCAGGAAGAGGCGAATCCAATAGAGTTGCTTGAAGCTCAAGTGGCAGAGCTCAAAGACAAGTATTTGCGCCAAGTAGCTGAATTTGACAATTACCGAAAACGTACTCTCAAAGAGAAGACTGAGCTCATCTTAAATGGAGGAGAGAAAGTCATGACGGCACTTCTGCCTGTCATGGACGATTTTGAGCGTGCGTTGGAGAGTTTTAACAAATCCTCTGACGTAGATGCTTTACGCGAAGGCGTAACTCTGCTTTTCGAGAAACTGGTTAAGACCCTCGAAAGTCAAGGACTCAAGGCTATTGAAGCCGTTGGGCAGGATTTTAATACGGATTTCCACGAAGCTATAGCCATGATACCGGCAACCAATGACGATGAAAAAGGAAAAGTCATTGACTGCGTGCAAACGGGCTACATGCTTAATGAGAAGGTAATCAGACATGCCAAAGTGGCCATAGGACAATAATAACAGAAGGAGCGGCATATGGCCAAGAGAGATTATTATGAAGTGCTCGGTGTGGCAAAAAACGCCACCGAAGAAGAAATTAAACGGGCTTATAAGAAGAAAGCCATTCAGTATCATCCGGACCGTAATCCGGGTGACAAAGAAGCTGAAGAGAAATTCAAAGAAGCCGCCGAGGCATACGATGTTCTGCACGACGCAAAGAAACGTGCCCAATACGATCAATTTGGTTTTGAAGGATTGAGCGGAGCTGCGGGCGGCGGATTCAGTTCTCAGGGCATGAATATGGATGATATCTTCTCCATGTTCGGAGATATCTTTGGCGGACGCGGAGGTTTTGGCGGTTTTGGTGGCTTCGGAGGCGGAGGACAAGCCAGACCGCAACAGTTCAGAGGCTCTGATTTGCGTGTAAAACTAACTTTGACGCTGAAAGAAATAGCATCGGGAATCACAAAGAAGATTAAGGTCAAGAAATATGTGACTTGCCCCGATTGTCATGGC
>JAEEGK010010952.1_pt1 | contig 20832 bp, 12 predicted proteins | sample 8958771 | NCBI WGS metagenome assembly JAEEGK01 (sample SAMN16246547, study PRJNA631951) | gut metagenome | biome: gut microbiome; feature: rumen; material: SC-attached | host: Bos | place: Iran: Karaj | collected 2018-10
AAAAAAAAAAAAAACTATATATCCTAAAATCAAAAAAAAAAAAATCATATATAAAAAATAAAATGTCACGTAGAGTTCAAAAAACAACAGTAACAACAACAACAAAAGTAGAAAAAAGTGGATTATCAAACGACGAAGTAGACGAAATTCGTCAAGCATTTGATTTATTTGACACAAATGGAACAGGAAAAATAGATCCAAAAGAATTAAAAGCAGCAATGCAATCATTAGGATTTGATTCAAAAAATCCAACAATTTATACATTAATAGCAGATTTAGATACTCCAGAAGCAGCAAAAAATGGAGGAGTTAACTTTGATGATTTTGTAGGAAGTATTAATAATAAATTAGGAGATAAAGAAAGTAAAGAAGGTATTCATAGAATTTTTGAATTATTTATTGATGATCCTAATGCTGATACTATTACTTTAAGTTCACTTAAAAAAATTGCTCAGGAATTAGGAGAAAATATGAGTGCTGAAGAATTAAAAGATATGCTTGAAAGAGCTTCTGCTAATGGTACTGAACTTACTTTTGATGAATTTTATGAAATTATGACTAAAAAGTCTTTTCCTTAAAATTTATCTTTTTTTTATAATTTTTTAAAAAGTTTTTTAGTTTTTTATTTAAAAAAGATTTTTTTTATCAAAAAATTTTATTTGTTTATTTTATATATTATTTTTTTGGTTATTTTTTTTATATTTTTTTATATTGTTTTATTTTAATGTTTTTTATATTTTTTTATTTAATTAATTTCAAAAAAAAATTAATTAAATTTTAGAATTAAATTAAATGATTAAATATCTTAAAATTCTTTATTTAAAATGGTAAAAAGAATCAGATCAACAGATCCAGGAAAATGTAAAAATACAAAAAATTTAATATAACTTTTAAAAAAAATAGCCTGTAGTTCAAAAGGAAAAGATTTAAGAACACATTTTAAAAACACATTCCATGTAGGAAGAGCAATAAAAGGAATGTTAATAAATAAAGCAGAAGCCTATTTAAAAGAAGTATTAGAACATAAAAAATGTATTCCATTCTCTCGTTATGATCATTCAATGGGAAGAACAGGTCAAGCAAAAAATTATGGTTTAACAAAAGGAAGATGGCCTGAAAAAAGTATAAAATATATGTTAAATTTAATTCAGAATGCAAAAGCAAATGCAGAAGCAAAAAAATTAAATGTTGATAAATTAGCTATTAAAAGAGTTGTTGTTAATCATGCTATGAAAGGTAGAAGAAGAACTTATCGTGCTCATGGTTCTATTACTGCTTATTTAAGCTCTAATTGTCATATTGAAATTTTCTGTGAAGAAGTTAAAGAAAGAGTTAAAAAAGAAAAAAAAGAAGAAAAAAAAGTTAGATTTATTAATCCTAGAAAATTAATTAGAAAAGCTTTAGCAAAGGCTTATGCTAAAAAAAATTTCGTTGAAGTTGGAGGAGCTAAAAAATAAATTTTATTATAGGATTTTTGAGTTCGTTTTATAATATTTAATGCTATGGATATTAATCAATAATTTTTTTTGGCATTTTTTTTTTTATTTCATTTTTATCTTTTTTTTTTTCTTTTTTCCTTTTTTTTTGTTTTTTTCTGAATTATTTATTTATCTTTATTAATTAATATTTTTAATTTATTTTTATTTAAATCTGTATATAATCTTAAATTTAATTACTTAAATATTTTTTAATGGAAGCTGAATTAGAGAAAAAATTAACCGAAATTGGGATTCCCAAAAGTAAAATAGATGACATAGCAAAAAAGAAAAAATTAGTAGAAAGAATAAAATTTGTATTAGAACAACCAAATGTAACATTATCAGATAAAGAAATAGGAAATATGTTAATTCAAGTAGCAGAAAAATTAAATCCAGCATTTAATCATAGATTACCTTTATTAATAAAATACGTTAACTCAAAAGAAATTACAACATCACATCAATTAGATGCTTGTATAGAATATATGAGAAAAAAAGGAGAAGAAGAAATTAATGAAGATGATTTTAAAAAACAATGTGGAATTGGTGTTAAAATAACTGCAGAAGATATTAAAAATGAAGCTGATGAAGTTATTAAAAAATATATGACACAACTTAAAAATGAAAGATATAAATTTCCTTCTGTTAAAATATTATATGATGTAAAATCTAAATTCTCTTTTGTTGACCCAAAATTAGCAAAAAAAGTAATAGATGAAGAAATAGAAAAAATATTAGGACCTAAAAATGAAAATGAATTAAAAGAAGAAAAAATGAGAAAAGAATTTGAAGACTTAAAAAAAAAATCTAAAGACAAGAAGAATTTTACAGAAGAAGATAAAAAGAAAATGGAAGAATTAAAACAAGAATTAAAAAAATTTGATGAAGAACTAAAAAAAGTAAGGGAAACAAATCAAGAATCAAATCCAGAAGAAGAAAAAAGTGAAAAAGATAAATTAAGTACATTAATGGCACGTGATATGAAAAGTTCATTAAATCCACCAGAATTATTAAAAAAGCATTTAGAAATAACAGGAGGAAAAGTAATAACTCGTTTTCCTCCAGAACCAAATGGTTACCTTCATTTAGGTCATGCTAAAGCAATGAGATTTTGTTTTACTAGTGCTTCTAATGTTGGTGGTAATTGTTATTTAAGAATGGATGATACTAATCCTGAAAAGGAAACTAAAGAATATATTGATTCTATTAAAGAAAATTGTGAATGGTTAGGTTATCATCCTTGGAAAGTTACATATGCTAGTGATTATTTTGATGATTTATATAATATTGCTGTTAAATTAATTAAGAAAGGTTTAGCTTATGTTGATAATTTAACTAAACAAGAAATTAGTGAATATAGAGAACAAAAGAAAGATTCTCCTTATAGAAATAGAACTGTTGAAGAAAATTTAAAATTATTTGAAATGATGAGACAAGGAAGATTTGAAGAAAAAGAATGTTGTCTTCGTATGAAAATTGATATGAAACATAGTAATCCATGTATGAGAGATCCAGTAGCATATAGAATTAAATATGTACCTCATCCACATGCAGGTGATAAATGGTGTATATATCCAACATATGATTTTACACATTGTTTAAATGATTCTCTTGAAAATGTAACACATTCACTTTGTACATTAGAATTTGAAATAAGAAGAGATTCTTATTATTGGTTACTTGAAGCAGCAGAAATGTATAGACCATTCGTTTGGGAATATTCAAGATTAAATGTAACTCATATTGTAGTTTCAAAAAGAAAATTACTTCAATTAGTAACATCACATACTGTTACAGGATGGGATGATCCTCGTATGCCAACAATTAATGGTTTAAGGAGAAGAGGTTATACTGCTGATGCTATTAATAATTTTGTTGATACTATTGGTGTTACTAGAAGAGGAAATGAAAATATTATTTCTATTAAATTACTTGAAAATTCAGTTAAAGCTGATTTAGATAAAAAAGCTCCTAGAACTATGTGTGTTATTGAACCACTTAAAGTTACTATTAATAATTTAAGTGAAGATTTAATTATTGATACTCCTTTATTCCCTAAATTAAAAGAAAGTGGTGGAATTAGAAAAGTTCATTTAACTAAAACTTTATTTATTGAAAGAATTGATTTTAAGGAAAGTGAAGATAAAGATTTTAATGGTTTGACTCCTAATCAAGAAGTAGGATTAAAATATGCTGGTACTTTAAAATTAATTGAAGCTAAAAAAAATAATGATGGTGAAGTAATTGAATTAATTTGTTCTTATTCAAATGAAACTAAAAAAACAAAAGGAAGAATTCATTGGATTTCTGATAAAGATTATGTAAATGCTGAATTAAGATTATATGATTATTTATTTAAAAGTGATGATCCATTCCATGCTAATGAAGAAGGAGTTTCACATGATCCTATGGATGATATTAATCCTGATAATTTAGTTGTTAAATATCATGCACTTGTTAATAGAGATTTATGTGAGAAAGTTAAACCTCTTGATCATTTTCAATTTGAGAGATTAGGTTATTTTGTTTGTGATCCTGATAGTGAATGTGATAAAGGTAGATATGTTTTTAATTTAACTGTTGATTTAGGAGATGGAAAAATTAACGCCATTAAAAAATTAAATGTCAAAAATTAATTTAAATCGTAATTTAAGAATTTAAGATAATTTTATTAAGATAAAACAATACTTAAATTAAATAAAAAAAATAAAAAAAAAAACTAAATTATATAAAAATATAAAAAAAACAATTAATTATAATAAAAAATATCATATCAAATAAAAAAAAATAAAAAAAAAACATAAATAAAAAAAAATAAAAAAATAATAAAAAAAAAATAACTACTCAAAAAAAAAATGTTACAACAAGAATCAATATACAACATCCTTCCAAAGGGAAGAGCATCAGGTCACGATGGAATAAGTTACAAATCTAAATTCCCTCACTGGATAGCACCAACAGCATCAACATTTAAACTCCACAACTCATCCTATCCAGATGTATCTAATTGTTCAGGTGAATTTAAACTACCTCGCGGAGCACATCCCTTAGATCAAGAAAATGCAACATTTGGTTTACCAGAAGGTTCATATGCAGCAGATCCTCAAAATTTTCATAAAAAAGGAGAAACTTTCAAAATTTTACCTCCATTAGAAAAATTACATCCAAGTTGGTCAATTAGAAAACCAAAAGTTCCTACAATTAATGATTATCCAATTTATGGTTTGAAGACAGAAAAAAATTTTGTTATTGCAAATGCAGTTGATAATATTTTAATGCAACCTAAACAATTACCACCTGAAGAAGAAAGATTTCATAAATATTTTGGTAAAGTTCCTGATTATATTAAAAGATATAGATTGAAACATGAAAATGAATTAAATCAAATTAGAGAAGCTAAAAGAAAACATCAAGAAGAAGAAGATGCTAAACAAAGACTTTTAAGTGAAGGTGAAGTTAGTGAGTTGAGAGAAGGTTTAAGGAAAAAATGGCAAATGTATAATTTGAAATATGGAAAAATGACTCATAAGAAAGTTTTCGATAATTTAGTTTTGTTGAGAAAGTAAGTTTTATTATTTTTTAATTTTTTTTTTTAGTAAGGAAGATTTAGAAAGAGAATTGAACCAAATTGAAAATGATCTTAAGAAACTTGCTCCTAAACATGTTATTGTTGATATGACTAAATAAAGAGTTTTTTTAGACGTTTTTATTTTTTTTTTTGAATTTTTGATGTTGATTAAATAAGATTAAATAATATTGATTTTGATTATAATATTTGGAAAACTTTATTTTATTTTTTAAATTTTTTTTCTTATTTCTTTATATTTGGTTTTGTTTTTTTTATTTTAATAAAAAGGAGGTTTTATTATAATTGGTAAAATTTTATTTTTTTTTATTAAACATTAAATATATTTAATTTAATATAATATAAAGTTATTTAACCAAATAAATCAAATATTGATTTCCCTGGAATTTGTATTGTACTGTGATTTTTCTTTATTTCATTTTCATTTCCATTTCCATTTAATTTCCTATTATCTTCACCAAGGAGTTTTGAAAGATTATTTAAAGCAGAATTATTCATAATAATAGATTGTTCTTTTTCAATTTTTAATTCAGTAAATGCATCATTACCTATATTTAAATAATTTGAACTTAAAGGATCATATAAATTGACTCTTGTAATATTATCAATATCTACTAAAGGCATTAAAAATCTATCAATTGATTTATCTGTTTCATTATTGTGAAAATTATTTGAAATATCTTTTGTATTCAAATTGAATATATCATTTGGACAATTCATTTTAAAACATTCTTGAATATTTTTAATAAATGATTTATCTTCTTTTTCTATATTTGAACCTGCTTTACCTATTCTTTTTAATAATGTATTTATATCTTCTTCTTCATATTTATAAAATATTATTTCAATTGAATAATTATAGAAACATTTTGGACATATAACTTTTTTTTTGCTTATAAATGTATAATAATTTATTAATTCTTTTTGGCAATCATAACAACTTATAATATTTTCATGATAATATTTACAAAATCTTTTTTGGTTTATATAATCTTTTAATAATTTATTTTCTTCAATAAGAATTTTCTGAAGATAATATTGAATATTTTTAATAGAAGAAAGGCTTAAATGGAATAAATTTTCATTAACCATTTTAATTATTGTTGAAGTTAATGGAAACAAATTTTCCTCATTATTTAATTCAAGTACACAATTTAAATCTTTATAATTATCATAAATTGAATTAGACCAATAAACTATTTGAGCATTAATTAAATTATCTTTATTTTTATCATCATTTTTATTTTTAATATAAGAAATGTGAATTGATCCTGGTTCAATTATTAAAGTTTCTCCTGGTTTTTGAATAAAATTATAAAAAGGAATATTTAATGACTTATAATAATCAATACTATAAACTTTTTTAATCGAAGGAATTTTACTCACATAATTTTTTTCTATAATTATATTATATATATCAACATCTTTTGATATATTTAATATAAATCTTCTAAATTTATTTTGGTTATTTTTTACTTTAAATATATTGTATAATTTTGTTAATTCAATTCCTTCATTTAAATTACATTCAATATTCATTATTTTTGGTAAATTTAATCCAGGGATTTCTAAAGGACAATATTTTAATAAGTCTTTTTCTCCTTTTGGATAACTTTCTAAATCTGATTTGGATAATTGACTTTTTATTTTTTCTACTTCTTCATTATTTAAATACATTTCAGTAATTGATTTTTTATTAGTTGATGTATCAATATTATTATTTATTATATTGTCAATTTTTTTAGAAGCTCTTTTTTTAATATATTCAAATCCAGGAAAATTTGTTATTATTTTACATAAATTACTTGGTCTTTGATAATAATCATCAGGGATTTTATCTATTTTTTCGATTTCATAAATTTGTTTTTCATTAAATTTTTCTTCTTTATTTTCATCTTTTTTACTCATAATTGGAAATGTATTCATTACAATTTCATTTTTTATTTTGTCTTCATCATCAATTAATTTTTTTTTTTCTAAATTATTTTTATTTTCTTCTTTACTTTTAGGTGGTTTATAATTATTTAATAATGATTTTTTTACTATTTCTAATTTTTTCTTTGCCTGTAAAACCCTAATCATTTCCATATCTCTTTTATATTCTTCATTACTTATTTCTGAATTATCTAAACAAATTGTAATATCTATTTCTTTTAAATTATTCATTTTTATATAAATTACCAAATATTAAAAATATATTATATACCATTATTTAAATTTATTTTAAAAAATTTGAATAAAAAATTTTAAAAATAAATATTATTTTCATGAATAAAGAAATATTCAAATTGTTGAATAAACATAATTTTATTTATCCTTTTTTAAATGATTATATATATTTTTTTATAAGGAAAAAATATTATTTTAATTTAAAAAATAATACCTTTGAAAAAAAAATGTAAAATTTTTATAAATTATCAATAAACATTTTAAGTAAAAATTATGTTGATTTCTTTCATTTCAAATTGAAGAATATTAATTTTTTTATTTGAAAATCTAAAATTAATATCAATTTGTTATTGATAATTTAAAATTGAAATTTTTATTCTTAAAAATATATCTTATTTGAATTTATTTTTTCTTTTTATAATTCAAATGATTTATCATAATATTTAAATAATAATAATTTAATTTAAAAAGAAATCAAATTTTTATAATATTTATAATTAATATTACATTTTAATTTTAAATTTAAAGATTAATAATAAAAATAAAAAATAAAAAAATGGAAAATTTATTAAATAAGAATTCTCCAAAATCTTCAGAATTCCAAAGTAAAAATAAATAAAATAACTTTTTCAAAAAAAAAAAACAAATAGTAAACAAAAACAACTTTACTTTCATGTACGTAATAGGTAAAGGTGGTTTTGGCAAAGTATGGAAAGTTCAATATAAAAAAACAAAAGAAACATACGCATTAAAAGAAATGTCAAAATTAAAAATAATAGACAAAAAAAGTGAAAAATCAATAAACAGTGAGCGAGAATTTTTATCAAAACTCCACAATCCATTCATAGTAAATATGCATTACGCATTTCAAGACCAAGACAATTTATTTTTAGTAATGGATTTTTTAAGTGGAGGTGACTTAAGATATCACATAAGTCGTCATAGGAAATTTTCAGAAGAGCAAACTCGTTTTTTTATAGGTGGAATAATTTTAGCATTACAATACATTCACAAAAACAATGTAATACACAGAGATATAAAACCAGAAAATTTAGTATTAGATAATAATGGTTATGTAAGATTAACTGATTTTGGTATTGCTAAAGAAAATTTACCTGATAATTCAAGTGAAACAAGCGGAACTCCAGGTTACATGTCACCTGAAGTTATTAATAGTGGTAATCATTCTTTCCCTGTTGATTTTTTTGCTATTGGTGTCATTGGATATGAATTTATGAAAGGTATTAGACCTTATATTGGGAGAAATAGAAAAGAAATTAAAGAACAAATGATTGCCAAACAAGCTAAAATTAATTTTGAAGAATTAAATTCTTCTTGGAGTTTTGAAAGTGCTGATTTTATTAATAAATTACTTGTTAGAAGACCTGAAAATAGATTAGGTTTTAATGGGATTTTTGAATTAAAGGAACATCCTTGGTTTAAATATTATCCTTGGGATGATTTAGAAAATAAAACCTTACCTTCTCCTTTTATTCCAGAAAAAAGAGATAATTTTGATAAGAGATATTGTGAAAGTGTTGATAGAATTGGAGAGGAAACTAAAATTAGATATGAAGAAATTTTTCTTGATGGGGAGTATCAAAAAATTTTTACTAAGTTTTTTTATAATAAAGATATTGAAGAAAGGAAAAAAATTAATAAAATTAATCAAGATAAATTAAATTTTGATACTATTAAAAAAAGTAATAATAATAAATTAAAAGAAACTATATCTCCAAAATCAAAAAAAAATAATTTTAATACTATTAATATAAGTAATGTTAGTAATGTTAGTAATAGTAATATGGAAAATAATGAAAGTCAATTGAATAAAAAAAAAATTAATAAATTGGCTTTACATTCAAAATATAATAGACCATTATCACATTCATATAGTACAAAAGATGTTAATGATTCAAAGAAAAAAGAATATGAAAATTTACTTGGTAGAAAACCAATAAATAATAAAATTAATAATATTAATAATAATAATCCTAAACAAAATCAACATTTATTTAGTTTTCTTATTCATAATAATCATAATAGTAATAATAACATTATGTTAAATTATAATCCAAGTAAAATTAATAGTATGAGATCAACATCTTTATTAAGTCCTTCACAAAGGAATAATAAGAAATATTTAAGTAATTATAATACAAATGATACTTCAAAAAAAATTGATAGAGTTAAAAAAGGAAAATTCTGTAGAGTAAGTAGTACATCATCTTTATTTAATAGAAATTATAATCAATATTTATTTAATCATATTAAATCAATATCAATATCAAATAATAAAGGAACTAAAAAGCAGAAACAGTTTTATAGTATTTATAATCACAAAGTTTAAAATTTTTTGTTCTTAATATTTTATATGTAAATTATTAGATATTTATTTTATATAACTATGTGATAATTTAAAATTTTTTTACTATAATTTAATAATTAATTAAAAAAAATTCGAAAAAAAAAATGTCATCATTATTTAATAAGTATTTGAAACATTCAATAAAATCATCATTAAAATTAGAACCAAATACAAGTGCTCAATATGATTCAAGAATTCAAAATTTATTAGAAATAATTAATAAAAATAAAAGAGAATCACTTAAAATTTTTAATGATAATAAAAGTTTAGAAATAATAGGAGAAATTTTAAATAAAACTCAAAGAAATGAAAATGAATTAAAAATAATATTTTCATATTTAAAAACTTTAAAAAGATTTATAACATTAATAAAAGTAAATCAAGAAAATTTAAAACCTTTATTAAGAAATATATCAATTCATTTAAAATGTGAAAAATATCCAATGGGTAAATTATTATTTCGTTTTGGTCAAAAAGGAGAAAAATTCTATATAATATTAAAAGGAAGTGTAAATATATTGTTATTAAAAGAAAATAAAATTCCTTTAACATTTTATGAATATATACTTCATTTAATAAGATTATATGCAATTGGTGAATGTGGTTTAATGCAAAAGATAATAAAATCAAATAGATATTCGTATGATTTAGATGAAAAAGATATTATTGAATTTGTTGATAGATATAATGATAATTTAGAAAAGTCATTAGATCCAAGAATAAATACTTTGTTAAAGTTTGATGAATATGAAATAAAAAAATTAACAAAATCTTTACAAGAAATTTATTCTCAATTTTCTAAAATAAATATCAATGTATTAAATTATATTAAATTAACTTTTCCATTTAATATAAGAGAAAAAGAAAAAGAATATCAAAATTCAAGTGAAAAAAAATTAATAATTTATTCTTATTTTGAAGTAACTAAAACAAAACAAGGTGAGTTTTTTGGTGAAATTGCGTTAGAAAAATCAAATTTAAGAAGATCTGGTTCAATAATTTGTGCTGAAGATTGTATATTTGGAACTTTATCAAAAGAAGATTATAATAACAGTATTAGAGAAATTCAAATTAAGGAAAGAAGAATTAATGTTAAAACACTTTTATCTTTTAAAATATTTAGTGATTTAAATTGGGATATTTTTCAAAATCAATTCTTTAATTTATTTAAAATTATTCATGTTTATAGAAATGAAAATATTATTGAACAAGGGAATCCTATTAAACAAATATATTTTGTTAAAGAAGGAGAATATGAAATTATTTCTCAATTATCAAACTTTGAAATTGATAATTTAATTTTACATTTGAAAAATAAAAATAATGATAAAACAATTAACGAAAATGAATATGAAAATGATAAAAAAAGATTATTAAAAATTTGTATATTAAAAGATAAAGATGTTATTGGATTATATGATATTTTTGATTTAGATAATATTAATAGTGCAATGACTGTGAGATGTATATCTGTTGTTGGTACTTTATATTGTATTGAAAAAAAAATATTTGAAGATATTACAAGAAGAGTAAAAAATGTTGAAATTAATTTTATTGAATTTACAAATCAAAGAAGAATAATTATGATAAATAGGTTAAATTTTTTGAAAAAAACAAATAAAATTGAACATATTGAAACAAAAGAAGAATCTTTATTTGATAAATTAAATAAAATTTTTATTAAGAATAATGAAAAGAATAATATAAAATTTAGAGTTTGTTCAGCAAATGCTAAATGTAAACAAGTTAAAAAATTTAGTTTAAAAAAAAACACATTACAAAAAACATCATCATTTTTCATTATTAAAAATAATAATTATAAAAAATTACAATTAATTGAAAATCCAAATATAAAAAGTTCTTATTTCAAAAAATATGATGATTCAAATAATAAAAATAGATTTATTAAAAATTGTAGTTATGTAATAAATACTAATTCTAATTCAAAAAATAGTAGAAATTATTATTCAAGAAATTTAAACAATAATTTGATAGGAATATCTTTTAAAACGACAAATGAAACTCAACAAAGAACTATTAATTTAAGGAATAAATTAACTTCTCAACAAAGTGAAAAAATGATTAAAATTATTGTTGGTAATTCGTATAAAAAAAAAAGTAATTCTTTAAATTTTAAACCTAAATCAAAAGGTGATATTTTTGTTAATAAAATGAAAAAAAATACTAATTCTAATTCAAATTTATTTGTTGATATGTTACAATATGATAGTTTATATTCTATAGATAGTAAAATTAATCTAACAGTAAATTCTATAGATGATGGGAAAATAAATTATTCAAAGAAGATATACAATTATAAAAATAAAGAAAGAAAAATAAAGTTAACTAAAATATAATATTTAATTGTCTTATTAATATTTTATATTAATTATGGTATAATTGTAAATAAAGTAATATAATTATACAATAAAAATAGATTATAAATAATTTTGAATAATTATAATAAAATATTATTATTTTTTAAATTAAATTAATTAATCTCTTTTATTAATGTCAGTCAAAAATAATTTCATATATCAAAAAAATTTTTGGCAAAATTTTAAAGTTATTTCAAATCATTTTATGAATAAACAAAAAGAACTAACAAATATTTATTATATCTTTAATAAATTATCAAACATATTATCTGATTTTTCAAATGAATTAAATTTCATATCATCTTATCCATTTGAGTTCGAAATGGATTCAACTTTTGGTAAAGCAATGAAAATATTTATAGATTTAATAAAAAAAGAATCAGATTTATCAATAAATTTTGCAAAAAATATATTAGAATCAATAATGCTTGATATAAGTTCTGAAATTGATAATATAGCATCAATAAATAATGATATAATAACTGGAAGATCAAAATCACTTAATGATTTTATTAATTCATTATTTCAAACTGATATAATAAAAAAAGAATATTATGCAAAAGTTGAAAAAGCATTACAAAAAAAATTAGAAATAACAAAAAAAAAAGGTAAAGAATCAAAAGATTTATTAAAATTAATAAATGAAGCAATTAAATCAAGAGAAGAATATAAACAAATTTTAAAAGAGTGTAATAAATATAGATTAGAATATATAAATAAATCAAATGATACTTTCATAACATTTGAAAAAAGAGAAAAAATAATAATAGATTCAGCAAAAAATCAAATAATAAAATATTGTAAAGAAAAAATAAAAATTTTAGAAAGTTTATCAAAAGAAATAAAAAAAGATTTAGAAGAAAGTTTTGAAAAAATAAATTCTCAGTTTGATACAAATCAATTTGTAGAAAAAAATAGAAGTCTTGGCTCACAACCATTAGAAGTTTCTTTTATAGAATATTCTCCTAATTTTCCAGTTAATAGTATAAATATACAAGAAAAAAATTTACTAATTAAAACAATGAAAGAATTTATTGATCAAAAATTTAGAAATTTAGATGAAAAAGATGAAAAAATTCAAGAAATAAAAAAATATTGTAATGATATTTGGATTGGTAAAATTGATGAAAAAAATTTGAATACATTAATTAAAAATTTTTCAAAAGAAGAAAATGGGAAAAAAGAAATAGAAAAAAAGATTTGTTTATATTTTTTAAATTATTTTAATAAAAAAAGAACAACTGGAGAATTTTCAATTGATAGTAAAACATTTGATTATTTATATAAATGTATGATTAATATTTTGGATTTAAATAATACTGATATTTGTGATTATGAAATTTGTTCTATGATAATAATTTTAAGTTTAACTTTTTTTAAATATGATGTTAATGAAGGAAAAGTGTATATAGAAAATAAAATTGAAAGTCATGATATTTTCAAAAAAAAAGAATTTTGGTTTGATTTAGCAAGTTATTATATTCAAGAAAATTATCAAGTTCAAGAAAAAGGGGTCACTGGTTTTATTGATGAATTAGATGAAGAAAATAATAAAAAAATTAAATCTGTAATTGATGCTAAAATTTCAACTATTTTATATAATATGAAACAGTTTCATGTTCCTATTAATTTAGTTAAGGAATTATCTATTATTTTATGTAAACAATTTAATATTGATAAAAATTTAATTAATGTTATTTGGAATTTAAATAATGATGATAAAAATAAAAATGATAATGAAGAAGATTCTTATCAAATTTTTGTTGAACAAGAAGAAATTAAAAATGATAAACAAATTGATTTTAATAATTTAATAAATGAATTACAAAATAATATTAATAATAATAATAATATAGAAAATAATAATGTTAATAATAAGAATAATTTAGAGAATGATAATATTATTAATACAGATAAGAAAAAAGACTAAAATTTTTGTTGTCTAAATAATAAATTATTTAAATATATATATTTCTATTCATTTTTTTAAATAATAAAAAAAAAAAATCTAAATATTTTTATTAAAAAAAAATATTAAATAAAATTTTAAACTAACTTTCCTTCAATATTATTTGAGATATAATTCATTAAATCTTGGAAATTTTTATGAAAAGTATCACTTTGTTTTTGTATATCACCAACATTTTTAGCTAAATTATTCATAACTCCATTATTATTAATAACATTATTAACAAAAGGAAGATTTTGTTGTTCAACTAAATCTAATTTTTCTTTTTGTAAATTAGGTACAATTTCACTTAAATATTTATTATCAGTATAAAATTTATCTAAAATTCCTAAAAGATATTGTAATCTATTTACTACTTTATCTTGATTAGAACAATTATTCATTTCAATTCTTGGAGAATTATCGCCTTGATAAAATTTATCATATGATTCATTTATCCAACAACTAATTTTATCTAATGCTAAATTAGTTGCATCATTTTGTTTTCTTAAATTAACTAAATCATTTTCTACATAACATAATCTATCCAATTCACATTTTAATTTTTGTAATTCATTTTCATAACAATTTTTCATATTTTCAATTTTATTTTCATAATCACATGTTATTTGATTTAAATAAGAAGATGTTTTTTTAATTAATTCATCACATTTAGAAAATAAATCACAAATTTTTTGTTCTTGTATTTTAGTTTCACAATCAATTTCATCAATTGATTTATTTTGAAAAGGAATATTAAAAATATTATTTAAAGAAGTAATATAACTATTAATATTTGAATCAGGGAGTTTTGAAATAAAATCCAATAATAAATCAATTAACATAGTTTTTTTCATTGATTGATAATATAAAACTTGTAATAAATTATCTTGATTTGACATTTGATTATCCATTTGAATCATTGATGCTCTTTTTATTAATGGTGTAAAACTAATATTTAATTTTTCAAATGTCATTTGTTTTAATTGATTATATTTCGAAATAGCAGTATCAGATAAATTAATTAAACTTAATATTTTCTCAGCTTTCTCTAATAAACTTAACAATAAACACAAATCTTCATCACTTCGATTCATTTATTATAAAAAAAAAATTAAAAAGTTTTAAAAAAAAATAAAAAAATATTAAAAAATTTTTTTTTAAATATATCTTAAAAACAATTTAAATTCTAAATTGAAAATCACCAGCTTTAGTAACATATCTAATCCATTTCATAGGTTTATAATTAGCTTTCTCAACAACATGAAAATATCTAACTCTCAATCCACTAGAAGTAAACATAGGAATACTAAATTCCATACTAATAGGAGCTCTAACCCAAGGTTTAGGTTCACTAACAGGAATTAATGGTATTTCACATTTTAATTTATAATCCTTTTCCCCAAAAATTTTTTTTAATCTCCACATAATAGAACTTTTATCAACTTCATGTTTACCTTTCCCAGTATTAGTATGAGTTTTAACATTAGTAGAATTTTTAGGAATTTGAATTTTAACAACAACATTCTCAGCAAATAATTCTTTATCAAAAAGTGCTTTTACAGTTAAATCTAAATCAATAGCTTGTGGAATAGAAGGATTATTTGGAGTAGGTGATTCAATAATATTACAAAATATTTTAAATGGTATTATTACATTTTCACTAACTCTATAAGTCATTAATTCAAAAACACCATCTGGTGGAATAAATGTAATAGTTCTATCTTTATTAAAATCTGATAATTTAACACATTGATGAAATCTAATATCTTCAATTGATATTCCTTTTGAAGTTGAAGATGCTGTTTTTACATTTGATTTGGTTAATTGTAATTTATCATTCATACCAAATTTACATTCTGGCCAACCACTTAATAATGCTTTAACTCCAACTAAACCCATAACTTCACTTTTAATTACTTCTCCAGTTTTACTTATTAATAAATTTATATTTTCATTTATATCAATATATACTTCATTATTAGCATATGATATTCCTGGTTCTCTCCATGATACACTTCCTGTTAATTGAGTTAATGTACTTGTTAATTTAACTTGTGATAATTGATCTTCTTTTACTTTTCCTTGGAATATAAATTTTTTTAATAAATCTGTATCTGTTATTTGAGGATATCCATAATCTAAACATTCATCTAGTAATTCATATATTAAAACGAAATTTTCTCTTATTTTTTCTTCTGAAAATTCACCAAAGTAACTTTTACATATTTTAATAAAAGAATATAAAAATTGAAACATCATTGCTGAGTTTATATTTGCTTTTGTTGTTGCTAATAAGACTATTTCACCTTCTTGTGTAAAGATATATGATACACCATTCATATATTTTATTGGCATTTCTTTTGCTTCGTTTGTTGATATTATTTTACGACAAAATTCCATTGTTTCTTGACGACTTACGTCATATTTGTAACATCGGTATATTAAAACTTCTCCTTTTATGTTTATTAAAACTACTGTGCTTGCCATTTTTAATTTTTTATTTTTTTAAATGTTATTCATTAAGATTAATTGGTTTTTTAGTTTTTTTAAGTTTTTTTATTATTTTTTTTTAATATTATTTTTATTATATTATTATTATTTAATATTATTATGAAATAAATTTTTTTAATTTTTTTTATATTGGATTTAAAAATTTATTTATTTTATTTATGTAAAATTCAAATTGAGAATTATTAAATGTTAAAAATGAAGATTTAAATTTAGATACTATTGATATTTTAAATAAAGAAAGACAATATTCACAAAAATAAATATAATATAAAAGCACATATTTTTCATTCATTGTTAATATTATACAATTCCTTTGATTAAAACTTAAATCTTTTTTATTTAAAAAATTTTTATCTTGATCATAAGTAGTAGGATAATTAGATAAAGTTTGCTCTAATAAAGAATGAAAATGTTTTAATACTGTAATTTCTAATTCCTGACTTAAAACATCAATTTCATAATAAGAAAATGTTTGTTCATCTTCATTAGAACTATCCTTAACAATCATAGCATTTTTTAAAATTCTAATATTCCCAGTATATAAAGAAAATCTAAGAAAAGATAATAATTTCATTAAATCACTTTTTTCAATAATATTATGTAAATTAAAACTTTTAATACAATCATTATGAGATCTAAAACAATTAATTTTATCAATATATAAAGGATAATTAGAATTAAAAGTAATAGTAAAAATAAATTCCATTGTATCATTATCTTCAATAACAAAACCATAATTTAATAAAAATCTAAAATTTGGTTTTATACCATAAGAATCAAAAATTTCATTTCCTTCTTTAATATCTTGTAATGCTTGAATAACAAAACCTTGTAAAATATTATTAAAATACCAATGAGTTTGTCTTGGTCTTTTATGATTTAATAAATCTGCAAATGGAACTAATACATCAGTTTTTTTATCATTTATTTCTATTCCAAAAACTCTACTTGATACAATCATTCTTGCTTCACAAAATTTTTGAAATGAATATTTTTTAAATGATGGTATATTATCACATATTTTTTCATAATCTTTTTTTAAATCCTTTTTCTTATTTGATATTATATTTAAAAATGGACTTCCTTTTAAATATTCAAATTCTTTATATGTATAAAAAATTGGAAATGATGAAAAATCTTTTGGTAATAAATCAAAATAAAATTTCCATTTTGGATTATTTTCTTGTGATAAAAGAAATGAACTTAATAAAGAATGTTTAGGAGATGCTAATTCATTTTCAATATATATAAATTTACCAATTTCTTTTCCAATTGAAGTCTCTAATGCCATTTCTAAAGAAATTAAATTTTGAAAAGGTATTATTAATATAATTTCATCTTTTTGAATATTTGAAGTTGCAACAATTCCTCTATATTCTTCAGTAATATATAATATATCAATTTTAGGAAAAAATGCATCACTTTTATATAATTCTTTTATCATATTTAAAAATAATGGATATGATTTATATTTTTGAATTTTTTCTTTTATTGCTTTCTTTTTTTGATTAATTAATAATAGTATTTTTTGATTTTTATCTTTTTTTGCAATTTTTTCTGCTTTTTCAAATTCAAACATTTCTAAATATGATAATGCAGCAAAATAATATCCTTTTTGAAAATTTGGTGATAATTCTATTGTTTTTAAAGAATCTTTTAATGATAATGAATAGAAACCTTTTGCAAGATGACATGTTGCTCTATTAATTAACATTTCTGGATTTTTATTATCATTATTTATTTCTTTTGTAAAATATGATACTGCTAAATCATAATTATTTGATTTTTCCTTTTCATTTTCATTTTCACTCATACTTTCATCATCATCATCTTCACTTGAATTATTATTATTTACAACTTGTAATTTATCCATTTAAATTTTATATTTTTTATTTAAATATTTTGAAAGAGAAAATTACAAAAAAAAAATAAAAAAAACTTAAATAAATAAAAATAATTAATTAGAAATAAAAAAACAAATATCTAAAAAATTACATTAACAACATTTTTTCTTTTTCTGAGTTGGTAAAATAGTACCAGTTAAATCAATTTTATCATTATTTTTCTTTTTACCTTTACTACTTCCAATATTATTTTGTTTAGTAAAAAATGCTCTAGCAGTATCAATAAACAATTGTTCAATATTACTATTTTCTTTAGCAGAAGTTTCAATAAAAGGAATACCATAATGATCAGCTAATTCTTTTCCTTGTTCAGTAGTAATAACTCTTTTATTAACTAAATCACATTTATTCCCAACTAAAATTTTTAAAACATCACTTTTTGCATATTTATTTATATCTTCTATCCAATTTTTAATATGTTCAAATGAATTATTATCAGTGACATCATATACTATTACTATTCCTTGTGCACCTTTATAATATGAAGTTGTTATTGTTCGAAATCTTTCTTGTCCTGCTGTGTCCCACTATAAAATTTTTTTTTTTTGAGATGTTATATAAATTTTAATTCTTACTATTTGCAATTTTATATTTTTACCATCTAATGTCATTGATTTTAATTTGAAATCTACTCCTATTGAATTCATTAAATTTTGAGTAAAGGTATTGTCTGTGTAACGAAGGATTATACATGATTTTCCAACACCACTATCTCCAAGAAGAAGGATTTTGAAAAGGAAATTACTATATTTTTTATTTTAATATTTTTTACTAGTCATTATCCATTTTAGAATATAAAATATTTTTTATAAATTTTATATTATTTTTTTATCCTTTTGAAATAAAATAAAAAATATTTGTAAAGAATGATTTATTTAATAATATCAATATATTTAAAAATTCTAATATTATTGATAATTTTATGATACATTGAAAGGAAATTTTTTTTAATAAAAACTAAATAAATTTTGTACTATTTATTTAATATATTTTTTAATATAAATTAAATAGCGAAAATGAAAAATAAAAAAAGAAATTATAATTATAAATGATAATAAAATAAAATATAAAAAATAAATTTGAAACTATTTTCATTTGTAATTTACTAATTAATCATAAATTTTATTTGAATAAAAATAATACTTTTGTAAAGAGTTAAAATATTTTTCAAAAAATAATGATTATTAAATTTAATTTCAAAAATTTAAAATTAAAAAAATTTTAAATATTCTATTTAAAATCAAAAAAATGGAAGACATGAAAAATTTAATAATTCAATCCTTAGAAACAAAAGGAGTTCTAGGTCAAATAAGAGCACAATTACGTAGTTCAGTATTTAAAATAGTAGATGAACAAGATCAACAATTTAACTTTGGATGTGGATTAAAATGGGAAAATCCAACATTATATAAAATACTTGAAACAAGAATAGGAACATTACTTGCAGAAATAATAAGAGATTTTATGGAATATTTTAGAATGGATTATTCACTTTCAATATTTATACCAGAATGTGGAATTTCACCAGAAAGATTAAAAAAAGAGGAAATTTTAGGTAAAATTGGTTTAGGTAAAAATGAACAAATATTATCAAAATTACAATTACCTCTTTTATATTATATTATGCATTTTTTTATTCAAAATGTAAAAGAAAATCCAAATAAAGTTTTAGAAAGTATTTTAAATATGCAAGATGATTTAGAAAAAAAAAGTGATGAAATAATTGATAATAATTTAGGAGAATATTTACGTTCTCATAGAGAAGAAGATGATATTCCTATAAGTAATAATTATAGAGAACAACCTGTTGATCAACCTGAAATTAATAATAATAATAGTAATAATAATAATAATAAAAATAAAAATAATAATAATAATAATGATAATAATATTGATGATGAATATGAAAAAATGGTTAAAAAAAAATCATATGAAGATGATGATATTAGAAGAAGAGGAAAATTTTCATTAGAAAATCCTGATGAAAATGATAATAATAATATTGAAAAAAATAATAAAAATGAAGAACCTAAATTTGAAGAAAATGTTGATGAAGAAATTATTGTTGAAGATATTAATGATTCAATGAATGATGGTAAAAAATCATCTGGTGCTCAAAATTCTCAAAGTTTAAGTGGAAACCAATATGATAATACTGTTAATTCAGGTGCTTTAGATAATATGAATTATATTGAAAAAGTTGTTAAACCTGATCAATAATATTTTATTTTTTATTATTTTATCTTTTAAATTTTTAATTTTAATTTTTTAAATAATTAAGAAAAAATGAATATATTATTTATAATAAAATAAAAATATTTAAAAAAAAACCAATTCTAAACCTTAAAAACTAAACAAAAAAAAAAAAAATCTCCAAAAAAAAAGAAAAATAAAAAAAATTAAAAAAAAAAAAAAAAAAAAAAAAAATAAAAAAAAAAAAAAAAAAAAAAAAATAAACCCAAAAAAAAAAAAAAAAAAAAACAAAAA